>Ga0302317_10000022_pt1 | contig 149308 bp, 146 predicted proteins | sample III_Palsa_N3_3_FD_200450 | JGI IMG/M metagenome (GOLD analysis project Ga0302317, IMG submission 200450) | Peat permafrost microbial communities from Stordalen Mire near Abisko, Sweden - III_Palsa_N3_3 | ecosystem: Environmental > Terrestrial > Soil > Palsa > Peat permafrost | place: Sweden...
GCGTATTACCGCCTCGCATTCTCCGATGCTGCACGCACTATCCCCGGAGTCACGCCGATGATTTATGTCGGAGTGAATATCTTCCCTGACGACGATCAGAACATTCCTGTTCACTACTTCCAGGACACCGTCTCATTCTCAGTACTAGGTTCGGTCGCCAGCCCCGGCTACGACTCAAAACATGCAGACGTCGAGGCTCAGGTCTTCCCATATACAGACTCTGACCTGGCCACTGAAATCATGACCCTTGGCGAGGTCGTTGCGGCACTGACCGAGACTCTCAGACGCGCATCATGGAAACATTAGTTACCGTTGCGTCCAGACCTTCCAAGCAAGCGCTCCAGGCGACGTCCCGGCAAATGCTTGGGTGACGGGGTTCCCTCGCTCGCTGCGCCTGAGCGCAACCGTCAGATGCCGCCTCATGCCTCAACGAAGTTCTGACGTCATGCTCTGCGGCAGCGCCCTCAGGACTCCACACTTATGCAGATGGCAGATATTCCTTTCGGACTGACCGATTGGGCGATGATAGAGTCCACGACTCATCGCGGCGATTCGGGCACTGCCTGGTGGCGGACGCAGCAATTTGGCGCGATCCGTGTTCGGATGGTTGAATACTCGCCCGACTATCTGGCCGACCACTGGTGCGACAAGGGTCACATCCTGCTTTGTTTGGAGGGTGAATTGCAGACACAGCTTGCAGACGGCCGCATATTTGTTCTCACTCCGGGCGTCAGTTACCAGGTGGCCGATCATGCGGAAGCCCATCGATCATCCACCCGAGTTGGCGCCAAGCTCTTCATTGTTGATTGATGCGGCATCTAAACGATCGTCGGAGGGATCCATGGATCTCTACACCTTCGATTCGATGCGCTGGAGATCCTGGATGTTACGTGCCTCAACTCTTGCGCTCCTTGCGGCCATTCCCGCTGCGCAGGCAGCCAGTCCGCAGTGTGATGGCCCGGAGAACTGGGCGGCAGGGATGACGCAGGCTACGCTCAAGAACGCGGGGCTGATTAACTACAGCGAGATCGATTTCTCCAAGACCAAGGTGATGAGGATCGCCTCGGAGAAGATCGGCAAGGATCTCTACCGGCAGGTGCATCGCATCATCTATACGAAGACCTCCGGCGGAACCCTCGAGGTGATTGCCGTGAATGACGCCTCCCACGCCGAATGCTCCGAGAGCGGAGTCGAGATTTTCCTCGTCGGTCGGCATTTCCCGGCATCGCCATGAGCCCCGCGGAAGCGTTTCCGATCGAGGGGGGCTGCGACTGCCGGGCCGCGCGCTACCGCATGCAGACCCCGCCGCTGTTCGTGCACTGCTGCCACTGCCGCTGGTGCCAGCGGGAATCCGGCGCTTCGTTCGCACTGAACGCCCTGATCGAAGCGGACCGGATCACGCTCCTCACAGGCGCGCCTGAGCTCGTCCGAACTCCCTCCAACAGCGGCAAGGGACAGACCATCGCGCGCTGTCCCACCTGCCGGATAGCCCTCTGGAGCCACTATGCCGGAGCCGGCCCCGTGCTCAGCTTCGTCCGGGTGGGAACCCTCGATCACCCTGACCTGCTGCCACCGGACATCCATATCTTCACGCAGTCAAAGCAGCCGTGGATCGTCATTCCAGAGGGCACCCCGTCCGTCAGCGAGTACTACGACCGCGAGCAGTACTGGCCCGCCGCGAGCCTCGCCCGGCACCAGGCCCTCCTGCCCCTCATCAAGGCGTACCGCTCCGGCCAGGCCGGGTGAGCTGAAGATCAGTGGTGAGCCTGCGCGCCATGCAAGGGCGGGACGCCCTAGGGGTGCTCGCCCTTAACCTCGCGAGCCGGCCCACGGTCGCGCCGCTCGACCCGCAGGAACTGTCCCGACTGGTGTCGCTGCCCCACGAGCATCGCGTCGCCACGCGCGGCGACGAGGTCGTGGGTTATCTCCTGGCATTCCCTCGCGATGCGCCCTACGACGGCGAAGAGTTCCTGGCGTTCCGCGAGATTCTCACCGGGGCCTACCTGTACGTGGATCAGGTGGCCGTCGAGAGCGGGGCGAGGGACAGGGGGATCGGCCGCTCGCTGTACCAAGAGATCCAGTCCGTCGCCGTGCGCGGCGGCGTGCAGGTCCGGTGCTGCGAGGTGAACCTCGAACCCCCGAATCCACGCTCACTGGCTTTCCACGAGAAACTCGGGTTCAGGCCGGTAGGGCGGCTCTGCACCCGGGATGGCAGGGAAGTGCAGCTGCTGGCAAAGCCGCTGGCCGGGTGAATGGTCCCGGCGTCGGACTGAGATCTCCTCGCGGGGACTTTCGTCAGAGACGGTGCCGAACCTGCGGACCGAGTTGGTATGATTTTGGCTCCCGGCTCCGTTGCGAGAAAAAACCATGGCCAAGGCATATTGGATTACCGCTTACCGCACCGTACGGGACCCGGAGGCACTGGCCGCTTACGCCAAGATCGCGCTGCCTGCGCTGCAGGCGGCCGGCGGCCGTTTCCTGGCGCGCGGGCTCCCCTCGCACGTCTACGAGGGAGGTCTCGCTGAACGCACCGTCCTCATCGAGTTCGCAAGCGTCGCGCAGGCCATCGCAGCCCACGACAGTCCCGCATACCAGGAGGCGCTGCGCGCACTCGCGGGCGGCGCCGAGCGTGACCTGCGTATCGTGGAGGGCGTCCCGTGAGGGCGGCGGTTGCGCACCCCGGCCACTGACCTGAGTCCGGCGGCAACGCGTGCCGAAGTTCGTAGTCCTGCTGCGCGGCGTCAACGTCGGCGGCGCAAAGCGCGTGCCGATGGCGCAGTTCCGCGCCCTGCTCTCAGATCTGGGCTACGGCGGCGTCGGTACCCTGCTCAACAGTGGCAACGCGGTCTTCAGCGCTGCCAGAGGCACGCCCGCCAGCCATGCGACGCAGATCGCCACTGCCCTCCGCGCGGGACTGAAATTCGAGGTGCCGGTCATCGTCCGCTCGGCCCGGGAACTCGCGGCCATCGTCGCCGAGAATCCCATCCGGGCGCGCGAGTCGGACCACTCACGCCTGCTCGTGACCTTCGTCCAGAATACAAAGGTGCTAAGCGATTGGGCTTCCGTGGGTTCCCAGGTCATGGCGCCCGAACGGTTCGCCGTGGGGAAGAGCGCGGCGTACCTGCTGTGCGCGAACGGCATACTGGAAAGCCGGGCATGGGCTTCGCTGCTGAAGAAGGCCGGCGGGTCGACCACGAGCCGCAACTGGGCCACGGTGCTCAAGCTTCATGCCCTGGCCAGTGCACGTGACGCCTGAGCCTCCCCTTATCGCCCGCCGCGCGGGCGTATCGCGCTCGCCCCGAATCCACTGGGGGTTACTGAGTGCGCTCATCGGGGTCGCAAGCTTCGCAGCGCCCCCGGCAGCGGGGCCGGGGGCGCTCGGCGGCCCGCCGCCCTTCAAGCTGGAGATGGCGCACTCGTACTATCCTGCCGCGGCGAAGCAGCGCGGCCTGACCGGTCGGGTGGGCCTGACCTGCACCATCGACGCCCAGGGCCACGCCAAGCACATCGTGGTCGTGGAGTCGGCGGACAAAATCCTCGATGAATCCGCCCGGCAGCTGCTTGCCGATGAGCGCTTTGAGCTCCCGGCAGACTGGGCGAAGAGCGGGGGTCCTGCGAGGACTTATGCGTTCGGCGTGATCTTCGAGCTCTCCGACAAGCCCAAGGTCGCCTCCTTCGACGACGACCGACCGACGATCCTCGTGACGGCGCGGGCGCTGGCGGGAATCTGAGCCTCGCAGGATCGTAACGCCCCGACGAATAGTCGCTTCCTCGCCGGCGGCCCCGATCCGCCCTCGGTGGCACGGCCGCTTTTGTTGCAGTATCTTTTTGCGGCGTGACAGCCGCCATCGTTCCGACACCCTGTGCATAAAGACACTCGTGCGACGTATGTCGCCTCACACCGGAGTAACTGAGCCACGGAGCGGCGGTGGGATCGGACAGTTCAAGACTTCCAAAAGCTGAGCCGGCCCCGCTCACGCGGCAGGCCGGTCGCGCCGCGGCCCAGGCCGCTGGCTGAGCCTTGGCATGCTGGTGCGCGCGATCACAGCGTTCGTCGCCCTGCCCGGCCTCACCGGGTACCTGATCCCGGCCATCATCGGCACTGCCACCCACCAGGTGGCCCACCGTCCGATGACTGCCCTGGCGCTGATCGCGATCGGCACCTGCGTGCTTTTGTGGAGCGTGCGGGAGTTCTACGTCACGGGCCGCGGCACGCTCGCCCCCTGGGCGCGCCCCACGCGCCTGGTCACCACCGGGCCCTACCGCGTGACCCGCAATCCGATGTATCTGTGTGTCGCCTTCGTGCTGGCCGGCTGGTGCACGCTGTGGGACTCGACCGGGCTGCGCATTTATTCGGTGGTGACCCTGTGCATCCTGTTCACGCGCGTGCTGTGGCTGGAGGAGCGCTGGGTGGCGCGCGAGTTCGGCGTGCAATGGGATGCCTACCGAGCGCGCACGCCACGCTGGCTCATCTGAGCCAAGGCGAGCGCTTGCGGCGATTGCTGCACCTATCTGCGGTCCGCAGCAGCGGCTAACATCATGTCATTCCTTCCCGAGGAGTTCCGACCGGCCATGCCGCTCCTTTTCTCGTACGGCACCCTGCAGCAGGCGGAGGTGCAGCGCGCCACGTTCGGGCGGCTGCTCGAAGGCGCAAGCGACGCGCTGGTCGGGTTCGAGGCGACCCTGGTGCGCATCGAGGATGAGGCGGTGCTCGCCACGAGCGGCAGGAGCCACCACCCCATCGTCCGGCACAGTGGCAATGACTCGAGCCGGGTGCCGGGCATGGTGTTCGAAGTCACGGAGGAGGAGCTGCGCAATGCCGACCGCTATGAGGTGGCCGCCTACCGGCGCATCGCGGTCACGCTCGCTTCCGGGCGGCAGGCGTGGGTCTATGCCGATGCCCGCGAGGACGGCTCCTGAGGGACGCCGGGCGCCATTGGGCGCGCGTCCCCGGGCGCACCCGCACCGCGATGAAATAATATTCGCGGGCCGCCATCCGGCCACCGACAGCCACTGAAGAGGAAACCGTGCCGAAACTGTACGTACGGAGTTTTGCGGTCTCGATCGACGGCTACGGCGCCGGCCCGGGGCAGGATCTTGAGAATCCCATCGGCCTGCGCGGGGTCGAGCTCATGGAATGGTTCTTCCACACGCGCGTCTGGCGCAGCATGCACGGCCAGGAGGGCGGCGAGACCGGCATCGACAACGATATCGCCGCCCTCGGCTTCTCAGGCTTCGGCGCCTGGATCCTCGGGCGCAACATGTTCGGCCCGGTGCGCGGCCCGTGGCCGGATGAGAACTGGAAGGGCTGGTGGGGTGCGGAGCCTCCCTATCACGTGCCGGTGTTCGTGCTGACGCACCACGCCCGCGCCCCGCTCGTCATGGCCGGCGGCACCGTGTTCCATTTCGTCACCGGCGGCATCCGTGCCGCGCTCGAGGCTGCGCAGGCAGCCGCCGGCGGGCGTGACGTGCGCCTCGGCGGCGGCGTCGACACCATCCGCCAGTTCCTCAAGGCCGGCCTCATCGATGAGCTGCACCTGGCGCTGCGGCCGGTGCTCCTCGGACGCGGGGAATCCCTCCTCGAGGGCATCGACACCCAGGCCCTGGGGTACGAATGCGCGCGCCACGTGCAGGGCGAGCGCGCCAGCCACGTATTCCTGCGCCGCCGCGGCTCATGAAGGAGCACTTCACGCTGATGGCGGACTACAACGCCTGGGCGAACGCGCGGCTCTACCGCATGGCAGCACGCCTCCCCGAGGCGGACTACCGCCGCGATGCGGGCGCGTACTTCGGCAGCCTCCACGGCACGCTCAACCATCTGCTGGTCGCCGACCGCATCTGGCTGCATCGCCTCACGGGCAGCGGCACGCAGCCCGCCGCGCTCGATGCCATCCTGTTCGAGGACGTGGGGCAGCTGAGCACCGCCCGGCAGGCCGAAGACAGCCGCCTCGTGGCGTACGTGGCCTCCTTGAGCGATACACAGCTGCAAGAGGAATGGGACTACCGCACGCTCAGCGGTGCACCGCAGCGCCAGCGGCGGCGCGACATTCTCGCCCACCTGTTCAATCACCAGACCCATCACCGCGGCCAGGCGCACGCCATCCTCACGAGCGTCGGGTTGCGCGAGCCGGAGCCGCTCGATCTCCTCATCCTGCAGCGCGAGCGCGGCGGCCGCTGAACGCGCGCTCCCGTCAGACCGTCGCCTGCCGCTTGACGGGAATCCACGCTTGGCTCATTGATAAGCGCAGTTACTCAAGCCGTTGAAGGGCAGAACAACATGTACGGTCATCATTACGGGTTCGGACCTTTTGGGATTATCGGGGCCATCATCTTCATCATCCCGGTCTGGCAGATCTGCAAGCGCGCCGGGCACAACCCCTGGATGAGCCTGCTGGCACTCGTGCCCCTGGTTAACCTGATCTTCGGCTACTGGCTGGCCTTCGGTACGTGGCCTGCAGAGAAAGGCAGGCCCGTCGCCACTCCCTGAAAGCCGGGAGGTCGCGGTGGCCCTCAAGGAGAGGCATGTGTCAGCGTTTGAGCTCGCACAGCTGAACATCGGCATCATCAAAGGACCGATGGACTCTCCGGTCATGGCGGATTTTGCCGCCGGCCTCGCCCGCATCAACGCCCTCGCGGAGCGCTCGCCCGGCTTCGTGTGGCGCCTGCAGACCGAGGCTGGGGACGCCACCGCGATCCGCCCCTTCGAGAACGAGAACCTGCTCGTCAACATGTCGGTGTGGCGGGATGTCGATTCGCTCAGGCGCTACGTGTACCACTCCGAGCACGTGGACCTCATGCGCCGCCGGCGCGAGTTCTTCGAGCGCATGCCCCAGGCGTTCCTGGTGCTGTGGTGGGTAGCGCGCGGGCACCGACCGAGCATCGCGGAGGCAATGGCGCGGCTTCAGATGCTGCGGGAGCGCGGCACGGGCCCTGAGGCGTTCACGTTCCGCGAGGCGTGGCCGCCACCGGATGCGGCACCGTCGGCCCCGAGGGTGGAATTCGGCGACGAGTGCCCGAGTACCTAGGCTAGCTCAAGCGCCGCGCGCAGCTCGGCGGTGAGGTCCTTGACGTCCTCGACGCCGACCGAGAGCCGGATCAGGCCCGGGCCGATGCCGAGCGCTGCGCGCGTGGCTTCCGGAAGGGAAGCGTGCGTCATGATCGCCGGGTGCTCGATGAGGCTCTCGACGCCCCCCAGGCTCTCGGCGAGTGAAAACAGGTGGCAGCGCTCGAGCGCCTGGCGCGCGGCATGGAGCCCGCCGCGCAGCACCGCCGTCACGATGCCGCCCCCGCCTGCGGGCATCTGGCGCCGCGCGAGCCCCTGTTGCGGGTGGCTTGCAAGGGCGGGGTAATAGACACGCTCGATGGCCGGATGTGCCTCGAGGAACTGCGCTATCTCAAGGGCATTGCTGCAATGGCGCTCCATGCGCAGCGCGAGCGTCTTGATGCCGCGCAGTGTCAGAAAGGAGTCGAACGGACCTGGCACCGCCCCGAGCGCGTTCTGCAGATAGCCGATGCGCTCGGCGAGCGCACCGCGCTCGCGCACGATGGCGGCACCGCCGATCGAGTCGGAGTGGCCGTTCAGGAACTTGGTCGTCGAGTGCATGACGATGTCGAAACCGTGCTCAAGCGGGCGCTGCAGGAAGGGCGTCGCGAAGGTGTTGTCGCACACGGTGAGGATGCCGCGGCGGCGCGCAAGGTCGGCCACGGCGCTGAGGTCCACGAGCTTCAGCAGCGGGTTGGTGGGCGTCTCCACCCAGATGAGGCGGGTGTCGGGGCGCAGGGCGTTGCCGAGCGCGGCCGGGTCCGAGAGATCCACGAACGAGACCTGAAGCCCCGCGGAGCGCTTGCGCACGTTCTCGAACAATCGGTAGCTGCCGCCGTAGAGGTCGTGCATGGCGATGATGTGCGAGCCGGCGTCGAGCAGCTCGAGGAGTGTCGCGCTCGCGGCCATCCCGGAGGCGAAGGCGAACGCGGCCGCGCCCCCCTCGAGGTTCGCGAGCGCGGCCTGCAGGGCATCACGCGTCGGGTTGTGGGTTCGGGAGTACTCGTAGCCCCGGTGCACGCCCGGACTCGACTGCACGTAGGTCGAGGTCGCGTAGATCGGCGGCATCACCGCCCCGGTAAGCGGATCGGGGCGCTGGCCCCCATGGATCACCCGGGTGGCGAACGCCAGAGCCTCGGTCTCATCGCTCATGCTGCAGGCACCTTATTGAAGTCGCTGAAGTGCGCTCACTGCCGGCGGCGCAGCCAGTTGAGCAGGTCGATGCGCGTGATCAGTCCCTGGAACTCGTTGCCATGCATGACGATCGCCACCATGCCGCGCTTGAAGATCTCCATCAGCTGCGCCACGGAGGCATCCGCCGGCACGGTCACGAGGTGGCTCGCCATGGCGCGCGTGACGGGCTCGCTGAAGTGCGCAGGATTGGCGAGCACCTCGACCAGGATGTCTTCCTCGTCGACGATGCCCACGATGCGCCCGTCCTCCATGACCGGGATCTGCGAGACGTCGTAGAGCTTCATGCGGCGGTAGGCGGCCATGACCGTCTCGGTGGCGTTCACGGTGATGGCGGCGCGCTCGGTGTGGCGCCGCGCGATCAGGTCGCGCAGGTCCCCGAGCGGGGCGCGCTCCGAGAAGCCCTGGTCGAGCATCCAGTAATCGTTGTAGACCTTGGAGAGGTACTTGTTGCCGCTGTCGCACACGAAGGTGACCACGCGGCGCGCAGTCTTCTGCGCGCGGCAGTAACGCAGCGCCGCCGCCAGCAGGGTGCCGGTGGAGGTGCCGGCGATCACCCCTTCCTTCTTCAGCAGCTCGCGGCAGGTGCGGAACGCCTCCGCATCCGGGATGGAGATCGCCTGCGCCACGCGCGAGAAGTCCCCGACCGGGGGCACCGAGTCCCCGCCGATCCCCTCCACCAGCCACGGCGTCATGTGCTCGGGCAGCTTGCCGGTGGTGGCGTAGCTGGCAAGGCCCGAGCCCAAAGGATCGGCGAGTACCAGCTCGACCTGCGGGGCAGTGCGCGCGAAGAAGTGGGTGAGGCCCGCGAGCGTGCCGCCGGTGCCGGCGCCACAGATCACGGCATCCAGGCGGCCGCCCATCTGTTCCCAGATCTCCGGCGCCGTGGTTTCCTCGTGCGCCAGGGCATTGGCGGGATTGCCGAACTGGTTGACGAAGTAGGCGTTGGGCATCTCGCGCGCCAGGCGCTCGGCGACGTCGCGGTAGTACTCCGGATGCCCCTTGCTGACGTCCGAGCGCGTCATCACCACTTCCGCGCCCATCGCCCGCAGGTGAAAGATCTTCTCCTGGCTCATCTTGTCCGGAATCACGAGCAGCAGCCGGTACCCCTTCTGACCTGCGACCAGCGCGAGCCCGAGTCCGGTGTTGCCGGCGGTGGCCTCGACGAGCGTCATGCCGGGTTTGAGCTTGCCGGCGCGCTCGGCCTCCCTGATGAGGTAGAGCCCGACGCGGTCCTTGACGGAGCCGCCCGGGTTCTGGTTCTCGAGCTTCAGGAAGAGCTCGCAGGGACCGGTGTCGATGCGGCGCACGGCCATGAGCGGCGTGTTGCCGATCATCTCCAGCACGTTGGTGTAGGTCGGTGGCGCCATGGGGTGCAGCTTTGCGCGAATGGACAGCCGCCGATTGTACGCAAGAGGGCGCCGCCGCGCGCAGGCGCGCCCCTTTAGGTGGTGGCGGTGATCAGTCCTGCGCCCACCCAGCCACGCAGGAAGGTGGCCGCCGTGAGCGGCGCCTCATCATCTCCGACCCGCTCGCACAAGAGCTCGCACAGCTCCCCGAACGGCCAGCCGCGGCGCGCGGCATCGAGCGTCTGCGCCTCGGTCGGGCTGAGTGAACGGAAGTAGGTGGTGAGCCCCTCGCGCCACAAGAGCCAGGCAGTGGCCTCAGCGGTCACGGCGGCGGCGGGGCGCTCGCTATCCTCGGTCAGGGCCTGCCAGAGCTGCGGTGCATTCCAGTTCAGATCCAGCCGCGTGACGCTCGGGTGCCACAGGAAGCGTAACTGTGCCCAGGCATCGGGCGCGACCTGCGCCAGCTGCGCGGCGGGCAGCGGCGCGGCATCCGCCGCATCAAACACCTGTGTCATCGCCCACTCCCAGCGCGCCAGCTCCGCCAGCAGCGGGGCGACCGCATAGCGCTCCTCGGTGGCGAGAAAGCGCGCCAGGTCCTCGCCGTAATAGCGGATGGAGAAGTAGGGTGAGTCGTGGCCCGCCACATAAGCCTGCGCCAGCTCTGCAAAGTCCTCGTCGAGGAGCTTCGCGAGCGCTGAGTAGTTAGCGGCGAGCGCCTCGGCGAGCCGTCCGCGATAGGCGCCACTGTAGATCGACAGACGCACTGATGCCGGTACCCGCGCGGTGCCCGTGACGCGCGCCTCGATGGCGGGGTCGCCACGCAGCAGGTACTGCTGGAAGTCACCCTGCAGGGCGGCGAGTGCCTTCACGAAGCCGCCGCCCGCGGCTCGCGTGGCAGCGGGCGCGTGCGAGCGGTGCCCAGTGCCGCCGCGCTCGCGGCGCGGGCCTGTTCGAGCTCGGCGCACAGCTGCGCCAGCGGCGGGATGTGGTCGTCGCGCTCGATCATGGTCGAGACCTCACCGAAGCGGCGCACGGCGTGTGCGTACAGCTGCCACACCGGATCCGGAACCGGGTGGTCGTGGGTGTCCACGAGGTAGTCGCCGTGGTTCTCATGCCCCGCGAGGTGGATCTGCTGCACGCGCTCGGCGGGGATCGCATCAAGATAGGTGAGCGGGTCGAACTCGTGGTTGACCGCGCTCACATAGATGTTGTTGACGTCGAGGAGGATCAGGCAGTCCGCGCGCGCCGCAAGCTGCGCGAGGAACTCCCACTCGCTCAGGCGCGAGTCGCGAAAGGTGACGTAGCTGGAGACGTTCTCGAGCAGGATGCGCCGCCCGAGGATGTCCTGCACCGTGCGCACGCGCGCGGCGATGTGCTCGAGCGCCTCTTCCGTGTAGGGCAGCGGCAGCAGGTCATGCGTATTCATGCCGGCGATGCCGGTCCAGCACAGGTGATCCGACACCCACACCGGCTCCACGCGCTCGGCGAGCGCCTTCACCTGTGCCAGGTACTCGCGGTTCAAGGGCGCGGTGCTGCCGATGGACAGTGATACACCGTGCAGGGCGAGCGGGTAGCGCTCGCGGAAGCGCATCAGGTAGTCAAGCGGCTTGCCGCCGCCGACCAGGTAGTTCTCGGTGAGCACCTCGAACCAGTCGACGTGCGGACGCTCGGCGAGGATGGCCTCGTAGTGATCGACCCGCAGTCCGAGGCCAAAGCCGAGCGAGGGACGGGTGAGCAGCGTCTCCATTAAGGAAAGGCGGCCCGGGCGCCGAGCGCCCGGCCCGCAACCACTTACTTGGCTTTGGCCTTGGCCGCGTCGCAGTCGGCCTGGGTCATCTCGACGAACCCCTTGCCCTTGCAGGAGTTCTGGCCCTTGCAGGCGTTGTTGGCGCTCTTGCAGGCGGAGTGGCCCTTGCAGGAGTTGACGCCCGTACACTTCACCTTGGCGTCATCGGCGCTCGCGGTCGTGATGGCGGCGGTGGAGAACATCACGGCAGCGGCCGTGGCGAGGGCAACACGGGACAGCATTTTTGAATTCATTCGAGAGTCTCCTAGAGATGGCGTGGAATCGCGCCGGATTGTACGCCTTGTGCCGAGGCGAGGGTCCATGCCGGCCTGAAGCCGCGTAAGGCCTTAGGCTCCAACACAATTTCCCGCACCGGCCCCGCTGCGCCCCAAAAGCGCGCCATACAGTAGACCGGCCCGGAGAGCACTGGATTGCAGCGGCCGTAAGGGCCGGCAGCGGCCGCAAGCGCGGCGCTTTCGCGTAGAATTTCTATGCCTGCGCCCTCTTCCCCTTTAAGCGCCCTACCAGTGCCCAGAGATACGGTGACGGAATGACCGACGCCTCACGTGACGCCATTTCCCTGCGTGGCGCACGACAGAACAACCTCAAGAACCTCGACCTCGACATTCCGCTCAACGAGCTGATCGTCGTGACGGGCGTCTCGGGCTCGGGCAAGTCCTCGCTCGTGTTCGACACGCTGTACGCGGAAGGCCAGCGGCGTTACGTCGAGACCTTCTCGCCCTACGCGCGCCAGTTCCTCGATCGCATGGACAAGCCCCAGGTGGACACGATCACCGGCATCCCGCCGGCCATCGCGATCGACCAGACGAACCCGGTGCGCACCTCGCGCTCCACCGTCGGCACGATGACCGAGCTCAACGATCATCTGAAGCTGCTGTTCGCACGCGTCGCACACCTCTACTGCCAGCGCTGCGGGCAGCCGGTACGCAAGGACAGCGCCGAGAGCATCTATGCAGACCTCGCCACGCGCGCCGCGGCACAGGGTGACCCGCGGCTCCTCATGACCTTCCCGGTCGCGGTGCCCGCCAACTTCAGCGTCGCGGAGGTCAAGGAGCTGCTCGCCCGCCAGGGCTACACGCGTTACTTCGGCGAGGCGGCCGCCGCGCCGGCGGCGCCGAGCGCACCCAAGAGAAAGAAGGGCGCCCGCAAAGCCGCGGCGCCCGCCCCCGCCGTATTCCTCGAGGTGGTGCAGGATCGCCTGCGGGCGGGCAGCGCCGAGCGCGGCCGCGTGCTCGAGTCGCTCGAGGCGGCGCTGCGGGTGGGGCGGGGCCGCGTCAACCTGCACCTCGTCGATGACGCCGACCCGCCGCAGGCGCACGCGAGCTGGCGCTACTCGAGCGAGCTGCACTGCGCGGCCTGCGATCTTGCCTACCGCACCCCGGCCCCGAGCGCGTTCTCCTTCAACTCCCCGCTCGGCGCCTGCGATACCTGCCGCGGCTTCGGGCGCACCATCGGCATCGACTACGGGCTCGTCATCCCGGATGAGATGAAGTCGCTGCGCGGCGGCGCGATCAAGCCCTGGCAGACGAAGTCGTACGCCGAGTGCCAGCAGGACCTGGAGAAGTTCGCGAAGCTGCGCGGCATTCCGCTCGATACCCCGTGGCGCGAGCTCGGCAGCGAGGCGCGCCGCTGGGTGATCGAGGGCGAGGGCGCGTGGAGCAAGAAGATCTGGTACGGCGTGAAGCGCTTCTTCGCCTGGCTCGAGACCCGCGCCTACAAGATGCACGTGCGCGTGCTGCTGTCACGCTACCGCGCCTACACCCCGTGCACGGCCTGCGGCGGCGCGCGCCTGAAGACCGAGGCGCTGCTGTGGCGCATCGGCGATGCGCCGCTCGCGGACAGGGCACGCGCCGGGGCCGCGCCCTTCATGCCCCAGGGTGTCGCCTGGACGCCCGAGGTTCTAGTGGGCCTGCCGGGGCTTTCCATCCATGACCTGGTGCTGCTGCCGGTGGAGCGCAGCTCGCAGTTCTTCGAGGACCTGAAGCTGCCGGCCCCCTTCGACGAGGCGACCGAGCTGCTGCTCGGGGAGATCCGTGGCCGCTTCCGCTATCTTGTGGACGTGGGCCTGGGGTATCTCACGCTCGACCGCCAGTCGCGCACGCTCTCAGGTGGCGAGGTACAGCGCATCAACCTCACCACCGCGCTCGGCACCTCCCTCGTCAACACGCTATTCGTGCTCGATGAGCCCTCGATCGGCCTGCATCCACGCGACATGCAGCGCGTCATCGGGGTCATGAAGCGCCTGCGCGATGCCGGCAACTCGCTGGTCGTGGTCGAGCACGATCCGCAGATCATGCTGGAGGCCGACCGCATCCTCGATCTTGGGCCCGGCGCCGGCGAGCGCGGCGGCGAGGTCGTGTTCTTCGGCAGCCCGCGGCAGATCCGCGCCCACCGTAGCTCCCTCACCGGGCAGTACCTGAGTGGCGCGAAGACGGTGACGCCCGCGAGCGAGCCGACCCTGGTGCGCACGCCGCCGCCGGAGGGCGTGGTGGCGGAGGCGCGCTCCAACCGCTGGCTTGAGTTGAAGGGCGCCTGCGAGCACAACCTCAAGAACGTCGATGTGCGCATCCCGCTCAAGCGCCTGGTGTGCGTCACCGGTGTCTCCGGATCGGGAAAGTCGACCCTGGTGGAGGACGTGCTGTACCCGGCACTGCTTAAGTACCGCGGCAAGCCGACCGAAGCCCCGGGCCAGTTCGCAGGTCTTGCGGGGGCGGAGCTCATCGATGACGTGATCATGGTCGACCAGAATCCGATCGGCCGCACCACGCGCTCCAATCCGGCCAGCTACGTCGGCGCCTTCGATGCGATCCGCGCGCTGTTCGCGGCCGAGCCTGCTTCGCAGGAGCGCAAGTACACCCCGGGCACCTTCAGCTTCAACTCCGGCAACGGGCGCTGCCCGACCTGCAGCGGCAATGGCTTCGAGCACGTGGAGATGCAGTTCCTCTCCGACGTCTACCTGCGCTGCCCGGACTGCGACGGCCGTCGTTACCGCGACGAGGTGCTCGATATCCGCCGTGAGGGCGCCGACGGGCGGCGCCTGAACATCGCCCAGGTGCTGGAGCTCACCGTGAGCGAGGCGCGCGCCTTCTTCGCCGATAGCGCCGAGATCGCGCAGCGCCTGGGTCCCCTGGCCGACGTCGGCCTTGAGTACGTGAAGCTCGGGCAGCCGGTGCCGACGCTCTCGGGCGGCGAGGCGCAGCGCCTGAAGCTCGCCGGTCATCTCGCGGAAGCCGGCTCGGTGCTCTCGAGCACCACCCACCGCGGCAAGCTGTTCCTGTTCGATGAGCCGACCACGGGGCTGCACTTCGAGGACGTGGCAAAGCTACTGCGGGCTTTCAGGAAGCTGCTGGTCGCCGGCCACTCGCTGCTCGTGATCGAGCACAACCTCGACGTGATCGGCGCGGCCGACTGGGTCATCGACCTGGGCCCCGAGGGCGGCGAGCGCGGCGGGCAGATCGTGTGCGCCGGTACGCCGGCGCAGGTGCGCGCCGAGCCGCGCTCGTTCACGGGCCAGGCGCTCGCCGCCTACGCCGAGGCGCTCGCCCCGCCGCTGGCGGCGGTGGCCGAGCCGGTCGTCCCCTATGCGCCGCATCCGGCGCGCGCCCGCAACTCGATCGTCATCCACAACGCGCGCGAGCACAACCTCAAGAACATCGACGTCGAGATACCGCGCGACAAGTTCACGGTCATCACCGGCGTCTCCGGCTCGGGCAAGTCCACCCTCGCCTTCGACATCCTCTTCAACGAGGGCCAGCGCCGCTACCTTGAGTCCCTGAACGCCTACGCACGGCAGTTCGTGCAGCCCGCCGCGCGTCCGGACGTGGACGCCATTTTCGGCATCCCGCCGACGGTCGCCATCGAGCAGCGCACCAGCCGCGGCGGACGCAAAAGCACGGTGGCGACACTGACGGAGATCTACCACTTCCTGCGCCTGCTGTACGTGAAGCTCGGCACCCAGTACTGCCCTGACTGCGACGTCGCGATCGAGCCACAGAGCCCGGCCTCGATCGCCGCACGCCTGATGCGCGACTACAAGGGCAAGCGCATCGCCCTCCTCGCCCCGCTCGTCATCGCCCGCAAGGGTTACTATACCGACCTTGCCAAGTGGGCCGCGAAGAAGGGCTTCCGGCAGCTGCGCGTCGATGGTGAGATGCTGCCGAGCGCCCCGTGGCCGCGGCTGTCGCGTTTCAGCGAGCACACCATCGAGCTGCCGGTGGCCGAGGTCGACGTCAGCGTCAGGAACGAGGCGGCGCTGCGCGCCGCCCTCACGCGCGCGCTGGATTTCGGCAAGGGGCTGCTGCACGTGCTACCGCCCAAGGCGAGCCGCGTCACGGTGTTCTCCACCAAACGCGCCTGCCCCGCCTGCGGCAGGAGCTTCGGCGAGCTCGACCCGCGCCTGTTCTCCTTCAACTCCAAGCACGGCTGGTGCGAGGGCTGCTTTGGCACCGGGGTCGAGATGGACGGCTTCGATGCCGAGCAGAGCGGGGAAGAGCTGTGGTGGAACGAGTGGTATGCGCGCGAGCCGAAGCCGTGTCCCGGTTGCCAGGGCGGGCGGCTGAATCCCACCGCCCTGAGCGTGCGCTTCCGCGAGCGCTCCATATCCGCGCTGGCCGGGGCGCCGGTGGCCGACAGCGCCGAGTTTTTCGCCAAGCTGCGCCTCGGTGCGCGCGAGAAAGAGATCGCGCGCGACCTGCTCGCGGAAATCCGCGCGCGGCTCAAGTTCCTCGAGCGCGTGGGCCTCGGTTACCTGCAGCTCGACCGCGCCGCGCCGACGCTCTCGGGCGGTGAGGCGCAGCGCATTCGTCTCGCCGCGCAGCTCGGCTCGAACCTGCAGGGCGTGTGCTACGTACTCGACGAGCCGACCATCGGCCTGCACCCGCGCGACAACGAAGTGCTGCTGCAGTCCCTCACCGAGCTCGCCGGCCACCGCAATACCCTGGTGGTGGTCGAGCACGACGAGGAAACCATCCGCCGCGCCGACTACGTACTCGACTTGGGGCCTGAGGCCGGCGTACGCGGCGGGGAAGTGGTCGGCGCCGGCACGGTGAAGGACCTCATCAGGAACCCGCGCTCCACCACCGGGCGCTTCCTGCGCGCGCCGCTGCTGCACCCGGCGCTGCCGCACCGCGCCGTGAGTGCCGCCACCGCGCACCTGACCCTCGAGCGCGTCGCGCTGCACAACGTCAAGGGGACGGACGTGCGCATCCCGCTCGCGCGCCTGGTCGTCATCACCGGCGTGTCCGGCTCCGGCAAGTCGACGATCGCGCGCGACGTGCTGTACGCGAACCTGAAGCACCTGCTCTCCGAGCAGCCCACGCGCGCCGCCAAGCGCAAGCGCCGCGCCGCGCTCGCCGACCCGCTCGGCTGCCGCGCCGTGCGTGGCACCGAGCACCTCGAGCGGGTGCTGGAAGTCGACCAGACCCCGATCGGCAAGACGCCGCGCTCCTGTCCGGCGACTTACATCGGCTTCTGGGACGAGATCCGCCGCATCTATGCCGGCACCACCGAGGCGCGCATCCGCGGCTACACCAGCAGCCGCTTCTCCTTCAACACCGCCGGCGGCCGCTGCGAGGGCTGCGAAGGCCAGGGGGTCAAGACCATCGAAATGAGCTTCCTCCCGGACGTCAAGGTGCTGTGCGATGTGTGCCGGGGCGAGCGCTTCAACTCCGAGACGCTCGCGGTGCGCTGGCGCGAGAGGAGCATCGGGGAAGTGCTGGCGATGAACGTCGACGACGCCGTCGGCTTCTTCGCAGCCCATCCGCGCGTGCACCACGCGCTCAAGCTGCTGCAGGACGTGGGCCTCGGCTACCTGACGCTCGGGCAACCGAGCCCCACCCTCTCGGGCGGGGAGGCGCAGCGCATCAAGCTCGTCACCGAGCTCTCCAAGGTACGCGACGAGGTCGCGCGCGGGCCGCGCCACAAGGCGCGTCGCACGCTCTATGTCCTGGATGAGCCAACGGTGGGGCTGCACATGGCGGACGTCGAGAAGCTCACCCACGTGCTGCATCGCCTGGTGGCCGCGGGCAACACCGCGGTCGTGGTCGAGCACAACCTCGATATCATGGCCGAGGCGGACTGGATCATCGACCTGGGGCCGGAAGCCGGCGACGGCGGCGGCCGCATCGTGGCGCAGGGGACGCCGGCGCAGGTCGCGCGCCGCCGTGCGCACTCGCACACCGGGCGGGTGCTGGATGAGTTCCTGCGCGAGCGCACGCTGCCGGTGGCCGCGACCGGCTAGGGCTGAACTTCCAAGGGGAGTGCACCATGCAATTACGGGCCTGCCTGTTCCTGATGCTGGGCGCGCTGCTCGCGCGCGGCGCGGCGGCCGAGCCACCCGAGGCCACGCGCTTCCTCGGCCAGCTCGCCGGGCAGTGGATGATGCAGGGTAGCGTGCTCGGCAAACCGGTGCGCTATCGGGCGACCGGGCGCTGGGTGCTCAATGGTGCGTGGCTCGAGCTGTCGATGGTCGACCTCGGGCGGCCACCACAGTACGAGGCGCAGCTGTACTTAGGCTACGACGGCAAGGCCCACGACTACATCGGGCACTGGCTCGACCGCTTCGGTGCTGCCGGCTCGCGCGTGGTCGCCACCGGCGAGCGCCACGAGCGCACCCTGGTGCTGAACTTCCCCTACGCCGAGGGCGCCTTCCGCGACACGCTCACCCTGGCCGCGGATTCGGCGAGCGCGACACTCCTCATCGAGGCCGCGAAGCCCGATGGCAGCTGGTCGAGCTTTGCCAGCTACCGCATGCAGCGCGTCGCCGCCGGCGCGCACGCCGCGCGCGCGCCGCAGTAGAATCCGCCTCAAGGTCATGGCACACGATCTCATCTGCTGGAAATGCGGCGCCTCGCTCGCCGCCCTCACCCTGCCGCTGCGGCGCCTGGAGGAGTGCCCCAAGTGCCGCGCCGAACTGCACGTGTGCCGCATGTGCATCGACTACGACACCCGCATCGCCAAGCTCTGCCGCGAACCCACCGCGGAGGAAGTCAGCGACAAGACCCACGCCAACTTCTGCGACCACTTCAAGCCGCGCCCCAACGCCTATACCCCGCCCAACACGGCGGAGGTCGACAAGGCAAAAAGCGAGCTCGAGCGCCTCTTCGGCAAGTCCTGAGAAAGCCTCGCTCCGTCGCGCCAGCGCCGCGGAACGGCGCGGCGGGCGCGCCTTCGCGCTAAACTTCGCAGGATACCAACCCCAACCTGCTGCGGCACCTGACCCGCTGCATGGCACCAGGAGTCGTGGCTCATGACTGACACCATTCTTCGCCCGCGCGCATTGCTGCGCGCCCTCGCCCTCGCGGCGGTGCTGCTCCCGGGCCTCGCCCTGGCAGCCAACGCTGCCGCGGCGCTGCCGGCCGCCCAGCACGCCTGGGAAGCCGGCGATACCCCGGCGTCCCTCGAGACCTGGGTGAACGCGAAGCTCAAGAGCGCCGATGCGAAGGTGGCCGAACTGCTCGCGGTGCAGGGCGCGCGCACTGTGGAAAACACACTGCGGCCCTACGACGACGCATTTTGCGATATCACCGATGCGCAGGCGCAGGCGCAGGTCCTGTATGGGGTGGGTGCAACCAAGGAATTGCGCGATAAGGCGCAGGCGCTCACTCAGACAGCCAGCGCCGCCCTCACCGCTCTGGGCCTCAATCCGGGCGTCTACAAGGCCCTGAGCGCGGTCCCGGCCCCTGCCGATGCCGGCGTGCGCCACTACCTCGAGCATACCCTGCTCGAGTACCGGCTCGCCGGGGTCGACAAGGACGAGGCGACGCGCGCCAAGATCAAGGCGCTGCAGGACAAGATCACGGAGCGCGGCCTGGCGTTCGAGCGCACCGTGCACGATGACGTGCGCAGCGTCATGGCGGACAAGTCGCAGCTCGCCGGCCTGCCGGCAGACTTCATCGCCTCCCACAAGCCCGACGCCTCGGGCAAGGTGAAGATCACCACCGATCCGCCCGACGCCTTCCCGGTCCTCAAGTTCGGTGACAACGCGCAACTGCGCCACCAGCTGTGGCTGGCCGCGCACTCGGTGGGCTTCCCCGCCAACACCGAAATCCTGAGGAGCCTGCTGCAGGCGCGCGAGGACCTGGCGCACCTGCTCGGTTACGCGACCTGGGCCGACTACGCCATGGCGGACCAGATGATGGGTTCCCCGGCCAAGCTCGCCGAGTTCCTGAAGAAGGTGGACGACGCCTCGCGCGAGCCCGGCGCGCGCGAGGACGCGGCGCTTCTGAAGTTCGTGCAGGAGAAGGACCCGTCCATCAAGAAGATCTCGGCGGCCGATGCGCGCTACTGGCAGGAGCAGTACCGCCGTGCGCGCTTCAACTTCGACTCGCAGAGCGTGCGGCCCTATTTCCCCTACGCCGCCGTCGAGCGCGGCGTGATCGACACCGCCTCGCACCTCTTCCACGTGCAGATCAGGCCGGTGACGGGGCTGAAGACCTGGCACCCCTCCGTCACCACCTACGAAGTGTTCGACGGCGCCACCAAGCTCGGCACCATCTACCTCGACATGCATCCGCGCGAGGGCAAGGACAAATGGTTCTCGACCTCCCCGCTCACCGCCGGGGTACACGGCCGTCAGCTGCCCGACGGCACGCTGGTGTGCAACTTCCCGGGCGGGGTCGCCGGCGACCCCGGCCTCATGCAGTACGGCGACGTGGTGGTGTTCCTGCACGAGTTCGGTCACCTCATGCACCACGTCATCGGCGGCCAGAACCGCTTCGCTGGCGAAGGCGCCTTCTTCGTGGAGGGGGACTTCGTCGAGGCCCCCTCGCAGATGCTGGAGGAGTTCTTCCACGACTACGGCGTGCTCACGAGCTTCGCGCACCAGTACCAGACCGGGGCGCTGCTGCCGCGGGAGCTGTACGAGCGCATGACGCGCGCCGACACCTACGGCCGCGCCAGCGATGAGCAGCGCCAGCTGATGTTCACCGCCGTGTCGCTCGACTTCCACACCATGAAGCCGGCGACCCTCAACTTCGACCAGGTGTACCAGCGCGACTTCGAGACCTACAACAGCACCGCATACGTGCCTGGGGACCACTTCTGGGCCTCGTTCACGCACCTGAACGGCTACAGCTCCAACTACTACACCTACGTGGTCGACAAGGTCATTGCGCTGGATTTCTTTGCGCAGTTCGATCCGAGGAACCTGATCGGCGGCCCGACCGGCATGCGCTACCGCCAGACGGTGCTGGCGCCGGGGTCCTCGCGCCCGGCAGCCACGCTGGTGCGCGACTTTCTCGGTCGCGACACCAACCTGGAGGCCTACAAGCGCTGGATGCTGGCCGAGTTCGACAGCCCGGCTACGGCTTCTTCATCCGCTCACTGAGGCGCTCGAGGAGCTTCGAGAACGGCGAGTTCTTCTGCACCTCGACGCGCAGGTGGCGCACGCCGCTCTCGTTGAGGGTCTCGCCGGTGCCGTTGTCGATCGACAGCTGACTCGCGCCGAGAATCTCGAGCGTCTCCTCGAGTGACTGCGCGCCGCGTTTCTCGCCGGCGCCGATGCGGCCGGCGGTGCGGCCGCGGCCGCGCACCGCGGCCGCGGCCGCGGCTGCCGGGGAAACCGCAGGCGCGGCGGCCGCCGCTGCTGCAGCCGGCTGGGTGACGGCGCGGCCCACCGCGACCTTGGGGATCGGACGCCCCGGCAGGGCACGACCCTTGCCATCGGTCAGGGGCTTGGGCGCGGGGGCTGCCGGCGCGACGGCCGCAACGGCCGCAACGGCCGCCCGCAGCTTCGCCACTTCTGTCTGCGCGGTGTCATCGTCAATCAGCTTGAACTCATCGACCCGCTGTTCCGGCGGGGCGATCGGGGCGTTGAGGGTCGCGGCCTGCTTGTCCTGATCGGTGGCGCGCATTTTCTCCTGCGTGCTCACCGGCACCACGGCCACGGCAGCAAACTCCGAGCGCACGTAATGGGCGACCTGCTTGGCGGAGATGGCGTCGCTGAAGAAGCCTAAGCGCAACCCAAACCACTTGCGACCGTCGCGGCTGCCCTCGACGGTGTAGAGCGTGTAGGCGCTGAAAATGGCGAGCGGCGGCACCTTGTCGAGCTCGACCGGCTGCACCGACCACTGCAGCTGCACGGCGAACAGCACCGGGGCATCCTGGGTGACGGCGTCCTTGAGCGCCTCACGGGTGCCGGTGTCATCGGGCTTCAAGAGCGGGATGGCGCCATGGGCCGCATCCGCAGCCGTCGCCTCGGTGCCCGCCGGGCGGCGTGTCTCCAGGAGCTTGAGCACCTGCGTGTCGCTGAGTGAGTTCTTGGCAGGCGCCGCCGCGGCCGCCTTGGCGGGCGCGGCCGGCAACGGCGGCGGGGCGCGCATCAGGCGCGTCTCGCCGGTGGCGCTCGCATCGCCCAAGGCCTTCAGCACCTCGCGCACGTTCGAGTCACCGAATGCACCCTTGGGCTTGTCATCCTGCGCAGGCTCGCTCTTCGCTGCCAGGGGTGCGCTGTGAGGTTTCGCGGCGGGTGTCGGCGCCGCGGGAGCGCGCGCGCTCACCGGCGGCGCGCTCGCCTTGGGTGCCTGCGGCACCGGGGCGGGAATCTTCGGCGCCACGGGTGCAGTGGCCTTCGGCGCAGCAGGGGGTTGCGGCTTGCGCGGCGGCGCTGCGGGAGCGGCGGCGGCGGCAACTGCCGGGACAGGCTTGCGCGCGACCGGCGCGGTCACCGCGGCAGGCGCTAGCGAGGGCGCCTTCGGCATCGGGCGGGGCGGGGGCGCAGCCATGGCGGCCGGCGCGGCCTTCAGCACCGGCAGACGCAGCGAGAGCGCGGCATCGAGCGGTGACATGCCGGGCGGAATTTCGGGCTCGGCGGCGGGCACTGGTGCCGGCGGCGGCCGCGGCGGGCTCACGCTCACCTGAGGACCGGCAGCGTGCTGTGCCTGCGCGGCCTGCGCGGCGGCTGCGCGCTCGCGCAGCTTGCGCCCCGGAGCTTCACCGGCCCAGGCGCCCGGATAGATCTCGCGCACCACGCTCAGCCACTCCTCGGCCTCGGCGAGGGTGGCGAAGTAGCCCATGTGCAGCCGGAAGCGCTCGCGGCCTTCCTCGAAGCGGCGACTGACGAAGAAGGTGAAACGCTTCAGCTCGGCAAGATCGGTCTGCGCGAGCGCCATCGGCGTCGTCGATGAACACAGATTGAGAACGAACGGTCCCACGTTGGCCGTGGGTACCGCCGCATCTCCTGCTCCGACGGCAGCGTCGGTAGCGAAGTTGGGCGTTGCTGTCATAACTTCCCCGAAAACCGAGACCTTCGACTTCAACGGTCTTGAAGGATGCGCGTGGATTCGTGCAACGGCGATGGGAGTGCGGACGTACGCGCTGATGCGCGTTCGTGGCAGCCCCGCCGTCATAGGAACCCGTCCTTTAGACCGGTGGCTTTGCGTCCCCGTCTTTCGACGGGTTTGCCCTTATCACTGCACTCAGAGTGTCAAAGCGTCGCGGTTTGGAGTCAAGTGCGGAAATGTGTTCAGTCTCTCAAGTGAGACGCTGCGCGCGCGGCGAGCGAAAGCTTCGCCGTCTTATGTCTCAACGCGACGACACCGCCGCACTCACGAAGCGTCCGCCATTTACCAGATGACGCGCGTAGTAGCCGTTCGCAAGATCCGCCGAGGAAACCGCGACGCCCTGATGGGGCGCGTGCACGAAGCGCCCGCCGCCGATGTAGATGCCGACGTGATCGATGCGGTGGCCGCCCATGCGGAAGAACACGAGGTCCCCGGGCGCAAGCTCGCTCAGCGGCACCGGCTGCGCGGCGCGCTGCTGCTCGGCGGCGGTGCGCGGAATGCCGATGCCGGCGCGTTCATACACGTAGAGCGCAAGGCCGCTGCAGTCGAAGCCGCCAAGATCCGCGCCGCCGAACTCGTAGGGCGTGCCGATGAGCGCGGCGGCCGCGGCCGCGATCGCCGCCCCCGCCTGGCTCTGCGGCTCGGCAGCCGCTGCTGGGGTTGTTACCGCGGTCGGGCGCGGCGCGCGCGGCGCCACGAGACTGCAGCTGCTGAGCGCCGCGAGCGCAACTGCGAAGGGAAGATGTCGGCACGCGCGGCTCGCCGCGGCCATGGGGCTAACGGGCGCGCGCGGGTGCTTTCGCCTGCGGCAGCGCGCGGGCGCGCGCCGAGGTGAGCCGCGACAAAGCCTCGATGCCCGCGAACGTGTAGCGCTGCACGCCGCGGCGCCCCGAGCGGGTCGCCCCGAGCATCGCCTGGCCCACGGTACGCACCGGGATGCCGCGATAGTCCTGGTACTTGCCGCCGAGCAGCGGGTTGATGAGCGGCATGAACACCACGCCCAGGAGTTCCAGCGGCCGCATCTCTTTGCGCCAGCCGATGAGGAGCGAGGGCTGCAGGATGTCGAGCGACTCGAAGCCGAGCGCCTCGAGCTCCTGCTCCATCTCGCCCTTGGTGCGCAGGTAGAAATTCTTCGAGTCGGGATTTGCGCCGACCGCGGAGATCACGACGAAGCGCCGCGCATTCGCAGTCTTAGCGGCACGCGCGAAGGCGAGCACGGCACCCACGTCGACGGCGCGGAAAGCCTCCTGGGAGCCGGCTTGGCGCAGCGTGGTGCCAAGGCAGCACAGCGCCGCCTCGCAGCTGACGCCCTTCAGCTGCGCCTCGATGCCCTCGAACTTCACGATGCGGTTGGCGAGGCGCGAGTTCTCGCGCCCGAGCGCACGGCGCGACACCGCGATGACGCGGCCTACGTCGGGCGCCTCGAGCAGCGCATCGAGGGTGCGCTCACCGGTGAGGCCGCTCGCGCCGGCCAGCAATATGACTTTGGTATCCCCGTCGGCCATCTTCAGCACCGCCCGTCTGATGGATGTGGCTCGGCCACAAGCTTAGGAGTGCACGCAAGCCGCGGCAAGCACAGGTGAGTTCAGCGGCGCGCCCCGCGCGCCGCCTCTCACAGCGGCTCGTAGCAGCTGACGCTGATGGTCTGGGTCTGTCCGGGACTGACGCTGATGTCGCGGCGCACGTCGCGGTAGCCCTCGCGCGATCCGACCAGCGTGTAGCGTCCGGGCTTCAACTCGACGTCCCGGCGCGTGAAGCCCCCGAAGGTGCCCACGCCCATGACCGTCACCTGGGTCAGTCCATCGGAGACCAGCGACAGGTGCACGGGCTTCTCGAACTCGGGCAGCAGCGCTGAAACGCGCGCCATCTGCAGCCGCAGCACCGGACCGGGCGCATCGATCGCCTGCGCACTCTGCAGCAGCGTCGCCGCACGGGTGCGCGCATCCGCAGCGGCCAGCAGATCCGGGCGGTCGATGATGGCCTGTAACGAAGTGTCGAGGTCGAGCCGTGCCTGCGCGCGGGTGCGGCCGTCCTGGGCGAAGGCCTGGGAGGGATCGGACTTGAGGATCGAGGCGTAGGCGGCGACGGCCTCGTCCCAGCGCTCATCGGCTTCGGCGTCCTCGGCACGGGTGCGCAACGACCCGAAGCCGCGGGCGCGCATGGCCGCATCGACACGCTTGAGGCCGTCCTGCGCTTCCGCACCGTTCGGGCGCGCGGCGCGGGCGCGCTCGAACGCGGCGCGGGCTTCCTCCAGGCGTCCGGCGCCGAGCGCCGCGAAACCCTCGCCCGCCGCCTTTGCGTAGCGGTCCTCCCCGAAAGCTGTGTCCGCCTTGGGTGGCGCGGGCACTGCGGCCGGCGCGGAAGTGCCGGCAGCGGGCGCCGCGAGCCCGCTCGCGGGCAGCTCGCGGGCCCGGGCACGGCCATCCAGTGCGCGCTGATCCTGTGGGGCGATCTGCAGCGCGAGATCGAACGCCTGCAGCGCCAGCGTGCGCTGCCCATCGGCCAGCGCGCGCTCGCCGGCGCTGAGCTGGGCGGCCAGCGCGGCGGGGGCCGCCTGCTCGACGTTATCGAGCAGCCCCTCGGCCTGGGTCAGATGCTGCTCGGCGGTGCTCACCGTGGCCGGGTCGTGTGCGGCGGCGGCTTCCGCAGCGCTCGCCTTGGCGGCCGCGAAATCCGGGCCGCCCCAGACATCCGCGCCGCGCGCCTCGAGCGCCTTGATGCGCTGCTCGGTGAGTATCCGGTCGGCCTGAAGTTTCGCGCTCGCACTGGCCTCGACCGTGGCGGCCATGTTCGGCGCGCCAGAGGGCGCCGGAGCCGCCGTCACTGCGGAGAAGCCCGGCGGCAGCCACTGCGGCAGCCAGTAATAAACCGCAAAGGCCGCAGCAGCCAGCAGGGCGAGCACCGCGAGCGCGCGCGGCACGCCGCTGCGGATCGGTTCCAGGCGGGCGCGACTCGGGAGCGCGGCGCCGCGGACCTCTTCCCAGATCGCCGGTCCGTCGAGCGCCCCGACCGCCGGCAGCGGCTCCGCCTGCAGGGGCTTGAGTGACTCGGGGGTGAGCCGCGCGGCCGGCACCTTCGGGGGCGCCGCGTGCGCGGAGATCGGCGGCAAGGTGATGCGCTCCTGCGGCGGCACGGTCTCGTTGGCGGCGCTCTCTGGTACCTCCTCGTCGAAGTCAAAAGTGAGCGTGTCGTTGAGTGAGGCGTCGAGCTCATCGATCACATCGCGCATGTTGGCGGGACGACGCTGCGGGTCCTTCTCGAGCATGTTGCTCACGAGGGTCGCGAGCTGCGGCGGGATCTGCTGCGCGGGCACCAGGGGCGGCACCGCTTCCTCCTGCACGCGCTTGGCATCGAAGTGCGGGTAGTGCGGCGGATAGCGCGACAGCAGCTCGTACGCCAGTGCGCCGAGCCCGTAGATGTCGTCGGCGGGCCGCGCCGGCTCGCCGCGCAGCTGCTCGGGGCTCGCGGTGAACGGGGATAGCCCGCGCACCATCGAGTCGGTGCCCGGATCGAGTGAGCTCCCCGAGACCCCGAAATCGGCGAGCTTCACGCGCCCGCGCTCATCGAACAGGACATTGCCCGGCTTAAGGTCACGGTGAATCACACCGCGCTCGTGCGCATGCTGCAGTGCGCGCGCTGCCTCGATCAGCACCGGGACGATGGTGAGGTAGCCCGCACCGCGCAGGCGCTTCAGGTCACCGCCCGTGGCCAGCTCCATCGGCAGGAGGAAGGTCTTGCCGTCGCGCTCGGGAGGATAGACTTTGAGGATGCCGGGATGATCCAGGCGGCTGGCGCTCTCATGCTCGTGCACGAGGGCGGCCCAGGCCGCCGCGCTGCGCCCCGGCGCGGGATGCAGGATCTTCAGGGCAATGTCGGCGTTCGCCTGCGGGTCGAAGGCGCGCCACACCTCGCCCTGGCCGCCCACGCCCAGACGCTCGCGCAGCACGTAGCGCGTCTTGAGGGGCTGTCCGTTGTTGGCCGTCGCCGCGTCGCTCAAATCCGCTCACCCATCGCCGAAAATATGGAAAAGAACTCACCCCGCACCGCGTGCGGGATGACAGCTGAAACAGCCTTGTAGTATGCCACCGGCCGCGCGTGCCAGCCGCGCGGGTTTGAGCAGGTGCGGCGGGAGATTCCGCTGCTTCAGAGCCCCAGGGTGAACTGGCCGCCCGGTGGCGTGGGCGGCCTGAACAATGTCGTGTCCAGCATCTCGCGGGTGCCGCCGTTGAGGTTCAGTCGCTTACAGGCGATGCGAAAACGACTGCGCAGGAGCTCGGCGAACGCACCGGTGCCCTTCATGCGGGTGCCGAAGCGCGGATCGTTGTCGCGGCCCCCGCGCATGTCCCGGATGAGCGACATGACGTGCGCGGCGCGCTGCGGATAGTGCTCCTGGAGCCACTCGCGGAACAGGTCCTTGATCTCGTACGGCAGTCGCAGCAGCACGTAGCCTGCCCAGCCGCTGCCCGCCTGCGCGCAGGCCTCGAGAATAGACTCGATCTCATGATCGTTGATCGCCGGGATGACGGGCGCGACGAGTACACCGCAAGGCACGCCCGCGGCACTGAGTTCGCGCAGCGCGCGCAGGCGCGCGAGCGGGGAGGCGGTGCGCGGTTCGAGCGTGCGCTTGAGCTGCGGGTCGAGTGAGGTGACGCTCACGCCGACGGTGACGAGCCGCAGCGCGGCGAGTTGCGCGAGCAGGTCCAGGTCGCGCATCACCAGCGCGCCCTTGGTGAGGACGGTGACGGGATGGCGCGTACGCAGCAGGACCTCGAGGATCGAGCGCGTCACCTTCATGTGCTGCTCTGCGGGCTGATAGGGGTCGGTGTTGGCGCCGAGCGTGATGGGCTTGCACACGTAGCCCGCTCGCGAGAGCTGCTTCTCGAGGAGCGCCGCCGCGTCTACCTTGTAAAAAAGCCGGGTCTCGAAATCCAGACCCGGCGAGAGCCCCATGTAGGCATGGCTGGGGCGGGCATAACAATAAATGCATCCGTGACTGCAACCCCGGTAGGGATTGATCGACTGCTCGAACGGAAGGTCGGGTGAGTCGTTGCTGGAGATGACCTCGCGCGCGTGCTCCGGCTCAAGCGTCGTCGCGATGTTCTCGGGGGACTCCTCGACATACCAGCCGTCATCGACCCTCTCCAGCTGCTGCAGATCGAAGCGCCCGGGAGGATTGGACAGCGCACCTCTTCCGGTGAATGACTGCCTGCCGAAGACCGCCCGTCCCATGGAGATACTGTATATCCATACAGGCTGCCGGGCAAGCGTAATTTGCGGCGGGAAAAGCCGCGAAAAGCTGGCTTATTTCACCAGGCGCAGGGACACGGGATAGCGGTAGCGCTCGCCCTCGCTGGCGCGGATGGCGGCGATCAGGGTGAGCACGAGCCAGCCGACGAAGAGCGCGGTGCCGAGGATGAAGCCGACGAACACCACCATCAGCGCCATGCACACGATGGCGGCGAGTGCGACCGTGATGTTGAAGTTGAGCGCCTCGCGCGCGTGATCGGCAACGAACTGCGACTGGTCCCGTCGCGAGAGATACACCGCGAGCGGACCGAGCACGCACCCGAGCAGCCACACCACCACGCCGGCGAGCGCCGACAGGTGCGCCAGCATCCCCCAGGTGCGCTCGTTTTCGGTCGGCGCAGCGCTCGGTGCCGGGGTATCGCTCGATTCACTCATGACGCGGCCAAGCCTATCACCCGGGCGCGACCCAAAGCACGGCGGAGGCGACCAGCGGCCGCCTGCCCCTTAAGAGGCAGTGCGGCCGCCGCCACACGCACGAGCGTGCACCTTCACCCCCGCAGACGTCCCGCCCGGCTGCAGCAAGCCGCGCGGATGCAGGCAGTACCCCATCGCAGCGGCTGCCGATGCAGGCGCAGTGTTGCAGGTGCGCAGTCAGACCCTCAGCTCGCAGCGCGATCGACCGCGGGGCAGCCCGGGTCATCGAGGCGCGGCACGCAGAAATCGCCGTCGGCGCCGGCCCATTCGGCGCTCAAGTGGCGCGTGTCCGCCACCTCAAGGAGCGTTGGCGGTGATGCACCCGTGGCATGATCGTCACCCTCGCATGGACACCAAACCCGACCACCGTACCTTCCCCTGGCCTCACCCGAGCGGCGCCGCCGAGTGGCTCGGCTACCTGTGCGTGTTGCCCCTGGTGCTGGGGCTGGCCGCGGTCGGGCTCCTTTCTGACTCGGCGACGCGCGAGCTGGCGCAGCGCATCACGGTGGCCTGGGGAGCGACGCTCCTGGCCTTCACCGGCGCGGTGCACTGGGGACTGGCGCTCGCCGGGCGGCTGCCGTGGAGCGCGCAGCGCATCGCCGGTGCGCTCGCGCCGGCCGTGATTGGCACTGCGGCGGTCGTCGTCGCCGGCCAGCGCGGCCTGGCACTCCTCGTGGTCGGCTTCGGTGGCTTCTGGCTCTACGAGCACCGCGTGGTGGGCGCAGCCTTGCCTGAGGATTACCTGAACCTGCGTCGCCAGCTCTCGATGGCGATCTGCCTGGTGCTCGCGCTCACGATGTTCGTGTCCGATGGCGCGGGACTGACCTAGTGGGGGCCCTGCCGCCCATGGAACACTTCGTGCCGGCTCCGTGGCTGCGCTGGCTGATCACGGTGGTACTGCTCGCCGGCCTCGTGCTGCTCGGCTTTCGCGTGCTGTCGCCCTTCATCGTGCCGATCGTGTGGGCGGCGATCCTCGCCTACGTCAGCTGGCCGGCCTACACCTGGCTCCTCAACAAGCTCGGTGGCCGGGCGACCCTGTCCGCACTCCTCATGACCATCCTGGTGTCGGCAGCGGTGATCGTGCCGATCGCCTGGCTCGCCCTAGTGCTGCGCATCGAGCTGGTGCGCGGCTACCACGATATGCAGACGCTCTTCTCCGGCGGCGGGCTGCAGCTGCCGCCGCAGCTGCTGAAGCTCCCCTGGATCGGGGACCAGCTTAAGGATCTGAGCGATCGCGTCGCCCAGGATCCCCACGCGCTCGGCTTCGAGCTGCGCAAGCTCACCGACCGCTCCTTCGACCAGATCGCGCACATCGTCGGCGACGTCAGCCGCAACGTCGTCAAGCTCGGCATGACGGTATTGAGCCTGTTCTTCGTGTTCCGCGGCGGCGAGCAAATCGCCGAGCAGCTCAAGCGCGCCCTGGAGCAGCTGCTCGGGCCGCGCGTGGACGCCTACCTGGCCGCCATCGGCCAGACCGTGAAGGCGGTGATCTACGGGCTCGGGCTCGCAGCCCTGGTGCAGGGCGTACTGGCTGGACTTGGCTACTGGGTCGCCGGCATCGGCGCGCCGATCTTCCTCGCAGCGCTCACCACCGTGTGCGGCATCATCCCCTTCGCCGTACCGGTGCTGTGGGGCGGGGCGGCGGCGTGGCTCTTCATCGCGGGGCACACGGTGGCGGGGATTGCGCTGTTCGTGTGGATGGTGATCGTCGTCGGCTGGACCGATCACTTCGTGCGCCCGCTGCTCATCAGCCGCGGCGCACAGATCCCCTTCATCATCGTGCTGTTCGGCGTGCTCGGCGGACTGGCGGCCTTCGGCCTCGTGGGCCTCTTCCTGGGACCGGTGATCCTCGCAGTGCTGCTCGCGGTGTGGCGCGAGTGGCTGGCCGAGAGCGGGCAGGATGAGCCGCCGCCGCCGGCTCAGGTGCCGAGGAACATGCGGTAGGCGGGATTGGCGGTCTCCTCGACGTAGGAGTAGTTGAGCTCCTTCAGGTGCAGCAGGAAGTCGGTACGCTCGGCGTGCGGCACCTGGATGCCGGCGAGCACCCGCCCGTAGTCCGAGCCGTGGTTGCGGTAGTGGAACAGCGTGATGTTCCAGCGTGAGCCGATCGACTTCAGGAAGCGGTGCAGCGCGCCGGGGCGCTCCGGGAACTCGAAGCGGTAGAGCACCTCGTCCGCGATGCCACGGGCGTGGCCGCCGACCATGTAGCGCACGTGCAGCTTCGCCATCTCATCGTCGGTCATGTCGGTGACCGTGAAGCCGGCGCCGCGCAGGCTTGTGAGCACCGCCTCCTTCTCCAGGCGCCCCTGGGTAAGGGCGAGGCCGACGAAGATCTGCGCGCTCTCCACGCCCGCGTAGCGGTAGTTGAACTCGGTGACGCTGCGCTGCCCGATCACCTCGCAGAAGTGCAGGAAGCTTCCCGGGTGCTCCGGGATCACCACCGCGAGCAGCGCCTCGCGCTCACCGCCGAGGTCGGCGCGCTCGGCCACGTGCCGCAGGCGGTCGAAGTTCATGTTGGCGCCGCTGTTGATGGCGACCACGCGCCGCCCCTTCCAGCCCTCGCGCGCCAGGTACTTCTTCAGGCCCGCGACCGCGAGCGCTCCGGCGGGTTCGACGATCGAGCGCGTGTCCTCGAACACGTCCTGGATGGCGGCGCAGATTTCGTCGGTATCGGTGAGCACCACCTCATCGACGTGGCCGCGGCACAGGGCGAAGGTCTCCTCGCCCACGCGCCGCACCGCGACGCCGTCGGCGAAGATCCCCACGCGCTCGAGCGTCACACGCTTACCGGCGCGCAGCGACTCGTGCATGCTGGCCGCATCGCGTGGCTCGACGCCGATGACCTTGACCTGCGGATACAGGTACTTCACATACACGGCGATCCCGGCCAGCAGACCCCCGCCTCCGACCGGCACGAAGATGGCATCCGGGGCACTGCCGCACTGGCGCAGGATCTCGACCGCGATCGTGCCCTGGCCGGCGATGACGTCGGGGTCGTCGAAGGGGTGCACGAGCACGAGGCTGCGCTCGCGCGCCAGGGTGAGCGCGTGCTCGAAGGCGCTGTCGTAATCGTCGCCGTGCAGCACCAGCTCCGCGCCGAGGTCGAGTACCGCCTGCACCTTGATCTGCGGAGTCGTCTGCGGCATGACGACGACGGCGCTGATGCCGCGGCGGCGCGCCGCCAGTGCCACACCCTGGGCGTGGTTACCCGCAGACGCGCACACCACACCGCGGGCGGCGGCGGCCTCGGACAGGTGCGCGATGCGGTTGTAAGCGCCGCGCAGCTTGAACGAGAACACCGGCTGCAGGTCCTCGCGCTTCAGGAGCACCGTGTTACCGAGCCGGCGCGACAGGCGCGGCGCTGCATCGAGCGGCGACTCGATCGCCACGTCGTAGACGCGCGCCCTGAGGATCTTCTCGATGTAGGGACTGGCCACCGCGTTGCCTGTGTTGCCGCCGGGAATGAGCCGACAAGCTTAGCCGCGGTGCGGGCCGCTGTCAGCGCTTGTCGCCGCTCTTGCGCACCACGAAGCGGTACTGCTGACGGCCGATGGCGACGGTATCGCCGTCCTCGAGTGCCTGGCGGGTGATGCGCCGGCCGTTGACCTGCACCCCGTTGGTGCTGTTGAGATCCTCGATGATGGTCTGCGCGGGTCCGGCGAGAATCACCGCGTGGTGGCGGCTGATGAACTTGGCGTCGATCTGCAGGTCGTTGTCCGGCGTGCGCCCGACGCTGGTCTTGCGGGCGAGCACGTGCACGACCTCGCGGCCGCCCTCGCTGTAGATGAGAAGCCGGGTGGCCCCGTCCGGCAGCGGCGTCCCGGGGGGCCCTGGCTCCTCGACATGGCGCACGGCATCGCGTAGCACCGGATTGGCACTGGTGTCAGTCGCCCCGAGGCGCAATTCCTCGAGCGTGGCGCGCCACTGCTGGTTGGCTTTCTCCAGCTCCTCGACGCGCGCGCCGCTCTTGCGTGCCTCGGACTCGAGCCGGTGCACGCTCTCCTCGGCCGCGGTGAGATCGGCCTCGAGTTCACGCACGCGCGCCGCGTGCTCGTCCGCGTGTCCCCTGAGCGTGTTCAGTGTCTCGACCTGCTCGGCCGCGCGGCGCTCGGCCTCCTGGGCGCGTGACTCGGCGGCGCCGACGGTCGCCTGGTAGGTGGCGCGCTCCTGATGTACGCGCTTGAGCGTGTCGCCCCACTCGTCCATCTGGCCGCGCACGTCAGCGAGCTCGGTCTCGAGCTCCTTGGCGCGCTTGCGCTCGGCGGCGAGCGCCGCCTCCAGCTCCGCGATCCTGGTGCGGCGCTGATTCTGCGCCGCCTCCTGCTCGGTGGCCTGGGCGGCGGAGGCGCTGGCACTGGCGCGCGCCGCCTCCACGGCCGTTGTGAGTTCCACGCGCTCGGCCAAGAGGCGCCCGAGCTCGCTCTTGCGCTGCGACTCGGTGGTGCTGTGCTGTTCGGTGACCGCCGTCAGGGCGCGCACCCGCTCGCCGCTCGCCTCCAGCTGCGCCTGCAGGCGCGCGATGCTCGTCTGCAGTCCCCCTGCCTCGCGCCGCGCATCGCGCAGCTGCGTGTCGCGCTCGGCGAGCGCACTGCCGAATTCGGCCACCTGCTGTTCGAGGCGGGTGAGACGCGCGGCGCGCGCGCTAAGCTCGGTGTCCTGTTCGCGCACCCGTGCCTCGCGCGCCGCCAGCTCCTGCGCCACGCGCGCAAGATCGCTCTCGCGCACCTGCGCTTCCGCGGTGAGGTCGGTCACCAGCTCCTCGAAGACGCCGCGGCGGCTCGTTACCGTCTGCAGCGACTCGAAATACGCCATGGCGCGCTTGCGCTCCTCGTGCAGGTCGGTCATCACCGCGGCCGCGTGCGCCGCCTGCGTGCGCTCGCGTTGCGCGCGTTCCGCCTCGCCCTGGAGGGCGCGCGCCTGCGCCTCCTTGGCACTCTGCGTGGCCTGCGCCAGGCGCTGTTCCAGCTCCGCGCCGCGGCCGATGGCGATCGTGAGCTCCTCGCGCGCAGCGGCGAGCTCGTTCTCAAGCTGCTGCCGGCGCTGCTCGAGCGCCGCGCGCGCCTGGGTGAGTTCGGTGAACTGCGCCGCGTGCGCGGTGGCGGCGGCCTGCAGGCGTGTGAGCTCTGCATCAAGGTGTGCAGCGCGCTGCTCGGCGGCCGCGCGCAGTTCCGCGAGGTTGCCGGCGGCGGCATCGCCGCCGGCGCGCAGGTGCGTCAGCTCCGCGGCCACGCCGGCGGCGTGCTGCTCGGAGGCGGCACGCGCCTGGGTGAGTTCGCGCACCTCGGTGGCATGTCCTGCCGCCGCCGCCTGCAGGTGCGTCAGCTGCGCCGTCAGCTCGTGGGTGCGTTCCTGCGCGGCCAGCGTTGCCGCCTGCGCCTCCTCGCGCTCTCGTTCCAGCTGCAACAGGCGGTCGGACTTGGAATGCAGCAGCTGCTGCGCGGAGCGCAGCTCCGCCGACATCGCCTCGAGCGTGGCTTCCAGGTGGCGCTCGTGCTCGGGCCGCAGCTGCGGCAGGGAGGCCCAGGTATCGGTGGCAGAATGCTCATCGTCCACCCCGGCGGCTGCCGGCGGATCGAGCACCGGCAACTCGGCGGTGCTGTCCAGGTCAGCGTCATGGGAGGCCGGGGGCGGCGTCATCGAGCGCGAACTCATCGAGTGTCCTGAGGATTCCCCGTAACTTGCGGCGAAAAAGTGTAGCGCCGCAGCACCCGTGTCCCCCGCGCGCCCCTATAAATGTGTGAGAAGGCTCCCGAAAATCTTTACTTAACCGCGAAGGAAGTCGCGAACTGCCTCGATCAGGCGCTCCGGTGCCCTCGCCAGGAGCTCATTTGCGGGCAGCTCCAGGTCCTGCACCCGCGCTGCCGGCAACACCTCCCGGACGCGGGCGGTGGCCTCGGCCAGGTCATCCTGCGGTCGTAATACCAGGAGTTTCTGGGTGAGGCGCGCCAGGCGCTCACGTGCGGGGTAGCGCGCCAGGCCCTCCAGCAGGTGGCGCTCCCAGGCGGGCACCTGCGCCGACGGCGCCCCGGATCCCCTGCGCTCGCCCGCCGCGGCGAGCGGCACCGACAAGAGCACGACGCGCCCGATCTGGGTGCCGCGGGTGATCGCAAGCTCGGCGCCGATCAGCGCGCCGGCCCGGGTCCCGAACAGGTCGACCCTGCGCAGCCGCATGGTATCCAGGAAGTCACCGACCGCTGCCACGTAATCCTCGAGCTGCGGCGGGGAAACCGGGGGATCGGACTCGCCGAAACCCGGCAGGTCCGGGGCGTACACGGAGCGGTCGCGCCCGGCCAGCGCCAGGAACGGCACGAAACTGCGGCCGCTGCCCGGGCAGTCATGCAGGCACAAGAGCGGTGTCCCCTCCTCGAAGCCACCGCCCGGCGGCATCGCGTTATGCACGTGCAGCTGGCCGTACCGGCACTCGAAATAGCCGCGCCGCACCCGTGCAGGGGTGTTCAGCGGCGCCTGTTTGAGATTCTGCTTGGGCATGGAGCGAATAGTGCCACGATCGGCGGCTGCGGTTGCGTCGCGGCGGCCGGGGCGTAGAGTGACTCAACTTTCTCCAGGTTCGTGCCGCGTTAAGTCATCGCAGTTCTGATGCGCACCCTCCTCCTAGGCTTCGTGTTCTTGGGCGCACTCAGCGGCTGCGGCCTCGGAGCCACCGGGACCGCGGGCGCTGCCGGTGCTCAGGCGCAGGCGCGCGCGGCCGCCGAGGCCAGGAGCACCGAGGAGCGGGTGCGTCAGCAGCTGGACGCCGCGCAGCGGGAGGCGCAGCAGCAACGTGCGGACGCGGAACGGCAGACCGAGTAGACCGCCCCGGACGCGCGGCGCGCGGGGCGATCTTGAGCTTCCCGGTGCCTAACGACGCCGCCCGCGCTTCTTCGGAGCCGGGCGTCGCGCGCTGGCCTTCTTCTTCACCGCGCGGCGCGCGGCTTTCTTGGCCGCGACCTTGCGCGGTGCCTTGCGGGCAGCCCGCTTTTTCGTGGCCTTTTTCTTGGGCGCCTTCTTCGCGACCGCGGTCTTCTTCGCAGCCTTCTGCGGCGCCGTCTTCACGGGCGCCTTCTTGGCGCTCTGCGCCGGCGGCGGCGCACTCAGCGCGACCGGTTTCGGCGCTGCCGGTTTGGCCGGCGGTTTGGCTGACGGCACGGCCGCGCTCACCGGGCGCGGTGCCTCCTGGACCGCAAACGCCCCGCCCTGTGGGTCAAGGAAGAGCGCAATCCACGAGCCGCCCGGGACCTCGATCGGCCCGTGCAGCAGGCGCCCGCCGGCCGCCTTCGCTGAGGCCACGGCGCGGTTGGAGTCCGCGACATGCACGTAGCTGAGCCACGAGGGCGGCGTGGAGGGCCCTTGCGTGTTGCACATGCCCCCGACCGCGGTGCCGCCGTGGTCGAACAGCTGGTAAATGCCCATGGCGCCCATGTCGTGGCCGACGCCCTTGTTCCAGCCGAAGAGCTCGCCGTAGAAGCGCAGGGCCGCGGCGACGTCGGTGGTCTGCAGCTCGTGCCAGGAGAAGGCCCCCTGCGGCGGCTGCGCCGGCGGCGGACCAGCACCCGGGGTGAACACCGCGAAGGTCGCCCCCTGCGGGTCGGCGAGTACCGCGAAACGCCCGACGTTGGGGATATCGGTGGCTTCCTTGCACAGGCGCGCCCCGAGGGCCCGCGCCTGGGTCACGGTGGCGTCGACGTTCGGCGTACCCACGTAGACGAGCCAGTGGGCGGGTGTTCCGGCGCCATCCTCCGGCAGCGCCATGAGGCCCCCGACCTGCGCGCCGCCGGCCATGAAGATTGTGTAGCCGGGCATATTGGAAGGCTGGGTGCGCCACGGCAGCACCTTCGCATAGAAGGTGGCGGCGGCAGCGGTGTCAGTCGTCAGCAGTTCGTGCCAGGTGAATCGTCCACGGACCTCGGCGTTGCTCATGGGAAGTCTTCCTCTTGTTGGCGGTCGACATCGTCAACGGTCGCTGATCGGCGCAACATTCTGCCCTGCTCCGACCGCCACTTCCATGACAGCTGCATCGGGGCGCGGCTGCCGCACGCTGCGTTCGCGCCAGATAAGGTAAAGACCGCTGCCAATGACGACCGCCCCGCCGGCCAGGATGCGCGCGGAGGGCAGCACGTGCCAGACCAGGCGGTCGATGAGAATGCCCCACAGGAGAGCCGTGTATTCCAGCGGCGCCACTACCGCGGCCGGCGCGGAGCGGAATGCCTCGGTGAGCCCGTAGGTGCCGACCGCGGCCAGCGCGCCGAGGAGGATGAGCCAGGGGTAGTGACGCGGTTCCAGCGCCACCCACTGCGGCAGCGCGAGCGCGAGCGCCATCAGGGTCATGAGGCTGATGGTCCAGACTGCCACGCTCGCCGTGGTGTCGGTGCGCGTGAGAACGCGCACCGCGATGCCGCTGACCGCATAGGCGAGCGCCCCCACCAGGGCGAGCAGCGAGCCAAGCGACAGGAAGCCCGCCGCGCTCGGCTTGAGCATGATCAGCACGCCGAGGAGACCGGTCGCGATGGCGCACCAGCCGCGCGCGTCGGTGCGCTCCTTGAGGATCGGCACCGCGAGCGCGGTCATCATCAGGGGCGCCGCCAGGAACACCGCGTACACGTTGGCGAGCGAGAGGATGCGCACCGCGTAGATGAAGCAGCCGAGCACCAGCACCTGCAGCGCCCCGCGCAGGACATGCATCGGAAAGCGCCGCGGCTTCAGCTGCGCCCAGCGGCGGGTCAGGAGCACCGGCAGCAGCATGAAGGGGATGGAGGCGGCTCCGCGCAGCACCGCCACCTGCATGGAGGGGTAGCTGGTCGAGAGCATCTTCAGCAGCGCATCCATCCCGGCGAACGCCGCTACCGCGACGATCATGGAGACGATCGCGCGCAGTCTGCCCTCGCGCATGGCCGTCAGGCCGCCGGGTCCGCTTCCGGGGGCTTGCCGGGAGCCAGGCCCGCGGGCCGCCCGGGGGAGCTCAAGGGGCGGTAGCTCGTGCCAAGCAGTCGCGCCGGCAGCGGGAAGGCACTGGTCAGGGAGACGAGCAGCGCGGATGCGTACGGGACCGACTGGATGATGAGCACGATCACCCAGGCCATGCGGTCGGGACCTGCGTTCTCCGGTGTACTGCCGCGCGCCACCCCCCACGCCGACAGCAGCAGTCCGGCCATCATGAGGGTCTCCTCGCGGGCCGCAGCGAGTGCGTGCCACAGGCCCGCGGTGGTGCCGCCCTTGGGGGTACGGAAGAACGGCTCGTTCCTGGTGAGCAGTCCCTTGATGGAGGCGAGGCCGATGGTGTGCGTGAGCGCAAGTCCGGCGATCGCCGCCGCCAGCGTCTGGCGCAGGTTCGCACCGACGCGCACGTGGTAGAGGTGCACGAGCTTGGCGAGCTTGAAGGTGAAGAGCGACAGCGGCAGCACCGAGTACAACACCAGCGGCGGATCGATCGACTGCGGCGCCCACACCATGGCGGCCGACCAGCCGAGCGCCGCCAGGTTGAAGAGCAGGTTGCAGCCGTCGGCCATCCACGGCAGCCAGCCGGCGATGAAGTGGTAGCGCTGCCCCGGGGACAGCGGGCCGCCCTCGAGGAACAACGCGCGCGCGTGCGCCTTGAGGATCTGCATGGCACCGTAGGCCCAGCGGAAGCGCTGCTTCTTGAAATCGATGAAGGTGTCGGGCATCAGGCCCCGGCCATAGCTGTCCGGGGTGTAGCTGGCGTCGAAGCCGCGCTCGAAGATGCGCAGGCCGAGCTCCGCATCCTCGGTGATGCACCACTCCGCCCAGCGGCAGTCCTTCAGCTGCGCGCTGCGCACCATGGTCATGGTGCCGTGCTGGATGATGGCGTTGCGCTCGTTGCGCGTGATCATGCCGATGTGGAAGAAGCCGCGGTACTCCGCGTAGCACATGGCCTTGAAGGCGCTCTGGCCCGCGTCGCGGTAGTCCTGCGGCCCCTGCACGATCGCGATGCGCTGATCGTGGAAGGCTGGTGTCAGGTCGCGCAGCCAGTTCGGTTCCACCACATAGTCGCTGTCGATGACCGCGACGATCTCGGCATCGGGGGCGATACGCTCGAGCGCGAAGTTGAGCGCGCCCGCCTTGAAACCGGCCAGCGGCGCGACGTGGAAGAAGCGGAAGCGCGGCCCGAGGGTTGCGCAGTGCGCCTCCACCGGGCGCCACACGGCCTCCTCCTTGGTGTTGTTGTCGATCACCAGCACCTCGAAGTCCGGGTACTCGAGGCGTGCGAGCGCATCCAGAGTCTCGATGAGCATGTCGGGCGGCTCGTTGTAGGCCGGCACGTGCACCGACACCTTCGGCGGCACCGCGCTCGGGCTATAGACCGGCGCCCCGAGGCGCAGGCGGTAATTCACCCAGTGCGCCTCGGCCCACTCGTGGGCCTCCGCGAGCAGCACCAGCATCACCCCGAGCATGCCCAGCAGCAGGAGTACCCCGGCGATGACCCCGGCGACGGTCATGTACTGCTGCGTGAAGTCGTAGATCACCCACACCGCGAGCGTCGCGGCCGCAAACACCACCAGCGCGAGGAAGCTGCGGCCGCGGTTACGCAGCGCGTCGCTGTTGAGGTAGAGCAGGCCGAGCAGCGCCAGTGCCACCGCCACCGAGACCGCGGCGAGCACGTGCCACTCCGGCACGCGCACGATGGGCGCGGTGAGCTCGAACTTCGGCTGCCGGTTGACGTCGTACACGCCCCAGTAGGAACCGACCGCGCCCTCCATGAGCGCCTTCCAGGGCTGGTCGAACGCCTCCATGATGTAGTAGGTCAGCTGCTCCTTCTGCGCGCGCGCCAGGAAGCGCCGCAGAAACAGCGCCTCGTTGGCCTCCGAGGCCACCGCCGACTCGTGCGTGCGGCCGCGGCTCGGCCAGCCGATCTCGGCGATCAGGATGGGCTTGCCGGGGAACGCCTTCTGCAGGCGCTTGAACTGCGCGAGCGAGTAGTCGACCGCCTGCTCGACCGGCACGCCCTCCCAGTAGGGCAGCAGGTGCACCCCGATGAAGTCGACGTGCTGCGCAAGCTCGGGGTGCGTGAGCCAGGTGTTCCAGGTCTCCGCCGTGCCCACCGGCTGCTCGATGGCATCGCGCGCGCGGTCGAGCAGTTTCTCGAGTTCCGCGATCGGCAGGTCGCCGCGCAGCAGCACCTCGTTGCCGATGAACACGCGCACCACGTTGATGTGGCTGTTGGCGAGGTGAATCGCGGTCTGCAGCTGCTGCTCGTTCTTGTCGCGGTGATCATCGAGCCAGGCGCCGACGGCGACGTTCAGGTCGCGCTTCTCGGCGAGCTCGGGGATCTGGGCGAGCGTCCCCTGCACCGAGTAGGTACGCACCGCGCGCACCTTGCCCTGCAGCAGCGCGAGGTCGGAGTCGATCTCCGCCTCCGTGGGCAGGATGTTGCGGGTCGGATCCTCGTTGGCGCGGAAGGGCGAGAAGGCGAAGCCCCACACCACCTTCGGCCACGGCGGCTCGCTCGTGGGGCGGTTGAGGTAGGCCCACACTGCGAACGTCAGCAAGGCGAACACCGCCGCGATCAGCAGGCTCGGGATCGATTTCATGGCGGGATGGTGTGTCGCGGGCGCTCTACCAGACGCCGGTGCTCGGCATCGACTTCCACGGCTCCGCGGGCGCCAGCGCCGCGCCCTTCTGCAGCAGCTCCACCGAGACATTGTCCGGGGAGCGCACGAAGGCCATGTGGCCGTCGCGCGGCGGCCGCAGGATCGTCACGCCGTGATCCTGCAGGCGCTGGCAGGCGGCGTAGATGTCATCGACCTCGTAGGCGAGGTGCCCGAAGTTGCGGCCCGCGCCGTATTCCTGCGGGTCCCAGTTGTAGGTGAGCTCCACCTGTGCCGACTCATCGCCGGGGGCTGCCAGGAACACCAGCGTGAAGCGTCCCTGCGGGTACTCGTTGCGCCTGAGCTCAGTAAGGCCGAGCGCTGCGCAGTAAAAGCGCAGCGAGGCCTCGATGTCGGTCACGCGGACCATGGTGTGCAGGTACTTCATCGTGTCGCCTTTGCGCGCCCCTCAGGCGAGGAGCGCCGCCTAGAACATCTCCGAGGGGCCCGGGGTCTTGATGTCGACCTTGTGCCGGCTCGGGATGAAGTCACCGGTGATCATCTCATCGTAGGACTGTCCCGGGCCGACCATCGGGTAGACGCCGGCATCCGGGTCGATCATCACCTCGAGGAACGCCGGTCCCTTGAAGGCGAGGAACTCGGCGATCACCCGGGGCACGTCCGCCTTCTTCTCCAGGCGCACGGCGTAGCGGAAGCCGTCCGCCTGCGCCGCCTTGACGAAGTCCTTCTTGTGCAGCGACTTGTCGCTCGCCGACAGACGTCCCTTGAAGAACAGCTTCTGCCACTGCTTCACCATGCCGTCGCCGAGGTTGTTGAGCACCACGACCTTCACTGGCAGGTCGTAGGTGGTGACGGTCTCCAGCTCCCCGATGTTCATGCGGATGCTCGAGTCACCGTCGATGTCGATCACCAGGCGCTGCGGGGATGCGAACTGCGCGCCGATCGCCGCCGGAAGCCCGAAGCCCATGGTGCCCATGGAACCTGAGGTCAGCCACAGGCGCGGCCCGACGAAGTCGCAGTACTGCGCGGCCCACATCTGGTGCTGCCCGACACCGGTCGCGATGATCGCCTCGCCCCTGGTATGACGGTTGATCTCCTCGATCACGTAGTACGGCTGGATGAGCGGGCTCGCGCGGTCGTAGTTCATGGCGTAGACGCGCTTGAGCTCGGCAAGCTCCGCTGCCCATGGGCCGAAGTCGGCGCTGAAGCCGTTGCTGCGCCCGTGCGCAGTGAGGGCCTCGAGCGCCGGCGCTACCAGTCCGACGTGGCTCCACTGCACGCGCTTCACCTTGTTGATCTCGGCGCGGTCGACATCCAGGTGCACGATGCGCACGGCCCTGGGGGCGAAGCGCTCCGGGGCGCCGGCGACCCGGTCATCAAAGCGCGCGCCGACGGCGATCAGGAAATCGCAGTCCTCGACCGCGTAATTCGCAAATGCCGCCCCATGCATACCGAGCATGCGCAGCGCGCGCGGGCGCGTGGTGTCGTAGGCGCCGATGCCCATGAGGGTGGTGACCACGGGAATGCTGAAGGCGTTGGCGAACTCGGTAAGGGCCGCGGCGGCATTGCCGTTGATCACCCCGCCGCCGGCGTAGATCAGCGGCCGCCGGGACTCCCCGAGCATGGCGAAGAAGCGCGCCGCGGCGGCGGCTTCAAGGGCCGCGGCGGCCAGCTCGTGCATGCGGCGGCGGTAGCCGGGAATCGGCAGCAGGCCCTCGCCGGCAAAGCTGCCTTCCCAGTTCTGGACGTCCTTCGGGATATCGATGACGACCGGCCCCGGGCGCCCGGTGCGCGCGATCTCAAAGGCCGTGCGCACGGTGGCCTCGAGCTTCTCAGGGTCGGTTACCAGGAAGATGTGCTTGGCCACCGAGCCCATGATCGAGGGCACCGGGGCCTCCTGGAAGGCATCCGTACCGATGGCTGCACGGGCGACTTGGCCACAAATAACGACAATAGGTATCGAATCTGCCATGCAGTCGCGCACGGGTGTAACAGTGTTGGTCGCACCGGGTCCGGAAGTGACCAGGCAGACTCCGACCTTGCCGGAGGCGCGGGCGTAGCCGGCCGCCATGAACCCCGCCCCCTGCTCGTTGGCCGGCACGATGAGCGGGATCTGGGGTTGCTTGAGTTGCGCGGCGGTCTGGTTGTAGAGGAACACCGCATCGTAGGTCGGCAGGATCGCCCCGCCGCTGTAACCGAAGATGGCGCTCACGCCCTCATCCGCCAGCACCTGCATGATCATGCGGGCGCCGGACATGCGCTCACCGCAGAGCGGGTGGGCGCCGCCGCGGGGCTGGATCACTGTATCGCTCATGGACGCGCGGGGCCTCAAGACACAAGCCGTTCGAAAAACCGCCAAGGGGTCATCGAGCGTAGCAGCTTGGGATCGGGGTGCAAACTGAGCGCCATCCTTTGTATTCTCGCCCGAGGCCCCTTAGGCCTGACTTAACGCCACCCGCCGCACCATGCGCCACATCATCGCGATCCTCCTGCAGAACGAGGCGGGGGCCCTGTCCCGCGTCGCGGGGCTGTTCTCCACCCGCGGTTACAACATCGAGTCGCTCTCGGTCGCGCCGACCGATGACCCCACGGTGTCGCGCCTGACGCTCGTAACCTCCGGCTCGGACCCGGTCATCCAGCAGATCGCCAACCAGCTGAATAAGCTCGTAGACGTGGTGCATGTGCTCGACATGACGCGCGGCGAGCACGTCGAGCGCGAACTCGTGCTGCTGAAGCTCAAAGTCGCGCCCGCGGAAACCGACGCGGTGCGCGGCCACGTGGTGCGCAGCGGCGGACGCGTGCTCGACCCGGCCACGGACGGGTTCATCGTGGAGCTGACGGCGAGCGAGGCGGAGGTGAGCGCCTTCGTCGAGGCGCTGGTGCAGCGTGGTGAGCTCCTGGAAGTGGTGCGCAGCGGCACGCTCGGCATCTCGCGCAGTGCCCGGCCACTGCGGGCCCGCGCCGCCCCCGTCACGGCCTGAGGCGTTGCGGGCTCTGCCGGGCAATCAGCGCGCGGCGCACGCCGCCACCACTGCTGCCGGGCATTCGCTGACGCCGCGGCGCTGCGCACGCGGCGGTGCGGCCCTGCAGCGGGGCACGACGTGAGCCCTCAGGGCAGGAGCACGGTCGAACCGGTAGTGCGGCGGCCCTCCAGATCGCGCTGCGCCTCGCCGGCCTGTGCCAGCGGGTACTTCTGCCCGATGACGACGCGGATCTTTTTGGACTTCACCGCCGCGAACAGCTCGCGCGCCCCGCTCGTCAGCTCCTCGCGCGTGACGATGTAATTGAACAGCGAGGGACGGGTCAGGAACAGCGAGCCACGCTTGGCGAGCTCGAGCGGCGCGATCGCCGGCGGCGCACCCGAGGCGTTGCCGTAGCTCACCATGATCCCGAGGCGCCGGATGCAGTCGAGGGAGTCCATGAAAGTGTCCTTGCCGACCGCATCGTAGACGGCCGCAACACCCACGCCCTTGGTGAGGTCCCTGACGCCGGCGACCAGCTCGTCGCGCCCCGAGATCAAGACGTGCCGGCAGCCGTGCTTCCTGGCGATCTCCGCTTTAGCCTCGCTGCCGACCACGCCGATCACTTTCGCACCCAGTGACTTCGCCCACTGACACAGGATGAGCCCGACGCCGCCCGCCGCCGCGTGCACCAGGATCACATCGCCCCTGGCGACCTTATAGGTGCGGCGCAGGAGGAAGTGCGCGGTGAGGCCCTTCAACATGAGGGCCGCCGCCTGCTCGTCCGAGATACCTGCCGGAACCTTCACCAGGCGCTCGGCGGGGACGTTGCGCACTTCGCTATAGGCGCCCGGGGATGTGAACACGTAGGCGACCCGCTCGCCCACCTTAAAACCACGCACACCGCGGCCGAGCGCGGTGACGACGCCGGCCGCCTCGCGACCCAGGCCCGAAGGCAGCGGCGTCGGGTAAAGGCCGGTGCGGTCGTAGACGTCGATGTAGTTGACGCCGATGGCGGTGTGGCGCACCTGCACCTCGTGGGGTGCGGGCTTGCCCGGATCGAACTCCTCCACGCGCAGGACTTCCGGGCCGCCGTGCTCGTGGAAACGGATGGCGACTGGCATAGGCCGCGCAGCATAGCCGGCGCGCTCCGGCAGCGTCTGCCCCCCTGGGGGCTACAGACCGAAGCTAGAGCGCGGCGTCGTCGGTCTCGCCGGTGCGGATACGGATGACGCGCTCGATATCGGTGATGAAGATCTTGCCGTCGCCAACCTTGCCGGTCTTGGCGGACTTGATGACGGCCTCGATCACCTGGTCGACCAGATCCCCGCGCACGGCCACTTCGATGCGGGTCTTGGGCACGAAGTCGACGACGTACTCGGCGCCGCGGTAGAGCTCGGTGTGGCCGCGCTGGCGTCCGAAGCCCTTCACCTCCGTGACCGTCATGCCCGAGACGCCGATGTCCGAGAGCGCGGCACGCACGTCGTCGAGCTTGAAGGGCTTAATGATCGCGGTGACCAGTTTCATGAGCTTCTCCGAACGTGGGACAGGACTCGCGGCGCGAGGGATTTTGCAGTTTTCATGCCACCGCGTCGAATGCAGCGAAAATAGGCGCCCGGCCGCTTCGGCCCTTCCGGGAAATCCGCGCCGCCGCACCAACCTGGGGCACGCGGCGGCTGCGAGCGCTCCCGGCTGGTGCGCCGGCAAGGGCGCCTCGTTAGGCTATCCTTCGCGCCGATGTACCAGGACATCATGATCGTCGGCGCCGGCCAGGCGGCCGTTCAGACGGTGGATACCCTACGCCGGCGCGGCTTCACAGGGAAGATCACGCTGATCGGCGAGGAGCCCTGGCTCCCCTACCAGCGGCCGCCGCTGTCCAAGAAGTACCTGGCGGGGAGTCTTGAGCGCGAGCGCCTGCTCATCCGCCCGGCGCAGTTTTTCGCCGAGCACCAGGTAACCACGCACCTCGGCCAGCGCGTCACCGACCTCGCCCCGCGCGAGCGCCACGTGCGCCTCGATGACCAGCAGGTACTACCCTGGGACGCGCTGCTGCTGGCGACCGGCAGTCGCCCGCGGCCGCTGCTGGTGCCGGGGGGGCAGCTGCCTGGTGTGCACACGCTGCGCACCATCGCCGACGTCGACCGCATCCGCGCCGAATGCCGCGCCGGCGGCCACGTGGTGGTGATCGGCGGGGGCTACATCGGGCTTGAGGTGGCCGCCACCGCGCGCGAGCTCGGCATGGAGGTCACGGTGCTCGAGATGGCCGAGCGCGTCATGAATCGCGTGACCTGCCCGCAGGTTTCCGCGTTCTACGCCGCCGAGCACGCGCGCGCCGGGGTGCGCATCCTGTGCAACGCGCGCGTGCGCGCGCTGCATGCCGACCCGGCCAGCGGCCGCGTCGGCACGGTGCTCACCGAGGATGGTGCCGAGCACCGCGCGGACCTGGTGCTGGTGGGCATCGGGGTGGTGCCGGCGGATGAGCTGGCGAAAGCCGCCGGCCTCGACTGCGAGAACGGCGTCGTGACCGATGGCCACTGCCGCACCAGCCATGAGGGGATCTGGGCGGCGGGCGACTGCGCCAGTCACCTCAACCGCCAGTACGGCCGGCACCTGCGGCTGGAATCGGTCGACAACGCCTTCGAGCAGGGCACCACGGTCGCGCTCAACATGCTCGGCACCCCGACCCCGCACGACAAGGTGCCCTGGTTCTGGTCCGACCAGTACGACCTGAAGCTCATCATCGTCGGCGTGGGCTTCGGCTACGACACGGTGGTGATGCGCGGCGTCCCCGCGTCGCGCAGCTTCAGCGCCTGCTACCTGCGCGCCGGGGAGCTCGTGGCCATCGACAGCATCAACGCGCCGAAGGACCAGATGGCGGCGCGCAAGCTGATCGCCGCGCACACGCGCCCCGATCCTGCGAAGCTCGCCGACCCTGCGATCCCGCTCAAGGATTGCTAGCGAGCCGCTACTTCGGCGGCGGCGCGCTGCGCGTCTGGTCGGTGATCCAGTTCACCTCCCAGGTTTTGCCGCCGTCCTGCGAGTACGACTGCTCGAAGTGCGGACTCGCGGAGTCGGTCTTCGACCACACGAAGCGCACCAGGACCGTGCGGCCTTCGTAGCTGTCGGTGGCGTAGAACTCGCCGATGCCGTTCTTGAAGCGTCCGATCTGCGGCGGATCCATGACGCCGACCTTGGCATTGCCCCAGTAGAGCCGCCACTCGTGCGTGGTTGGATTGTAGAGGCGCAGCGTCAGGCCTTCGATGTGCCCGTTGGCGCTGTCGGTCTCGAACTCCTCCAGCTGCGAGCGCCCGTCCCAGACCTTGCGCGTCACGGAGGTGCCATCGAAGGACACCCACTCGTGCGAGCCGCTCAAGCGGTGCGCCAGGCGCTTGAGGTGGATGTTCCAGGAGCCGAGCTCGAAATCGAAGTCGTGCGAACCGTCGCGTTCGGCGGCGACGGCAGCGGCCGCATCGGGAGCGGCTCGCAGGGGTACGGTGGCCGCCAGCATCGCCAGGGAAATGCAGGTCAGGGCAAGAGCCCAGCGCTTGAGGTGGATCATGGCGCCTTCGTTCGCGGTTTTGGAATGAAGCGCCGATGATACGGCGCCGCCGGCAGCGCCGCGTCGCCGCCTGCCGCGCCGCGCACCTCGCTTCAGCGCAGGATCACGAGCAGGTCGCGGGCCTCGACGCTCTGCCCCAGGCGCACGAACACCTCCGCGACGGTGCCATCGCGCGCGGCGCGCACCGCGGTCTCCATCTTCATCGCCTCCAGGCTCACGAGCAGGTCGCCCTGCGCGACCGCCACGCCTGGCTTCACCGCCACGCTCGCCACCACCCCGGGCATCGGCGCACCGACCTCGCCCGGCGCGTCCGGGTCGCTCTTGCGCGGCGGCGCGCGCCGCGCCACCTGGCTCCTGTCGGGCACGCGCACCGAGCGCGGCTGGCCGTTCAGCTCGAAGAACACCGTGCGCGTGCCGTCCTCGTGCGGCTCGCTGCTGGCGAGGTAGCGCACGATGAGGGTCTTGCCGCGCTCCAGGTTCACGCTGATTTCCTGCCCCGGCTCCATACCGTAGAAGAACACCGGGGTGGGCAGGATCGACGGGTCCCCGTAGAGGGCGCGCTCGCGCGCGTACTCGAGCCACACGCGCGGGTACATAAGATAGGAGGCGAGGTCCTCGTCCGTCACCGGCCGCGGCAGCTGCTGCTGGATCTTGGCGCGCTCGGCGTCGAGGTCCACCGCGGGCAGCGTCGCGCCCGGCCGCCCGCTGAGCGGGGACGCGCCCTTGAGAATCTTCTGCTGCAGCGCGGCCGGGAAGCCGCCGTAGGGCTGACCTAGGTCGCCGCGGAACAGCTGCACCACCGATTCGGGGAAGGCCACCTCGGTGGCAGGATCGAGCACCTGCTCGCGGCTGATGCCGGAGCTCACCATGAGGAGTGCAAGGTCGCCCACTACCTTGGAGGTCGGTGTCACCTTCACGATGTCGCCGAACAGGTCGTTGACGTCGGCGTAGGTCGCCGCTACTTCCGGCCAGCGGGCATCGGCGATCCCGAGGCCGCGGGCCTGTTCGCGCAGGTTCGTATATTGCCCGCCGGGCATGCCGTGTACGTAAACCTCGGAGGCTCCGGCGCGCATGTCGCTCTCGAAGGCGCCGTAGTAACGGCGCACCTGCTCCCAGTACGCGGAGATAGTGCGCAGGTCCTTCGGGTCCACGCCCGGGTCGCGCGCCCCGAAACGCAGCGCCTCGACGATGGAGCCGAGGTTCGGCTGCGAGGTGAGCCCGCTCATTGCATCGATCGCCCCGTCGATCGCATCCGCTCCGGCCGCGACCGCCGCCAGCACGCTCGCGGCGGCGATGCCGCTGGTGTCGTGGGTATGGAAGTGCACCGGCAGACCCACCTCATCCTTGAGTGCCTTGACGAGGGCATAGGCGGCGCGCGGCCGGCACAGGCCCGCCATGTCCTTGATGCCGAGCACATGGGTGCCGGCGGCTTTGAGCTCGCGGGCGAGCTTCAGGTAGTAGTGGAGGGTGTATTTTTTCTCGTGCGGGTCGCAGAGGTTGCCGGTGTAGCAGATCGCCGCCTCGCACAGGCGCCCGCTGTCGTTCACGGCATCGATCGCGACCCGCATGTTCTCGACCCAGTTGAGGGAGTCGAAGATGCGGAACACGTCGACGCCGCCGGCGGCGGCGCACCTGACGAAGAAGCGCACCACATTGTCCGGGTAGTTGGCGTAGCCGACCGCATTGGCGGAGCGCAGCAGCATCTGCAGCAAGAGATTCGGCATCAGCTCGCGCAGCTGCGCGAGGCGCGCCCACGGATCCTCGCGCAGGAAGCGCATGGCGACATCGAAGGTCGCCCCACCCCAGCATTCCACCGAGAACAGCTGCGGCAGGAGCGCCGCGTAGTAAGGCGCGATCGCCGTCATGTCGAGAGTGCGCAGGCGCGTGGCGAGCAGCGACTGGTGGGCATCGCGCATGCTGGTATCGGTGAGCAGCACGCGCTGCTGCTGCAGCATCCACTGCGCAAACTGCGCCGGGCCCAGCTCATCGAGCTTCTGCTTGGTGCCCGGCGGCGGCTGTGGCAGCGGCCCAGGCGGCAGGCGTACCGGAGCGAAGGCGCCCGGCTGCGGCCGGCCTTTGGTCTCGGCGTTGCCGTTGACGATGGTGGCGCCGATGAAGCTCAAGATGCGGCTGGCGCGGTCGCGCTTGCGCGGCCACTGGAACAGCTCCGGGCTCTCCTCGATGAAGCGCGTGGTGTAGTCGCCGCGCGCGAACTTCGGGTGCGTGATGAGCTGGTCGAGGAAGCGCAGGTTGCTGACGACGCCGCGGATGCGGAACTCCCACAGCGCCCGGTGCATGCGCGCGATGGTCTCCTCCGGGGTCGGCGACCAGGCGGTCACCTTCACCAAGAGCGAATCGTAGGAACGCGTGATGATGGCACCGGTATAGGCGGTGCCGGCATCGAGACGGATGCCGAAGCCGGCGGGGCTGCGGTACGCGGTGATGGTGCCGTAGTCCGGGATGAAGTTGTTCTCCGGGTCCTCGGTGGTGATGCGGCATTGCAGCGCGTGGGCGCTGATGCGGATGTCCGCCTGCGCCGGCACGCCGCTCTCGGGCGTGCCGATCTCGGCGCCTCCGGCGATGCGGATCTGCGCCTTCACCAGATCGATGCCGGTCGCACACTCGGTGACCGTGTGCTCCACCTGAATGCGCGGATTGACCTCGATGAAGTAGAAGCGCCCGGAGTCCGCATCCTGCAGGAACTCGACCGTACCGGCATTCACGTAGTTGGCGGCACGCGCGATCTTGAGCCCGGCTGCGCACAAGGCGGCGCGCTGCGCTTCGTCCAGGAACACCGCGGGCGCGCGCTCCACTACCTTCTGGTTGCGCCGCTGCACGGTGCAGTCGCGCTCGTAGAGGTGCACGAGGTTGCCATGGGTGTCCCCGAGCACCTGCACCTCGACGTGGCGCGCGCGCCGCACCAGCTTCTCCAGGTACACCTCGTCATTGCCGAAGGCCGCCTGCGCCTCGCGCCGCGCCACGGGCAGCACCTCGGCGAGCTGCGCGTCGCTCTCGACCACGCGCATGCCGCGCCCGCCCCCGCCCCAGCTCGCCTTGAGCATGACCGGGTAGCCGATGCCCTGAGCCAGCTGCACGGCAGCGGCGAGCTCCGCCGGCAAGGGCCCGGTCGCGGGCATGACGTCCACGCCGGCCGCGACCGCCAGACCGCGCGCGGCCACCTTGTTGCCGAGCACGCGCATGGTCGCGGGGCTCGGCCCGATGAAGATGATGCCGGCCGCGGCGCACGCCGCGCCGAAGTCGGGGTTCTCGGCGAGGAAGCCGTAACCGGGGTGGACCGCGTCCACCTTGGCCTCGCGCGCCACCCTGAGGATGTCGGCGATGTCGAGATAGGCTTCCACCGGCCCCTTGCCGACTCCCACCTGATAGGCCTCGTCCGCCTTGGTCCGGTGCAGCGAAAAGCGGTCCTCGTGCGAGTAGACGGCGACCGTGCGCAGGCCGAGCTCATTCGCCGCCCGCATGACGCGAATGGCGATCTCGCCGCGATTGGCGACCAAGAGGCTGCGGATCCGCTGCGGGCTGGCGGGTTTCACTTTAAGATTCACCGTCAGAAAGAGGAGCGAGCCCGCCTGACGCCTGCATCGCGCGTGCCAGCGGGTGCGGCCCGATCATAGCCGCGGGGGGAAGAAAATGTCGCGCCCGAACCTGCTTGCGATCCTGTCTCTTGCACTCCTCAGCAGCGCCCAGGCCGCCGCACCCCCGCCAGCGCCGCCGGGGCCGCCGCCGATCGCGATCGCCATCCACGGCGGCGTCGGCGTCACCGAGGCTTCCAAGATGACCGCCGAGAAGGCCGCCTCCTACCAGGCGGGGCTGGCGGCGGCACTGGATGCGGCCTACGCGATCCTGGAGCGCGGCGGCTCGAGCCTGGATGCGGTCACCGCGGCCGTACGCATGATGGAGGATGACCCGCAGTTCAACGCCGGGCGCGGGGCGGTACTGAATCAGGATGGGGATGCGGAGCTGGATGCCGCCATCATGGACGGCCGGGGACCGCGGGCGGGAGCCGTGGCCGGCGTGCGGCACGTGAAGAACCCGGTCGAACTCGCGCGCCTGGTCATGGAGAGGAGTCCGCACGTACTCCTGATCGGGGACGGGGCGGAGGAGTTCGCGCTCGAGCAGGGTGTGGTGCTGGTGCCGCGCGGCTACTTCCGCACCCACCAGCGCATCAGCGAGCTCGCCGAGGCACAGCAGGCGGAAGTGAACCGCGGTACCGCCCTCGGCAGCGGCACTGGTACGGTCGGTGCCGTGGCGCTCGACCGCGCCGGCAATCTCGCGGCCGCGACCTCCACCGGCGGCCTGACCAACAAGCACCGCGGCCGGGTCGGGGACACCCCGATCATCGGCGCCGGCACCTACGCCCGCAACGACGGCTGCGCGGTGTCCGGCACCGGCCACGGCGAATACTTCATCCGCCAGGTCCTCGCCTATGACATCTGCGCGCTGATGGCGTACAAGAAGCTCACACTCTCCCAGGCGGTGACCGAGGTCATCCACGGCAAGCTCACCGCGGCCGGCGGCGAGGGCGGCGTGATCGCCATCGATCCGTCCGGCAACATCGTCATGGACTTCAACAGCATCGGCATGTTCCGCGGCGCACGCGACGGCCACGGGCTGCGCCAGATCGCCATGTACCGCGACACCAACTAGAGGTCATCAGCAACCCATGCATGCCATTGCCATCCACGGCGGCGCCGGCGCCGTCCCGCGTGCCGCCCTGTCCGCGGAGCGTGAGGCACGCTACCGCGCAGGACTCGCCGCCGCCCTCGACAGCGGCTACGCGGTGCTCGAGAAGGGCGGCACCAGCCTGGACGCGGTCACCTGCGCGGTGCGGATCCTGGAGGACGACCCGCTCTTCAACGCCGGTCACGGCGCCGCGCTCACGCGCGACGGCGCCGCCGAGCTTGATGCGGCCATCATGGACGGCAAGCAGCTGCGCGCCGGCGCGGTGGCGTCCGTGCGGCACGTCAGGAACCCGGTGGAGCTCGCCCGCCATGTGATGGAGAAGTCCCGCCACGTGCTGCTGGTGGGCGCCGGGGCCGAAGAGTTCGCGCTCGAGGAGGGCCTGAGCCTGGTACCGAACCTCTACTTCCGCACCGCCGAGCGCCTCGAGCAGCTGCTGTTTGAGCAGCGCGGCGAGCACGTCTCGGACATCGTACCGCCGGTAAGCCAGGGCACGGTCGGGGCGGTGGCGCGCGACGCCGCGGGCAGCCTCGCCGCCGCCACTTCCACCGGCGGCATGACCAACAAGCGCCCGGGGCGCGTCGGAGACTCCCCGATCATCGGCGCGGGCACCTACGCCAAGAACGGCGTGTGCGCGGTGTCAGCCACCGGTCACGGGGAATACTTCATCCGCGCGGTGGCCGCGCACCACGTGTGCGCCGCGGTCGAGTATCGGGGCATGGCGCTCGAGGAAGCGGTGCGCGATGTGCTGCACGAGATCCTGCGCAAGCTCGGCGGCGATGGCGGCCTGATCGCGGTCGATCACGCCGGGCGCATCGTCATGGACTTCAGCACCGAGGGCATGTTCCGCGGCGCGCGCGACTCGAACGGCCGGCGCGACATCGCCATTTACTGAAGCTCAGGACCCGGACGGCCTGGCGGGACGCGGCCGCGCAAGGCGCTCGGCGGCTGCGACTCCCAGCGCGACCACACGCGCCGCAGCTGCTGCGCGGAACGGAAGCCCGCGCGCGCCGCGACGCGCTCCAGGTCGAGGCGGCTCTGCGTCACCAGCTGCCGCGCCAGCGCAAAGCGGATCAGCTGCACGTAATCGTGGGGAGAGCAGCTGGCGTGCTCGGCGAAAAGGCGTGCCAGATTGCGGGGGCTCGTGCAGGCGACCGCGGACAACTCGCGCGCGCTCCAGCGCGCCGTGGGCTCGCGCGCCACGGCGTCCTGCACGCGGTGCACGGCCGGATGCAGGTGATTGCGGTGCATCACCCAGGGCGACAGCGCCGGGTCCGTGCCCGCGCGGCGCAGGTACACCACGAGGTCGCGCGCCACGTCGGCCGCCACGCGCGGCCCGAGCTGGCGCCCGATGACGTGCAGGGCGAGATCCAGGCCCGCGGTCACCCCGGCGCTGGTCACGACCGGCCCGTCTTCGACGAAAATGCGGTTGTCGAGTACCTGGGCGCGCGGCTCGACCCGCCGCAGCTCCTCGAGGTGCTCGTGGTGGGTGGTGCAGCTGCGGCCGGCGAGCAGCCCCGCATGCGCGCCGAGGACGCTGCCGGCGCACACGCACATCAGCAGCTCCGCCCGCCCGCCGGCCGCGCGCAGCCACTCGATCACGCGCCGTGCCGCCGGCTCCTGCGGATCGACGCGCGCGGCGCTGATCCCGGTCAGCACCACGATGGAGCCCGGCGCCAGCTGCGCAGGCAGCGGCTCCAGGTCCGCGAGCGTCAGGCCCACCGCAGCCTTGAGGCTCGGCTGCGCCGCGATGAAGCGCAGGCGGTAACTGCCCGGGCAATGCGACTCGGCGTTGCGGAACGCATCCGCAGGACCTGCAAGGTCCAGCAGCACCAGGCGCGGCAGCACCACGAACAGGACCTCACGCACGGTGCGCACCGGCTGCGGCACAGCGGGCCTCAGGCGAGCGCCGCGGCGCTGGCGATGACCTTCGCGAAGCGATCCTCGAGCACGAGCTCGGTGCGCTCGCGCAGTTCCGCGGTCGAGACCTCGCGCCCGCTGCGCGCACGCATCGGGAAGGTGAGGGTCGCATCGGTCACGTAGTTCACCTGGAAGCCCAGATCCGAGGCGTGGCGCGTAGTGGTCTCGCAGCACTGCTCGGTGCGGATGCCGGTGATGAGAAGTTCGCCGATAGCGCGCGCGCGCAGCCACTCGAGGAGCGGTGTCCCGTCCGCGGCAGCTCCGAACAGCGCCGAGTGCACCTCCTTGTAGATGACGACGTCGGGGCTCAAGGACAGGCCGGCGAGCGTGCGGACCTTCCCCGAGGCGGCGGTGAAGGGGTTGCCCGCATCTTCCCCGGACTCGCGGTGAAACACCTGCACCACCGGCACGCCCCGGAGACGCGCACGGTCGATGAGTGCCTGCACGTTGGCGAGGAATTGCGGCACCTCGCCCTCGGTGAAGTACGGCCGGTGACGGAAGGATTCCTGGACGTCGATGACGATCAGTGCCTGTTTCATGGGACCTGCCGCTATGGATGAATTTCGGACGTTATACTGTCCTAACTTCAGGCCATCTTCTACAGGCCAAAAAGACCCCCATCGTTCAAAAACGGACGTGTGCCTCAGCAACCCGCGGGGAGGTCCGCGGAGTGCCCGGCGCGGCGCGCCCACCGCCGGGATGTCCCGCCGCGCACAGGCGCGTCTCGCCCGCGAGCAGGGTCTGGCCGCGCAGCCGCGCACGCTCGAGGCGCGCCGGGTCCCCGCTGGCGGCCGCCGCGAGGAATTCCCGCCACATGCCCGGCTGCGCCGTCCAGCGGGGTCGCAGCCAGTGCGGGTGCCGCAGCGCCAGGCTGCGCACCTGGCCGAGGGTGTTGCGTGAGAGCTCCTGCACACTGGCCGCCGGCATGCCCAGCAGCAGGCGCGCGGCGCTCGCCTGGCAACGGGCGAGGTGCCACGCGAAGGTGAATACCGCCTGCGCCAAGGGCACGGCGGCCGGCACGGTGAACCAGGGCGCATAGCCGGGTGCGCCCGCATCGCCCACCTGGCGCGCGCCGCTGGCACGGCCGCTCGCCAACCGCACGAAGCCTGCGTCGAGCAGCAGGTACAGGCAGCCGCCGGCATGCCGCCGGCCGGCGGCATCGAGGGCACTCCACTCATGGGCAATCTCGGCGCACAAGGGCGGCGCCGCCCCGGCGTGGGCCTGCGCCACGCACAGCTCCAGGCACTCCTCGTTGAGCTCGCCGAGGCAGGTGAGCGTGCCGGCACGCAGCCAGCCGGCCACGCAGCCGGCACCGGGGTCATCGTTTCCGCACTGCAGCAGCATGGCGCGCGCCTCCCAGGTTTTTGGCATTCCATGTTAACCGCCGGCGCCTGAAACACCATCCGCAGATTTGGTAGTTTTTTACCAAATTAGTAGAGTGTTAAAATTGGTTAATTTGTCCCAAACTCGCGATGACCCAGCACCCCCAAGGACCACCAAGCCATGCGCATCTCCGATGACCGCTACCACCGCGAAAGAACGCGAATGGAGCTGGCGCTGCGCTTCCTGCGGCACGAAGCCCGCACACAGACCATCCGTGCCTGGACCGGACTCAGCGATGACCGTATCCGTAAGCTCTACCGCTCTTACCTCGGCCAGATGCGCCGCGAAATGCCGCGTCACCGCGGCAAGTCGCCGCACCAGATCGCCTTCTTCACCCGCTCGGTGCGCCTGCAGGAGGAGACCGTCGCACTTGCCACGAGCTTCTGGCTCCTGGGGGTCATTCCGGTGGCGGCGGCGCGCGATGCGCCGGGTTCGGAGGCGGCGCTCTCCAGTGGCGCGCTGCTGTGCACGGCGTTCGAGGCCTACCGCCTGGCACGCTGCGCGGCACTGATCTCCTTCGAGCACGCGGTGTTCCTCGCCACCGCCCTGAGCCGCGCCGAGCAGCTGCGCATCAGCTGGTGCGGCCGCTGCGGCAGCCTCGTGGTGAGCGAGCCGTGCACAATACGGGTGCGCCCCTGTCACCACTGTGCGGGGCTGACCGGGTAGCGCTGCTAGAATCCGCCGCCATTGCACCAACGGCGGGCGGCGCTCATGGATCAGCATCGGCCGAACTTTCTGTCCGGTCCCTACATCGACAGGCGCTCGGAGGCGCGCGAGGACGAGCGCTGGATCGAGAACGCGCGCGCGGACCCGGGCACGCGCTACCTCCTCGGGCTCGGCAGCGCGCAGCTGTTGCGCGCGGACGGCGCGCCCGCCATCGCCTTCCTGGACAACAGTGCGCCGCAGGTGCGCGCGCTCGCGGATGAGAACCTGGTGCTGCTCGGCTGGTTCCGCGGCGCGCGCCTGGTGTTCGCCGATCTGCCCGCAGATGAGCCGTTTGAACCTCCGGCAGGCACCGCGTTCGAGGAGCTGCGCCCCCTGACCCCTTTGCTGGCGCCGGAGGACGCCGCGCTCATGGCCTACGCGCGCGCGCTCTCGAGCTGGCGCGCACGCCAGCGGCGTTGCGGGGTGTGCGGCAGTCCGACCGAACCCACGCATGCCGGCCACTGCCTCCACTGCAGCAACCCCACCTGCGCCCAGGACTTCTTCCCGCGCCTGGATCCGGCCATCATCGTGCTGGTGAGTGATGGCGAGCGCGCGCTGCTCGGACGCCAGCACAGCTGGCCGGCGCGCCGCTATTCCACCATCGCCGGCTTCGTCGAACCGGGCGAGAGCCTGGAGGATGCCGTGGCCCGCGAAGTGCTGGAGGAAACCGGCGTGCTGGTGAGCAACGTACGCTACCACTCCTCGCAGCCCTGGCCCTTTCCCTCCTCGCTGATGCTGGGATTCTTCGCCAGTGCCGCCCCGGGGAGCGCGGTGCGGGTGGGTGGGGAACTCGAGGACGCACGCTGGTTCACGCGCGAGCAGGTCACCTCGGGGGAAGCGCTCGCGCCACCGACGCAGTCGATTTCCTGGCGCCTCATCGAGAGCTGGCTCAAGGGCGCGGTGTAGGCGATGTGCCTGCTCATGCTCGCCTGGCAGGCGCACCCGCGCTACGCCCTGGTGGTGGCGGCGAACCGCGATGAGTTCCACGACCGTCCGGCCGCGGCGCTCGCGCCCTGGCCGCCGCCGCAGTCACTCCTCGCCGGCCGCGACCTGCGCGCTAAGGGTACCTGGCTCGCGCTCGCGCGCGCGCGCCGCTTCGGCGTCGTCACCAACTTCCGCGACCTGCAGCCGCCCAAGCCCGGTGCTCCCTCACGCGGTGAGCTCATCCCGCACTACCTCACCGGAAGCACCGATCCGGAACGCTTCTTCGCCGCCCTCGAGCCACAGACCGACAGCTACTCGGGCTTCAATCTGCTGCTCGCCGACGGCGAGTCGCTCTGGTACGGCTGCAACCGGGCGCAACCGTTCGCGCGCGCGCTGCCGCCCGGGGTCTACGGGCTGTCGAACGGGTTCCTGGACACGCCCTGGCCCAAACTCGAGCGCGCGCGGTCTGCCTTCCGAGCGTGGCTGAGCGGGCCGGGCGCGGACACTGAGGGTCTGTTCGCGCTGCTTGCCGACCGTACGCGCGTCGAGGACGACGCGCTCCTGCCCAGGACCGGCGTGGCGCGCGACTGGGAACGTGTCCTGTCCTCGCCGTTCGTGCTCAACCCCGACTACGGCACGCGCTCCTCCACGGTGCTGCTGCTCGAGGCCGACGGCCATGCCCGCATCAAGGAACGGCGCTTCGACCCCGCAGGTGGCATGAGCGGCGAAACTGAATTCGCGCTGAATCCGGGCGAGTGGCCCTGAGCGAGTGCGGAACCTGCGCGCCGGCGACCGACTCTGAATGCACGGAGGCCAAGCGGCATCCCCCGCAAGGCTCTAGAATTCCAAGGACTTTCTCCAGGCACAAGGTTTGATGGCGCAGCGCACCCACCAGCGGCGGGTTCGTCGAGGACTCAGGCGGACCCACGCGGTCCTCCTGTGCCTGCTCGCCGCGCCGCTCGCCCACGGCGCCAGCGCGATCAGCGTGGAAGTGCGCGGGGTGGACGATGCGCTGCGCGACAACGTGCTCGCGTACCTGAGCTTCGAGCGCTACAAGAAGGGCGCCGCCGATCTCACCCCCGACACCGTGGAACGCCTGCACAACCGCGTGGAGCGTGAGGTCGACGCCGCGCTCAAGCCTTTCGGCTACTACGCGCCGCAGGTGCAGTCCACGGTGACGCGCGCCGAGGATGGCGAATGGCGCGTGGTCATCGACATCGTGCCCGGGTCGCCGGTGATCGTCGAGCACATCGACGTGCGGGTCCAAGGGCCGGGCGAGAGCGATCCGCTGTTCCGCCGCATCTTGAGGCGCCTGCCGCTCAAGAGCGGGGACGTGCTCAACCAGAAGGCGTACGAGGACATCAAGGCCGAGCTGCAGCGCAGCGCCGCTACCTATGGCTATCTTGACGCGACGCTGCCCATCCACACGATGAAGGTTGATCCCCCTAACCACCGCGCCGACATCGACCTCGAGCTCGACACCGGCTCGCGCTACCGCTTCGGCAAGACCACCATCAGCCAGGACGTGATCAAGGACAGCCTGGTGCGCCGCTACCTGCGCTACCACGAGGGCGACTACTTCGACCTGACGCAGGTGCTGCGCACGCAGTTCGCCCTCGATGACGCACAGTACTTCTCCAACCTCGAGGTGCTGCCCGGCAGCCCCGACCGCGACACGCACCTGGTACCGGTCAACATCAGCGCCAAGGCCAGCCGCCGGCACCGCTATTCCTTCGGCGCCGGCTACGCCACCGATACCGGGCCGCGCGGCACGCTCGGCTTCGAGGACCACCGCGTCAATGATCGCGGCCACGTCTTCAGCGTCGAGCTGCAGGCCGCGCAGGTGACGAAGTACAGCCTGCAGACCCGCTACACCATCCCGATCGGGGATCCGGCGGTGGAGAACTTCAGCATGCGCGGCTCCATCGAGCAGCGTAACTGGGGCGACGTCACCACCAATACGCTCTCGGTGGGACCGAGTGTCACCGCGCTCACCGGCGCCTGGCAGCACGTCTGGGCCATCAACGGTGTGCGCACCACGACCGAGTCGGTGTACCTGCCCTCGAGCGAGACCGATAGCCTCTTGGTGCCGGAGCTCGACCTCGCCTCGGTTCCCAAGGGCTACCTCGGCGAACCGCTGTTCGAGCACCCGCTGTTCCTGGAGATCAAGGGCTCGCACAGCGCCCTCGGCTCGGACTCCAACTGGATCCAGGCGCACCTGCAGGCCGAGCGCGTGTTCCGTCTCGCCCCGAAGTGGCACCTGCTGTTGCGCGGGGAGGTGGGCGCCACCCTGGTGTCGGAGTTCAGCCAGCTGCCGACGGTATTCCGCTTCTTCGCCGGCGGAGACAACAGCGTCAGGGGCTTCGCCTACAACGACCTGTCGCCGACGCAGATGACACACGTGTGCAGTATCTATCGGCCCGATGGCATCGGCTGCCAGACCTTCACCTACATCAAGGTCGGCGGCAAGGACATCATCACCGGCAGCGTCGAGGTGGTGCGCGACCTGCCGCGCAACCTCGGCATCGCGGCGTTCTTCGACTACGGCAACGCCTTCGACCGCTTCGACACCAAGCTCGCCTACTCGGTCGGCATCGGGCTGCGCGTGCGGCTGCCGGTGCTCACCCTCGGCATCGACATCGCGCAGCCCCTGTATGAGCCGTGTCAGGTGCCGTTCACGGCCTCCAACTGCGCCCCGAATAGTCCGCGCCTGCACATCAACTTCTCCCCGAAGCTGTGATCCAGACCTTCATACTGCGCCGGGCGCTGCTCTTCATCGGCATCGTGCTGATCACGACCCTGATACTCGCCCCGCTTCTCATCGGCTGGTCGGTGCTCTACACCACCGCCGGCGCGCAGTTCGTGGTGCGCCACCTGCCGCGCCACATGGCCGGCATCACACTCGACATCGTGGGTCTGACCGGTACGGTCGCCGACGGCCTGCACGTGGAGCGGGTGGAGATCGACCACGAGCTGGTGCACCTGAAATTCACCGACATCGCAGGAAGGGCAGCACTCGCGCCGCTACTGCTGCAGACCATCCGCGTCCCGCACGCGAGCATCGCCAGCGCTGAGATCACCGTGAAGCGCCGCGTGCACCCGCCCACGCCCTCGCCGCCCGGCTTCCTGCCGCGTTGGCTGCTCATCAGCGCCGAGGACATGCAGGTCAAGCAGGTCACCCTCAGCGTCTACAACGGCGCGCACCTTGAAGTCACCGATTTAAGCGGCGCCGCGGTACTGCGCCACGCAACCATCCGCCTCTTCCAGGCCACGGGGCTCATGGAGGGCGCGCACGTGAGTGCCATGGGGGAGCTGCTGGCGCAGGACCCGCTCGGCCTGCAGGCCAAGGCGCACCTCGACTGGCACCCGGCCGGCCAGCCCGCTTACGTGCTCGACGGCATAGCGCGCGGGGACCTGAACCGCCTGAGCGTCGTGGCCCGCACCGAGAGTCCCTTCCGCGCGGACGTGACCGGGCAGCTCCTCGACCTGACCGGTCATCTGCACTGGCTCGCGAGCCTCTTCGTGCATCAGCTCGACCTCAAGGCCTGGGGCGTGTCCGCGCCGCTCGGGGATATCAGCGCCCGCCTGAGCGCCGTGGGGGACCTGGACACATTCACCGCCAAGGGACCTGTGAACCCGATGGGACTGCGCGCGGGCGTGTTCGACCTGCAGTTCGAGGGCGGCTTTGCGCAGCACACGCTCAGTGCGCGGCGCGTGGACGTGCGCCACGTCGACTCAGGCGCCCGCGCCCAGGCTTCCGGCACCATCGCCATCGTCGATAACGGACCGCGTCTGGATCTGAAGGGCAGCTGGAACGAGTTCCGCTGGCCACTGGTGGGGCGCGAGCCCGGCGTGCGCAGCGCCAGCGGCACGTTCACGCTCGAAGGCGTGCTGCCCTACAACGTGCACGTGGTCGGCGATGCGCATGTGGCGCAGCTGCCCGTCATGCCGGTCGACGTAAGCGGGCGGCTCGGCAAGGACAGCTTCGAGTTCGACCGCGCCGAGGTTGATCTCTACGGGGGCCACACGAGCGCCAGCGGCAAGGTCAACTGGGCGCAGGAAACCTACGCGGTCAGCGGTCGCGCCACGGGCATGGATCCCTCGCAGTTGCGGCCCGACCTCCCCGGGAGCCTCGACTTCGACTACATCGTGTCGGGGAAGGGCTTCGCCGCCAACGGCGATCTCGCCGTCGCCTTCAGTGGCCTCAGCGGCAAGCTGCGTGGCGCCAGCGCGAGCGGCGCCGGAGCGCTGGCGCACGCCGGCAAGACCTGGACCTTCAACGCCCTGCACGTCGCCCTCGGCACGACCAGCCTCGCGCTCGACGGTCAGATCGATGACCTCCTGAAACTGCGCTTTGCGCTGAGCACCCAGGACCTGAACCTGCTCTCGCCCGGCAGCCGCGGGCAGCTCAAGGCCCAGGGCACGCTCGGCGGCACGTTCGAGGATCCGGCAGTCGTTGGCAACGTGCACGCGGTGGACATCGACTATGCCGGCATCAAGATAAAAGGAGTCGATGCCGACATCGATTTCGAGCCGGATGCGGCCTCCAAGGAGTCCAAGGTCGATGTGCGCCTGCACGCTCTGTCCTTGCGGCAGCGCACCCTCGATGCGGCCACCTTCACGCTCACCGGCCCGCCGAGTAACTACGTGGTCCACCTGACGGCGACGGCCCCGGGCTTGAGCGCCAGCGTGCAGACGCGCGGGGCGTACACGGCGCGCAGCTACCGCGGGCAGCTCACCGGACTCGCCCTGAACGGCAACGAGGCCCTGCACCTGACGCTCGACCGGCCCGTCGACTTCGTCGCCTCGCTCGAGCACGTGCGCCTCGAATGGATGTGCCTCGTCGGTTCACCCGGCAGTGTCTGCGCGGATGGCGACTGGACGCCCCAGGCGTGGGCCACCACCATCATGACCAACGAGCTGCCGCTCAATACCTTCACCGCCGGGATGACGCCCTCGGTACAGTACCTGGGCACGATCGATGCGCTGGCGCGCCTCGGGGACAGCGGCCACGGCGTGCAGGGGACGCTCAAGGCGCAGCTCACCGATGCGGAGATCGCGCATCGCCTGGCGAGCAAGAAAATCGAGCACACACGCATCGGCTCCGGCTCCCTCAACGTGCAGCTCGGCGCGCAGGTGATTACGGCCCAGGCGGACCTGGGCGATGGCCAGGTCGGTACCATGCAGGCGAGCTTCAGCGCGCAGCGCACCACGCCCGCATTCCTCGACATGCCGCTCTCCGGGCAGATCCACGCGCAGAGCGCCGATGTCGATCTCATCTCGCTGTACATTCCGGACATCGACCGGGCGGCCGGGCATTTCAACGTGGACATCCAGGTCGCAGGCACGCTCGGCGCGCCGCGCCTGAGCGGTGCGGTCAAGGTGAGCGACGGGGAGATCGACGTCTACCAGGTGAACCTCGCGCTGCGCGAGATCGCGCTCGAGGCCCAGCTCTCGGATGCGGGCCTGAACTTCAAGGGTAGCGCGCGCGCCGGCAACGGCACGGTGAGCGCCGACGGCCATGTCGAGTGGCGTGAGCTCTTGCCCTACGGCAAGTTCCACCTCAGGGGCACGAACCTGCGCGTGGCGGACATCCCGGAAGCGGTGATCGACGCCTCCCCCGACCTCGACTTCACGATTACCGGGCGCAAGATCCAGGTCACGGGCAAGGTGCTGGTGCCTTACGCCAAGATCCAGCCGAAGGACATCACCAACGCCGTGCGCCCTTCCGACGATGAAATCATCGTCGGCACCGAAGTCGACGACCCGAACAAGCGCTTCGAGGTCAGCACCGAAGTGACCCTGACGCTCGGGGACAAGGTGAGCATCGATGCGATGGGGCTGACCGCAAGGCTCGGCGGCAACGTGACGGTCACGAGCGCCGGCGGTGACGCCATCACCAGGGGGCTCGGGGCGGTGAACATCCTCGATGGCAAGTACGCCGCCTACGCCCGCCAGCTCGACATCGATTCCGGTGCGCTGAGCTTCAACGGCGGTCCCATCGATAATCCTATCCTGCAGATCAGGGCCAAGAAGGTGTTCCCCGACGTCACCGCCTACGTGACGGTGCGCGGCACGCTGCTGCAGCCGCAGATGTCGTTCTCCTCGGACCCGCCCCTCACGCAGTCGCAGATCGTCTCCCTCATCCTCGCCGGCGGCTCGCTCGACTCCGCCCAGAGCCATGGCGGCAACGTGGCGCTCGGGCAGGGCGTGGCGATGCTGGCGCAGGAATATGGCCACCTGCTCGGGATCCAAGACGCGAGCCTCGAGTCCGACATCAACAACGAGACCTCCGTGGTGCTCGGGCGCTACCTCAACCCGCGCCTGTATGTGAGCTACGGCGTGAGCCTCACCGAGCAGCTCAATACGTTCAAGCTGCGCTACACCCTCGGGGACCACTGGACCATCAAGGCGGAGGTCGGCCAGGCGCAGGGCGCGGACCTGGTGTACACCATCGCCAAGTAAGCCCCAGGCCCCTCAGGTCAGCGCGCGTGGCGGAATCGAGTAGGTGCCGACGGCGTGCGCCACCATCTCGTCCTTGCCCTGCGAGTACAGGGCTACCTCACCGACCGCCAGCGAGCGGCCGAGCTTCAGGAGCGTGCACACCCCGAGGATGTCGCGTCCCGCCACGGGCTTGCGCATGAAATTGACGCTGAGCTGGGTGGTGACCGTGAGCGGCACGAGGCCGATCTCGGCGAGGATCGCTACATACAGTGCCACGTCCGCCACCGCCATCAGCACCGGGCCCGATACCGTGCCGCCCGGGCGCAGCTCGGCCTCACCCACCGGGTGGCGCACAGTGGCGGTGCGCTCTGCGAGCGCCACGACCGTGCAGCGGGTCTGCGGGAAGTCCCGGGCCAGAAATGCATTCAGCTGCGCCAGGTCGGCCATGCGCGTACTCAGGTCTGTGCCTCAGCGCCAATCCTACCTCCTGCGCGCGCCGCCGCGCCGCCGCGCCCCTGTCACAGTCAGCCGCCAGCGTGGGCGCTGCCTGCCGTTGGGCACGCGCTTGACTTCGATGCATTAAAATGCACAATATGCGCATCTTTATGCGAGACATCCGAACATCATGCTGACCGATGCGCAGCAGCTCGAGCGGCGCGGCGCCATCGTGCGCATCCTGAAGGACGGCCTGGTGCGCAAGCAGGCCGACCTGGTGCGCCTCCTCAAGAAGGAGGGCCACGAGGTCACGCAGTCCTCCATCAGCCGCGACCTGCGCGACCTTGGGGTCAGCAAGGCGAGCGGCCGCTACGCATTGCCGCCGGATGAGGTGACGCGGGCCAACGGCGATTTCGGCACCCTCACCCAGTTCGTGCGCGGCCTGAAGAGCGCCGGCCCGTCCCTGACCGTGGTGCGCACCACCATCGGCGCCGCCCAGAGCGTGGCGGTGGCGATCGACAAGGCGCAGTGGCCGGAGGTGGCCGGCACCATCTCCGGCGACGACACCATCTTCATCGCCACCGCAAGCCTGCGCGCGCAGCAGGAACTCATCGCGCGCCTGCGCACACTCTTCCGGGTCTAAATCATGTCTGCCAACACCTCCGTCGCGGGCACCAAGCCCATCGTGCTCGCCTATTCCGGCGGCCTCGACACCTCCTTCCTCGTGCCGTGGATCGCCGAGCAGGAACGCCGCCCCGTCATCACGGTGACGGTCGACACCGGCGGCATCGACGCGGCGGCCGCGCGGCAGCTGAGCGAGCGCGCCCGGGCGCTCGGGGCGATCGAGCACTACCAGATCGATGCGCGCGCGGACTACTTCGAGCAGGTGCTGCGCTTCCTCATCATGGGGAACGTGCGCCGCGGCCAGCTCTATCCTTTGTGTGTCGGCGCCGAGCGCGTCATGCAGGCGCAGACCATCGCGCGCATGGCCGCCAAGCTCGGCACCGACCTCGTGGCGCACGGCTGCACCGCCGCCGGCAACGACCAGGTGCGCTTCGAGGTGGCGCTGCGTACCCTGGCGCCGGACCTGAAGGTGCTGGCACCGGTGCGCGACCAGGCCTTCCGCCGCGAGGACGAGCTCGCCTATCTCACCGAGCGCAAGCTGCCGCTGCCACCCACCGGCGCCCGCTACTCGGTCAACCGCGGCCTGTGGGGTGTAACGATCGGTGGCAAGGAGACCCTGACCTCCGCGGGCAGCATTCCGGATGAGGCGTGGCTGCTCACCCGCAATGCCTTCCGCGAACCACGCGCGGCGGCGCGCCATGTGCTGTCGTTCCGCGAGGGGCGCCCCTGCGGCATCGACGGCACGACCCTCACCGCGGTCGAGGCCATCGAGACCCTGGAAGCGCTCGCGGCCCCCTTCGGCATCGGCCGCGGCATCCATCTGGGCGACACCATCATCGGCACTAAGGGCCGGGTGGCGTTCGAGGCGCCGGCGGCGGAGGTGCTGCTGAGCGCGCACCGCGAGCTCGAGAAGCTCGTCCTCACCGGCCGTCAGCAGCGCATCAAGGACCAGGTGGCACAGACCTACGGCGACCTCGTGCACGAAGGACAGCTGCTCGATCCGGTGTGCCGCGACATCGAGGCGCTGTTCCTGTCCTCGCAGCGCCGCGTGACCGGCGACGTCCACCTGCTCATGCAGACCGGCAACCTCTTCATCGAAGGCGTGGACTCTGCCTACTCGCTGATGGCCGCCTCCAAGGGCGTCTACGGCGAGGCGGCCGGGGAGTGGTCAGCGGCGGATGCGCTCGGTTTCTCGCGCATCGTCGCGCTGCCCGGGGTCTTCTACACGCGCGCCGGCGAGCGCGCCGCGGCCGGGGAGTCTTGAGGATGGTCGGCATGCGCAGCGTCGTCGTCGACAAGCTGGCCTCGGTCACCCAGGCCTGCAACCTCTCGCACGAGGTGCGGGTCGCCGCGGAGATCCCCGCCGAGGAAGGCGTGGTGGTGGTGGTCGAGGTGCTGAGCAACAAGTCGACCTACAACACGCTCGAGCTCACCAGCGGCCGTATGGCCAAGGTCGGCAAGGGCGACATCGTCGCCGGCGCCCTCGGGCACCGCAAGGCGCTGTTTGGCTATTCGGGGCACGTGCCGGAGCGGGTGCAGCCGGGTGATGTCATCCAGATGCTCAACATCGGCGGCGTACTCGGGATCTGCGATTCGGTGAACCCGGACAAGGGCAAGCCCTTCGACTGCCGGGTGATCGGCGTGGCCCTGAACTTCCCTTACCTCGGCGAGCGCATCGGCGTGCCGGCGCGCGTCGGCTACAAGCGGCTCGACCCGAGCGCGCCGCTCGTGACCGGCGGTGTGCCGGTGGTGGCGCTCGCCGGCACCTGCATGGAGGCCGGCAAGACTGCGGCCGCCTGCGCGGTGATCTCGCGCATGCGCCACCGCGGGCTCACCGTCGATGCCTTCAAGGCCACCGGCGTCTCGCTGCGCCGCGACATCCTCGCCATGGAGGACTCCGGCGCCCGCCACAGCGCCATCTTCACCGACTTCGGCATCGTCACCACGACGCGCGCCAACGGCCCGGCGCTGACGCGCACCATGCTCACGGAACTCGCGGCGGGCAAGCCCGACGTCCTGGTGTTCGAGCTCGGCGATGGGATCCTCGGCACCTACGGGGTAGATGCGATCCTCGAGTGTCCCGACATCCGCGCCGCCCTCTCGGGCGTCATCCTCTCGGCGAACGACCCGGTCGCCGCCTGGGGTGGCGTGAAGCTCCTGCGCGAGCGCTTTGGCATCGAGCCGTGCGTCGTCACCGGACCTTCGACCGACAACCAGGTCGGGGTGGAGATCATCGAAAGCCAGATGGGCGTGCCGGCCTTCAACGCCATGAGCAACGGTGCGGCCCTCGGTGACCGCGTGATCGAGGCGCTCGGCCTCAAGGCACAGGCGGTGCAATGAGCGCAAGAATCCCCGCGGTGGTGCTCGGGGGCACCGGCTACGTCGCCGGCGAGCTGCTGCGCCTGATCGCCGCGCACCCGCAGTTCGCGCTGGCAGCGATCATGTCCGACAGCGCTCCCGGGGAGGCAGTGGCCACGGCGTTCCCGCACCTGGTGAGCGCCTTTGCGGACACGCGCTTCAGCTCGCAGGAAGAGGTGCGCCGCATCCTGTGCGAGAGCCCCGCCACGGCAGTGTTCTCGGCCGCCCCGCACGGGGTGTCCGCCGGCCTCATCGATGCGCTGCTGAGCGCCGCCAGCGCCGCCGGCACCGCCCCGCGCGTGGTCGACATCTCGGCCGACTTCCGCTACAGCTCGGCAGACGCCTACGCGCAGGTCTACCGGCATCCGCACGGTGCGCCGCAACGTCTGAAAGAATTCACCTGCGCGGTGCCCGAGCAGCTGGCGCGGCTCGACACCCCGCACGTCGGGCACCCCGGGTGCTTCGCGACCGCGATCCTGCTGGCGAGCGTGCCGCTGCTGAAGAGCGGCCTCATCACACCCGCAGTGTTCGTGAGCGGGGTCACCGGCAGCACCGGCTCGGGCCGCAAGCCCGTGCCCGGCACCCACCACCCGCTGCGTCACGGGGACCTCTACAGCTACAGCGCCCTCATGCACCGGCACGTGCCGGAAGTGACCGCCTGCGCACTCGCCGCTACCGGGGTTGAGGCGCAGTTCGCCTTCGTACCGCACTCGGGCCCCTTCGCGCGCGGTATCCACGTGACGCTGCAGGCATCGCTCAGCGGCCCCACCGACAGCAAGCGGGTGCTGGACGTGCTGCGCGCCTACTACGCGGACGCACCCTTCGTGCGCGTCAGCAGCGACTCACCGCGGGTGAAGGACGTCGTCACCAGCAACTACGCGCACCTCTCGGCGGTGGTCATGAGCGGCACGGTCGCGGTGCTGTGCGCGATCGACAACCTCAATAAGGGCGCCGCCGGCGGCGCCCTGCAGTGGATGAACCGCATGTTTGGCCTGCCCGAGGGCACCGGACTCAGCGCGCCGGCGCCGGGCTGGACCTGAAGGGCACGCCCGTGCAGGAGAACTCACCCGCATCAGCGGCCGCGGCGCGGAGCTACCTGGCACCGGTGTTTGCACAGTACCCGCTCGAGGTGGCCTCGGCGGCCGGCGTCTGGCTCACCAACAGCCGCGGCGAGCGCGTGCTCGATCTTTACGGCGGCCACGCGGTCGCCGCCTTGGGCTACGACCACCCGGGATTCACGGCAGCCCTCGCGGCCCAGGCGAAGAGCTGCAACTTTCAGAGCAACGCCGTGGCGATGCAGGTGCGCGAACGCGCCGCCGCACGTCTGGTGCGCTTCTCCGGCCTGCCCTTCACGAGCGTCTTTCTCGTCAACAGCGGCGCCGAGGCCAACGAGAACGCCCTCAAGATCGCGCTGCGCGTCAGCGGACGCCCGGGCATCGTCGCCATCGAAGGCAGCTTTCACGGTCGCACGGCGGCAGCGGGCGCGGTGACCTTCGGGGCGCGCGAGAAGTGGTACGGCTTTCCGCGCACGCCGTTCGACGTGAGCTTCGTGCCGCGCGCAGACCTTGAAGCGATCCACACCCAGGTGAGCACCGCGACCGCCGCCGTGATCGTCGAACCGGTACAGGGACTTGCCGGGGCCGTCGATCTCGGCGCGCCATTCCTCGCCGCCCTGCGGGCGCGCTGCGACGAAGTCGGCGCCTATCTCATCTTCGATGAGGTGCAGTGCGGGGTCGGCCGCACCGGTGAGCCCTTCGCGGCCAACCTCTATCAAGTCATGCCCGACATGCTCACGAGCGCCAAGGCCCTGGGCAACGGCTTCCCGTGCGCCGCGCTGCTGATGTCGGCCGCCGTGAGCGCGACGCTCAAACCTGAGTCCCTCGGGACCACCTTCGGCGGCGGACCGATGGCGTGCGCTGCGATCGAGGCGGTGCTCGAGGCCATCGAGTGCGAGGGCCTGCTCGAGCGCGTGCGCCGCACCGGCGCCTACATCCGCGAGCACTGCATTGTGGGTCCGGTGATCGCGCACCAGGGCGCCGGACTCCTGGTCGGCTTGCGCACGCAGCGGCCGGCGAAGCAAATCCAGGCCGAACTCCTCGAGTGCGGGATCCTCGCAGGCACGGCGAGCGATCCTCACATCCTGCGCCTGCTGCCGCCCTACATCCTCGAGGAGGAGCACGTCGACATGCTGCGCGATACACTCGCGGACCTGCCGCCATGAAGCGCTTCCTCGACCTTGCCGACTTCACGCGCGAGGAGGTGCTGTCGCTGCTGGAGCTGGCGCGGCGCCTGGAGAAGCAGCCCGAGCCGCGCGCGCTGGCCGGCAAGGTCCTGGGGCTCCTCTTCTTCAATCCCTCGCTGCGCACGCTCGCCTCTTTCCAGGTGGCCATGGCGCGCATGGGGGGCAGCTCCTTCGTCATCAATCCCGGCCAGGGCACCTGGCAGCTCGAGACCCGCACGGGCGTGGTGATGGACGGCGCGGCCGCCGAGCACGTGCGCGAGGCCATCCCGGTGCTGGCCTCCTACTGCGATGCCCTCGGCATCCGCGCGTTCGCGGAAGGCAAGGATCTCGCGCGCGACCTCGCCGAAGTCAACTTCAACGCCATGGCGGCCCTCACCGACAAACCCCTCATCAACCTCGAGTCGGCGCTCAACCATCCCTGCCAGGCGCTCGCGGACTGGAAGACCCTCGATGACCTGGGCGTGCCGCGCAACGCGCGCTTCGTGCTCTCCTGGGCCTACCACCCGCGGGCCCTGCCCCTCGCGGTGCCGGCGGCGGCGCTGCACATGGCAGCGCTGCGCGGCATGGACGTGACGGTGCTGCGCCCGGAAGGCTTCGCGCTGCCCGCCCCCGTCATGGAGCGCGCGCGGCGCGCCGCCGCCCTCGCGGGCGGCTCGGTGCGCGAGACGGCCGTGCGCGAGGAAGCCCTGCGCGGCGCCCAGGTGCTGTACGTGAAGGAATGGGGCGCCACCGACGCCTACGGCGACCAGACCGAGGACGCGCGCCTGCGTGCGGCGCTCAAGGAATGGTGCGTGCGCGAGGACTGGTTCGCGCACGCCCCGGACTGCCGCCTCATGCACTGCCTGCCGGTGCGGCGCAACACCGCCATCGCCGATGCGGTGCTCGATGGCGCGCGCAGTGTCGTGCAGCGCGAGGCCTACAACCGCCTGCCGGTCCAGATGGCGGTGCTCCACCAGATGCTCAGGTCCTGAAAGTTACCGCCACGGAAGACTGCAATGATCATGCACAGAAACGACCAGACTCTCGCCATCCGCGCCCTCAAGAGCGCCGCTCCCTACATCCGCATGTACAAGGGCAAGACCTTCGTGGTGAAGGCCGGCGGCGGGGTGTTCGCCGACGGCGTCGCCACGCGCGTGCTGGTGGAACAGATCGCGATCCTGCATTACTTCGGCGTGCGCGTGGTGCTGGTGCACGGCGGCGGCCCGCAGCTCACCGAGCTGTCGGCAGCGCTCGGCGTGCCCACGCGCATGGTGGAGGGGCGCCGCGTTACCGACCAGCAGGCGATCGACGTCACCTCCATGGTGCTCAACGGCCTCATCAACACGCGCGTGCTCGGCATCTGCCGCGACCTCAACATCGAGGCGGTGGGCATCAGCGGCGTGGACGCGGGGCTCGTGCGCGCGCACCGGCGCGCGCCGATGAAGACCGGCAGCGGGGAAATCGTCGACTTCGGCTTCGTCGGCGACATCGACCAGGTCGACACCTCGGTGCTGAAGAAGCTGCTCGACAACGGCCTGATGCCCGTGGTCAGCCCGCTGTCGGCGGATGAATCCGGCACGCTCCTCAACATCAACGCCGACACCGTGGCGGCCGCGCTCGGCGCCGCTCTCGGGGCCGAGAAGCTGATCCTGTGCACCGGGGCACCCGGGATCCTCGGGGAGCTCAGTGACCCGGGCTCACTCATCTCTTACACCGACCTGGCGGGCCTGCGGCGCCTGCGCGAGGAGGGCCGCATCGCCGAAGGCATGCTGCCCAAGGCCAAGGCCATCGAGGATGCGATCCGCGGCGGGGTGCGGCGCGTGCACGTGGTGTCCTACCAGTCCCCGGAAGGCATCCTGGGCGAGGTATTCACCAACGAGGGCACCGGCACCATGATCGTCGCCGACGTCAACGCCCTCAGCCCCGCCGAGCAGCAGTCAAATCCATGAAGCGCCTGTGGGACAAGGGCGCCACCCTCGATGAAGAGGTGCTGGCTTACACCGCCGGCGAGGACCACGCGCTCGATGAGCGCCTGGTGCGCTATGACGTGGCCGCCTCCCTCGCGCACGCGCAGATGCTTGCCGCCCAGGGGCTGCTGACGGGCGCAGACTTCAAGGCCATCCATGAGGGCCTTCAGGCGCTCGGCGCCGCACACGCGCGTAACGAGTGGCACGTGGAGCTCAGCGACGAGGACGGCCAGACCGCGCTCGAGCGGCGTCTCACCACACTCATCGGCGCGGCCGGCGGCCGCATCCATCTCGGCCGCTCGCGCAATGACCAGGTGCTGGCCGCGATCCGCCTGTACCTGCGCGATGCGGTGGCGACTTTGAGCGCCGGGGCGGTGGCGGTGGCGCAGGCGCTGGAGCAACTCGCCGGGCGCGAGGCCGGCACCGCGCTCCCCGGCTACACTCACCTGCAGCAGGCCATGCCAAGCTCGGTGCCGCTGTGGGCCACCGGCTTCGCGGCCGAGATCCGCGATGACGCCGCGGGCTTGAGTGCGGCACTGCGCCGCATTGACAAGAACCCGCTCGGCTCTGCAGCCGGGTACGGCACACCGGGGCTGCCGATCGACCGCGAGGCGACGCGCGCGGCGCTGAAGTTCGCGAGCGTGCAGGAGCCGGTGACGGCGGTGCAGCTGTCGCGCGGCAAGGCCGAGGCGCAGGTGCTGTTCGAAATCACGCTCCTGATGCAGGACCTCGGGCGCTTCGCCGCCGACGTGCTGCTCTATGCGACCCAGGAGTTTGCGTTCGTGGCGCTGCCCGAGGCGTTCACCACCGGCTCCTCGATCATGCCGCAGAAGCGCAACCCGGACGTGTTCGAGCTGATCCGCGGCCGCGGCGCCACCGCGCAGGCGTGCCTGAACGAGGCGCTGTCGGTGTGCGCGAAACTGCCTTCCGGCTACCACCGCGACCTGCAGCTCCTGAAGTTTCCGCTCTTTCGCGGCATCGATCTTGCCGCAGCGACGCTTGGCATCCTGCCGGCCGTCATCGCCGCCCTGAGCTTTCGGCCCGAGAGCATCAGGCTCGACCCCGGTATCCATGCCGCCGAGGAAGCCAACCGCCTGGTGGTAGCCGAGGGCATCCCGTTCCGCGAGGCCTACCGGCGCGTGGCGGCGAAGCTCAAGGGCTAGCGGCTCACATCAGGTTGCGGCGGCGCGCACCCCTCAGGCAGGCTCGCCGCACAACCTGAGGATCTTCATGACGACCAAAGTACTCGGCATCTCCGGAAGCCTGCGGCGCGGCTCCTACAACGCGGCCCTGCTGCGCGCGGCCACCCAGCTCATGCCGGAAGGCGCAGCGCTCGAAGTCGCGAGCATCCGCGGCGTGCCGCTCTATGACGGCGACGTCGAGGCACAGGGGATCCCGGCAACGGTGAGCCAGCTGAAGGAGGCGATCGTGGCCGCCGATGGGGTGCTGCTCGTCACCCCCGAATACAACAACAGCATCCCGGGGGTCTTCAAGAACACCATCGACTGGCTGTCGCGCCCGCCGTCGGATGCGCGGCGCGTGTTCGGCGGCCGGCGCTTTGCCCTCATCGGCGCCTCGCCCGGGGCCTTCGGCACCACCCTGAGCCAGGCGGCGTGGCTACCGGTCATGCGCACCCTCGGCGTGCAGCTGTGGACCGGCGGCCGCCTCATGGTGGCGCGCGCCAACAATGTCTTCGATGAGGCCGGCGCGCTCAAGGACCCCGCCATCGAGGAAGCCCTGCGGCAGTTCCTGGCCGGCTTCGTCGGCTTCCTGCGCCGCACGCCACCGCCGGTCTGAGGCTCAGCTAAGGGCGCGCCTGCGCTTGCCGCTCCGGGGCAGCGCTGGCAAAGGCCGGCAGGCTCGTGAGGTGCGCATCGATGGCGCACAGGCGTGGGTAAGACGCGACGTCGCACCTGAGGCGCCGGGCGTTGTACATCTGCGGCACGATGCAGACGTCCGCGAGCGACACCGCGCTGCCGAACATGTGCAGCCCGTCGCCGCTCGTGGTGCGCACCTCCTCCTCGAGCGCGCGGAAGCCGCACTCGATCCAGTGCGCGTACCAGGTGTCGACCTCGGCGTCGGCGTGTCCCAAGGGGGCGCGCAGGTAGTTGAGCACCCGCAGGTTGTTGAGCGGATGGATGTCGCAGGCGATCGCCAGGGTCAGGGCGCGCACCTGCGCGCGCTCGTGCGGCAGGCGCGGCAGCAGCGGCGGCGCCGGATGCGTCTCCTCCAGGTACTCGATGATGGCAAGGGACTGGCGCACCACGTGCGCGCCATCGACGAGCACCGGCACCAGCCCTTCCGGGTTGAGGGCCAGGAACTCAGCCGTGCGCTGCGCGCTCGCGGGCGCGCGCAGCTCCACCGCCACCGGCTCGTAGGCGATTCCCTTGAAGGCCAGTGCAATGCGCGCGCGGTAGGAGGCGGAGCTGCGGAAGTAACCGTAGAGCTTCACGGCGGCGCCCCGCTTTCAGGCGCGACCATCGTATGCCGCAGCACGGGCAGGCCCTCGATCCCGCCCTCGACCTCGTCGCCCACCTTGAGCGCGCCGACCCCCGCCGGAGTGCCGGTAAAGATCAGATCGCCGCTTTTTAGCTCGTAGAGCTTCGAGAGCGCCGCGATCACCTGCGCCACGTCAAAGAGCATATGGCTCACGTCCGCCTCCTGGCGCAGCTCGCCATTGACCTTCAGCCAGATGCGTCCCGCGCGCACGTGACCGAGAGCCGCCGGGCGGATCGCCCCGATGGGGGCGGAGCGGTCGAAACCCTTGGCCGCATCCCAGGGCGCGCCGCGCGCCTTGGCGGCGTTCTGCAGATCGCGGCGTGTCAGGTCATTCCCCGCCGCGTACCCAAACACGTGCTCCAGGGCAGCTTGCCTGCTGATGTCTAGCCCCCCGGACTTCAGTGCCACTACCAGCTCGATCTCGTGGTGCAGCTCGGCGGTCGCCTGGGGATAGGGCACGGCGCTGCCGCTTTGCACCACGGCATCGGCCGGCTTCATGAAGAACACCGGGGCGGCGTGCTGCGCGTCGGTGCCCATCTCGCGCACGTGCTCGGCGTAGTTGCGGCCCACGCAGTAGATGCGGTGCACCGGGAAGCGCGCCTCGCTGGCGGCCACGGCAACGCTCGGCTGCTCACCGGGCGGCAAACAAAAGCTGCTCATCGCACTAAGACCACCGCCCGTCCCCCGGGCCTTGAGATTGCCACTGCGCAAACCGCTAGACTAGCCTGCCATGAGCATCTGGCACGCCAGCACCACCGCCGAATTCCTCACCGAGCGCGGCCAGGCAACCCTGCCCGGGCACCTCGGCATCCGGATCACCGAGATCGGGCCGGACTACCTGCGCGCCACCATGCCGGTCGCCGCGCACACCCACCAGCCCTACGGGGTACTGCACGGCGGTGCCTCGGTGGCGCTCGCCGAGACCGCCGGCAGTGTTGCCGCGATGCTGTGCGTGGACACCGAGAAGTTCATGTGCCTGGGCCAGGAGATCAACGCCAATCACCTGCGCGCCATGTCCTCGGGGCTCGTGACGGCAACCGCGCGCCCCTTCCACATCGGCGCGCGCAGCCAGGTGTGGGGCATCGAGATCCGCGACGAAGAGGGGCGTCTGGTGTGCGTGTCGCGGCTGACCATGGCGGTCGTCGAGCGGCGCCCAAAAGCATAACAACGCGAGGCCTCCATGTCGGACCCCATGCCCCCCCTGACCGCGGACGCACCCAAGGTCGATGAGTCCCTCATCACCTATACGCACGTCATCTATGCCTTGCACGCGCTCTCGGTGCTCGTGGGTCTGACCACCTTCCACACCGTGGTGTTGAGCTTCGTCGGTGGCCTGCCCTCCATCATCGCCGTGATCATGAACTACGCGCGCCGCTCCGCCACCGTCGGCACCTTCCTCGAATCACACTTCCGCTGGCAGATACGCACGTTCTGGTTTGCGCTGCTGTGGACAGTGGTGTGCACGGTCCTGATCTTCACGATCATCGGCGCGATTATCGGTCTGCCGGGGTTCCTGGCGCTGGGCGTCTGGATCATCTACCGCGTCGCGCGCGGCTGGCTGGCGCTCAAGGACCGGCGCCCGATGTACGTATGAAGATCCTCGTCTTCATCGGCTGCAGTGTGGCGCTGCTCCTCGGCGGTTGCGGACAGAAGGGCGCGCTCTACCTGCCGGACAAGAAAGGCGCGGTGGTGACGAGCGCCCCGGCGGCCACGCCCGCGCCGCCCCCAGCCACGGCGCCGGCGAAGAAACCGACCGACCCGGACGACCCGGACGCGAATCAGCCGCCTGCGAAGTAGGCGCCTTCGGTCCTAGGCGCGCATCAGTGCGCGCAGCGGCCGCGCCGCAGCACTCTCGGGGAACACGCTGTCCTCGAGGGTGCGCGCGCTCACGCCCAGGTGCTCGCTCATCACGCCCTTGAACACCGAGCGCAGGTCGAGTGTCGGGGCGAGATCGCGCCCCTGGTAGAGCGCGCGTGCCGAGAGTCCCGGCCAGTCCGCAACCACGCGGCCGCCGGCGACCGCGCCCCCGAGCAGGAACGCGGCTGCCCCCGTGCCATGGTCAGTGCCGCGGGTGCCATTGACGGCGGCAGTACGCCCGAACTCGGTCACCAGCATCACCGCGGTATCCGCCCAGACCGGTCCGAGCTCCTGGCGCAGGCTCGCGAGCCCCTTGTCGAGCGCACCCAGGCGCCCGGCGAGCTGGCCTTCGGCGCCGCCCTCGTTGGCATGTGTATCCCAGCCGGTGGTGTCGAACACCGCCACGCGCGGTCCCTCGTCCTGGCGCAGGAAGCCGGCGGCGGCCTGCACCAGCTGCGTGTAGCGGGCGTTGGCGGCCTGAACCGCCGCCGCCGGGGTCGCAAGCGGCATCGCCTGCATGCCCTCCTCGCCCGCCACCATGGCATCGGCCGCGGTGGCATCCGCCAGTCGCACCGAGAGCAGCTTGTCCTGCGCGTAGAGATCGGTGATGCGGGCGAGCGTGTCCTCATCCAGGGCCGTCATCTTGGTGGGCGACCAGGAGGTCACCTCGGCCGGGCCGCGCATCACGAGCGGCACGTTCTGGCCGAGCGCGACGCCGGACTCGCGCGGCACGCGCCCGGGCAGCTGCGTGAGCGCACGGTTGAGCCAGCCTGACTGCAGCGCGTGCGCCTTCAGTGAACCGTTCTCGAGCACGTCCTGGCCGTCGAAGTGGGAGCGCTCGCGATAGGGGCTCGCCACGGCATGGAAGACGATGAGCTCGCGCGCCGCGTAGCTCTGCTGCAGGAAATTCAACGCCGGGTGCAGCCCGAAGAAGCCATTGAGCGGCAGCGCGCCGCCGGCAGCGCCCGCAGGCTTGAGCGCCACGTCGCGCCGCAGCCCCGCATAATCGGGGTCCGCGTACGGGGGCACGGCCGCCAGGCCATCGAGTGCCCCGCGCAGAATGACGAGCACGAAGCGCGGCTTGCGCTCGCTGACGCCGGCGAAGGCGAGCCCGCGCGTGAGGAAGGCACCGCCGGCGGTGAGCGCGCCCAGGGAGAGGAAGTCGCGGCGTTTCATGGCAGTCATGGCTGAGAGTCTCCTTGGGATCTAGCGGCGCATGAACTCGGGCGCTGCCAGCAACAGGGTCACGGCCTGCGCACCGCTCGTGGCGCGCGTCACCGCGGTGCGCGTCGCAGCGCTCAGGTTCGCGCCCAGCAGTTCGGGGGCGAGCTCCTGGGCGTCCAGACGGCTGCCGAGGCGCGCTCCCAGGGCATCGGCCCATTCGATGCGCTTCATGAGGGCCGAGGCTCCGTCCCAGTCGGCGCTCCTGTCGGGCCAGCCCGCCGGGGAGCCGGGCTGCCAGTTCCTCTGCCCGAGGAGCTCAAAGGGCGCGAGCGGTCCCTTGCCCGGCTCAACGGGCAGGGCGAGGCCGCGGTAGGCGGAGGTGATGTAGTCGTTCGGGGTCTTGTACTTCGCGAGCGGCTCGCTCCAGCCCTCGCGTGCCTCGATGAGCGCGCGGTAAAGCGTCGGCAGGTCACCTTCGCTGGCGATGAAGGCGCCCTCGAGACGCTTCACGGCCGACGGCGGCGGCTCGTCGGCGATGAAGTGGCGCGCGAGCTTGGTGGCGATGAAGTGCGCCGTGGCGCCCTGGCGCGCGAGGTTGTTCAGGACCGCGACCCCCTGGCCGAAGCCGGTGTCGGGGTAGCGCGTGTGGAGGACCACCTTGGCGCCCGGTTCGTGCACCTCGGCACGGAACAGGAACCGGCCCGGCTCGCCGCCGGGAAAGCGGCCGCGGATATCGCCGATCGACCAGCCGGTGATGACCTCGGCGAAGGTGGTGACGTCGGCCTGCGTGTAGCCGCCGCCGACCCCGAGGGTGTGCAGCTCCAGGATCTCGCGCGCGAGGTTCTCGTTGATGCCGATCTTGCGCTCGCTGTCGCGGCGCTCGAGGCGTGCCGCCGCCTGCGAGTGCGGGCCCACCGAGAGGTGATTGTCGAGGTACAAAAGCATCGCCGGGTGCGACTCGGCGGCGAGCAGCAGGTCGCTGAAGCGCCCAAGCACGTTCGGCCGGATGGCCTCGCGCTCAAAGCTGCCGGCGAGTCCGGCGAGGAACTGTTTGTCCGCCGAGACCGCGAAGTGGTTGCTCCAGAACTGCGTGATGCGCTCCAGGAACGGGCGCTCGCTCTGCACCGCCTGCGCGAAGCGTGCCGTCGCCTCACTCACGTAGATGGGCCTGAGGAACTGCCCGACCTTCTGCAGCTGTTCCTGCGCCCTCGTCGGATCCACGCGCCCGGCCTTGCGCTGCTCTTGGATGTCGCGGCGCAGCTCGAGCGCCCGTGCGAGCGTCACCTGCGAGGCGGCAAGGTCCGCCGCCGCGATCAGGGGCGGGCCGCCCCTGAGCTGCGCACTCAGCCAGCCGCGCGGATCAGCGCCCACGGAGCGCAGCTCCCCGGGACGGGCACCGAGCCCGAAGCGGTTGGCGGCGATCGCGGAACTTACGTCATCCAGCATGGCGAAGCCTCGTCCTTAAGCCCGTGAGGTCCTACCCCCATAGCGCAGCGGGGTGCCCCGGGGTTGACCGCCGAAGGCGCGCAAGGCGGTCCGTTATACTCGCGGCCCGCTCACGGCTGCACCCTTCATGACGCGTTCTCCGGACCTGGTTCTCGTCGACGGCTCGTCTTATGTCTATAGGGCATTCCACGCCCTGCCGCCGCTGTCGAACTCACGCGGCGAGCCGACCGGGGCGGTGTTGGGCGTGCTGAACATGCTGTTGAAGTTCCTCAAGGACTATCAGCCCAAGCGCATCGCGGTGGTGTTCGATGCCCCGGGCCGCACCTTCCGCGATGAGCTGTTCGCCGAGTACAAGGCGCAGCGCCCTGGCATGCCCGCTGACCTGCGCGCGCAGATCGGCCCGCTCCTGAGCATCATCGAGGCGCAGGGTCTGCCGCTGCTGCGCGTGCCGGGGGTGGAGGCCGACGATGTCATCGGCACGCTCGCCTGCCGCGCCGCGCACGCCGGCCAGCAGGTCCTGATCTCCACCGGCGACAAGGACATGGCGCAGCTGGTGAATGAGTCGATCACGCTCATCAACACCATGAACAACTCGGCGCTGGATCGTGCCGGCGTCAAGGCCAAGTTCGACGTCTTCCCCGAGCAGATCATCGACTACCTGGCACTGATCGGGGATGCTTCCGACAACATCCCCGGCATCGACAAGGTGGGACCGAAGACCGCGGCGAAGCTGCTGCAGCAGTACGGCAGCCTCGACGGCATCATCGCGCAGCTGGGCGAGATCCCGGGCAAGGTGGGCGAGAACCTGCGCGCCGGACTGGCAACGCTCGAGCTGTCGAGGCGCCTCGCCACCATCCGCACCGACCTCGAGCTGCCGCTCTCGATCGAGGAGCTCGCGCCGCAGGCACCGGATGTCACGGCGCTGCGCGAGCTCTACGGCCGCCTCGAGCTGCGCGCCCTCCTGCGGGCGCTGGAGGCGCCCGCGGCCGAGAGCCCGGCCGGCGCCGCCGTCGGCCTCGCGGCCGCGGCTGACGAGGCCGCGCCGGCCGCGCCCGTCTCGGCGGCCCCCGCGCCCGAGTACGAGACGGTCACGACCTTCGAGCAGCTGCAGACCTGGCTGGCGCGCCTGCGCGCGGCGCCGCTCTTCACCTTCGCCACCAAGACCACGAGCCTCGACTACATGCAGGCCGAGATCGTCGGCGTGTGCTTCGGCGTCGCTGCCGGTGTCGCCGCCTACGTGCCGCTCGAGCACCGCTACGCCGGGGCCCCGCTGCAGCTGCCGCGCGCGGAGGTGCTCGCGCAGCTCAAGCCACTCCTGGAGGATCCGGCGCGCGCCAAGGCCGGCCACAACCTGAAGTACGACGCGCACGTGCTCGCCAATGCCGGCATCCAGCTCCAGGGCCTGCGCTTTGACACCATGCTCGAGTCGTACGTGCTCAACAGCGTCGCCACCAACCATGAGCTCGAGGCGGATGCGCAGCGCTACCTGGGGCTCAAAACCCTTACCTACGCGGAAGTTGCCGGCAGGGGCGCGAAACAGATCCCCTTCGACCAGGTGCCGATCGAGCGGGCGACGGAGTTTGCAGCACAGGAGGCGGACGTGACGCTGCGCCTGCACGAGGCGCTGTGGCCGCAGCTGGCAGGCGTGCCAACGCTCGCGCGCCTGTATGAAGAGATCGAGCAGCCGCTGCTGCCGGTGCTGGCGAAGATGGAGCACTACGGCGTATTCGTCGACCGCGAGCGGCTGCGCACGCAGAGCCGCGAGTTCGCGCACCAGCTGCAGGAGCTGCTGGTGCAGGCGCACCGCGAGGCCGGGCTCGAATTCAACATCGAGTCGCCCAAGCAGCTGCAGCAGATCCTGTTCGAGCGGCTGCAGCTGCCGGTGCGGCGACGCACGCCCACCGGGCAGCCCTCCACCGCCGAGGACGTGCTCGAGGAGCTGGCGGCCAACTACGCGTTGCCGCGCATCGTGCTCGAGTACCGCGCGCTCGCGAAGCTCAAGTCGACCTACACCGACAAGCTCCCCGAACTCGTCAACGAGCGCACCGGTCGCATCCACACCTGCTACGCGCAGGCGGTGGCCGCCACCGGACGCCTGTCCTCGGTCGAGCCCAACCTGCAGAACATCCCCGTGCGCCGCAGCGAAGGACGGCGCATCCGCCAGGCTTTCGTGGCACCGCCGGGGTGCGTGCTGCTGGCGGCGGACTACTCGCAGATCGAGCTGCGCATCATGGCGCACCTGTCGGGGGATGAGAGCCTGAAGGCCGCCTTCGCGGACGACCGCGACGTGCACCAGGCGACCGCCGCGGAGGTGTTCGGGGTGGAACTCATCGCCGTGAGCGCGGACCAGCGGCGCACCGCTAAGGTGATCAACTTCGGCCTCATCTACGGCATGTCGCCCTTCGGTCTGGCGCGCAACCTCGGCATCGAGCGCAGCGCCGCCAACTCGTACGTCGAGCGCTATTTCCAGCGCTACCCGGGCGTGCGGCGCTTCATGGACGACACCCGCGAGCAGGCGCGCGAGCTCGGCTACGTCGAGACCGTGTTCGGCCGGCGCCTCTACCTGCCGGACATCCGCTCCGGCAATCCGCAGCTGCGCCAGTACGCCGAGCGCAGCGCCATCAACGCCCCGATGCAGGGGACCGCCGCCGACATCATCAAGCGCGCCATGATCAGCATCGACGCCTGGTGCTCCCGCACCGCATGCCCCGCAAGACTCATCATGCAGGTGCACGATGAGCTGGTGTTCGAGGTACCCGAAGCCCTCGCGCCGCAGTTCGGTGCCGTGCTGCGCGAGCACATGGTGAATGCGGCGACCTTAAGCGTGCCCCTGCGGGTGGATATCGGCACCGGGGCCAACTGGGACGAGGCGCACTGACGGGGCGGCACCCGCTCCGGCGGGCCCTTTTCCGGCCCCAGTGCGCGGGGGCAACAATCGGCGCCCCGCGGGGCCTCCGGAAAGCGCTTTCGCAAAATGGCGGCTCTTGCGGGTTTTCCTGATATCCGTCCATAGATGGTCAGGATTCTGAGCGGCAGAGTGTGGCGCGGATGAGACACTCTCGCTACCAAACTTATGATTTGTAAAGGTATTTTTTCTCCATAGGGTCGGAACTCCGGGCCGGGGTCGAAGTCTCAACTACTGAGTGCCTAGCACTCCCCGCTTCCCTCCCTGAGCGGGTCAAACCCGGTTCATGAGACCTGTACCGGGTTAGTCTGGCCCCGGCGGCTTCCAACGAAACCGCCGGGGTTTTTTATGTCCGCCCCGGAGCGCTTCAGGCCCGCAGCCATCCCTCGAGCGTGTCTTCGGCCTCGCGCACACCGGTTCCCCGCAACGCGGAGAACAGCTGCACCGTGGCGCGCTCGCCGAGTTCCTCCCCTGCCGCCTTGAGCGCCGCGGCCCCCTCGCCCTTGTTCAGCTTGTCGGCCTTGGAGAGCAGCACGTGCACGCGCTGCGCGGGGGAGGCCCACGCCAGAAGATCTGCATCCCCGGGTTTCAGGCCCCGCCGTGCGTCCACAATGACGAACAGGCCGCGCAGTGATTCCCGCTCGCGCAGCGCCTCGATGAGTGGCGGCCAGGTGCGTCGCTGGGCGGCCGGCACGTCCGCGTAGCCGTAGCCTGGCAGGTCCACGAGGCGCGCCCCCGGATAGAGGGTAAAGAAGTTCAACAGCTGCGTGCGTCCCGGGGTCTTACTGGTGCGCGCCAGCGCCTGACGGTGGGTGATCGCATTGATGGCGCTCGACTTGCCGGCGTTGGAGCGCCCGACGAAGGCGACCTCGGCGCCGACATCCGGCGGAAACTGCGCGGGCGCAGCGGCACTGATGAGGAAACTCGCCTGGCTGAAGCGGCTCATCGACCCTCAGGTCTCACTGGAAAGCTGGCGCACGGCCGTAGTGTACAATTCCGCGCCCTCGCCCCGCGGAAACGAACTCGGATACCAGCAATGCCGCAGACTTCGCGACTCGGTCGCCTCACGCTTGTTGTCCTCACGACGCTCTGCACGCCGGCTTTAAGCCTCGCCCAGGCCCCGGCCGCCGCCCCGGGAGCGACGCCGGCCGCCACCGCGGACTCCCCGATCGACACTTTCCCCTTCACGCACGGCAAGGCGGCGGACGGCGCCCCCAAGGCCGCCGTGTGTTCGGCCTGCCATGGCGTCAATGGCAACAGCACCAATCCCCTGTGGCCGCGGCTTGCCGGCCAGAGCGCGGTGTACATCGCCGAGCAGCTGCGCATGTTCAAGTCCGGTGCGCGCGCCAACCCGGTCATGATGCCGATGGTGAGCGGGCTGTCGGATCAGGACATCGCCGACCTTGCCGTCTACTTCGAGGCGCAGACCCCGCTGGGACTGGAAGCCGACCCCTCCTACTGGCAATCCGGCCAGGCACTCTATCTGCGCGGCGACCCTGGCCGCGAGGTGCCCGCCTGCGTCGCCTGCCACGGGCCGGTGGGCCGCGGCAATCTCGCGGCCGGCTACCCGGCGCTGCGCGCGCAGCAGTCGGAGTACGTGGTGAAGCAGCTGAAGGACTACGCGAGCGGTGCGCGCTATACGAGCGAGAGCGCCATCAAGACCGACCCGAACTCGGTCATGATGCTCACCATCGCCAAGCGCCTGAGCCCGGAGCAGATCCGCGACGTCGCCTCCTACGTGCAGGGCATGCGCTGATTTCTTAAGGGGCGCACCATGAACCGACTTCTCGCCGCCACGGCTTTCCTGCTGCTGTGCGCCTGCGCGCGCCAGGAACCCACCCCCGCACCCGTGACCCCGCCACCGCCGGTCACCGAGGCGGCGCCGGCCCCGGTCGCCGCCCCGCCAACAGCCCTGAACGAGACCGAGCAGGCGACGCACTCGCAGGAATCGGGTGATGCGGAGGCCGAGCACACCCCGGGGGACGCCTCCCTCGAGCAGATGGCAGGCGCGCCGCCGGCCACCCCGCTGCCGCCGGGCAAGTGGCAGCCGGGCGTGAACTACAAGCTGCTGGTCCCCGCGCAGCCCACCAGCGTCGCCCCCGGGAAGGTCGAGCTGCTGGAGGTGTTCTGGCTCGCCTGTCCGCACTGCTATGCACTCGAGCCCTTCCTCCAGGGCTGGCTGAAGAAGAAGCCCGGCTACGTGGAGTTCGTGCGCGTGCCGGTGATCTGGCAGTCGATGCACCGCTCGCACGCCCACCTTTATTACACCCTCGAGGTACTCGGACGGCCGGACCTGATCGCCGCGGTCTTCTCCGACATCGCGCAGCAGCACGTCAACCTCACGAGCCCGGACGAGGATGAGTCCCTCAAGCTGCAGCAGAAGTGGGCGAGCGCGCACGGTGTCTCCGCCGATGAATTCGCCAAGGCCTACAACTCCTTCAGCGTGAACACCGACATGCGCCGCGCCGAGGAGCTCACCAACCGCTACCACGTGCAGGGCGTGCCCTTCATCGTGGTGAACGGCAAGTACACGACCGATGTCGCGCAGGCCGGCGGCGAGGCCCAGCTCATCGACCTCATCAGTGACCTGAGCGCCGCCGAGCACGGCCACTGATGCGTGCCGTCGCGCCCGTGGCCACGGAGGAGGCCGCCGACGCGGCACTGCCGTCGTGCTGAATGTCTACGTCCCCGGTGCCAAAGGCCTCGAGCGCATCGAGGTGGGCAGCGGCGCTGCGATCCCGGATGAGGCGCTCTGGCTCGACCTGCTGAACCCCACCGTCGAGGAGGAAAAGCAGGTCGAACAGTGCCTGATGATCGACGTGCCCTCGCGCGAGGAGATGCGCGAGATCGAGACCTCCAACCGTCTCTACGAGGACAAAGGCACGCTCTACCTGACCACCACCGTGGTGTTCAAGGTCGACACCGACCTGCCCGAGACCACGCAGATCACCTTCATCCTCAGCGGCGCGCGCCTCATCACCAACCGCTACGCGGACCTCTTGTCATTCAGAGGGTTCGTCACTTTCGCCGAGACCCATCCGAGCGCCTGTGCCTCAGCGCCGATGCTGCTCGTGGGACTCCTGGAGGCGATCGTCAACCGCATCGCGGACGTGCTCGAGCGCGTCGGCGGTGACATCGACGCGGTGTCGACGCGGGTCTTCCCGCGCGCCGGGCGCCGGCTTGCCAGCCGCAACTACCAGGCGGAGCTGCAGGGCATCGGCGAGGCGGGCGAGCTCATCTCCAAGGCGCGCGAGACGCTGCTGAGCCTCACGCGCCTGCTCGGCTTCCTGCAGCAGACCGGCAGCGGCCGGGTGACGCAGGAAGCCCGCCAGAGCCTGCGCACCGTGTCACGCGACGTCATGGCGCTGAGCGATCACGCCACCTTCCTCGTCGGCAAGGCGCAGTTCCTGCTCGATGCCACGCTCGGGCTCGTGACCATCGACCAGAACAATATCCTCAAGATCTTCTCCGTAGTGACGGTGCTGCTCCTGCCCCCGTCCGTGATCGGGTCCTACTTCGGCATGAACTTCGCCTACATCCCGCTGCTGCACGAGTCCTGGGGCATCTGGGCGGGAACCGCGATGATGGTCGTCTCGGCGCTCATCCCCTGGGTGTACTTCAAGCGCAAGGGCTGGCTCTGACGCCCCGTAGTTGCCGCCGCGCTTTGCAAGCCATTGATTTTTGGTTGAATTGGCGCGCCCGACTGGATTCGAACCAGCGACCTGCAGCTTCGGAGGCTGCCACTCTATCCAACTGAGCTACGGGCGCGTTGGGGGCGGCGATGATACGCGGCGCCCGCCGGGGGCGTCCATGTGCACCCTAAAGCCAACCCGGAAACGCACGGCCCCGGAACCTTCGATCTTCACATGCCGTCCAATCAGGCGCACAGTCCGCTTCCGCAGGGTTTTGAGGAGCAAGACATGTTCAGAACAGCGCTGATCGTTACGGTTGCGGCACTGGCCGGCTGCGCCACCACGCCGAAGCCCGCCGAAACGGCCGCCACCGCGTCCAAGCCCCCGTGCGTGACCGCCTCGCGGCTGCCGCAGACCAATTGCGTGGCCGGCTCCAGCTACTCGCAGCAGGAGCTCAACTCGACCGGCCAGCAAAACAACAACCTCGGCACGAGCCTGAAAATGCTCGATCCGTCGGTTCACTAGCCCGAACCGTCCCGGACCTTGGCCGCGGCGCTCTCGCGGCGGTAGCTGCTGAGGACTCCCCGCGGGGGATACCCCGGCGGCGGCGGCGTGCTTAACGGGCGGGCGGTGGCGCGGCTATACTCCGCGGCCAAATCGCCCCGTTCCCCTCGAAAGCGCGCATCGTGAGCAAACAAGATACCCACTTCTTCAACGTCTTCAGCCTGGTCATCGGGCTTCTTGCAGCCATCGCCATCGGTATCTTCGCCTTTGCGCGCATGGTGGCGAGCGAGACGCAGGACAAGCAGGTGCTTGCCGAGCGCGACTACAGCCGGAACGTGGCGGCGCGCCTGGCGGCGCCGAGCCAGGTGGCGGTCGCGGGTCACGACAACTCGGCCATCGCCATCCAGGGGGATGCGGGGGCCGCCGGATCCGCCGCGCTCACGGCGCCTCCGAAGAATGGCACCGAGGTATTCGAGCAGGTGTGCAGTACCTGCCACGGCGCAGGTATCGCCGGCGCACCGAAAGCCGGCGACAAGGCCGCCTGGGGACCGCGCATCGCCGAGGGCAAGGCGACGCTCTACGATCACGCGCTCAAGGGTTTCCAGGGTAAGAGCGGGGTCATGCCCGCCAAGGGCGGCCGCACCGATCTCTCGGACGACCTCGTGAAGCAGGCCGTCGATCACATGGTGCAGCTGGCGCAGTAGCGCGCCGCGCCTTTCAGCCGGCCCCGCCCCCGGGTTCGGGCGCGGCGGGTGCGCCTTCGAGCGTGGCGAGCCGCGCCTCCAGCGCTTCGAGCTTCGCGCGCGTGCGCTCGAGCACCTTGGTCTGGGCGTCGAACTCATCCCGGCTCACAAGATCGAGCTTGCTCAGACGCTCGCGCAGGATGGCCTTGAAGTTGCTTTCGAGGTCCGCCTGCATGCTGCGTAACGCCGGCGGTACGCGCTCCATCAGGCGGCGGGCAATCTCATCGATCCTCGGTGTGTCCATCGCATCCTCGCTGTGGCACTTCGCCTCCAAATGGGGCGTGGCGGTTTCATCGGGAACCAAAATGGTGCAGCAACGGCGCGCTGCCGGGACAGAAACTGCGGAAAACCCGCAGTGAAGTCATGATGGCATGGATTCTGCACCCATCAGCGCGCGCTCAGGCATAGCTTAACCGGCGGTGTGCGCGGCTGCAGCCGCACCGTGTGCTACGCGGGCGCAGGAAACCCAAGCCGCGGAGAGACCATGCCGACCGTGCCCAGACGACTGAGGAACCCCGCGCGACTCCTGCTGCTCGTCGCTGTGCTTCTCAGCCCCGCACTGGCGCTGGCCGCAGAGCCCGTGGCGCCGAACAAGGGTGACACGGCCTGGATGCTGACCTCGACCGCACTGGTGCTCCTCATGTCGGTGCCGGCACTCGCCCTTTTCTACGGCGGCCTGGTGCGCACCAAGAACATGCTCTCGGTGCTGATGCAGGTGTTCGTCGGCTTCTCGCTCATCACGGTCCTGTGGTGCATCTACGGTTACTCGCTCGCCTTCACCCAGGGGAATGCGGTCATCGGCGGCCTGTCGCGCCTGTTCCTCGCCGGCACCTTCGACCCCAAGAGCGGCGCCTTCGCCACCGTGCCCACCTTCTCCAAGGGGACGGTGCTCTACGAACTCGTCTATGTCGGCTTCCAGGCCACCTTCGCTGCCATCACCTGCTGCCTGATCCTCGGCGCGGTGGTCGAGCGCATCAAGTTCTCCGCCGTGCTGCTGTTCCTCGTCATCTGGTTCACCTTCAGCTACTGCCCCATCGCACACATGGTGTGGTACTGGCCGGGCGCCGATGCCTATACCTCGGCCGACAAGGTCGAGGCGCTCAATGCCTCCGCGGGGCTGATCTGGCGCTCCGGGGCGCTGGATTTCGCCGGCGGTACGGTGGTGCACATCAATGCCGGGGTGGCCGGACTCGTGGGTGCGTACGTGCTCGGCAAGCGCGTCGGCTTCGGGCGCGAACCGATGCCGCCGCACAGCCTGACCCTCACCATGGTCGGTGCCTCGCTATTGTGGTTCGGCTGGTTTGGCTTCAATGCGGGATCGGCGCTCGAGGCGAACGGCTCGGCCGCGCTCGCCTTCCTCAACACCTACCTCGCCACCGCCTGCGCGGTGCTCTCCTGGATCGGCGCCGAGTGGCTCATCAAGGGCAAGCCCTCCATGCTCGGCGCCGCCTCGGGCGCGGTGGCGGGCCTGGTCGCCATCACCCCGGCCGCCGGCAACGTCGGCATCCCCGGAGCTTTCGCGATCGGCACCGGTGCCGGGCTCGTGTGCCTGTGGGGCGTCACCGGGCTCAAGAAGCTCATCAAGGCCGACGACTCCCTCGACGTCTTCGGCGTGCACGCCCTCGGGGGCGTCTTCGGCGCCCTGATGACCGGCATCTTCAATGCGCCCTTCCTCGGTGGCCCGGGCATCAGCGACTACGTCACCGGTGCCCAGAGCTACCCCGGAGTGGCCGCCCAGTTCCTGATACAGCTGAAGGCGGTGTGCCTGGTGGTGGTGTGGACCGCCGCCGTGGCGCTGGCCGGCTTCTATCTCGTGAAGGCGCTGGTGGGCCTGCGCGTCCCCGAAGAGGCGGAGCGCGAGGGCCTCGACATCACATCCCACGGCGAGCGGGCTTACGATCTGTAAGCGCACAGTTTCGATCGGCACTTCATTAGGGCCCCCATGCGCGCTGGCGCCCGGGGCCCCTTCTTTGTAGGGTGTGAGCCCTCAAGGCGCTGTCGCCTTGGCGCGGGTGTGACGGAGTTCAAAGGTCGCACGCCCCAGCAGACGCCATACTGCGTCGCGGAGGCCCCTTTATGTCGCGACTTGTACCGCTTGCCGCCAGCATTCTTTTTCTGGGCACGCTCGGCGTGGCCCGCGCCGACGTCTATCGCTGGATAGACGATAAGGGCGAGCCGCACTACAGCGACCAGTGGGTGCCGGGCTCGACCGTCATCAAGACGAGCAAGGTGCGCCCGGATTCGGACACCCTCGGAACGCCGCGCGGGCCCGCCAACCCGGCCGACCGCGCCAACCAGGTGGTGGCCGACCAGAGCAACGCCCACGCCGTGCAGCAGGACATCGCCAAGAGCCGTGACGCCCAGTGCAAGGCGGCGACCGACCGTTACATGAAGTCGGTCGTCTCGCGGCGTGTCTACAAAGACGGCCCCGATGGCGCCCGCACCTACCTCTCGGACGCCGAGGCCGATGCCTACCGCGAGGGCGCCCGCAAGGACGTGCAGTCCGCGTGCGGCAAGGTGCCCGAGTTCGATCCGAACGCGCCGATCCCCGAGCCCAAGCCGATTCCCGAGCCTAAGGTCAACCCGGCGGACGCCACTTCCGAGTAAGGCTCGCGCGGCCCGCGCCTCAGGTCGCGCCCGCAATTCCTTTGTGCAAGGCGCACGCTCTATAGTGGCGCCCGCGACCATCCGCGGCCGAACGAGGCACGAATCACATGCGCGTAGGTTTTGTCGGACTCGGTGCCATGGGGATGAACATGGCGCGCAACCTCAGCAAGGCGGGCCTGCTCGCCGGCGTCTACAACCGCACCGCGCCGAAGGCCGAGAGCCTCGCGCAGGAACTCAAGGTCAAGGCCTACCCGAACCTCAGCGCCCTCGGCAGCGACGTCGATGCCGTCGTGTCGTGCGTCTCGGCGGACGCCGACGTGCTGGAGGTGGCACAGGGCCTGAAGGCGGCGCTGCGACGCGGCACGCTCCTGTGTGACTGTTCGACCATCAGTTCCGACACCGCACGCCGCGCCGCGCAGATCCTGAGCACCTCGGGCATCGACTTCCTCGACTGCCCGGTGAGCGGCGGCACGGAAGGTGCGCGCGATGCGACGCTCGCCATCATGGTGGGCGGCAGCGAGGAAGCCTTCGAGCGCGCGCTGCCGCTCCTCAAGGCCATGGGCAAGGCGGTCACCCTGTTTGGTCCGGTGGGCAGCGGCCAGGCCGCCAAGGCCACCAACCAGATCATGTGCGCCGGCATCATCGAGGCGATCGCAGAAGCCATGGCCTTCGCCCACGCCCAGGGGCTGCCGCTGGAGAAGCTCATCGATACCCTCGGCAAGGGCGCCGGCTCCTCGTGGTACTTCGTGCACCGCGCGCCGAACATGGTACGCGGCGCGTACCCGGCCGGCTTCCGGGTGCGCCTGCACGAGAAGGACCTGCGCATCTGCCACGACATGGCAGCGCGCTTCGGGGTGCAGCTGCCGGTGGTCGAGCGCATGCTCGGGGAGTACGCGGAACTCGTGGCGCGCGGCTTCGGGGACGAGGACATCTCGGCGACCTACCGCCTCAAGTCCGAGCTCTTCGAGCGCACCAACATCATGAGTGCCCCGGCGCGCGGCGACGCATGAAGACCGCGGCAGGGCCGGCCGACCGGGCTCTCTACCTGCCGGATTTCTGCACCTCGCGCGTCACGCTGGCGATCGTCCTAATCGTCGAGCTGACCGCGCTGGTGCTCACGCTCGCACGCCAGAGCGCGCTCAGCGATTTCTGGACCGACCTCGTGCTCACCTCGATGTTTCTCCTGTGGATCGGGCTCACCTGCGCGGGCCTCCTGTGCGTGCTGCGCACGCGGCTGTGCCGCCTGAACGTCGCCGCGGGCTCCGCCGCCGTCATGACCCTCATCGCGGCCGTGGTGACGGTGGTGTCGGTGTGCGCCTCGCTCCTCGGGCGCATCCCGATGGTGATCGACTTCGGCGCCGCCGAACTGTTCCCGGCGGATGCGGCACGCTTCGCGCTGCGCAACGTCTGGATCGGCCTGATCATCGCCGGTCTGGCGCTGCGCTACTTCTACGTCTCGCACCACTGGCGGCGCAGCATCGAGCTGCGCGCCGCCGCGCGCGTGCACGCGCTGCAGGCGCGCATCCGCCCGCACTTCCTCTTCAACAGCATGAACACCATCGCCGCCCTGACGAGGAGCAACCCGCGGCGCGCCGAGCAGGCGGTGCAGGACCTCGCCGACCTGTTCCGTGCCTCCTTGAGCGACAAGCGCGACACCATCACGCTCGCCGAGGAGCTGGAGGTGGCGCGCACCTACCAGCGCATGGAGCAGCTGCGGCTGGGTGAGCGCCTGCAGGTCGAATGGCGCACCGAGGCACTGCCCGCGAACGCCCTCGTCCCGGGCCTCATGATCCAGCCGCTGCTCGAGAACGCCATCTACCACGGCATCGAGCCGCGGGCGGAAGGCGGACTGGTCACCATCACGGGCGAGGTCAGCGGCGGGCTCATCACCATCGTGGTACGCAATCCGCTCGATCCCTCCCCGGGGATGCGCGAGGGCAACCGCCTGGCGCTCGCCAACATCCGCGAACGCCTGAGCCTCATGTACGGGGAGCGCGCGCTCATGAAGTCGGGGCGCTTCGACGCCGAGTACATCGTCACGCTGCGTTTCCCGCTGCTGGAGCGGGCCGCGGAAGTCCTCGTGCCGCAGCCGGCCTGAACCCGTGGCTGCCCCTGCCAAACTCAAGGTCCTGATCGTCGATGACGAGCCGCCAGCGCGCGCGCGCCTGCGCAGTCTGCTCGCCGAGATCGAGGACGTGGAGGTGGCGGGCGAAGCCAGCACCGCGCGCGAGGCGCTCAGCCACACCCACGATCTCGCCCCGGACGTGGTGCTCCTGGACGTGCGCATGCCGGGCATGGATGGGCTGGAGGCGGCGCGTCACCTGAACGTGCTGGCGGAGCCGCCGGCGGTCATCTTCACCACCGCCTTCGACCAGTACGCGGTGGAGGCCTTCGAGGCACAGGCGGTCGGCTATCTCTTGAAGCCGGTGCGCAAGGAGCAGCTGGCCGCCGCCCTCACCCGTGCCGGGCGACTCACGCGCGTGCAGCTGCAGAAGCTCGCGGCAGCCGGCGATGCCGGGCGCCGCAGCCATATCGGCGCGCGCAACCGCGAGGGCCTGCGGCTGATACCGCTCGAGGAAGTGCAGTACTTCCTCGCCGACCAGAAATACACCACCGTCAGGCACCTGAAGGGCGAGGACCTGATCGAGGACTCACTGCGACTCCTCGAGAGCGAGTTCGGCAACAGCTTCGTGCGCATCCACAGGAATGCCCTGGTGGGGGTGAAGTACCTCGAGCGCATCGAGCGCCAGGCCGACGGCCAGTACTTCGTGCACCTGCGCGGCTGTGAGGCGCCGCTGCAGGTCAGCCGCCGCATGGCGGGCGAGCTGAAGGAACGGTTCAGAATCTGAAGCGGGTGAGCGGTGAGCACGCGCCCGCGACGAGCGACTTCACCGGCTGCAGCCGGCGCCTCAGGGTTTGCCGCACAGGGTGCCCACGGCCTTGCGCGCGAACTCCGCCAGCTCGGCGCGCGGGGTGCCGGCGCGCGCGCGCATGGCAAGCCGGCTCAGGACCGCTGAGGCGAGTCCCGCCAGGGTTTCCGGATCGGCGTCCGCCGCCAATTCACCCGTCTCGCGCGCGATCCGAAAGCGCGTTTCCCAACACTCATCCAGCGAGCTCGTGCCGCGGTTGAAGGCGGCGCGGATCAGAGGGTCTGCCACGAGCTCCGTGGTCGCGGTGCCGAAGGCGAAACAGCCGCGCGGTCGGCCGTCGCCCGAAAAATAGATCGCGAGCGCGCCCTCGAAAACGCGCTGCACTGCCTCGCGCAGCGGCCGCTCCGGGGAGAGCGTGTTACGCATCGCCGTCAGGTTGCGCTGCCAGTAGTGCTCCAGTGCCTTGAGGTAAATCGCGCGCTTGTCGCCGAAGCCGGCGTACAGGCTCGGGCGGTTCATCCCGGTGGCGGTGGCGAGGTCATCAAGTGAAGTACCCGAGTAGCCGCCCTTCCAGAACGTCTCGAGCGCCCGCTGCAGCGCGACGTCCGGGTCATAGGCGCGCGGCCGGCCGCGCCGTCTGGGTACTGCAGTATTTTGTACCATATTGAATTAAATTCGTTGACGACCGGGCCGCGGCGATCTATATTTGTTCACAACGGTACAAAAATCAAGTGAAAGTGATCTGCCGCTTTCACAGGCCGACCGCATGAAGGTCTATCAAGGAGACACGTGATGAACGCAGTTCGCAAGGCCCTGTTACTGATCCCCGTCGCCACTTACGTGGTGGGGGGCGCACTCGTCATGCCCAGCGCCGCTTCCGCCGCCAGCAGCGTGAGCGACGTGGCGCCGCCGCCGCCGCGCATCGAGAACGTGCCGCACCGCGATGGCTACGTCTGGGCCGCCGGCCACTGGGAGTGGAATGGCAAGAGCTGGACCTGGACCACCGGCAGCTACCTCGTCGAGCAGCGCCACGCGCAGTGGATTCCGGACGGCTGGGAGCCCGCGGGTGCCCAGTGGCGCTTTGTCCCGGGACATTGGGAGCGCTAGCGCAATAGCAGGACGAAAGGCACCGTGCGGCCCTGAAGAGGGCCGGACGGTGCCTTCGCTCGTAGGACGGCGTCTGCAGTCTCGCTTATGGGCGCTGCGCGATTGCCGCGTCGCACCTCCCGAGACCCCCCAACTAGAACGTTGTCTGCGTGACGTTGGTTCCGCACTGAACCGCCGTAGTCACGCTGCTCGTGTCGTTTGCGCCAAAAAGCAGACCGCTGGATGCGGTCATGTTGCAGAAGTTGTAGCCGTTGGCTGCGGAGGTCACGAAGTTTGTTCGAATGCGTCCCGACATCGTGCTCAAGCCGGCGGCGTTGGCGTATAGCCCGCTCGACCCAGAGCCCGAGACGTTATAGACATAGTTATCCGTCACCAGAAGATAGTTGCTGGGATTCAGGAGCTCAATCCCCGAGGCGCCGACGCTCGAAATAACATTGCCGGTAACTACCGCCTTGTTCGCCCCGATGGCAATGCCGGCGTAGGCGGAATTGGGTGTCGCGAATGCGACGTTCGCCTGGAAGACGGCGTTGTTCGAGATCACGATGTTGGAGGGAATCGTATTCGGGGCTGCGCCTGACACAGAAATCCCGCTGTTGGCGCTCCCGGCGGTGGCATTCGTGGTCGTCGGCCCGTCGTAGGTATTGCCGACGATGGTGACATTGCTGATCACATCGCCCGATGTGAAGGGATTGACGCCTATCCCGAATAGAACATTGTGCAGATTGTTTCCGCTGATCGTGACGTTACTGCCGGCGTGAACCAGGATTCCCTCGGAGTTTGAATATCCCATCCCGGAGGAACTGACGCCGATCGTGTTGCCGATGATCTGGATGTCGTTGCACGGCGGATAGGAGATGCCGTTCTGCGCGTTGACGGAGTCCAAGCCAATCGCAATACCGAAAGTGTACGGCGATATGGCTGCGTACATCTGATCGTAGAGGTTGTTATGGGCAATGGTGCCGCGTAGCACTCCGCTGAACCGGATGCCATCCGCCGTGTTCCAGATGACGTTATCCGTAACCCAGACGTCGGTTGCATTCTGGATGTGGACGCCATGTTCACAGAATCCGGAGAAGTCGTTGGCGGTCACACGAATGCGCGCAATGGACCCCGCGCTGCTGTTAGTGAGCCGTATCGCATCCCCGCTTGCGGTACCGCAGCTCGACTCCCCGACGCCCACGAAGGAGATCCCACGAATCTCCAGATCCTGTGCGGCTGAGCCGGCAATCACATCGACGGTAGCAACTCCCTCGACGAGCTTTGTGCTCTGGGTCGTTCCCTCAATCCGCACCCCGGCGGCGCTCACGACGATCTGTGCGCTGCCCGTAAATGTGATTTGCGTGTCTTCAAGCAGAAGCGTAACGGGCTTATTGAGCGTGATGAGCGTCGCGGTGCTGTTCGCGCCCATGGAGCGAAAATCACACACGCCCCCGGTTGCGGAAAGTGCGGTGACGCAGGAGTTGATTGACGCGCCGATGTCCGCGTAGGCGTGTGCACTGAGCGAAAGCAGCGCGAGGATATTCAGGTACTTGAGTGATTTGCGCATTCGCGGCCCCTTCCGTTTGTCGTGGAGGCGGTTCGTCACCTCCGAGGTTTGCATCGATCGCGGGAATCCGCTCCATTTGCTGCAACGCAGGGCGCGCTCAACCGATATGGCGGGGGAATTATTTCCCCGATCCTTACACCTCTGTCGCGGGCACCGGCCCAGTCCCACGTTGGACATCCGGGCCACTGGCCGCGCCGCGAGACGCCTACTTCGCGAAGACAGGCACCGCGGCAACCGGTGCTGCGCGAACCGGCCGCAGGGGTGGGTGGGCGAAGGATCACGCGCCCGGGCGGCGCACGATGGACACAGGACAGCTCAGAACCGCACCGGGCTTCTGGTCGGCGAGCGCGCGTTGCGCAGTCTGATGTTGAAGTCGGGAACCGGCCGCGCCGGCGATAACTCGCGCCGCCGGTCTCGAACGACGGCGATGGAGACTGACGCGCGAGGTCCTTGTGCGGTTCTTGCCGCTGCAGAGCCTCACGCGTGCGCTACAGGATGTAGCGGCTCAGATCCTCGTCCTTCACCAGCGCCCCGAGGTGATCGTCGACGTATTTCGCGTCGATCGTAACGCTGGCGCCCGAGCCGTTGGCGCGCTCGGCCTGCTCGGCGGCATCGTAGGAGACGGTTTCCAGCAGCCGCTCGACGACGGTGTGCAGGCGCCGTGCGCCGATGTTCTCGGTGCGCTCGTTCACGTGCGCCGCGATCTCGGCGATGCGCCGCACGCCATCCTCGGCGAACGTCACGTCCAACCCTTCGGTCTTCATGAGCGCCTTGTACTGGGCGGTAAGGGAGGCATCGGGCTCGGTAAGGATGCGCACGAAGTCGCCCACCTTGAGGGAGTCGAGCTCGACGCGGATCGGCAGCCGCCCCTGCAGCTCCGGGATCAGGTCCGAGGGCTTGGAGAGGCTGAAGGCCCCCGAGGCGATGAAGAGCACGTGGTCGGTCTTGAGGGGGCCGTACTTGGTGTTTACGGTCGAGCCCTCGACGAGCGGCAGCAGGTCGCGCTGCACGCCTTCGCGCGAGACGTCGGCGCCGAGGGTCTCCTGGCGGCGCGTCACCTTGTCGATCTCGTCGATGAACACGATGCCGTTCTGCTCAGCGTTGGCCAGTGCCTGGATCTTGAGTTCATCCTCATTGATGAGCTTGCCGGCCTCCTCATCGATGAGGAGCCGCAAGGCCTCGCTGATCTTGAGCTTGCGGGTACGGGTGCGGTTGCCGCCAAGGTTCTGGAACATGGACTGCAGCTGCTGCTGCATCTCCTCCATCCCGGGCGGCGCCATGATGTCCACGCCGTTCGGCAGCGCGCGCAGCTCGATCTCGACCTCGCGCTCATCGAGCTCGTGCTGGCGCAGCATCTTGCGGAATTTCTGGCGCGTCTCGGAGTCGCGCGCGTGCGCGGGCTCATCGGTCGAGAAACCCATCATGCGCGGCTTGGGCAGCAGCGTATCGAGCACGCGCTCCTCGGCGGCATCGAGTGCGCGCTCGCGCACCTTCACCATTTCCTGCTCGCGCATCATCTTCACGGCGACCTCGGCTAGATCCTTGACGATCGACTCGACGTCGCGACCGACGTAGCCGACCTCGGTGAACTTGGTCGCCTCGACCTTCACGAACGGCGCATTGGCGAGCTTAGCCAGGCGGCGCGCGATCTCGGTCTTGCCGACCCCGGTCGGGCCGATCATGAGAATGTTCTTGGGGGTGATTTCCTGGCGCAGCGGCTCATCGACCTGCATGCGCCGCCAGCGGTTGCGCAGCGCGATGGCGACCGCGCGCTTGGCGGCGTCCTGGCCGATGATGTGCTTGTCCAGTTCCTGAACGATCTGCGGGGGTGTGAGTTCTGACATGCCTTAGACCCGGACGCCCTGGGGTGCCTTGAGTTCGTCGATGATGAGGTTGCGGTTGGTGTAGATGCAGATGTCGGCGGCAATGTTGAGCGAGCGCTCGACGATGCTGCGGGCATCCAGGTCCGAGCCGTCTACCAGCGCGCGCGCGGCGGCGAGTGCGTACTGGCCGCCCGAGCCGATTGCGGCGACGTCATGATCAGGCTCGATGACATCCCCGTTGCCCGAGACGATGAAGAGCTTCTCCGGGTCGCCCACCAGGAGCAGCGCCTCGAGGCGCCGCAGGTAGCGGTCCGAGCGCCAGTCCTTGGCGAGCTCGATGGCCGCGCGCGTGAGGTTGCCGTACTTCTCGAGCTTGCCTTCGAAGCGCTCGAACAGGGTGAAGGCATCGGCGGTGCCACCGGCGAAACCGGCGAGCACCCGGTCATTGGAGAGGCGCCGCACCTTGCGGGCGTTGCCCTTCATGACGCTCGAGCCGAGGGTGACCTGGCCGTCACCGCCGAGCGCGATGCTGCCGTTGCGACGCACGCCGAGGATCGTCGTGCCGTGGGGATTGAAGCCTTGGGATTCGGACATGGGGATGACGCAAGCTCCGCAAATTTACAGGGGCTCACCTTCAGCGGGGTCCTACGCCTTGCGACGCGCCCGCGGGTGGCTTGCGTCGTAGATACGGGCGAGGTGCTGAAAATCAAGGTGGGTGTAGATCTGGGTGGTCGAGATGTTGGCGTGGCCCAGGAGCTCCTGGACGCTGCGCAGCTCGCCGGAGGACTCCAGCAGGTGCGAGGCGAAGGAGTGCCGGAACAGGTGCGGGTGCACGTGCATCGACAGCCCCTGGCGGCGTGCCCAGGTGGCTACCCGCAGTTGTACCGCGCGCCCCCCGAGTCGCCGCCCGTTGCGGCCCACGAAGAGCGCCGACTCATCACTGCGGGCGACACCTGCGCGCACCTTGAGCCACGCCTTGAGCGCCGTCACCGCCGTGCGTCCGACGGGCACGATGCGCGACTTTGAGCCCTTGCCGAGCACCTGTACCGTGCGGTCCTTCAGGTCGAGGCGCTCAAGATCAAGGCCGACGCACTCCGCGAGGCGCAGCCCCGAGGAGTACAGCAGCTCCATCAGCGCCAGGTCACGCGCGCTCAGGTCATCCTCGGGGCGGATTTCGAGCAGGCGCGCCATCTGATCGGCATCGAGGGTTGGTGGCAGGCGCCGCGCGCTCTTCGGGGCCCGCACCTCGTGGGCGGGGTTGCTGCTGATGCGGGCGCTGCGGCGCACACCGCGCACGGCTTCGGCCGCGCCTTCGCGCAGCAGGAAAGTGTAGAAGCTGCGGACCGCGGACAGGCGCCGCTGGATGCTGCGCGGCGCAAGTCCGGCGGCGTGGGCGTGCGCGGCGAAAGCGCGGATGTGCTGGCTGTCGAGCTGTCCCCAGTCCTTGAGGCCGGCGCGCTCGCAGTACTTCACCAGGGCTGCAAGATCGCGCGCGTAGCTCGCGTCGGTGTGACTCGAGAGGCGGCGCTCGGAACTCATGTAGCGCCGGAAGCGCGCCACCCACTCCAGCGCCGCCGGATTCACGGGCGCCGCGCCTGCCTAGCGCGCCGGACTGAGGGCGTCGGTGATGAGGTCCGCCAGGCGCGCGAGGAACTCCGTGCTCATGCCGGGGTGGAAGCGGTCGCGGTCGGCGCTGCCGAGCGCCAGCAGCCCGATCGATCCCTTCTCGCCAAGCGGCACCAGCGCCACCGAGGCCATCTCCAGGCCCTCCGGCCCGAACAGGAACTCGCGCTGCGAGTCGCGCGCCTGGCCACAGCGCGGCTTGCCGCTCGTGAACAGTGACTCGAAGGACTTCAGGTGCGCATCGTCGGCCTTCACGGTGCGCACGAACGAGGGCAGGCTCGGATCGGGTTCGGCGCCGACGAGCACCAGGGCTGCGTGGAAGGCGTCGAAGTCTTCGCGCAGACCGGCCTCGATGTGCGCGACCGCCAGCACGCGCGGCACACCGCGCAGCAGGCGGCGCGTGAAGCGATGCAGGCGCTCGGCGATGGCATCGTTGGCGCGCGCGACGCGCACCAGTTCCGCGAGCTTGCTCTCCAGTGCCGCCTGCTTCTCGCGCAGCACCTCGATCTGGCGCTCGACGAGGGAGATGGTGGAACCGCCGCGCGCGTGCGGCAGCTTCAGGCGTGCCAGCACCGCCTGGTGGCGTTCGAAGAATTCTGGGTTGCGCTGCAAGTAGCTGGCGATGGATTCCTCTTCGGTATCCACCGCGGCCAGCCCGCGAGCCTCACGTGTCGTCATGCTTTACACCTCGACGTGACCTTCAAAGGATATCTGTGTCGGACCGGTAAGCCAGATGTGTTCCCCCGGGCCCTCCCAGTCTACCTGCAACTCACCGCCGCGCGTGGCCACCCGTACGCTGGCGTCCAGGAGCCCCCGGCGCCGCCCGATGGCGACCGCCGCGCATGCGCCCGTGCCGCAGCTGAGTGTCTCGCCCGCGCCGCGCTCGTACACCCGCAGTCGCACCTGCGCGCGCGCGACAACCTCAAGAAAGCCGGCGTTCACGCGCTTCGGGAAGCGCGGATGATGCTCGATTGCAGGCCCCAGAGTGGCAACCGGCGCACTGGCCACCTCGGTGACCTGCAGCACGGCGTGGGGGTTGCCCATGGAGACCGCCCCGATCTTGAGCGTCTGGCCGGCAACCTCAAGCGGATAAGGGTCGGCTTCGCCTGCGGCCTCAAAGGGCAGCGCGCGCGGGTCGAAGTCGGGCACGCCCATATCAACCGAGACGCGCGCATCGCGCACGCGCGCGCGCACCACGCCCGCCGGACTGTCGAGCGCCACGGCGCCGTTGCGGGTGAGCCCGCGGTGGTGCAGGAGGGCGGCGATGCAGCGGGCACCGTTACCGCACTGCTCGACCTCGTCGCCGTCGGCGTTGAAGATGCGGTAGAACACCGCCGTGTCGGCGCGCTTCGGGCCACCGAGCACCAGGGCCTGGTCGAAACCGATGCCGGTGCGGCGGTCCGCCAGCGTGCGCAGACGCTCGGGCATGAGAATGGATTCGTCCGCGGGAGCATCGAAGACGACGAAATCGTTGCCGACCCCGTGCATCTTCGTGAAATCGATGCGCATCGCTGGCAAGCATAGCCGAAACCGCAGGGCGGCGTGCGTGCCGCGGCTTTCAGCGCAGTGCCGCGCGGTCCTTGAAGAGGCAGCGGTCCATGATGGTGAAGATCCCGGCCGCGACCGCGCGCGCCGCGGCCTCCGGGTCGATGACGCCTTCCTGCAGCCACAGGGCCGGCAGCTTCAGGCGGATGCAGTCCGTGACGATCCCGGCCACGTGCTCCGGGCGCCGGAAGACGTCCACGATGTCCACCCGCTCCCCACGGCCCAGCACCTCGGGCAGAAGATCAAGGGAGGCCACGGCGGTTTCCCCGAGAATGGTCTCGGCGCTCGGGGTCACCGGGATGATGCGGTACCCGAAGCGCTGCAGAGCGCGCGCCACGCCGTGGCTCGGACGCGTGCGGTCGGCCGACAGCCCGACTACGGCGATGATGCGGGCGCTGCGCAGCAGGGCATCGATCTTCTCGGCCGGGGGGTTTACGAACATGGCAGAGGATGGACCTTTCGGTATCCTGAAGATGCCCAGTTTAGACCCTTGAGGTGCGCACTTGAGGAACCCCGGCGCACACAGGCGCCCCCAGTGAGCGAGGAACACAGCGTCCGCATCGAGCCGCAGGGACGCACCCTGAAGGTCGGCGCGCAGCAGCCGCTGCTGGAGGCAGCGCTCGATGCGGGCCTCAACCTGCCGCACAGCTGCAAGTCCGGGCACTGCGGCTCCTGCCGCGCGCGCCTGCTGCAGGGGCAGATCCGCTACCCCGCGCAACGTCCGCTCGGCCTGAGCGCCGAGGAAGCTAGCGAGGGCCTGGTGCTGCTGTGCCAGGCGCGCGCGGCGAGCGACGTCACGGTGGAGGCACGGCTCATCGCAAGCGTCGCCGACGTGGAAATGAAGACCCTGCCCTGCCGCATCGAACGCCTGGTACCGCTCGCCGCCGACGTCATGCAGGTGTGGCTGCGGCTGCCCTCGGTCGAGCGCCTGCCCTTTCACGCCGGGCAGTACCTCGACGTGCTGCTGGAAGGCGGCCGCCGCCGCAGCTTCTCGATCGCAAGTCCGCCGCACGATGCGCAGCTGCTCGAGCTGCACGTACGACGCGTGCAGGGCGGAGGCTTCACCGAGCGGCTGTTCGGGGGCGAGGACGGCTCCGCGGGCAGGCCGCTCGGGGCAGGCTCGCTGTTGCGCATCGAGGGCCCCATCGGCCAGTTCGTGTACCGCGAGGGCGCAGGACCGCTCGTCATGGTGGCCGGCGGCACCGGCTTTGCGCCGCTCAAGTCAATCCTGCGCCACGTGTTGGAGAACGGCATCCGCCGCCCGATCCATCTGTACTGGGGCGCTCGCCACCAGCAGGACCTGTACGAGGAGGCGCGGGTGCTGGAGTGGCTCGGGCGCTTCCCGCAGCTGACCTACACGGCGGTGCTCTCGGAGGCCACGCGCATCGAGGCGACCCACCAGCGCACCGGCTGGGTGCACGAGGCGGTGCTTGCCGATCACCCCTCCCTCGCCGGCACCGAGGTCTACGCAGCCGGACCCCCGGCGATGATCGAAGCGTTGCGCGCCAGCTGCCCGCCGCACGGGCTTGAGCCCGGGCGGCTGTACTTCGATTCGTTCGACTATGCGCCGGATGTATTGGCGCGGCGCTGACGGCGCCCCTCAGGGCTGAGGGAAGTTCTCACGGTAATCCGCGATGGAGGCATGGATCACCGCCGCCGCGTGCGCGTAGCCGTAGCGGCCGGTGACGGCGATCTTCGGCGGCTCGTCCGGCACCAGCTTGTAAGTCGAGAAGTAGTGCTCGATGCGCTCCAGGAGCGCCCCGGGCAGCTCATCGATCTCGGTGGCATCGCCCCACACGTAGTCGCCCTCGAGCACCGCGATGATCTTGTCGTCGGCCTCGCCGCGGTCGATGATCTTCAGGCCCCCGACCACGATCGCGCGCAGCAACACCTCGCAGTGATTGATGGGGCGCTCGCTGATGACGCAGATGTCGAGCGGATCGCCGTCACCGCGCTCGCAGCCCGGAGCCAGCTGGCGCACGCGTTCCCCGCAGTAGGTCTGCGGCACGAAGCCGTAAAGTGCCGGCGGCTGCGAGGAGGTGCGCTGCGGGCGGTCGACGCGCAGGTAGCCTGAGGCCTTGTCCACCTCATACTTCATGAGGTCGAAGGGCGTGATCTCGATGTAGGCATTAACCACCCTTGGCGCATCCTCACCCGGCTCGAGTCCATGCCAGGGGTGCGGGCGCCAGCGCGAATAGGAGGTTGGGTTCGTCACGCGCCGATTGTATCGCTGCCCTGCTATTCTTACGACGCGCTCATCGAGGGGGTTATCGCGGTGACTCACGCGGCGATTACTGGCTGGGGCAAATGCCTGCCTCCGGCCGTGCTGACCAACCACGACCTGTCCACCATCCTGGACACCAGCGATGAGTGGATCCTGAGCCGCACTGGCATCAGCGAACGGCGCATCTCGCACGTGCCGCTGGAGGAGCTTGCCTACGTCGCCGCCGCGCGGGCGCTGGCGGCCGCCGGCCGTCAGGGGCGCGATATCGAGCTCATCGTCTTTGGCACCTGCAGCCACGAGGACCAGGTGCCCAACATGGCCTCCGGCATCCAGGCGCGCATTGGCGCGCAGCCGGCGGCCGCCTTCGACATCAATACCGCCTGCACCAGCTTTCTTTACGGGCTGTCGGCGGCTACGGCACTGATCCGCACCGGGGTGGTCAGCAACGCGCTCGTCATCGGCGCGGAGCTCATCTCCCCGTTCATGGACTGGGCGAACCGCGACGTCGCGGTGCTGTTCGGGGATGGCGCGGCCGCCGTGGTGCTGGAGGCGAGTGAGGCCGAGGAAGGCGTGCTCGCCGAGAAACTCGGCTGCTTCGGGGAAGCCCGTGACATCCTGCGCGTCGATGGCATGGGCGGGCGCTACGCCAACCACGGCGTGCTCTACGGCGTCGTGCGCTGGCAGTTCGAGGGCCAGGAGATCTTCAAGCGCGCGGTGGCCGGCATGAGCGGCGCCTGCGAGGAGTCGCTGGCGCGCCTGCGCCTGAAGCCCGAGGACGTCGATCTCGTGGTGCCGCACCAGGCGAACCTGCGCATCATCGAGGCGGTCGCGCGCCGCGCGCAGGTGCCGATGGAGAAGGTGTTCGTGAACATCCGCCGCTACGGCAACATGTCGGCGGCCACGGTGGCCGTCGCCCTGTGCGAGGCGGTGGAGGAAGCACGGGTGCGCCCGGGAGCGCTGTTACTGATGCCCGGTTTCGGCGGCGGCCTGTCCTACAGCGCGCACCTGGTGCGCTGGGGCCAGCGCACCCAGCCACTTCAGGTCTCGGCGGTGGAACTGCCGCCGAACGAGCGCAGCGCGCTCGAACTCATCAAGGATTGCCTGCGGCGTAAGCTCAGCCCCGCCGATCCTCACGCCGCGGAACCCTTCGCGGGTCTTTAGGGGCAATCCGCGACGGAGCCTGCGGTGCCCTTAGCGGCGCGCCGCCTTCTTGGCAGCACGGCGCTTCTTCTTCGCCGGATTCTTGAGGCGCGTCTTGCCGAACGACCCCTGGTAGATCTTGCCGCGGCGGCTTCTGTGATCGCCCTTACCCATAAGAGAACTCCGATTCTTACGCAATGAAAAGGGCCGGTTCGCCCATGCCCTGTGCAGGCACTGACGACCGGCCCCCGACTTTCAGCCGATTGGCTTACCAGCGCTTCGGGGCACCGCCAGCACGGTTGCCGCCACCGCCGCCGGTACGCTCCTGGGCCTCGTTCACCCGCAACGGGCGACCACCGAGGTCCTTGCCGTTGAGGCTCTGGATGGCCTTCGAGGCATCAGCGCGCGACATCTCAACAAAACCAAAACCGCGCGGGCGGCCGGTGTCGCGGTCGGTGATGATGCTCACCGACTCAACGGTGCCGTGCACAGCAAACAGCTCGCGCACTTCAGCGTCAGTAGCGGAAAACGGCAGGTTGCCAACATAGATCTTCGTCATGCAATCAACTCCTATACGTAAAGTACTAGCAGGAGTGCATGCCGAGAAATCGGGGTTACGCACACGCTGCCACCTGGTCGAGAACGATTCGGCTTTTCAGACTCGGAAGCCAACTCGCAATCGAGGCGGGCGGCAGGCGGCAGGAAAGGGAAAGGTCACGATCCGCCGCGGACGATACACCGGTCCTGAGTGGCGGCACAAGCAGACGCGGGCGGCGCCGCGGCCCGCGGTAACCCCAAAACGCCGCCTCCCAACATAACCTGTCGGGAACGAGGCGCTGGCGCCGCCCCCCAGCCTCCCCGGCTGCGGCGGGGTCGGCCGCCGCAGCAGTTGCGGCGTCACGCGGCCGCCCTTTGCCGGGCGCGGGGCGTCATCCCCAAACCGGAGCCAATCCGCAGGCCATTGTTCGGCCATCCGGTACAATTGCCACAAATGGACCAGCTGGTCTGCATGCGCAGCTTCGTGCGGGTGGCCGACCTGCACTCCTTCACCCGCGCCGCCGATGCGCTCGGTATCTCGCGTACCGTCGTCAGCACCCATGTCGCGGACCTCGAACGCCACCTGCGCTGCCAGCTGTTTCACCGCACCACGCGCCGCGTGGGGCTGACCACCGACGGCGCGGAATACCTCGGACGCTGTCGCCGTATCCTCGCTGATCTTGAGGCGGCCGACGAGACGCTGCGCGGCACGCGTCTTAAGCCCCAGGGACGCCTGCGGGTCGATGTGCCGATGGCCTTCGGTCGCTCGCTTCTCACTCCCGCACTGCCGCGCTTCCAGGCACGCTATCCGGATCTGCAGCTGGAGGTGCAGTTCAACGACCGCAGGATAGACCTCGTCGCCGAGGAGGTGGACCTCGTGGTGCGAGTGGGCGCGGTGCGCGAACCGCAGCTGAGCGCGCGCCGTGTGGTGAGCACGCGCCTCATCACCTGCGCAGCCCCGGAGTACCTGCGTGCGCACGGGGCACCGCAGGTGCCCGAGGACCTGCGCCGCCACAAGCTCATCGCGCACCTCGGCGCCAGTGACCACCGCCCCCACAAGTGGGTATTCCGGCGCGGCGAGGTGCGGCGGCAGCTGAGCCTGCCCTTCAGCGTCGCCTTCAACTCCGTGGAAGCGCGGGTGCAGGCGGCCATCCGTGGCGCCGGGGTGCTGCAGGCCATGGACCTGCTGGTCGCCGAGGCCCTCGTCGCGGGCAAGCTCGAGGCGGTGCTGCAGGAATGGTCGGCTCCCGGGGCCTCGATCTCGGTCGTGTGCCGCAGCGTACTGAGGGACTCGCCCAAGATCCGCGTCTTCGCCGACTTCGCGAGCGAGCTGCTGCAGCAGTACCGCAGCCGCGTGGATGCGCTGCTGCAGGGCTGAGGCCAGCCGAGCGTCGGGCCGCTGCGCGGCCGCCGCAAATCCTCAGCGGTAGCGCGCGAGCAGCTTCTGGAGCCCCTGCGAACCTGGTGACAGCGCCTCGTAAGGCACGCTGTTGAGCGCGAACTCGGGCGTCTGGTTCAGCTCGTGAAACTCGTTCTGCGAGGGCTCCACGTACAGCAGGCCCGTGAGGTACTCGCCCTCCTTCATGCGCTCCTGGATGTGGGCGGCGGCGGCGGTGCGGCTGGTCGGGTCGTACGCGGCGTCGAGCTTGCGCAGCACGATGCGACTGCCGTCGTGCATCACGAGCGGCAGCGTCTCGCCTTCCTGGTACTCGGCCGTGATCTCGCGCTCGAGCGGCACGAAGTCGGCGTGTACCGCCGGCTCGTAGTGCTCGCGCGTATAGGCATAGCTCTTGGTCGAGCCCTCGTGGTCGTTGAAGGTTACGCACGGGGAGAGCACGTCGATGAGCGCAAAGCCCTGATGCTTGAGGCCCGCCTGGATGAGCGGCACGAGCTGCTGCTTGTCGCCCGAGAAACTGCGCGCCACGAAAGACGCCCCGAGCGTCATCGCCAGAAGCACCGGGTCTATGGGCGGCTGGAAATTGGTCTCGCCCTTCTTGGCCTTGGTGCCGATGTCGGCGGAGGCCGAGAACTGCCCCTTGGTCAGCCCGTACACGCCATTGTTCTCGATGATGTAGAGCATGTTGAGGTTGCGGCGTATGGCATGGCAGAACTGCCCCAGCCCGATCGAGAGCGTATCGCCGTCGCCCGAGACCCCGATGTAGGTGAGGTTGCGGTTGGCGGCGTTCGCCCCCATGGCGATCGAGGGCATGCGGCCATGCACGGAATTGAAGCCATGGCCGCCGCTGACGAAGTACGCGGTGGTCTTGGAGGAGCAGCCGATGCCGGACAGCTTCACCATGTTCTGCGGCTCGATCGCCAGTCCCCAGCTCGCCTCCACGATCGCCGCGGTGATCGAGTCGTGGCCACAACCGGCGCACAGCGTCGAGAGTGCGCCCTCGTAGTCACGCCGCGTGAAGCCGAGGGTGTTCTTCGGCAGCGACGGATGCGCCACCTTCGGTTTTGCCAGGAACGTCATGTCGGCCTCCGCTGCCGCCCCGGCAGCGCATCAAAACAACCGGGTTCACGCACGCGCGGCTCCCTTGGGCTGCGCCGCCCCGCGCGGTTGCAGCTCGGCGAGCACGCCCTCCACGATGAAGGCAGAGGAGATCGGCAGGCCGTCATAGTGCAGCAGTGAGCGCAGCTTGCCCTTCTCGACCGCAGTCTCGAGCGTCAACAGCGAGCGCAGCTGCGCATCACGGTTCTGCTCGACGATGAACAACAGTTCATGGGCGGCGAGAAAGCGCTCGACGTCCTCACTGAAGGGGAAGGAGCGCACGCGCATGTAGTCGAGGCCCACCCCGCGGGTCTTGAGGATGTCGATCGCCTCGTGGATGGCGCCGTCACAGCTGCCGATGGAGACGATGCCGACCTTGCTGCCGGCCGTGGCGTCGATCAGCGCGCGCGGCACGAGCTTCTTGGCGGTGGCCCACTTCACCAGCAGGCGGTCGAGCACCTGCTGGTACTCGGCCGAATCCTCGGTGTAGGTGCCAAACTGCGTGTGCCCGGAGCCGCGCGTGAAGTAGGCGGCCTTGGGGTGCACGCCCGGCAGCGTGCGGTAGGTGATGCCATCCCCGTCCTTGTCGACGAAGCGGTAGAACTTCTCGAGCTTGAGGATCTCCTCCTTGCTGAGCATCTTGCCGCGATCCGGGCGATAGCTGTCGTCCCACTTGAGGTCCCTGCACATCCAGTCGTTCATGCCGATGTCGATGTCCGAGAGCACGAGCACCGGGGTCTGCAGGCGCTCGGCGAGATCGAAGGCCTGCACCGCCATGTAGAAGCACTCCTCCGGGTTCGCCGGGTACAGGCACACGTGGCGGGTGTCGCCGTGGGAGGCGTAGGCGGCGGCCATGAGGTCGCACTGCTGCGTGCGGGTGGGCATGCCGGTGGAGGGGCCGACGCGCTGGACGTCGAAGACCACCGCCGGCACCTCTGCGTAGTAGGCCAGCCCCAGGAACTCGTTCATCAGCGAGATGCCCGGGCCTGAAGTTGCGGTGAAGGCACGCGCACCGTTCCACATAGCCCCGATCACCATGCCGATGGAGGCCAGCTCGTCCTCGGCCTGGATGAAGGCGAAGTTGCGCTTGCCGGTCTCCTTGTCCACGCGCACCCGGTCGCTGAACATCTTGAAGGCGTCCATGAGCGAGGTGGACGGGGTGATCGGGTACCAGGCGGCCACGGTGGCGCCGGCGAACACGCAGCCGAGCGCCGCCGCGGTGTTGCCGTCGATCATGATGTTGCCGGCAGTCTTGTCGAGCTTCGCCACGTGCAGCGGCAGCGGACAGCTGAAGTTCTCGCGCGCGTAGTCGTAGCCGAGCTGGATGGCCTTCATGTTGCTCTCGACCAGCTGCGGCTTCTTGGCGTAGGTCTCGGCGAGCAGCTCGCGGATACGCGCCAGGTCCAGATCGAGCAGCGCCACCAGCACGCCCGCGTAGCAGATGTTCTTCATCAGGATGCGGGTGCGCACCCCGTTGAAGTTCTCGTTGCAGAGGCGCGCCAGAGGCACGCCGAGGACTGTGATGTCCTCGCGCTTGAGGAGCCCCGGTCGCGGCCAGGTCGAGTCATAGATGAGGTAGCCCCCGGGGGCCACTTCCTTCACATCGCGCCCGTAGGTCTCGGCGTTCATGGCCACCATGATGTCGATCTGTCCGGCGCGCGCGACGTAGCCGTCGCGCGTCACGCGGATCTCGTACCAGGTGGGCAGCCCCTGAATATTGGACGGGAAGTAGTTCTTGCCCATCACCGGGATACCGCTCCTGAAGATCGACTTCATGAGCAGCGTATTGGCGCTCGCCGAACCGGTACCGTTGACGGTCGCGATCTTGATGGTGAAATCGTTGACGCGGCTGGTGGCTGTTTGGGTCATAGGGGTGTCAGGCTTCCTTAGCGCGCTTTTCGGCCGTGACCGGCGCTGCGCGCCCGCTCAGGCGATCTTGGGCTTCTGCGCCTCGATGGCGACGGCCTCACTTTGCGCGTGCGGCCAGTGGAGTGAGGATTTCTGCATGTCCCAGGCTGCCGTCGGGCAACGCTCCGCACACAGTCCGCAGTGCACGCACAGGTCTTCGTCCTTCACCATCACGCGCCCGGTCTGCGGCAGGCCGGCCGAGACGTACAGCAGCTGCGTGAGGTTCTTGGCGGGGGCCTTGAGACGCGAGCGCAGGTCCGCTTCGGCGCCGTTGTGCGTAATGGTGAGACAGTCGACCGGGCAGATGTCGATGCAGGCGTCGCACTCGATGCACAGCTTGGCGCTGAACACCGTCTGCACGTCGCAGTTGAGGCAGCGCTGCACCTCCTGCTGCACCTGTTCGGCGGTAAAGCCGAGCTCGACCTCGATATTGAGCTTCTTGAAGCGCTCCTTGAGCGAGACGTGGGGCATGAGGCGGCGCTCGACCGGCGTGTAGTCGTTGGCGTAGCTCCATTCATGCATGCCCATCTTGCGGCTGGCGAGGCTCATCCCGGGCGCCAGCCGTGCATCGACCGCCTCGCCCTGGCAGAAGCGATGCATGGAGATGGCCGCCTGGTGGCCGTGCTCGACCGCCCAGATGATGTTCTTTGGCCCGAAGGCGGCGTCGCCGCCGAAGAACACCTCCGCACGGGTCGACTGGAAGGTGACCTTGTCGACGAGCGGCACGTCCCACTTGTCGAACTGGATGCCGAGGTCGCGCTCTACCCACGGGAAGGAGTTCTCCTGGCCGATGGCGAGGATGACATCGTCGGCCGGCAGGAACTCTTCCCCGGCGATGCGCTCGGCCGTGATGCGGCCCTGGGCGTCGAGCTGGTACTCCATCTGGTCGAAGAGCATGCCCGCGAGCCTGCCGTTCTGCATGACGAAGGCCTTGGGAGCGCGGTTGATGACGATCTGGACGCTCTCCTCCTCCGCATCCTCGAGCTCCCAGATCGAGGCCTTGAAGAAACCGCGCGGCTTGCGCGCCATGACCTTCACGTTCTCCGCGCCGAGACGCAGACTCGTGCGGCAGCAGTCCATTGCCGTGTTGCCGACGCCGATGATGAGCACGCGCCGGCCGATCTTCTCGGTGTGACCGAAGGCGACCGCTTCGAGCCAGGCGATGCCGATGTGGATGTTGGCGGCGCCCTCCTGGCGACCCGGCAGGCTCAGCTCCTTGCCCTTCGGGGCACCGGAGCCGACGAACACCGCATCGTAGCCGCCGCTTTCGAGCAGCCCGCGCATGCTCGCGACCGGGGTATTGAGGCGCAGGTCCACGCCCATGCCGGTGATCATCGCAATCTCCTCGTTCAGCACGGCAGCCGGCAGCCGGAACGAGGGGATGTTGCTGCGCATGAGACCGCCGGCTTCCGCGTACTGCTCGAAGATCGTGACCTCGTAGCCGAGCGGCATGAGATCGTTCGCGACCGTGAGGGAGGCGCAGCCGGCGCCGATCAGGGCCACCTTCTTGCCGTTCTTCAGCTTCGGCACCTTCGGCAGCCTGCCCGAGACATCGTCGCGGTGATCGGCGGCGACGCGCTTCAGACGGCAAATCGCCACCGGCTTCTCTTCGATGCGCCCGCGCCGGCAGGCCGGCTCGCAGGGACGATCGCAGACGCGCCCGAGGATGCCGGGGAAGACATTGGACTCGCGGTTCACCATGTAGGCATCGGTGAAGCGGCCCTGGGCGATCAGTCGGATGTACTCCGGGACATCAGTGTGGGCCGGACAGGCCCACTGGCAATCCACAACTCGATGGTAGTAGTCGGGGTGCGAGGTATCGGTGGGTTCCATTCACTGCCCGGGCGCGAGGCGCGCCCTGAGCCCTCGGAGCGAAAAAGGGATGGTGAGTATAGAGGTGTGCGGGTCAATTTCATCGGGGGTGCGGGGCAGTTCTGAAGAGCGGACCGCAGCGCTGGCTTGACATATGCTGCAGCGCAGCAAAGGCTCCGTCCGGTGACGCCCTATACTTTCTGGCCATGGCCGAGCCCGTACCCACTGAGATCCGCCTGCGCCGCGTGTCGCGCCTGCTGGAAGTGACTTTCAGCGATGGTGCGCGCTACGAGCTGCCCTTCGAGTACCTGCGCGTGCACTCCCCGTCCGCGGAGGTGAAGGGACATGGGCCCGGGCAGGAAGTGCTGGTGCAGGGTAAGGGGCAGGTTCTGATCGTCGCGGTCGAACAAGTCGGGCAGTACGCCGTCAAACTGGTATTCGACGACGGGCACGACACCGGCCTCTACACCTGGAAGTACCTGGCTGAACTCGGACGCGAACACGAGGAGAAATGGGCGCACTACCTCAAGCGGTGCGCGCAGGCGGCGCCGGGGAAAAGTGCGGCCCCTTAAAAGGAAGGGGCCGGACATTGCTGCCCGGCCCGCTCATCACAAGACCCCCTTAACGGCGGGGATTCTGCGCGCCGCGCGCTGGCAAATGCAACCGCCAGTCGCACGCCTGAGGAGCCCTTGGGTGTGCCGATGCGTAGAATGCGTCTGAAATCCATCCGATGCCTCAGCGAATGACAGACGACCGCTCCACTGATTTCGGCTTTCAGCGCGTACCGCACGCAGACAAGGCGCGCCGCGTGCGCGGCGTGTTCGACTCCGTGGCCGGCAACTACGATCTGATGAATGATCTGATGTCCGGCGGCGCGCACCGTCTGTGGAAACGCTTCACGCTGGCGCTGGCGAACCTGCGGCCCGGGCAGCGCGCCCTCGACGTGGCCGGCGGCACGGGGGACCTGGCGCGTGGGCTCGCGCGGCAGGTCGGCACGCAGGGCCTCGTGGTACTCACCGACATCAACGCGGCGATGCTCGGCCGCGGACGCGACCGCCTGATCGATGCCGGCTGCATCGACAACGTGCGCTACGTGCAGGCCAATGCCGAGCGCCTGCCCTTCCCCGACGGCAGCTTCGACTGCATCACCATCGGCTTCGGATTGCGCAACGTCACCGACAAGCCGGCGGCGCTGGCGGCCATGCGCCGCGCCCTGAAGCCGGGCGGGCAGCTTCTGGTGCTCGAGTTCTCGCGCCCAAGCGCCCTGGGGCTAAAGCCCCTCTACGATGCCTACTCCTTTAAAGTGCTGCCGCTCATCGGCCGCGTCGTCGCCGGCGATGAGGCCAGCTATCGCTACCTCGCCGAGTCCATCCGCATGCACCCGGACCAGGAAACACTCCTTAAGATGATGCAGGGCGCGGGGCTCGAGGGCTGCCGCTACCACAATCTGAGTGGCGGCATCGTCGCGGTGCACCGCGGCTACCGCTACTGAACCCTGCGCATGCTCAATACGGCGCTCGAGAATCTCCTCAACCGTGGCCTGCCGCGCTCCCCGCGTGCCCGCGCGCTGTGCGCGCAGCTCGCCGGCAAGTCGCTCGCGATCGAGGCGCGCGACCTCACGCGACTGCGCCTGCGCAGCAACGGCGCGACGCTCGAAGTCGTGCGTGATGCGGCGCCGGCGGATGCCAGCCTTGCCGGCGGGGCGCTGAGTCTGCTCGGGCTCCTCGGGGGCTCCCCGCAGGCAGTGCTGCAGAGTGGCGCGGTGCGGATGGGCGGGGATACGGAGCTCGCGCACAGATTCCACGAGCTGCTGGTTCTGCTCAGGCCGGATGCGGAAGAGGAGCTGTCGGTGCTGCTCGGCGACGTGCCGGCGCACCAGTTGGCGCGCCTGGCGCAGCGGGGCCTCGAGTTCGTGCGCCGGGCCGCGGATACGGGCGTCACCAACGCGGCCGAGTACCTTGCACACGAGCGCGCCGACCTCGTGCCGCGCGCCGAGGGTGAACAGTTCCTGCGTGGCGTCGATGCGGTGCGCGAGGGCGTCGATCGCGCCGCCGCCCGCCTGGAAAATCTCGCGCGGCGGCGCGGCGCACAGTGAAGCTGCGGGTCGTGATGCGGTTGCTGGAGATCCAGCGCGTGCTCCTTAAGCATGGGCTGGATGACTACGTGCGCGCGACACACCTGTACCGTCCGCTGCGCTTCCTCTTCATCCTCTCCCCGGGTATCTGGTTCGCGCGCCAGCGCGCCGCGAGCCGCGGCGAGCGGCTGCGTCTGGCGCTCGAGGAACTCGGGCCGATCTTCGTCAAGTTCGGTCAGGCCGTGTCCACGCGCCGCGACCTGCTGCCGAGCGACATCGCTGATGAGCTCGCGAAGCTGCAGGACCGCGTGCCGCCCTTTCCCGGCAGCGAGGCGCGCGCGCTCATCGAGCAGGAGTACGGCCGGCCCGTCACCGAGGTGTTTGCCGAATTCGACGAGGCGCCGCTCGCAGCCGCCTCCATCGCCCAGGTGCACACCGCGCGCCTGCACGGCGGCGAGGAAGTCGTGGTCAAGGTGCTGCGGCCGGGGATGCGCGCGGTGATCGGGCGCGACCTCGAAGTGCTGCACGCGCTGGCAGAGCTGGCGCAGCGCTACTGGTCGCAGGGCGCGCGCCTGCGGCCGCGCGAGATCGTGGACGAGTATCAGAAGACCATCCTCGATGAACTGGACCTGATGCGCGAGGCAGCCAATGCCTCGCAGCTGAAGCGCAACTTCGCAGGCTCGGACCTGCTGTACGTGCCGGAGGTGTACTGGGACTACTGCCGTACCGACGTCATGGTCATGGAGCGCATCCACGGCGTCCCGATCAGCGACCTGGCGCGCCTCAAGGCCTCCGGCGCCGACATCGCGCGGCTCGCCGAGAACGGGGTGCGCATCTTCTTCACCCAGGTATTCCGGCACAACTTCTTCCACGCCGACATGCACCCGGGCAACATCTTCGTGCTGATCGACAACCCTGCGAGTCCGCGCTATGCGGCGGTGGACTTCGGCATCGTCGGCACGCTCGACCCGCGCGATCAGCACTACCTCGCTGAGAATTTCCTCGCGGTCTTCAACCGCGACTACCACCGCGTGGCGCAGCTGCATCTGGAGTCCGGCTGGGTGCCGGCGGACACGCGCGTGGACGAGATGGAATCCGCCGTGCGCACCGTGTGCGAGCCCATCTTCGACCGCCCGCTGAAAGACATCTCCTTCGGACGCATCCTGCTGCGGCTGTTCGAGATCTCACGCCGCTTCAACATGCAGATCCAGCCGCAGCTGATCCTGCTGCAGAAGACCCTGCTGAACGTGGAAGGGCTGGGGCGCGACCTGTACCCGGACCTCGACATCTGGAACACCGCGACCCCGATCCTGCGCGAATGGATGCGCGAGCGCACCAGCGTCACCGGCCTGCTGCGCTCCCTGCGTGGCCAGGCGCCCGAGCTCATGACGGCGGCACGCTCCCTGCCCCTCGTGCTGCAGCGCCTGCTGCGCGAGCGGCCCGACGCCGCGCAGGAGCAGGCCGTGCAGCTGCGCCAGCTGCGCGAGGAGCTGGAGCGCGGGCAGCGCCGCCGCGACGCCCTCATGCTCGCGGCGCTGCTGCTCATCGGCGGCGGCACATGGCTGGCGCTGGCACGCGGCCATGCGTGGCTCGGTTGGACACTGCTCGCGGCCGGCGCCGCCCAGCTCATCTACGGACTGCGCAGCTAAGTGCAACGCTCCCTTACGCAGGGCTCGATCCCGGCCGTGCTCTTCAAGTTCTCGCTGCCGATCCTGTTCGCCAACATCCTGCAGTCGCTGAACGCCTCGGTAAACTCGGTGTGGGTGGGGCGCTTCCTCGGCGAGGCGGCGCTGACCGCGACTGCCAACGCCAACCAGGTGATGTTCCTCCTGATCGGCGCCGCCTTCGGGGTGGCGCTCGCCTCCACCATCCTCATCGGCCAGAACGTCGGCGCCGATAACCTCGTCCAGACCAAGCGCGTGGTGGGCACCAGCGCCACTTTCTTCCTCGGCATCTCGGTCGCCATGGCGATCACCGGGCTTGTCTTCTCGCGACCGCTGCTGCTGGCGATGAGCACGCCGCCCGATTCCCTGGAGCTCGCGGTCAAGTACATGCGCGTGATCTTCCTGGCGCTGCCCTTCCTCTATCTGTATGCCTTCGTCATGGCGGTGCTGCGCGGCACCGGAGACTCCAAGACGCCGTTCTATTTCATGCTGCTGTCGGTCGGCATCGACATCGCGTTGAACCCGGTCTTCATCTTCGGCTTAGGGCCCATCCCGCGCCTGGGGATTGCAGGCTCGGCGCTCGCCACCTTCGTCGCCCAGGCGGTGAGCCTCACGGCCCTCATCCGCCACCTCTACCGCCGCAAGCACATGCTGGCGCTGCACCAGCACGAGCTCAGCTACCTCAGGCCCGACTGGGCAATCATCGGCGTGCTCATCAAGAAGGGCATCCCGATGAGCGCGCAGATGCTGGTGGTGTCTCTCAGCGGAGTGTTCATGATCACACTCGTGAACCGCTTCGGCGTCGACACCGCCGCCGCGTTCGGGGCATCGCTGCAGATCTGGAACTACATCCAGATGCCGGCATTCGCGGTCGCCATGGGGATCTCCGCCATGAGCGCGCAGAACGTCGGCGCCGGCAAATGGGACCGCGTCACCCGCACCGCCGGGGTGGGCGTGCTCTACAGTGTGCTGCTCACCGGCTCAATCGTGCTGCTGATCGAACTGCTCGATACCCATATCTACGGCCTGTTCCTGCCGGCCGGCTCCAATGCGCTGCACATCGCCTCCCACATGAACCGCATCGTGACCGGCTCCTTCGTCTTCTTCGGTATCTCGGTGGCCCTTTTTGGCGTGGTGCGCGCCACCGGCGCTGTGATCGCACCGCTCGTGGTGCTCACCGTCTCGCTGCTCGTGGTGCGCTTCCCGCTGGCGGAGGTGTTCCTGCCGCGCTACCAGGCGGATGCCATCTGGTGGAGCTTCCCGATCTCGTCAGTGCTCTCCGCGTTCCTCGCCTTCCTCTACTACAGGTTCGGCGGCTGGCGGCGTGCGCACATGCTTCCCGTACAGTCCTAGTTGGCGGTCCGCACCTCTCCCGAATTGCGTATTCGAAGCGCCGCCGCATCAGCGCAGAATCGGCCTTCCATTCGCTCTTCGGAGAATTCGCCATGCAGTCCCGCAAGCTCGGCCGCGACGGCCCCACGGTCTCTGCCCTGGGACTGGGCTGCATGGGGATGAGCGAGTTCTACGGCGCGCACGACGATGCGGAGTCGCTGGCGACCCTCAGGCACGCGCTCGACCTGGGACTCAACTTCCTGGACACCGCGGACGCCTACGGCCCCTACACCAACGAGGAGCTGGTCGGCCGCGCGCGGCGCGGCCGACGCGAGGATGCCTTCCTCGCCACCAAGTTCGGCTTCGTGCGCGATCCGGCCAATCCGGCCGCGCGCGGCATCGATGGCAGCCCGGCGCACGTACGCGCGGCCTGTGAAGCGAGCCTCAGGCGCCTGGGCGTCGCGCAGATCGATCTTTACTACCTGCACCGCGTCGATCCGCAGGTGCCGATCGAGGACACCGTGGGCGCGATGGCCGCGCTGGTCCGCGAAGGCAAGGTGCGCTACCTCGGACTGTCGGAAGTCTCCGCCGACACGCTGGAGCGTGCTCACCGCGTGCACCCCATCACGGCGCTGCAGAGCGAGTACTCCCTGTGGACGCGCGATCCTGAAGGCGGGGTGCTCCAGGCCTGCGAGCGGCTCGGCGTCGGTTTCGTCGCCTACAGCCCCCTCGGTCGCGGCTTCCTGACCGGTGCCCTGCGGCGGGTCGAGGACTTCGCGGCCGATGATTATCGGCGCACGAGCCCACGCTTCCAGGGTGACAACTTCACGCGCAACCTGATGCTGGTCGAGAAGGTGAAGACGCTCGCCAACGACAAGGGCTGCAGCCCGGCGCAGCTGGCACTCGCCTGGGTGCTGGCCCAGGATCCGCACCTCGTGCCCATCCCCGGCACCCGTCGCATCAGGAACCTCGATGAGAATCTCGGTGCGCTGCAGGTGAAGCTCACCGACGTCGACCTCGACACCATCGAAGCGGTGTTCCCCGCCGGAGTGAGTGCGGGAGAGCGCTACCCGGAGACCATGATGCGGCTGCTGCAGGGCTAGCCGCGCAGGCCGGCACACTCATCGCAGGCGCCAGGCCGGCAGCGGATTGAGACGCTCAAGCTTCCCCGCGGCCTTCCGCAGCAGCGCCGGCTCGCCCCCGGGGGCGTGCGTTGCGGTCGGCCCGGCTCCTGACTACTGTGAGCGCATGCAACTCATTCGCTACCGGCCTGCCGCGCCGCTCGACCGCTACGTCGAGTGGTTCTGGTGGTCACATCGGGACCAGCCGCAGGATCACGAGGAGTACATGCTGCCCTCGGGCCGCGCCCACCTGGTCTTCCTGTTACATGACCAACCGGTTGTCTGCGCCCCGGGCGCTGCGGGAAAGCCGCTCGCCGGGACGCGCAGCGTTGTGCACGGTCCGCAATCCGGTTATTTCAGGGCCGCAGCGAAACCTGCGGGTGCCGCCGTGGGCGTGTCATTCCGACCGGGCGCTGCGGGAGCGCTACTCGGTGCCCCCCTCGAAGAGTTTGCAGATCGTCACGTCGGGCTCGAGGCAATCTGGGGCTCGCGCGCGAGCGTTCTTCGGCAGCGGCTGATGGGTGCGGCCGGCCCACCGGAGGTCTTTCGCATTCTCGCAAGCGGCCTCGGCGCCCGCATTCACCGCCCGCTCCTGATGCACCCCGCCATCGAGCACGCTCTGGCGTCGCGCTCTGCCGCCGGCACAGCGCCCGCCGCGGTTGCGAGCCTGCAGCGCGCTTCAGGCTACAGTCCGCGGCACTTCATCGGGCTGTTTCGCGCAGCGGTCGGTCTTGCGCCCAAGCACTACACCCGCATACGACGTTTCAACGCCGCGGTGTCGAGTCTGGCGGCGGTGGACGGACCCGCCCTGAGCGAGATTGCCGCGATGCACGGCTACGCCGACCAGTCGCACCTCACCCGGGAATTCCGCGAATTCGCAGGCGTCACGCCCGCGCGGTATGCGCCCGAGGATCGGGGGCGGCCCCTGCACCACCGCAACCCGCATCAGGCGCCGGGCCCCCGGACGTAAAAAACCTTCAAGACGCACACCCCGCGGCTGGCTCACAGTGGTTGGCCTCAGCGACGGAGGAAGCATGAGTGACATCGAAGAGGTCTACCCGTATCTGCGGGTGCACAGCGCCGCCGAAGCAATCGCTTTCTATGCGGCCGCGTTCGACGCCCAGGAACTGTTCCGCCTCACCGAGCCGAGTGGCCGCATCGGTCACGCCGAGATCAAGATCGGGCCGGCGACGCTCATGCTCGCGGATGAATATCCCGAGCAGGGCATCTGCGGGCCGCGCGCACTCGGGGGCACCTCGTTCGCAATGCATCTGCACGTGGGGGACGTTGATTCCGCATTCGCACGCGCGGTGAAGGCCGGCGCGACGGTGGTGAGGCCACTCAAGGATCAGTTCTACGGAGAGCGCTCCGGCACGGTACGCGACCCGTTCGGACACGAATGGCTCCTGGGCGGACATCTTGAGGACGTGTCGACCGAGGAGATGCAGCGCCGCTACACCGCTCTCTTCACGAAATAGAGCCCGCCCACGCTGCGGCTATGACGCGGCAGCGCCCTTGGGTTCAATCCATAGCGCCCGCGCGCGTCCACACAGCTGACCCCTGCCGTCGTAGAGCGCGGTGCCGGCGGCGCGCTTGCGCCCCTCGGTGCCGAGTGACCAGCCAATGAGGGTGCAGGATTCTCCGATCGGGACCCGGCGGTCGATGTGCGCCGTGAATTCGGCCAGAAGCAACATGCCGTCATCCGGAGCCACGGCGTAATAGCCCGGGCAGTCGAGGGCGGCGGACATGAACTCGGGCCGCACCTTGCCATCGCCGTGATCGAGGGAGGCGTCCGGTACCCAGGGCGCTGCCACCAGGCCCAGCTCCGGAATGGGGCCGGCGAAGATGCGCATGCCGTCGCCGCGCACCCGCGCCGTGCCGCACACGAAGCAGCTCGGGAAGCGGTGATAGCGGAAGCCGGCGTAACGACGCGAGGCTTCCACGGCCTCAAGGTAGTGCGGCGGGCGCGGGGTCTCAAGGGCGAGGGCTGCGGGCTGCGCCTCGCCGATGAGTTCCTGTGCCTGCAGCACCCGCAGGCCCCCGTCCGCCGCCGCACTCACCTCGAGCGGGGCGTCCAGCGGCGGTGGCCGGCGCAGCCGCACAGTGACCGTGCGCGCGGCAAGTACCGCGACGCTGCCGGCGAAGTAGCCGCCGTTCGCGGACGCCGGGGGGCCGCAGAAGCGCGCAGCGATGACGAGGCTCGCCATCGTCAGCGTCCGCGCAGCGCGGCGAGCCAGGCCCCAGGATCCTCGCCGCGTTCCAGCACTTCCACCAGCGCCGAGCCCACCACCACGCCGTCCACGTGCCCGCGCAGGCGCAGCACCTGCTCGCGGGTCCTGATGCCGAAACCTGCACATACCGGCACCTGGGCAAGTGCGCGCACGCCGTCCAGGTACTGCACCACGTCCTCGGGCACCGCGACGTTCTTGCCCGTGGTGCCGGTCATGGTCACGGCGTACACGAAGCCCTCAGCACCCGCGCACAGCTGGCGCAGGCGCTCGGGCTGCGTCACCGGCGTAACCATCTGCACCAGCGCCAGGCCTTGCGCGCTCAGCGCGCCGCGCAGCTCGCTGCTCTCATCCAGCGGCAGGTCCGGTACGATGAACCCGGCGACGCCTGCGCTCCTGGCGCGCGCCGGCAGTCGCGGCCCGAAGGCGAGCAGCGGGTTCAGGTAACTCATGAGCAGCAGCGGCGCGGGCTGTGCACCGAGCGCGGCCAGTTCGCTCAGGATCCACTCCAGAGTCACCCCCTGCGCGAGCGCGGCGAGGCTCGCGCGCTGGATGGTAACGCCGTCGGCCATGGGGTCGGTGAAGGGCACTCCGATCTCGACCACATCGGCCGCCCGGGCGAGCGCCCGCACGTGCTCGCCGAAGCGCGCGCGCAGCGGGAAGCCGGCCGTAAGGTAGGCCACCAGCGCCGGCTCACCGCCTGCGGCCGCGGTGCGGATGCTTTCACTGATGCGCTGCGCCGGTGTCATTGCGGCTGCGCGAGCAGGGTTGCCAGAAGCGTCTGCATGTCCTTGTCGCCGCGCCCGGAAAGCCCGACCAGGACCGTGCCTCCGGGGTGCGCCCGCGCCCAGCGCTCGGCAGCGGCGAGGGCATGCGCGCTCTCAATCGCCGGCAGAATGCCCTCGGTCTCACTCAGTACGCGCACCGCCGCGAGCGCCTCGGTATCGCTCGCCGTGGTGTACGCCACTCGTCCCACGGAGGCGAGCAGTGCGTGCTCCGGGCCCACGCTCGGGTAGTCCAGGCCGGCAGACACCGAGTGGGTCTCCTGGATCTGCCCATCGGCGTTCTGCAGCAGCATGGAGTAGGTGCCGTGCAGCACGCCCGGGCGCCCGTAGGCTACGGTGGCGGCGTTGTCTCCGAGTCCGGCACCGCGCCCGCCCGCCTCCACGCCGATGATCTCGACCGAGCGGTCTGGCACGAAAGCGTGGAAGGTGCCGATCGAGTTCGAGCCGCCGCCGACACAGGCGATGAGGGCATCCGGGAGTCGCCCGGTGGCTGCCAGGATCTGTTCGCGCGCCTCACGCCCGATCACCGCCTGCAGCTCGCGCACCAGGTACGGGTAGGGGTGCGGCCCGATCGCCGAGCCGATGAGGTAGTAGGTGTCGGTCGGGTCGGCGACCCAGTCGCGCAGCGCCTCGTCGATGGCGGCGCGCAGCGTCTGGTCGCCGGAAGTCACCGCCACCACCTGCGCGCCCAGAAGACGCATGCGCCCGACGTTCGGCGCCTGGCGCTCCATGTCGATGGCGCCCATGTAGACGACACACGGAAGTCCCAGGCGCGCGCAGGCCGCAGCGCTCGCCACCCCGTGCTGCCCGGCGCCGGTCTCGGCGACGATGCGCCTGGCGCCCAGGCGACGCGCGAGCAGTGCCTGACCGATGGCGTTGTTGATCTTGTGGGCACCGGTGTGAGCGAGATCCTCGCGCTTGAGCCACACCTGCGCGCCCCAGCGCGCCGAGAGCCGCTCGGCGAAAGTCAGCGCCGTCGGCCGCCCTACCCAGCTCCTGAGCTGGGCGGAAACTTCCGCACGGAAGTCCGGCGCGTGCAGGTGCTCGCGGACACCCTCGAGCAGACGTTCGAGCGCCGGGATGAGAGTCTCGGGGACGTAGCGGCCGCCAAAAGGGCCGAAGCGGCCGCGGGCATCGGGCAGGCGGCCGGCGATCAGCTCCGCCAGCAGGCGTTCGTTCTCGGGGGAGGCGGCAGCTGCGTTCATGGAAATTCCTCGCTCGGATTCTTGAGTGCTAAGGCGCGGCGCGTGCGCTCAGCACGAAACTCTCGATCAGCGCGGCGCTCTTCACCCCCGCCGCGGCCTCAACGCCGCTCGACACATCGACGCCAAAGGGTCGCACGGCGCCGATCGCCGCGCCCACATTGGCAGGGTTCAGGCCTCCGGCAAGCACCAGCTGTGTACGAGGCGCAAGCTCCGCGGCCGCCTGCCAGTCACTCAGTGCGCCCGCGCCGCTCGTGGCACCCTCGAACAGGATCCGTGCCGGCAGCGGCGCGGGCCCAGTGACCGCCGCGCGCACGACCGGCAGCAGTTCGAGCGTCATCGGCAGGCGCAGCCGCTCAAGCTCCGCGACGTCCGCCTGCAGCGCGTCGGGACGCAATACCTCGAGCACCGTATCGACGAGCGCCTGAGTCGGGTGGCGCATGACCGCCACGCAGCACACGCGGGGGCGCGCCGGGCGGGCGAGCGCGGCGGCCTGCTGCGGGCTCACCCGTCGCACGGAATCGGCAAAGACAAAGCCGAGTGCATCGACCTGCATCGCGAGCGCTGCCGCCACGCCCTCGGCGCTCGTCATCCCGCAGATCTTGATCCACATCTAGCGCACCCGGGCCGCGCGCCCGGCGGCCAGGAGTTTCGCCGCGAGCGCGCCCGGGTCGGCCCCTTGCATGAGTGCGCTGCCCACGAGGATCAGCTGGTAGGCGGCCTGCGCCATCGCCGCTGCTTCGCGGGCCGTGGTCACGCCGCTCTCGGCGACGCGCGGCACACCCCGCGGCAGGCGCGGCGCAAGTTCGAGCAGCCGCTGCGGCACCACCTTGAGCGTCGCAAGATCACGGCAGTTGAGGCCGGCGAGCAGCTGCGCGCCGGCCGGCGCCGACCCGATGAGCTCTTCCATGAGCTCGATGTCCGCCTCATCGAAGGCCTCGAGGAGAACAAAGAGCTGCAACTCGCGTGCGCACTCGATGAGCGCCTGGGTCTGCGCGCGCGGCAGCATGCGCAGGATCACCAGCACCCCGCCCGCGCCGGCAACGCGCGCCTCGAGCACCTGGTAGGGATCTACCAGGAAGTCCTTGCGCATCGCCGGCACGTGGTGCGTTCTTAACACCTGCGCGGCGCTCTGAAGGTGCCCGAGGGTACCGTCGAAGCGCTCCGGTTCCGTTAGCACCGAGACCGCCGCCGCGCCCGCGGCGGCGTAGGCCGCCACACGTGCCGCAATGTCTTCGCCTGCGCCCTTGAGCGCGCCCTGCGCCGGCGAGCGCAGCTTCAGCTCCGCGATCAGATCGAAGCCGCTCGCATGCAGGCGCAACGGCGGCGGCGGCGGCAGTTGCCGCAGCGCGTCCTCGAGTGCCGAGTGGCTGTGCAGGCGTTGCGCGGCGCGCAGCCGCTCACGGCTGCCGCGCGCCATCTGCTCGAGAAATCCGCCGCTCATGCCGTGACTCCGGCGCGCGCTGCCGCGGCGCTGTGCGCGAGCGCCTCGAGCAGCCGCGCGGCGGTACCGCTGTCGATGGCCTGTGCGGCGCGCGCGATGCCGGCGCGCGGCGCGGACACCTCACCTGCCACTTCCAGCGCGAGAGCGGCACCGAGCAACAGGCAATCGCGGTGCGCGCCGCGCTCCTTGCCGGTCAGGACCGCCTTGATCGCCGCCGCGTTGTGGCGGGCATCGCCGCCGGCAAGATCTGCAGGCGTGCAGCGCGCCAGGCCGTAGTCCTCGGGTGAGCGCTCGCTGTGGCTGAGACGCCCGGGGCGCACGTCGAAGAGTGCGAAGGGTCCGATCGGCGTCGGCTCGTCCCAGCCCCCGGCCCCGTGGACGACGAAGGTGCGCTCGATCGGCAGCCCCTGGAACGTCTCGGCGATGAGGCGCGCGACCTTGAGACTGTAGGCGCCCACCAGATGCAGCGGCGGCGCGGCCGGATTGACGAGCGGTCCGAGGATGTTGAACACGGTGCGCACCCCGAGTGCGGCACGGATGGGCGTGATGGCGCGGGTGGCCGGATGGTAGTGGGGCGCGAACAGGAACGTGAAGCGCGTAGCGGCGAAGCAGGCTGCCGCCGCATTCTCATCCAGCGGCACCGGAAGTCCGAGTTCCTCGAGCACGTCAGCGCTGCCGCAGCGGCTGGAGACGGAGCGGTTGCCATGCTTCACCACCGACAGCCCGCAGGCGGCGGCCAGCAGCGCGGTGCCGGTCGAGATGTTCAGGCTCCCCGAGGCATCGCCGCCGGTGCCGACGATGTCGATGGCGCGCAGCCCTTCAGGCAGCGCCGGGCGCCGGGCCAGGCGGCGCATGGCCAGCGCAAAGCCACGCACCTCGTCCGCAACTACGCCCTTGGTGGCCAACGCTGCCAGCAGCGCCCCGCCCATCGCCTGCGGCAGTGCGGCGTCGGTGAGCACCGCGAGCAGTTCCTCGGCCTGCCCCTGGCTCAGGTCGCGGCGCTCGAGCAGCTGCAGCAGGAAGTCACGCGGAAGCGGCATGGCTTGCTCCGTGCTCAGGCCCGGCAAGCCGCTCGCCGCGGGACAGCTTGAGGAAGTTGCCCAGCAGATGCGGCCCTTCGGGAGTCAGGATGCTCTCGGGATGAAACTGCACGCCCTCGATGGTGAGCCGGCGGTGGCGCACACCCATGATCTCCTCTTCCGGCGTGCGGGCGCTGATCTCGAGCGCGGCGGGCATTGTCTCGGGGGCGGCGATGAGGGAGTGGTAGCGACCCACCTCGCACGGCTCGGGGAGACCTGCGAACAGCGTGCGGCCGTCGTGGTGCACCAGCGAGGTCTTGCCATGCATCAGGCGCCCGGCGCGCACTACCTGGCCCCCGAACACTTCCACGATCGACTGGTGGCCGAGGCACACCCCGAGCACGGGGATGCGTCCGGCGAAGGCGCGGATCATGTCCATCGAGACCCCGGCGTCACGGGGCGTGCCGGGGCCGGGCGAGATGCACAGGTGCGAGGGCGCCAGGCTCAAGGCCTCGGCCGTATCGAGTGCGTCGTTGCGGTAAACGCTCACCTCCGCGCCCAGCACCAGGAACGCCTGCACCAGGTTGTAGGTGAACGAGTCGTAGTTGTCGATCAGCAGCAGCTTCGGCTTCACAGGCCCTCCTGCGCCAGCTCGAGCGCCCGCGCCATGGCGCCGCTCTTGGCCAGCACCTCCTGGTACTCGCTCTGCGGCACGCTGTCGGCCACGATGCCCGCGCCGGCCTGGTAGCTGTACTCATCGCCCCTGAACACCAGCGTGCGGATGGTGATCGCGTGATCCATGTCACCGCGCGCTCCGAAGTAGCCCACGGTGCCGCCGTACAGCGCGCGGCTCACCGGCTCGAGCTCATCGATGATCTGCATCGCACGCACCTTCGGCGCCCCCACCAGCGTGCCGGCCGGGAAGGCGGCCGCAAAGAGGTCGAAGGCATCCTTGCCGGGGGCGAGCTCGCCGTGCACGCCGCTCACCATATGCATGACGTGGCTGTAGCGCTCGATGGAGCGGTAGGGATCCACGTGCACGCTGCCGGCACGGGCGACACGTCCCAGGTCGTTGCGTGCCAGATCGACCAGCATCACGTGCTCGGCATTCTCCTTCGGATCGGCGAGGAGCTCGGTGGCGCGTGCCGCATCGGCGCTGGCATCGGCAGCGCGCGGACGGGTGCCGGCGATGGGCCGCAGCTGCGCCTTGCGTCCGCTGAGCTTCACCAGTGCTTCCGGGGACGAGCCCACCACGTGCACATCGCCCAGTGCACAGTAATACATATAAGGAGAGGGGTTGATGAGCCGCAATGCGCGGTAGGCCTGGAACGGGTCGAGTGCATGGCGGCCGGAGAAGCGGCTCGACAGCACCAGCTGATAGACGTCGCCGCTGGCGATGTACTCCTGGGTGCGCCGCACGCCCGCCAGGTAGTCCGCCTGCGGGAAGGCGGTTTCCGGGGGCGAGTAGCGCCCCGCCTGCTGCCCGTTGGGCAGCGCCCCATGCAGCGCCCGCACGATTTCGCGCCGCAGCGCGCACCGATCGGCCTCATCTCCTGCGTGCACGAGCGCGATGCCGCGCGTCAGGTGATCGAACACCAGCACCGAGCGCGGCGCCACGTAATGCAGCGCCGGCACACCGCTCGCACCGGCACTGCGCACCGGCAGACGCTCGAAGTAGCGCACCACGTCGTAGGCGCAGTAGCCGACCAGGCCACCGGCGAGCGGCACGCCGGGGACTTCTGGCTGCGGCGCCCGCCGCAGGCCGGCGCGCAGGCCCTCGAGCAGTTCCGCTCCCGTCGCCGGCACGCCGCGGCGCTCGCCACCGACGTTCAGCCCGGCAGCGTCGAGGCGCACCTCGAGGGCGTCGCCGAAGCCGATGAATGAGTAGCGGCCGAGCCGCTCGCCGCCCTCCACGCTCTCCAGGAGGAAGCGCGGCGAGAAGGCCGCCAGTTTCATGAACGCCGAGACCGGCGTATCCAGGTCACCGGCGATATCGAACAGCGCTTGCAACGCGTGGCTCCGTTTCGTTCAGGCAACAAAAAACCCATCCCGGTTATCCGGAGATGGGTTTCAGGTATTCCGCAGGTCCTAAATCGACAGAAAACAGCTAACCGTCAGCCCACTCCGTTATGACGGGCGCCACCACCAGAGGCGTGCGAGGGTTGCGGTCCGGGGCTTCATACGAGCTTGAGTATCGCTGCGTGCCGCGCGGCCCGTCAAGGAGCCGCCGCCAGAAGAGTCGCCGTTCCCGGTGCTGAGTCTCGGCGCGCCGTGCCGGCCGGCGGCAGCCCCGCAAAGCCTGGGGCGGCGGCGCCGGCTTTCGCTAAAATGCGCAGCAGAGGTACCGCAGTGAGTTTCAAAGAGCTTCTCGACAGCTGGCGCGCGGGCGCCGCCGCCCCGCGCACCGCCAAGGCCTACGCCGTGCGCCTGCCGGTGGACGACGCCGCCCGCCTCGATGCCCTGGCGGACATGTTTCCCGGGCGCACGCCCGAGCAGCTGATCACGGAACTGCTGGGCGTGGCGCTCAAAGACGTCGCCGCAGCGATGCCCTACGTGCCCGGCACGCGGGTGATCTCCACCGATGATCAGGGCGACCCGGTGTTCGAGGACATCGGTCTGATGCCGCGTTTCATCGAGCTCACGCGTTCACACCGCCGCGGCCGCGCCGCCACCCCGAAACCGAAGAAAAAGTCACGCTAGCCCATGCCCTCCTTCGATACCGTCTCGGAACTCAACGCCCACGAGGTCGCCAATGCGATCGACCAGGCGAACCGCGAGCTGGCGCAGCGCTTTGACTTCAAGGACACCGGCGCGCGCTTCGAGCTCAAGGAGTTCACCGTCACCCTGCACGCCGAGGTGGACTTTCAGCTCAAGCAGATGCTCGAGATCCTGAAGGTGCGGCTCGCGAAGCGCGGCGTTGACCTGGTGTGTCTTGAGGTCAAGGAGCCGCAGACCAACCTGTCAGCGGCACACCAGGAAGTGATCCTCAAGCACGGCATCGACCAGGAGACGGGCAAGAAGATCATGCGCATCGTCAAGGACTCGAAACTCAAGGTGCAGGCGAGCCTGCAGGGCGACAAGCTGCGCATCACCGGCAAACAGCGCGATGACCTGCAGGAGGCGATGGCGCTGCTGCGCGGCGCCAAAGTCGAAGTGCCGCTGCAGTTCAATAATTTCCGCGACTGACGGCCGCGAGCGTCTTACACAAGGCCTCGGTCGCCCCGATCACGCTCGGCCCGAGGCGGCTGAGCGCCTGGTCCTCGAATGCCACCACGCGGCCGTTGCGCACCGCGGCGAGACTTCCCAGCCGCTTCCAGTCCGCCACCCACGCCGCGCCCTCACCGGTCGGGGCCGCCGCGATGATGATGTCCGGGTCGCGTGCGATGACCGACTCGGTGTCGACCACCGGGCCTGCCTCGGGAAGGTCGGCGAACACATTGCGCGCCCCGCACAGCACCAGCGCATCGCTCATTAGGTGCCGCCCGCCGACGGTGTAGATCGGGCGGTTCCATACCTGCAGAAGCACGCTCGGGGGCGGCCGCTCGCCCCTGCCGTAGGTAGCGGCGAGCGCGGCGAGCCGCGCCTCCATGTCATGGGCCGCACGGTCGGCCAGCGCCGGCGTGCCGGTGAGCGCGCCCAGCCGCCGCACCGCGGCCGGGATGTCGGCAAGCCGCGCCACCTGCTGCTCGTAGATCGGAATGTGCAGCCCCTCGATCTTCTCGCGCTGCGCGGGGTTGCCGCCGGCCGCCCAGGACACCACGACGTCCGGGCGCAGCGCCACCAGGCGCTCCATGTCGACCGCCGCCACGTCCCCGATGCGCGCCACCTTGCGCGCCGCCGCCGGCTCATCCGAGTACTCGACCGTCGCGATCACCTGGCTTCCCGCACCGGCTGCGAACAACATCTCGGTGGCCCCGGGGGCGAGGCTCACGATGCGCAGCGGCGCCTGCGGGACGTCAACCCGCCGCCCGAGGTCATCCACGACGGTACGCGCCTCGGCCGCCACCGCCAGCAGCAGGAGCGCGAGTACGTGGGCGGCAGCGCCGGGGAAAGCTGCCTTGCTGAAAAACCCGGGCGGGCCTGCACGCATCACGGGTGAGCCCCTGGGGTGCTGCCAGAAACAGACACGCAGCCGGCCGCAAAGAGATACGACCGCGAGCCGCCGCGGCGTGCCCGCACCGGCACACGCCAGGCAGTGACATTCGGGCGGCAGGCGGAAGCGCCGTCGTGCGCCCGCGCACCTATGATCCTCACAACGGTTCCGGCCATGCCACGATCATATCGCCTTGAGGGAGGCATCCATGTTCCGGCCTGCCATCGCGCTGCTTCTTGCTGCCGGCAGCGGCACGCTCTTAGCCGAGCCCACCTTCCGCGCCGATGCCCGCCACAGCGGCATCTACCAAGGCGCGGGCGTCCCGGTGCTGCACGGGGTGAAATGGAAGTTTCGCGCCGGTGGTCCGATCCTGTCCACGCCTGCGGTGAGCGAGGGCACCGTGTTCTTCGGCAGCAGTGACCACAATGTGTACGCGGTGGATGAGCACAGCGGCGCACTGAAATGGAAATTCCCGACCCAGGGGCGGGTCACGTCCTCCCCGGCGCTCGCCGGCGGCACCCTCTACATCGGCAGCTTCGACGGCAATTTCTACGCCCTGGATGCTGCCAGCGGCCGGCTGTTGTGGAAGTTCACCACCGGCGGCGAGCGGCGCTTCAGCGGCCGCCACATCCACGGCGCGCAACCAGCCGCCGAAGTCATGCCCGATCCCTTCGATGTATTCCTATCCTCGCCCGCGGTGAGCGGCAACACCGTGTACTTCGGCAGCGGCGATGGCAACGTTTACGCGCTGGCAGCGGACAGCGGCGCGCCGCGTTGGAAGTTTCATACCGGTAACGTCGTGCACGCCTCGCCGGCGCTCGCCGACGGAGTGCTGTACGTGGGCAGCTGGGACACCTATTTCTACGCCCTCGATGCCGCCACCGGGACGGAGCGCTGGCGCTTCAAGACCGGCGAGGACCCGGACATCAGCAATCAGGTCGGCATCCAGGCGTCCGCGGTCATCGCCGAGGGCAGCGTGTACTTCGGCTGCCGCGACTCCAAGCTCTACGCGCTCGATGCCCGCACCGGGCTCGAGCGCTGGGCCTTCGACAACAAGGGTTCCTGGGTCATCAGCTCACCCGCGGTGCGCAACGGCCGCGTCTACTTTGCGACCTCCGATTCCGCGCTGGTGCGCGCGGTAGATGCCAAGACCGGGGCTGCGCTCTTTGAACTCAGCTTCAAGCAGTGGCCGTTCTTCTCCTCACCGGCGCTAGCGGGCAACTACCTCTACATCGGCTCCCATGCCGGCCAGCTGCTCGCGATCGACCTCAAGGCACAGAAGACCGCCTGGAGCTTCAGCACCGATGGCGCCCGGGCGAATGCCGCCGCTCTCACCAAGCCGGACGGCACGCCCGATTACCGCGCGGCCGCGAGCGACTCCTTTTATGACTCCCTGGTCATCGGCTTCGATCGCATGATGAGCGTGGGCGCCGTGCTGTCCTCGCCGGTGCTCGACGGCGGCACGCTCTACTTCGGCAGCTGGGACGGACAGCTGTACGCGCTCGGCTGAAGGCGCCGGGCGCGCGCCGCCGCGGCCGGCGGCGCTTCAGGCCGCCCGGGTGGCGGGCTCGCGCGCGCTCTCGCCGCTGATGCTGGCGAGCGTGCGCGCCACCGCGTGCACGGTGGCCGCGATGCGCACCACGCTCTGGATCGCCTCGCGCTCGAGCCCGTGGCCGCGCAGCGCCCGTTCATGGGAGGCCACGCAGGTGCCACAGCCGTTGATGGCCGAGACCGCCAGTGCCAGAAGTTCAAAGTCCACCTTGGCGATGCCGGGGTTGCCGATCACGTTCATGCGCAGCCGGGCGGGTAGCTTGGCGTACTCCTCGTCCTGCACCAGGTGCAGAAAGCGGTAATAGACGTTATTCATCGCCATGACCGCCGCGGCCGCATGCGCCGCACTCACGTGCGCGGCATCCAGATGCCGGGTCGCCAGCGCCTGCACGCTGCGGCCGAACGCCGCATTGCCGGACGCCGCGGCGGCGGCGAGTGCCACGCCCCAGATCTGCCGCTCATTCAGTCCCGGGGCGCCGGCGGGCGTGAGCACCGAGCCTAAGTTCAGGGCGAGGTCGCGCGCATAGCCGGGCAGCGCCTCGCGGATGCTTTCCAGGGTATCCATATCTTCACGCCGCCTGCAGGGTGTCGTCGCCCTTCTGCCAGTTGCACGGGCACAGTTCGTCGGTCTGCAGCGCGTCAAGAACGCGCAGCACCTCGTCGGGACTGCGACCGACGTTCATGTCGGTGACGTACACGAAGCGGATGACGCCGTGCGGGTCGACGATGAAGGTGGCGCGCTGCGCGACGCCAGCCTCCGGGTCGAGGATTCCAAGAGCGCCGGCGAGCTCGCGCTTGATGTCCGCGAGCATCGGGAACGGCAGGTTCTTCAGCTCCTCCTTCTCGCGCCGCCACGCCAGGTGCACGAACTCGCTGTCGATGCTGGCCCCGAGCAGCTGCGCGTCACGCGCGCGGAACTCCCTTTCGAGCTTGCCGAAGGCGGCGATCTCGGTGGGGCAAACGAAGGTGAAGTCCTTCGGCCAGAAGAACACGACCTTCCACTTGCCGGGAAAGCTCTCGTGGGTAAAGGGCTGGAACGCCTTCTGCGCATCGCTCGAAACGACGCCGGTGAGGGAAAACTCGGGGAAACGGTGGCCTACGCCTGACATGGTATGCGACTCCTTTTATGTATCGCCGGAGCATGATGGGGCGCCGTTGCCCATAACTCCAATCGATTGATTTTATGCATTCGATAGATGGCGTATATTGAGGCCATGGACCTCAAGCTCAAGGACCTGCGCTATCTTGTGGCGGTGGCCGACCAGCGCCACTTCGGGCGCGCCGCCGCACACTGCTTTGTCAGCCAGCCCACCCTGTCGGCGCAGCTGAAGAAGCTCGAGGAGAGCCTGGGCGTGCAGCTCATCGAGCGCGCACCTAATAACGTCTCCCTGACCGAGGCCGGGGAACAGATCGTCGCGCGCGCGCGCCGTATCCTTGAGGCGACGGATGAGGTCGTGACGCTGGCACGCAGCCAGCGCGACCCCCTGGCGGGGCGCCTGCGGGTGGCCTTCCTGCCCACCATCGGACCCTACCTGCTGCCGCACGTGGCGCCCGCGGTACGCAAGGCGCTGCCGCGCCTGCAGCTGCGTCTGTACGAATACCAGACCGGTCTGATGCTGGAGAAGCTGCACGCGGGCGAGCTCGACATGGGGGTGCTGGCGCTGCCGGTGGACCTTGCGGGACTCGAGGCGCGCGAGCTGTACCGCGAACCCTTCACCGTGGCGCTGCCGGAGCGCCATGCGCTGGCCGCGCGCGACAGCGTGCGGCTGGCCGACCTCAAGGGCGAGACCCTGCTCCTGCTCGAGGAGGGTCATTGCCTGCGCGACCAGGCGCTGGAGGTATGCGCCCGCGCCGGCACGCGCGACGCGCAGGATTTCCGCGCCACGAGCCTGGAGACGCTGCGGCAGATGGTGGCCACCGGCGCCGGCATCACGCTGCTGCCGGAACTGGCCGGTCGCGGCGCCTACCGCAACGCCCGCGGCGTGGTGCTGCGGCCATTCACCAAGCCCGCCCCGGTGCGCCACATCGGCGCCCTGTGGCGCAAGAGCACCCCGCGGCGTACGGCAATCGACGCCCTGTGCGCGGTGATCAGCGAGCACGCGCGTTGAACGCGGCAGCCACCCTGCCCATCGCTGTCAACTTCACCGCCCGCGACGGGCGGCACCTGCACGGGCATCTGCTCACCGCCGCCGCGCCGCGCGCCGTGCTCGTCATCAACTGCGCCACCGGAATGCTGTGCGGGTTCTATCTGAAGTTCGCCCGCTATGCGAGCCAGCGCGGCTATCACGTGCTCCTGTACGATTACCGCGGCATGGGCGCCTCCGCGCAGCGCCCGCTCACGGCCGATCCGGCGCGTATGAGCGAGTGGGGGCGGCTCGACATGTCCGCAGCGCTCGGCTGGCTCGCCGACCGCTTTGCGACGCTGCCCGCGGCCACGCTCGGCCATAGCGTCGGCGGCCAGCTGATCGGGGCGATGCCCAACGCGCAGCGGGCCCGCGCCCACGTCATGATCGCGACCTCCACCGGCTACTGGCGCCGCCAGCGCTTCCCCTTTCGTTATCAGGCGCTCGTGTTCTGGAAGCTCTATGGGCCGCTGATGCTGCGCCGCCTGGGCTACGTGCCGCGCGGCCTGCTGTGGCGCGGTGAGTCCCTGCCGCCGCAGGTGTTCCTGCAGTGGCGGCGCTGGTGCCTGAGTGCGGCGCCGTACGGGCCGCAGCTCGATGCCGACCTCGCCGCGACCCGCTTCGAGGAGGTGCGCGGGCCGCTGCTGGTCTGGGGCTTCAGTGACGACCCGATCGCGACCCCGGAGGCGGTGGCGGCGCTGCTTGAGTCCTACCGCGGGATGCAGATCGAGGAGCGCTGGACCGCGCCTGCGGAGGTTGGCGTGCGCCGCATCGGTCACCACGGCTTCTTCTCCGAGCGGCACCGCGACACGCTGTGGCAGGCGGTGCTCGACTGGCTGGACGCGCGCCTTGCCTAGGCCGCAGCCGGGTCGCGGGGCGCTGTCGCCGAGGTGCGGCGCACGCTGCGCGCAAACGCGACGGCGATGAGCACCACCAGCGCGCCGAGGATCTGTACGGGCGCCAGGCGCTCCCCGAGCAGCAGCCATGCGTACGCGGCCGCGGCGATGACCTGCGCGTACAGGCCGACGGCGCCGAAGGTAGCCGGCAGCTTCGCGAAGGCGTACGCGATGAGGCCCTGCCCGAGCACTTGCGCCGTGACGGCGCACCCGACGAGCAGCCACCAGCCGTGGCTCGTCACGGGCAGGAACTTCTGCATGAGTGCGAGCGGCAGCAGGATCACCGTGAACACGGCGGTGCTCGCCAGCATCACGATGCCCGTGCCGTGCCGGGCCCGCAGGCGCGAGACGACCATGAGATAGCCCGCATAGAAGCAGGCGGTGCCGAAGCCGAGCGTATCGCCGAGGAGCGCGTGTGCGGAAGATCCCGCAGCGAGCTTGGGTGCGAGAATCAGGAGCATGCCGCCGAAGGCGAGCGCGGTCGCGGCGAGGAAGGCGGGCTTAGGGCGCTCGCCCCACAGCAGCCACGCAAACAGCGTCACGAGAATCGGCGCGCAGTTGGCCTCGAGCGTGGAGGCGGCGATGGAGGTAAGCAGGAGCGACCAGTGCCACAAGAGCAGGTCGCCGGCAAAGAACACCCCGGCCCACAGGAAGCGCAGGTCGCGCAGCGAGGCGCGCGGCTTACTCTCGCGACGGCGCTCGAGCCACGCCCACGCGGCTAGCAGCGGCAACGCGAAAGCGCCGCGCCAGAAGGCGGTCGCGGTGGGCCCGGTCTCGGACAGGCGCACGAAGATCCCGGAGCTGCCGATCGCCAGCGCGCCGGCAAACAGGGCGAGCAACGCGGTGACTTCGGAAGCGCTGCGACGATCTTGCATGGCCATTAAGGGCGCGCGGAGTGTCGCATCATAGTCGGTCGCAGTTCGGGCCGTCTGGCATAATTGCGGCACCAACGCCCGCCACGCCGCGCGCATCGGACGCCCGCTTGAGAACTCCCGCGATCCTGGCCGCCTGTCTTGCGCTCACTGCCGCAATGCTCGCGTGGGCAACACCCCCGGCGCTGACAGTGACCGACGCCTGGGTACGCGTCACCCCCGGTGCCGAAGTCGCTGCGGCCTACCTGACACTGCACAACGGCGGCCCACAGCCAGTAAACATCGTGGGCGTGAGCTCGCCGTTGGCCGCCGTGGCGATGATCCACGAGACGCGTCTCGTCGGCACGCAGTCGACCATGCGTGCGCGCGAGGAACTCGTGGTTGCCGCAGGGGCGACCCTGCGCTTTGCGCCCGGCGGCCTACACGTGATGCTGCAGGGCCTCAGCCAGGCGCTGAAACCTGGCGATACGGTACCGCTGCTGCTCCTCCTCGAAGGCGGCCGTACGCTCGCCGTGACGGCGCGCGTACGGCCGCTGACCTCCGAATGAGGACGCCGTGAGCGCGGACGCGCCGCGCGAGCACGTCACGCCGTACGATCGTTTCGCCTGGAGCGACACGCAGATCGAACACTGGCTCGCGCGCGATGAGCATGCCGAGGAACTTGGCGCCTATTTCGGAGTGCTCGAGCACCGCGAGCTGCGCGCCCTGGCGCGCCGCGCCGTGCGTGCCGAGGGCAGGACTGCCGGGCCCACAGTGTTCATCGTGCCCGGCATCATGGGCTCGCAGCTGGGTCTTGCGCGCGCGGCGCCCTTGCCCAACGACATCGTGTGGATCGATCCCATCGACATCCAGCTCGGACGCCTCGCGGCGCTGCGCCTGCCGGGACCGGCGCCGGTAGTGCCGCTGGGGGTAGTGCTGTTCTCGTACCTGCGCCTGAAGCTGCAGCTGCGCTCGCGCGGCTTCGCGGTACAAATGCACGATTACGACTGGCGGCTGCCGGTGGCCGAGCTCGGGCGCGATCTCGCCCGGCGCCTGCGCGCGCTCGCTCCCGCACCGCTCGCCATCGTCGCGCACAGCATGGGCGGACTCGTGGCACGCGCAGCCCTGGCGCAGCCAGACCTGCGCCACGTGGAGCAGATCGTGCTGCTCGGCACGCCCAACGCGGGTTCCTTCGCCGTGGTGCAGGCGCTGCGCGGCACCTACGCCGTGGTGCGCAAGGTAGCGCGCCTCGATGGCGCCGCGTCCGCGGAAGCACTCACGCGCGAGGTCTTCAGTAGTTTCCCGAGCCTCTACGACATGCTGCCGCGCAACGCCGGTCTCGACCTGTTCGATCCGGGCCAGTGGCCGCGTGCCGGGCCGCGGCCGCGCGCAGCGCTGCTGGCGGCGGCGCGCGCCACGCAGGCAGCGCTGGCACCCGCGGACGCGCGCTTCACGGTCGTAGCCGGGATCGGACAGGAGACCGTAACCGCCGTGCGCCGGCGCGGTGAGCAGTTCGTGTACACGCTCACGCGCCATGGCGATGGCACCGTGCCCACCGCAAGTGCGCAGCTGCCCGGGGCACGCAGTCTCTACGCGCGCGTGGCGCACAGCGATCTTACGCGCGATGCCGCGGTGGCGGCCGCCGTCGCCGACCTGTTGCGTCGCGGCCGTACCGCGCGCCTGTCGCCGCAGCTCCCCGGCGCGAGCCGCGCCTGCGCGCAGGTCAGCGACACGCAGCTGCGGCGCACGCACGTGGCGAAGGTCGACTGGCCCGCGCTGACGCCGCACGAGCGACGCGTATTCCTTGAGAATCTCAACGAGCCGCCGCGCCTGGCATTGCGGGTACCCGCGGCACGCCGCTGCTGACACGGGAGCTGCGCCATGGATCGCGTGATGGATGAACTCACCCGCTCGCTTCCGGACCTCACGCACCTCATGAGGATCCTGGGACGACTCACCGTGGCGCTCATCATCGGGGCCGGCATCGGACTGCAGCGACAGGTCGCGCACAAGGCCGCGGGGCTGCGCACCCACATGCTGGTGGCGCTCGGCACCGCGCTGCTGCTGGTCAGCGCGAGTGATGCGGGGCTCGCGAGCTCGGATGTCTCGCGTATCGTGCAGGGCATCATCACCGGCATCGGCTTCCTGGGCGGGGGCGCCATTTTGAAGCTCACCGGCCAGCAGGAGATCCGCGGGCTCACCACCGCAGCCGGCATCTGGCTGACCGCGGCGGCCAGTGCCGCCGCGGGCCTCGGACAAACCGTCGCGGCCCTCATCGGCCTGGTCTTCGCGCTCATCGTGCTGGTGGTGATGGGGCGCCTCGACCGGCACCTGGACTCGAGGAAGCCGCCCGTGGATACGCCCGAAAAATGAGGCCGCGCGGGTACTCTTACCGCAGATCAGGAACTGAACCATGCAGGAGAAAATCGCAGCTCTCACGGCGGGCGTGGACCACGTCGGGCTCGCCGTTGCCGACCTCGCCCAGTCGCGCGCGTTCTTTATGGACTGCCTGGGGTGGCAGCTCGTGGGCGAGCGCCCCGACTACCCCGCCGCCTTCGTCAGCGACGGTCATACCCGCATCACGCTGTGGCAGGTCGCCGATCCTGCCGCCTCGATCGCCTTTGACCGGCGCCGCAACGTCGGCCTGCATCACCTGGCGCTGAAGGTGACGGGGCGTGCGCTGCTCGATCAGCTGCACGCGCGCGTCGCGGCATGGCCGGGCGTCGTGGTGGAGTTCGCACCGCAGCTGGCGGGGGGCGGACCGAAGTGGCACTCGATGATCCGCGAGCCCGGCGGCTGCCGCATCGAGTTTGCCTGGGACCCGCGCTGAGAGAGTCTCAGGCGAAGGCCTGGGCGATCGCCTCGCGCTGGCGCGCATCCGGTAGCGGGCCGCGGCCGCCGCCGAGGTTGTCCAGCAAGTGGCTGAGCTTGCCGGTGGCCGGGATGATGCAGGTGACGGCGGGCACTGCGGCGATGAATTTCAGCGCCAGCTGCCCAAAGCTCACCGCGCCGAGGTCGGCCGCCCAGGGCGGCAGCGTGCGGTTGGCGGTGCGCCGCAAGAGCTCGCTATCTTCGAACGGGCGATTGACGAGCACCGCCACGCCGCGCTCGGCGGCCAGGGGCAGCAGCTGTTGCTCGGCATCGCGCGTCACGGGGGAGTAGTTGAACTGCACGAAGTCGAGCTTCTCGCGCGAAAGTATCTGCGCCAGCTGCGCGTGGGCCGCCACGGTGTAGTGCGTTACGCCGATGTAGCGCACGCGCCCTGACTCCTTCCAGGCGCGCAGCGTCTTCAGCTGCGTGTCGAGATCCTGCAGGTTGTGCACCTGGATGAGGTCGAGTCGCTGCCTCTTCAGCAGCCGCGCCGAGTGCTCCATCTGCTCGGTGCCCTCGCTCTCCCCGCGCGTCCATACCTTGGTGGCAAGAAAGCCGCTCTCCTGCATCTGCGGGGTGAGCAGGTCCCCGAGCACGCCTTGCGCGGTCGAGTACATCGGCGAGGTGTCGATGAGGCGAGCGCCGGCGGCGAAGAACGCCGCGAGTACCTCACGCAATGGCGCGCGCTGCGCGGCCGAGGCACCGACCTCGAAGGGGCCGGAGGTGCCAAGACCGATGAGCGGCAGTTCCTCGCCGCTCGAGGGGATCTTGCGGCGGATGAGGGCGGCGTCGCTGGCGGCCGCGGCACCGGCGAGCGTGGCTGCCGCCATGAGCGTCACTCCTGTACCCAGCAGTTCACGTCGGTTCATCGCAGCACCCCTGGCACCTCGGGTGCGGCCGATGTTCGCACGCCGCGACCAACAGGCGCGCCTGGGATGCGTTAGATGAGTGCGGCGTCGGTCTCGACCACACTCACGCCGCCTGACTCCACGACCCGCCCCAGCGCGACCGCGGTGGGTAACACCTGCGCTGCGTAAAAGGCGGCGGTGCGCAGCTTGGCCGCGTAGAACTCCCGCTCGGCGCCCGCGACCCGGGCCGCCGCCAGGTCCGCGGCGCGCGCCATGAGCCAGCCGGCGATGACATAGCCACACAGTTTGAGGTAGGGCACCGACACCGCCATGCCGGCATCGGGTCGCGTGCCCAGGGTCGTCAGCAGCGCGTGAGTCGCTTTGGCCAGCACGCCCACCGCTTCCAGCGTCGCCTGGCGCACCGCCCGCGCCGCGGCATCGGCTGAGGTGAGGCCCCTGAGTTCCTTCTCCATGTCTTTCAGCAGCGCCACCATGGCCGCGCCCCCATCGCGCCCGAGCTTGCGTCCGATGAGATCGTTCGACTGGATGCCGGTAGTGCCCTCGTAGATCGTCGTGATGCGCACGTCGCGCACATACTGGGCGGCACCGGTTTCCTCGATGAAACCCATGCCGCCGTGCACCTGCAGCCCTAAGGCTGCGACTTCGTTGCCAACCTCGGTGCACCAGCCCTTCACGATAGGGGTAAGAAGCTCCCCGCGCGCCTGGGCCGTGGCGCGCGCCGCAGCATCGGTGTCGTGCTCGGCCAGGTCGAACTGCAGCGCGGCGTAGAGCGCCAGCGCCCGCGAGGCCTCGGTCTGCGACTTCATCGTCAGCAGCATCCGCTTGACGTCCGGGTGATGGATGATCGGCAGCGGACCGGCGGCGGCAGGCACCGGAGGCTTGCCCTGCACGCGTGTACGCGCCCACTCCGCCGCACGCTGGAAAGCGCGCTCCCCCACCGCGTAACCTTCGCTGCCGACCGAGAGCCGCGCGCTGTTCATCATGATGAACATGTACTCCAGCCCCCGCCCGGGCTCGCCGATCAGATGCGCGACCGCGCCCTGCTGCTCACCAAAGGCCAGCACGCAGGTCGGACTCGCGTGGATACCGAGCTTGTGCTCGATGGACAGGCAGCGCACCTCGTTGCGCGCGCCGAGTGAGCCGTCCGCATTCACCAGGAACTTCGGCACGATGAAGAGCGAAATGCCGCGCACGCCCGCTGGCGCCCCATCCATGCGCGCCAGCAGGAGGTGGATGGTGTTCGCGGTGAGGTCGTGATCTCCCCAGGTGATGAAGATCTTCTGGCCCGAGAGCCGGTAGTGATCCCCCTCGGGTGCCGCGCGCGCGCGCACCTGGCCGAGGTCCGACCCCGCCTGGGGTTCGGTGAGCACCATAGTGCCGGTCCACTCCCCGCTCACCATCTTCGGCAGGTAGCGCTCCTTCTGCGCCTGCGAGCCGCACAGCTCCAGCGCATGCACTCCCGCCTGCGTCAGCATCGGTCCGAGCTTAAAGGCAAGGTTCGCCGAGCCCCAGAACTCCCCCACGGCCGTGACGAGCACGCGCGGCACGGCCGTACCGCCGAACTGCGTTGCCGCGCCCAGGGCAGGCCAGCCTCCGGCCACGAACTGCTGGTAGGCTGCCCGGAAACCCGGCGCTGCGATCACGCCCTCGCTGGTCCAGCGCGCGCCGTTCTGGTCCCCGGGACGGTTCAAGGGCTCGAGCACTTCCTGCGCGAAGCGGGCGGCCTCTTCCAGCACCGACTGCGCGAGTTCGTCCGAGTAATCCGCGAGCTGCGGCGCGGCAAGCGCGCGTGCGCCACCGAGGAGTTCCTCGAGCACGAAGCGCATCTCACGCAATGGCGCACGGTACATGGGTACGATCCTTCCTGAATCCTGCTCGCCCCGGGGTCCCGACAGGGGGCCTGCAGGCAATACGTAGTTTAGCCCGTCCGTCCGCTGTCTTACCGGCCGGTAACCCGATGGCACGGGTCTTGGCGCGAGAAGCGCGCGCGGTCCGGCCGCCCGGTCAGCGTTTTACCTTAGTGCGTCGCGGGGCGCGCGGTCGGCAATGCCAGCGCCGGCACGATGTTCGCGGCGAGGAAATCCACGAACTGCTGCGCGCGCGAGTCCGACTCGAGCAACGGCGGATAAAGCGCGTACAGGGCCGAGGCCGGCGGCACGGACCAGTCCGGCAGCACCGCCTTCAGGCGCCCCGTGGCCAGCCCCTGTCGGCACAGGAACTCCGGCAGCAGGCCGATGCCCAAGCCTGCGGCCGTGGCCGCGTGCAGCACCGCCGGGTCATCGACGGCGAGCTTCGGGGTGAGTGGCACTTCCGCGCGCTGCGTACCGCGCGCGAGCTGCAGGCGAAACTCGGGGAGCTCGGCGGCATCCGGCGTCAGCAGGTCGTGCCCGCGCAGGTCATCGGGGCGCTCCGGCGTGCCGCGCTGCTGCAGGTAAGCCGGCGTCGCGCACAGCAGTGCCGGGGGTGCGCCGAGCAGGCGCTGCGTCAGCCCAGCAGCGGCCGGCGGGCGCGTGCGGATCGCCACGTCCCACGCGCCCTCGGCCAATTGCCTCGCATCGAGCGCGACCTCGAGCGGCACGTGCGCGAAGGCCTCGAGGAAGCGCGGCACCAGGGGTGAGAGCAGCACGCGTCCGTAGGTCGGGTCGGCGGCCACCCGCAACGGGCGAGCCTCCGGGGAATGCAGCCTCCCGATCGCGGCGCGCGCAGCATCGGCCTCCTCGGCCACGCGCCGGGCGTGCGGGTAGACGAGCCGGCCGGCCGCCGTGAGCGCCACCCGTCGCGTGGTGCGCTCGAGCACCTTCACGCCGAGTGCCTTCTCAAGATCGGCGACGGCCCGGCTGACGGCCGCCTTGGGCACTCCGAGTGCCCGCGCGGCCGCCGAGAAGCCGTTCAGATCCACGACCTTCGCGAGCATGGCCAGCTGCGCCGGAGTCCAGATCAGGTTCATGGCAGCCTCAATCCCCATTTTGAGGGAGCATATTGTTTCACCTGGGAGGCAGACGCGCCAGACCCCAGCGACTAGAATCGGCGACCCCGGGGTCATCCAAACGGAAAATCAGCCATGAAAAATCCCATGCACGCCTTCTCGGTCGACCTGTTCAGCAACATCCTTGGCAATCTGTCGTGGTTGCTGGACCGCGCCGCGAAAAACGCGGCGAGCCGCAAGATCGAGCCGTCGGTATTCCTCAATGCACGCCTGTCGCCGGACATGCTGCCCCTCAGCCGCCAGATCCAGATCGCCGGCGACATCGCCAAGAACTCCGTGTCGCGCCTCGCCGCGACGGAGCCGCCGCGCTTTGAGGACACCGAGACCACCCTCGAGCAGCTGCGCGCCCGCCTCGCCAGGACGATCGACTACCTGAAGAGCCTGCCGCCTGCGGCCTTCGAGGGCGCCGAGACGCGCGACATCAAGGTGCCCGCCGGTGAGCGCACGCTTGAGTTCAAGGGGCTCGAGTTTCTTGAGACCTGGGCGATTCCCAATGTGTTCTTTCACGTGACCACGGCCTACGCGATCCTGCGTCATAACGGCGTGGATCTGGGCAAGAAGGACTTCATCGGCGGTGGCCGCGAGATGTAGTCGAATATGACAAATGGCGACAGCAATTTTGTCGCCTATTTGCGAACAGAACGCGAGGGAATTCACGGCGCCACGGACGGCGCACTGCCACTCTTATTCTCGAAAGCCGGGCGCTGACGGCGCCCGCGCACTCCATCTTTCAGGGCGGGGAAAAACACTTGTTCTTCAAATCTGCTGCCAAGCGCACTTCCACCGCGGCCGCCGCCGCACCCGCAACGGTCCCGGCTGCCACCCAGTCTGGCCCGCTCACGGTGGAAGCACTCGGCCAGCAGCTGCGCGAAGTGCTGCCGACGCGGCGCCTGCAGTCGGTCTCCCTGTGCGATCACGAGGCCAACGTGCTGTGGCTGTCAGAAGGCGCGCTCGGACCGGACGAGCACAGCCTCGTGACCGAGGCGCTCACGCTGCTGGCCGCTGATATTTCCCTGCCGTGTCACGAGATGGGCCTGGAGGATGGTCGGCTGGCGCTATTCCTGCCGGTGCGTTCTCCGAGCGGCGCGCCGGTGGGCATCGCGATGATCCTCGCCGACCGCAAGTCGGTCGGCGATGACACCCTCGAACGCATGACGGCAGCGCCGGTGCGCGCGATCATGCAGCGCCTGGCGGTGCTCCTGAAGCCCTCCGACCTGCGCAGCGGCGGTACCGCGCGCGTGCCGGTGCTGCAGCTGGACGAGGACGCCGAGCTCGCCGAGGTGGTCGATGCCCTGATGCCGCCCGCGGCGCGCGCCCCGGTAGTCGCACCGCCCGCGCCGGTCGCCGCAGCGGCTGCGGCCACTGCAATCTCCGCCGAGGAAGTCGACGACATTCTGCAGTTCGATCCTCCCCCCGAGGTGACGCCACCCGCGCCACGCCAGGAAACACCCGTCATGGCCCCCGTCAAACCCGAGCGTCCGCAGCCCTTCGTCCTCGAACTCGAGGACACGCACGCCGGGCCCGCCGAATCCCTCGACATGGTGGAGCTGGATTTCCAGCCGCCGCCGCCAAAAGGGCCGTCCGCACGCGCTCCGGCACGCCCGGCCGCTGCCGCGGCTGCACCCGCCGTGTCGCCCCCGCCCGCAACCGTCATCCCGGTCGTGCGCGCCAGCGCGCCGGCCCGCGTCGCGCCACCGGCCCCGCGCCCGGCTGCGACAGTGGCCGCGCCCGCGCCCGCACCGAGCGTGACGAGCGCCCCTGCGGTGAATGACCCGAATCTCATGCTGGAACTCCTGCCGTTCGCGAAGCTGCGCGCCGGTGGCCAGACGCGCCGCTATCAGGTGCTGTCACGCTCCTCGACGCCGCAGCGCGATCCGGCGGCCTTCGATACCCTGGTGCTGCAGCGACTGCTCGGCTGGCTGGCCGCGCATCGCGCCTCGTGGAACTCGCAGCCGACGAGCTTCACCGTCAACCTCTCGATCGCAACCCTTGAGGATGAGCGCTTCGCGCAGAAGATGGCCGCCACGCTCAACACCCACGGCATCGCCGCCGACAGCATCGGCTTTGAGATCGCTGAGGCGCTGTGCACGCAGCGCCGCGCCCAGGTCGAGCGCTTCATCACGCAGTGCGACAAGGTCGGCGCTTGGGTCGTGATCGATGACTTCTCCTTCGATTCGCAGGTGCTGCCACTCCTGCGTTCCAAGTCGCTGCGTCTGGTGAAGATCGATCCGAAGCTCACCTCCAACGCACTCAAGGACAAGCTGGCGCAGGCCATGGTCGTCGCGACCGTGCAGGCCGCCAAGGTGCTCGGCATCCACTGCTCGGCTAAGAAGGTCGACTCTCAGGCGGCGCTGCAGTGGCTGACGGCCATCGGCTGCGATTTCGCCCAGGGCCAGGCACTCGCCCGGCCGCAGCCGCTCGACGCCCTCGCCAGCTCCCCGGACCCCACCGGGATCACTGCGATGGCCATGCCGACGTAATTTACATATAAATATCAGATAGTTAGCCGCGCACCCGCCGGGCACCTGCGACGGGGCGAGCCGCCCACGCGCCGAACCGGGGCGGCTTTCGGCATGCGGGATAGCCTAAGCTTCCTGGTGTCGCCATGAGAATCCCCGCTCTCCTTAGCCTGCGGACCAACCGCAACGTGCTCTTCTGGAGCCTGCACGCCGCCGGCTGGGCCGCCTACGGCATCACCCAGTATTTCGGCGCATTGCTCTACGAGAAGCCGGCCAGCTACGCGCGCGTCATCGCCGCCTCCGCGATCGCCGGGTTCCTGCTGTCCATGCCGATGCGCTACATCTACCAGCGGCTGTGGAACCGCCCGCCGCGCACCATGATCCTCGGAGTGCTGGCGACCTGTTACGTCACCGCCCTCGCGCTGCGCTTCGTGATCAATCTGTCCTACAAGGTATTCATCGAGCCGGACTGGCAGGCGCGCACGCTGTTCGAGTTCTTCGGCGGAGCACTCTCCACCACTTACCTGCTCCTGTGCTGGAGCGTTCTGTACTTCGGCATCAAGTTCTACGAGTCGCAGCGCAAGCAGGAGGAAGCGCTCCTGAAGGCCGTCGCCCTCGCCCAGGAGGCGCAGCTGAAGATGCTGCGCTACCAGCTCAATCCCCACTTCCTGTTCAACACCCTGAACGCCATCTCCACCCTCATCCTCGACAACCAGAACAAGAAAGCGAACTACGCGGTGGCGCGGCTGTCGGAGTTCCTGCGCTATACGCTCGATCAGGACCCGATGAAGAAGGTCACGCTGCGCCAGGAACTCGAGGCCCTCGATCTGTACCTCGGTACGGAACGTCTGCGTTTCGCCGAACGCCTGCGCCTGGAATACGCCGTCGAGGAGTCGGCCATGAACGCGCTGGTGCCGAGCCTGCTGCTGCAACCGCTGCTCGAGAACTCGCTCAAGTACGCCGTCTCCAGTCGCGAGCAGGGGGGCCTGGTGCGCATCGAGGGTCGCACGCGCGAGGGCTGGCTGGAACTGGCGGTCATCGATGACGGCCCCGGACTGCGCGAGGGCGCGCCTGCCGGTGAGCGGCGCGGTGTCGGCCTGCGCAACACCAGCGAGCGCCTGGCGGTTCTTTACGGTGACAACCGCCGCTTCAGCGTCTCCAACTCCAACCCGGGGCTGCGGGTGGATATGGCGCTGCCGCTGGAGCTGGCCGAGACGACCGCCGAAGTACCGGCGGCGCGCCCGAACTTTCCTCCCCAGGTCGCACGCGGCGCCCACGCATGAAGATCCGTACCATCATCGTCGATGACGAAGTACTGTCACGCCGCGGCATCGAGCTGCGCCTGCGTGGCAGCCCCGACTTCGAGATCGTCGCCCAGTGCGCCAATGGCCGCGAGGCACTGGCGGCGATCCAGCAGTACAAGCCGGACCTGGTGTTCCTCGACATCCAGATGCCAGGCATGTCGGGCCTGGAGGTACTGGCGCATCTGCCGCAGGAGTCGCTGCCGGTGCTGATCTTCGTCACCGCCTACGACCAGTACGCCATCCAGGCCTTCGAGGCACGCGCCGTGGATTATCTGCTGAAGCCGATTGACGATGCGCGTTTCGAGCTCACCCTGGAGCGCGTGCGAGAGCACGTGCGTGCCAAGAGCGCCGCGACGCAGCGCGACCGCCTCATGCAGGTGATCGCCGAGATCACCGGCTGTGGGGAGATCGCGCTCGATGAAATCCTGGCGCACGGCCGCAAGGCCGTCGAAGGGCGCCATCCCGAGGTACTGCCGATACGGCAGGGACGCGAGACCGTACGCGTACCGATCGCCTCGGTGCAGTGGATCGATGCCGCCGGTGATTACATGTGCATCCACGCCGCTGGCGAGACGCACATCCTGCGCGGCACCATGAAGGAGCTCGAGGAGCTCCTGGATCCGCGGCTGTTCCAGCGCGTGCACCGCTCGACCATCGTCAACCTGCGCCTGGTGAAGAGCCTGCGCGCGCACATGAACGGCGAGTACTTCCTGACGCTCGAGGGCGGCCACGAGCTCAAACTGTCGCGCACCTACCGTGACAAGGTCGAGTTCTTCCTGAGCGGCTCGGCCAGCTAAAGCGCCGCGGCGCTTTCTTCGGAGGGTATGAGATGAGGGTTCCCTTCGTATGCCTGGCGCTTGTCCTGCTGCTGCCCTACTTGCTCGCGAGCTACGGCGCCTATTACCGCAAGCGCTCCCTCGGCGTCATCGACAACGACAACCCACGGGCCCAGGCGGCGCGCCTCGACGCCTATGGCGCGCGTATTTATGCGTCGCAGCAGAATGCGTGGGAAGCGGCCACCTTGTTCAGCGCTTCGGTCCTCGCCGCGATGGTGGCCGGCGTGAGCCTCAGCCACATGCTGATACCGTGCGTGCTGTTCCTGGTTTTCAGGGTCCTGCACCCGATCGCCTACATCCGGGGATGGTCGAGTGCGCGGTCCACGGTTTCGACTGCCGGGCTTGCCTGCTGTGCGTGGCTGCTGGTGAGCGCGGCGATCACCGCCTGAACCGGTGCGCCGGCCGGCGGGCCAACCGCCGACCGGCAGGGCCTCAGGCGTGGCCGAACCATTCGCGCCAGAAGCCCCAGATCGTCAGCGCGAACCCGAGAAGGCCGAGGAGGTGAACGGCGAGCGGCGCGCGCAGCTGCCCGGCACGCGCGGCCGCGTGAATCTCGGGCATCGTTGACTTGAGGTGTCGAAGCCGCGCGGGGTGAAAGGCACTTGAGAGCACCAGGCATACCAGGCCGAGAACCAGTTGCACGTTCATACTTCGCTCCGGCTCTCAATCCGGGCGCAGCACCGCGCGGACCGGATAACTGGAAAGCAACTCCGCCATTGGCCCATGTTACAGCCAAGCGGGAGTCGCCTGCCGCTACTTGACGCACCGGCACGCTTCGCCTCGTTGCTCGAAATCCAATAACCGATCGACCGTTCAGCTGGCCTTCTCGTCACCCCATTCAACCGCCGCGCCAGCCGGGACGGGCAGCTCGACGGTGCCGGCCTCCGCAGGCGTCGCCTCCGGTGAGCCCCCGGCGGCGACGTCCAGTTCGAAAGGCTTGGAAAGCAGCAACGCCGGTAGGAGCGTCGAGATCGCGGCATAGACGAGCAACGCGCCGTACCAGGTGTCCGGGATCGAGAACTGCTCATGGAGAATAGTTGCCAGCACCAGCGTGAAGATGAGGGTTGGCACGAGCGCCGTGGATACCTTCAGTGCCGTGCGTGCGTCCTCGTGCGAAATGAAACGGCGCTGCAGCCATACCACGGCGATGCGCAGCGGCAGGATGACGCCTGCCAGGAGTGCGCCGAGCCACAGCGACTGCCATACCAGAGCGCCGGCGGGAACACTCATGCCGCCGTGGAAGAAGTAGAAGGGGATGAAGAAGCTGGCGAACAGGCGCACAGCGCGCAGATTTTCTGCCGGCGCGAGCAGCGGGATACGTTCCCGCAACAGGCGCGCGGTGAACCCTGCCAGAAACGCCCCGACGAGGTAGTACACGCCCAGCTGCTTGGTGAGGTAAGCGGCGATCAGCCCGACCATCACCAGCATGGAGAACCCGGATTCGGGCGCGTACGGCATCACCCACCGGGCCAGCACCAGGAAAATCAGCGGCAGCAGTACGATCATGAGCAGGAGTTCACCCGAGGCCCACAGCAGGCGCTCGCTGGTACTCGACTGCAGCACCCCGAACAGCACCAGCAGCGCCAGCACCTCCCCGCCGATCGCCTTGACCATCACCCAGAAGCGCTCATCGGCGTTCAGGCCGAGGCGTCCGAGGGTGTCGAGAATGAAGCCGGTCGAGGGAGTGAGAACGGCGAGCGCGATCAGGGTGGCGGCCTGCCAGGAAACCGCAAGGTAACGCGCGCTCAGCCACGCCATGAGAGCGATCATGCAGGAGCGCACCAGCAGATGCCCGAGCACCACCCACAGCCCGCGGCGCACGGCCTGCAGATCGACCTCGAGGCCCGCGACCAGAAACAGTGAGGAAATTCCGAGCGTGGCCAGCAGCTCGAGCGTGGCGTCGTGCGCGAAGAGCGGCACGAACGATGCCGCTACCATCCCCAGTCCGAAACTGGTGAGCGGTGCCGGAATCAGAAAGCGTTGCAACGCCCGCGGCACGACCAGCAGGCCGAAGATCAGTGCCAGATAAGTCACCTCGCCGGTGAGCTGCGGCATGCTGCCCATCTAACAATCCCCCGGCGCTCACGAAGCCCGTCCGTTGTACGCCGCATCTGCTTCTGAAATTCTGCGGAAAATCCTCCGCAATGTACCGCAAAGGCCGCCACCGGCACGGATGGAAGACCGAGGGTGGCCTGCGGCTTGCCGTGACCGGCGTCGCATGCCCCATCAGCAGCGCTGCTAAATGAGACCTACGTCACGAACCTCGGCGCGTTCACGCCGATATGTGAGCCATCGCGACGCGATTTGTCCCGGTGAATTGCTTAGATATGTCCACGTATGGAAGCCGCGTCCCGAACGTCCCTCGAACCGCTCCCCGACCTGCCGGTCGAGGCGCCCCTTGAATCCGCGGCGCCGCGCGCCGCGCAGCCCGCCGCGAGCGCGCCGCTCGCCCCGACGGGCGCCGTTGCCGACTCCGGCGCCGGGCCTAAAGACCCTTCTGCCACGGGGATTACCCTGCTGGATCCTGAGTCCCTCTTACTCGAAGGCGCCCCGTCCGCAGATGCTCCCCCGCCCATCGCCGCGCCGCCGGTCGTGCATGCGGCGGAGGATCTGGAGCTGGTGCTCGAAGATCCTGCCGTGGTCGAGGAACTGCTGACGAGCCCCCCGCCGCCACCGCCGAGGCCGCTCTCGACCCCGACAAGCGGTCCGACCCTGACGCCGACGGCTACGGCCGCCCCCGCCGCAGCCGCCACCCCAACGGAGCCGCGTGGTGACGTACGCGTCCCCATCATCAAGACCGCCTCCCTTTCAGCCGCTGCCACCAAGTCCGCCGCCACGAAGCTCGCGGCGGCCAGCAAGCGCGTCGGGGAAAACCCCGGCCTGCCGCCGAAGCCTGCCGCCATCGTGCCACCGGCTCGCCCAGCACCCGCTCCCGCACCCGCACCGGCGCCCGCGCAGGCCACCAAACCGGCGGCTCTCGCTCCTGAGTCCGATGGTCTGGCCGGCTGGACGAACGCCCGCGCCGCCGCCGCCCCTGCGCCCAAGGCCAGGAGTGCGCCCGCGCCCGCATCCGCTGCCCCTGCACCTCCGAAGTCTGCGGCCAAGCCTGCCGCGGGCAACGTCGCGCCTGCGGCCCCCGCAGCGACACCTGCAGCGTCCGCGCCCATGGATCGCGACTTCATCGCGCGTAATCAGGTCGTGGAGCGCTACTTGTCGGGGCGCCTGCCGCTGAAGGGTGCGACCGAGTTCGAACAGTTCGTCCATCGACATCCGGAGATTCTCGATGAGATCGGGCTGCCGGAGCGTGTGAACGCCGGGTTGCGACTGCTGGAGGCCAGCGGCAAGCCTGAACCGTGGCAGGAAGCGCCGCGCCCGTCTTGGCAGAAGCCGCAGGTGACACTGACGCTCGCGGCCGTGGCCGGCGTACTCGCCGTCGCCCTGATGGTGCTGACCGGCACCGGCGCGGCCAAGAGCCACAAGATCGCGGAACTGCAGAAGCAGGTTAGCGAACAACCCCTCGATCCGGCCACCAGCACGCGCGAGATCCGCCTCATGCCAAGCCGCTCGGGAGCCTCCAACTCCCCGGCGATCAGCATCGGCGGCGGCGGCGCGCAGCTGGCGGACTTCAAGATCGACGAGTCGCGCTCGCCCTATCACATCTTCCGCGTGACCATTGATCGCATCGATCAGGGGCGCGTGGGCGTCATCACGAACCTGGTGAAGGATTCCAACGGTCACCTGCGCATTGCGCTCAACAGCACGGCTCTCGGGCCAGGCAACTATCAGCTGACCATCGAAGGCCTCAACTGGCGCGGGGATCCTGAGCCGGATTCCTGGGTAACGATCGGCATCCAGCGCTAGGAGCGAGCGAGCGCCTTCAGCCGCGCAGAGTCGAGAGCGGTGGTTGGTTCACCACGCGACGCGTTGCCAGCCAGCCCCCGCCGGCCACCAGCAGCGCGCCGCCGGCAATGCCCACGAGCCACGGCAGCAGCGCAAAGCGGTACTGCAGCTCCAGCCAGCGGGTAGTGAGGAAATAGGCCGCCACCGAGGCGCCGATCGCCGCCAGGAGGCCGGACAGCGCCCCGAGGGTGGTGAACTCCGCCAGCACACCCTGCAGCACCGTCGCGCGGCTCGCACCGAGCGTACGCAGCATCGCGCTCTCGTAGCGTCGTTCATCACGGCTCGACTGCACCGCCGCGAGCAGCACCGTCAGACCGGCGAACAGGGTGAACACGAACACGCTCTGCACCGCGAACGCGGCACGGTCAAGAACGCTGCGCACCTGGGCCAGGAGCTCCTCGATGTCGAAGATGGAGACGCTCGGGAAGCGGTGGGCCAGCTGCGCGAGCGTACCGCCCGAGGCGGGCGTGAAGTACGCGCTCGTCATGTAGGTGCCGACGATATGCTCGAGGACCCCGGGTGCGAACACGATGAAGAAGTTGGGCTGGAAAGTGTCCCACTTAACCTTACGGATGCTGGCGACCGTGGCTTCCAGCTTTTCGCCGGCGATGTCGAAGGTCAGGTGATCGCCCACCTGCACGCCGAGTGACTCCTGGAACTCGCTCGCGAGCGACACCAGGGGCTTGCCCATATCCGCCTGCGTCCACCAGTGCCCGGCAATCAGGCGGTTGTCGCTGCCGAGTTCGTCCGACCAGGTGAGGTTTTGCTCGCGCGTGGCGAAGTTCTCATCGCCGCCGCGTGCGCCCTTCTCGTCTTCCACCGGCTTGCCGTTGATGGAGGTGAGTCGCCCGCGGATGATGGGCAGCACCTTGGTAGTGCGCGCCCCCTGAGCTTCGAGAAAACTGACGAAAGCCGCGCGCTCGCCCGGCGGAATGTTGATGAAGAAGTAGTTGGGCAGGTTCGGCGGCAGCGTGCGCCGCCAGTCGCTGTTGAGGTCGCCGCGCAGAATACCAAGAAGCAGCAGCACCATGATGCCCCCGCCGAAGGCCACCAGCTGCACCACACTCTCGGCACGGCGGCGGCTGAGGTTGGCGACGCCGAAGCGCCACGCGACACCGACGCGCCCGCGCAGCCGCCCGGCGAGCTGCACCAAAAGGAGCCCCGCCCCGGTCAGCACCGCTATGAACACGATGAGTCCGGCTGTGAAGTACAGGAACAGTCGGGTCTCCTGCACCACCCAGTAGATCAGAGCGAGCACCACCGCGATCGCCGGCCCGAAGGCGAGCAGCACCAGGGGCGGCGGCGGCCCGACGTCGCGGCGCAGCACGCGCAGCGCCGGCACGCGTGCCAGCTGCAGCAGTGGCGGCAGGGCGAACCCGGCGAGAACGGCGATCGCGGTCACGAAGCCGATGCCCACCGGCACCAGGCTCGCGGGGGGCAGCTCATTCACCGCCAGCAGCGTGCGGATGGTGCGCAGCAGCCATTCCTGGGCGAGGAAGCCCAGCGCGGCGCCGAGCACCGAGGCGATCAGCGCCAGGATTACGAGCTGCAGCACCGTCAGTGCCAGAGTGAAGCCCCGCGTAGCGCCGAGGGTCTTGAGGAGCGCCACGGTGTCGAGGTGTCGATATACGTAGCGCCGCGCCGCCATCGCCACGGCGATTGCACACAGGAGCACGCTCACGAGGCTGGCGAGGCTCAGGAAGCGTCCGGAGCGCTCAATCGCGTTGCGCAGCTGCGGGCTGGCGTCGGTGATATCGCGCACGCGCTCGCCGGGGCTCTTGTGTTGCTGCAGCCATGCCTTGAAGGCACTCACCTGGGTCCGCTCGCCGGCGAAGAGGCCGGCATAGCTCACGCGGCTGCCGGGCTGGATGAGCTGCGTCGCTGGCAGATCGGCGACGTTCATGAGCGCGCTCGGGGCAAGCTCCGCGAAGGTGCTGCCCTGGTCGGGCTTGGAGATCAGCACCCGCCCGACCCGGAGCGTCGCGGCCCCGATAGAGAGCTCCGAGCCGACCTTACCGCCGATCGCCGCCAGCAGGCGCGAATCCGGCCAGACTTCACCGGCCGGCGGAATATCGGCGGCCGGTGTACCGGCGCTGAAGGGCAAGTTCGAGGTCAGCACTTGCCCACGTAGCGGGTAGCCCGCGCTCACGGCCGCGATGTTGGTCAGCTGGCTCGCATCCCCGTTGAAGACCACCGACAGCAGACGCGTCGCCTGGGCGCTGCGCAGGCCGCGCCGTCCGGCCTCGGCGAAATACTCCGGTGCGAGGGGTTGCGGCGAGCCGAGCCGCAGGTCGGCGGCCAGCACCTCGCTCGCCTGCAGCGCGACCGCCGCGCTGATGCGGCTGACCAGAAAACCCACTCCGGTGAGGGCAGCGACCGCGACGGTCAGGGCGAGCAGCAGTACTCCAAGTTCTCCGGAGCGCCACTCGCGCGTCAGCATCCGCAAGGCGAGGCGTATGAGCCTCACAGTACGCGGCCGGCTTCCATACGCACGACCCGGTCGCAGCGTCCGGCCAGGGCGGCATCGTGGGTCACGAGTATCAGTGTCGTGTGCGCGCTGCGGTTAAGGCCAAACAGTAACTCCCCAACGCGGGCACCGGTTGCCGAGTCGAGGTTGCCGGTCGGCTCATCGGCAAACAGCACCGCCGGATGCGTCACGAAGGCCCGGGCGATCGCGACCCGCTGCTGCTCACCGCCCGAGAGCTGGCGCGGATAGTGCCCGGTACGCTCGCCAAGACCGACCCCGCCGAGAGTGTCGGTGGCGACGCCACGGGCGTCTGAACGGCCGGCCAGCTCGAGTGGCAGCATGACGTTCTCAAGGGCAGTAAGGGCCGGAATGAGGTGGAACGACTGGAACACGAAGCCGACCCGCTGCGCGCGCAGTCGTGCCCGCCCGTCTTCGTCGAGCTGCGTCAGGTCCTGACCCTCGAGCAGCACGCGGCCAGAACTTGGTGCGTCGAGCCCGGCGAGCAGCGCCAGGAGCGTGGACTTGCCGGCGCCGGAGGGCCCGGTGATGGCGACAGACTCGCCGGCGGCGATATCGAGTGAGACATCGTCGACAATGGTCAACGAACCTTCCGGACTGCTAACCTGCTTGCAGAGGTTTTCAGCTTTGAGAACGCTGCTGCGATTCATCGGCGCCGCCGCGCTGAGCTTGGGATTGGTATTCATCGCGCTCCAAAACGCGGTGGCTGCCGACCGTAACATCCTTGTATTCGGCGACAGTCTGAGTGCCGCCTACGGGATCCGGCCGGAGCAGGGTTGGGTCGCGCTGCTTACGCAGCGACTACAGGCCCAAGGGTACGGGTACCAGATCATCAACGCCAGCGTAAGCGGTGAGACGACCGAAGGCGGCCTCGAACGGTTGCCCCGGGCCCTGCAGCTGCATCAGCCAGGCGTCGTGGTCCTGGAGCTGGGCGCCAACGACGCCTTGCGCGGGCTGCCATTGAGCGTCACTCGCACCAATCTCAGCAAGATGATTGAGCTGGCGCAGGGTACCGGCGCCCGCATCCTCTTGGTCGGTATCCGCATTCCACCCAACTACGGGCCGCGCTACACCGAGGAGT
>Ga0302317_10000023_pt1 | contig 148993 bp, 128 predicted proteins | sample III_Palsa_N3_3_FD_200450 | JGI IMG/M metagenome (GOLD analysis project Ga0302317, IMG submission 200450) | Peat permafrost microbial communities from Stordalen Mire near Abisko, Sweden - III_Palsa_N3_3 | ecosystem: Environmental > Terrestrial > Soil > Palsa > Peat permafrost | place: Sweden...
TCTGGACGTTCTTGATGACGGTGCGGAACTTGGAGCGCAGCGACGAATTGTGCGCGTTCAGCTTCACGTCTTGACGAGCGCGCTTGCGGCCCGATGCGAGACGGACGGTGCGCTTCTTAGCTTTGGAGGAGGTTGCCATTTGGTATTAGTGCTCCGGGCGGGGAGAAAAGTCTTCGATCATACCATGCACTGGCGAGAATTGCACGTGCCTTGTGCGAAAAGAACTGGACGGGCAGACAGTGACCTGCTCGCCCGTCCAGATCGCGCCTCGTGGGCCCCGCCATTCCGCTTCGATCCCGAGTCGTCCGGCTCGAACAGGCCGGCATCCCGTGCCGGAATGGCGGCATGACGCATCAGTTCATGTCGATGCGGCCATACAGCCCATGCGCCTCGCCGTCGGGGCCCGCGGTGTAGAACAGCGTGTTGCTCGGCTGGCTGTCGAGGTCGTTGCCGAACTGCAGCGCCCACAGGCCCGGCACGACGATGGCCGAGCCGTCGTTGTTGCTGACGGTGCCCGCCAGCGCGCCGCTCGTCGGGTCGTAGACGTTGATCTTGCCGTCGCCGAAGTTGCCCACCAGCAGCATGTTGGAGAACTTGCCGAAGTTGGCCGGCGCCATCGCCAGGCCCCACGGCGCGTTCAGGGCGCCGCCGGCCGGGATCAGGTGCGACAGCAGGTTGCCCTGCTTGTCGAACACGTCGACCAGGCCGAGGCCGGCGCCGACCTTCTCGTGCGTGGTCGGGTCGGGCTGCGCGTACGCGACGTAGACCTTGTCGCCGATCTGCTGGATGCCGAACGGCGCATAGCCCGCGGGCAGCGTCGAGTCGACGAATCCGCCCGCCGTCGTGACCGGTGCGAAGCTGCCGCTGAACACGTCGACGGTCGCCTTCGCGAAGTCGGCCGCGTAGATCATGTCGCCGCCCGCGCTGGTGTCGATCGCGAGGCCCGTGTAGGCCGCGCCCGACGTGCTGTTGTCGACGATCGTGAACGCGTGCGTGCCATCCACGTTGGGTGCCCAGGCCGAGATCTGGCCCTGCAGCGTCGCGAAGATGAAGGGAGCGGCGCCGCTGACGCTGTTCTCGGTGATCGAGAAGTCGGTCGTGCCGTTGAACACGATGCCCGATGGGTCGCTGCCTTGGGGCAACGTCACCACCAGCGATTGCGGCACGCCGTTGCCGTCATACAGCGTCGACGTGCCGGTGCCCGCGTTGGCGATCCACGAGAAGCCTTGCGGGTCGAACGCGAGGCCCCAGGCGTTGACGAGGTTGGCGTCGTGGTGCAGCGCGTTGGTGGCGGCGGTGTCGCTCACCAGCGCGTTGGCCACGTAGTTGCCGCCGCCGGCGCCGCCGAACCCGGTGCCGGTGGGCGTGCACGTCATGGTGCCGTAGATGTCGGTGGTGCAGGTCTGTCCGCCGCCGCTGTTGGCCGGCGGCGTCGGCGCGGCGGCGGAACCGCCGTCGCTGCCGCCGCAAGCGGCGAGCAGCGCGCTGGCGGCGATCACGAAGGCGAGGGGCAGGGGGCGGGCGATCGTTGAGGTGGACATGGTCTCGGCTCCTGGAGTTGGAATGCGACGCGGGTTGCAGCGCCTGCACGTGGATGCCGGAGACGGAGCCGGCGGTTCAAGCGCGAACCGCCCGTTTCAATCGGATTCAGAAGGCGACGCTGGCGCCGAAGATCCAGGCTGCGCGGCGGCGGCGCGCGTCGATGTCGCTGCGCGCATTGCCGTCGACGATGCCGTCGCGCGCGAGCCGCAGGTCCCAGTTCGACAGCGTCGCGCCGATACCCGCCAACGTATCGGTGCGGTCCGGGATGGGCGTCTCGTAGTAAGACCCGCCGCCGTAGCGCAGCCAGCCGACGTGGCCGAACGCGTGCCAGCGGTCGTCGAACGCGTGGCTGGCGTTGAGCTCCGTGTAGAACGTGTGCATGTCGCCGCCGAAGTAGTGCGGCGAGTACCACGTGCGCAGCGTCCAGTCGGGGCCGATCAGGCCCACCATGGCCTCGGAGAAGTCGTGGCCGTCGCCCTGGCCGTAGTGCGTTCGGTGCACGGCCGCGTCCCAGCCCCAGTCGGGCGACAGGGCCGCCAGGTCCGCGAGGGCGTCGAGGCGTCCACTCCAGCCGAGCAGCACGTCCGCGCTCGCCAGGCCCGCGTCACGCGTGCGCCAGAGTCCCGACACGCCGCCGTACGCGCCCCAGCTCGAGTCGGCCATCGCGCTCGCGCGCACGACGGGGCCGACGTCGGGGGTGCCCGTGCCGCGGTAGCGGTTGACGCTGTCGATGCCCAGCGTGCCGGCGAATTGCGCACGCGCGGCGCACGGCAGCACGAGCGCGGCGCACGCGAGCGCGCACGACGCTGCGTGGCGGCACGCGTTGGCGACCGACGGGGCGTGGGCCGTGCTGCGAGCCGGAGCCTTCAATCGCGCGCGTCCTTCAACAAGGCGTCATGGAGACCGGCCCTGGGAAGCGCCGGCGGTGGCGAGCACGGCACGGCAGCCGGGCGCCGTGGCCACGCGGGAAGGCGAGGGCTCCGTGGCGCGCAGCAGCGAGGCGCACGCGTCGATGCCGCCGCCGGGCAGGCGCACGAGGCGCAGCGCGGGCGTCGCGCCGCGGTTGTCGGACTCGGCCTCGGCCTGGTCCATCACGGCCAGCAGGCCGGACACCTCGCCGGCCGCGAACGACGTGCCCGAGACCATGCGCCAGCCGCCGCCGGGCACGGTCGTCGGCAGGTCGCGCGCGGGCGCCGACCACGCGCCGGCGAGGCCGCCCAGCGGCGTCTCGGCCTGCGCGTCGGCCACAGCGATCACGCCCGGGTGATCGGCCGGAAAGCCGCCGCCGGCCGCTCGCACGTCGACGGCCGCGACGACCTGCTGCCGATGCGACAGCGCGACGTCGATCAGCCGGCCCAGCAGCAGGTCGACCGGCCCCGACAGGCTCATGTTGATGACCTCGGCCTTGCGGTCGATCGCGAAGCTCAGCGCCTTGGCGAGACTCAGCGAGTTGCACAGCGTCTGGCTCGCGCTGACCTCCCAGCAGGCGCGCAGCGCGTACAGCTGCGCCTCGGGTGCGATGCCCACGATGCCGATGCCGTTGTCGGCGCGCGCGGCCACGAGGCCCGCGACCGCGGTGCCGTGCAGCTCGGCGACCCAGGCGCGGTCGTCGACGAAGTTGGCGCGCGCCTGCACGGCCTGCGCGAGGTCGGGATGGGTGTCGTCGACGCCGCTGTCGATGATGGCCACGTGCACGTGGCGGCCGGTCGCGATCGCGTGCAGCTCGTCCAGGTGCCACTGCGCGGCGACGGGCTGCAGCGCGTAGAGCGGATCGGCGTGGCCCTGCGCGTGGAACTCGTTCATGGGCTGCGCCCACGCCACTTCGGAGTGCGTCTGCAGCGCGGCGATGCTGGCCTGCAGGTCGGCCTGCGGCGGCAGCGCGAGCACGACGCAGTCCATGCCGAGCGCCGGCATCGCCCACAGCGTGACGACCGTGAGCCCGTGCGCGGCCGCGATGCGCGCGCCCACGCGCGCCTGCGACTGTGCGCGCGCGGCGTCGCCGTAGCCCGCCGCGCCGTAGCTGCCGTCGACGCGCGCATGGGCCGGCGGCGAGCGCAGCATCACCAGCACCTCGCGCGGCGCCGACGCGGCCGACACGGGCGCGGCAGGCGTCGCCGGCGCATCGCCGTCGGTCGCGCCCGCGGCCAGTGCGGTGGTGGCCAGCGCCAGGCACAGCGCGAGCGGGCGCAGCGTCTGCAGGATCGTCATGGCGACGCGCTCTCCAGCGCCTCGACCAGCGCGACGCCGGGCTCCTTGCGCAGCTTGTCGAGCGCCGCGGCGTAGTGGTCGCGCGGCAGCCGCACGACGTAGGCGTCGCTGACCGTCGGGCCATCGACCAGGCGCGCCTCGCTGTCCTTCAGGCCGTGGCGGATCTGCGCCTCGGTGGCGTCGGGGCGGAAGCGGACGACCGCGGTGGCGCCGGCCTCGACCGGCGCGGCCAGCGCGTGATACTCGCCGACCAGGGGCACCGGACGCAGCGTGACGCCGATGGCCACGACCAGTGCGACCGACAGCAGCGCCGGTGCGGCCCACGCCCGCGCGGGCAGGCGCTGCCACGTCGGCGGCAGCCAGTCGCGGCGGCGCGGGGTCGGTGCGGGGCGCGGGGTCGGCTGGGGCAGGGCGTTGCCGCCGAGGCGGGCGCGCATGCGGGCCCAGCCGTCCTCGACGTCCACCTGCGCGCCTTGGCCGGGCTGCAGCAGCTGCCACTGGCGCTCGGTCTCGAGCTCGGCGCGGCATTCCGGGCACTGCGCGAGATGGGCCTCGACGGCGTCGTGCTCGTCGGTGGCCAGCCGGCCCGTGAGGTACCAGGGCAGCAGCCGCTGCGTCGCCACGTGCGGGTCGGGTTCGAGGTGCAGGATCTGACCGCTCATCTGGAATTCCTCCGCCTGTCGGCTGCGGTGCTGGCGCCTTCGGGCGGCCGGGCGGCGCCTGCCAGTCTCCGGAAAAGAAGGGCCCGAGGCCCGGACGGGATCATCGACGATTTCGGGGGCGCGTGGTTCATAGCCAGTCGTCCAGTTGGCCGCCGAACGCCGTCTTCAGGCGCTTGCGCGCGTGGAACATGCGCGTCTTGACGGTGTCGGTGGGGCAATCGACGATCGCCGCGATCTCGGGGTAGCTGAAACCGTGGAAGTAGGTCAGCTCGACGGCGGCGCGCTGGTCGACCGACAGCGCGCGCAGCGCCGAGTCGATCGCGGCGCGCGCCTGCGCCAGGCTCATGCGCGCCTCCGGGCGCTCGGCGGCGTCGGCCACCGGCTGGTCGTCCTCGTCGGCGTCGGGCAGCGGGTCGTCGTGGCGCGACAGCGCCTTCAGCGCCTTGCGGTAGGCGATCGCGAAGATCCAGGTCGACACCTTGCTGGTGCCGTTGAAGCGCTCGGCCTGGTTCCAGACGACGTACAGCGTGTCGTTGAGCACCTCCTCGACGAGGTGCTCGGGCCGCAGCATCCGGTGCAGGAAGCGGCACAACCGCGGGTGGTAGCGCCGGTAGAGCGCCTCGAAGGCGGCCAGCTCGTGCGCGACGACGCAGGCGACGAGGCGCCGGTCCTCGGCGTCGTCGTGCAGGCCGCCGGGCGCCGAGGCGGATCGGGTCGATGGCTGGGGTGTCGGTGCGGTGTTCATGGCTTGGGGAGGCTTCGTCCACCGTGCATGCCGCTGCGGGCGTCAACGGTTCAATGGTCGCGCAGGAACGGTCCGGTCGGCGGTCGGCAGCGTGACTTGTTGCACGAACGGCGCCGGCCGGCGATCAGTTCCAGTGCCACGTGTAGATCATGTCCAGCGCCCACGATTGCGCCGGCGTCGTGTTCGCGGTGACCGTCGACGCGTCCACGCCGGCCTGGGCGCGCACCGTCAAGCGCTGCGCGATGCGGTAGATCAGCTGCCAGTTGCCGCTGGCGGTGGTGACGCTGCGCTCGTAGCCGAGGTAGACGCGCTTGGAGATCTGGCGCCCCAGCGTCACGACCGTCTGCTTGGTGTTGTCGGCGTCCGTCTTCTGGCCGACGGCGAAGTCGGTCAGGCCCAGGCGCTTGAGCACCTGGTCGCTCGGCGCCTCGCCCTCGCCGGCCAGCAGGGCCATCGCGGCCTGCTGCAGCAGCGCGGTGTCGGCGCCGCCGACGGTCTCGGGCGCGCGGCCCAGCATCAGCCACGAGAGCTTGTCGCTGTCGCTCATGTCCGGCTCGCTCATGAGCTTGACGTGCGGCGCCAGCGCGGTGCCGGTGATGGCCACGCCGACGACGATGTCGAGGTTCGGCCGCGTGGCGAGGATGTCCAGCCGCGGGTCGTTGACCGGACCGGTGAACGTGATCTCGCCGCGCGTGACGTCCAGCTTCTGGCCGTAGGCGATGTACTGGCCGCCGGCGGTGCGGATCGCGCCGCGCACCGCCAGCAGGCCGTTCGGCGAGCTGATCTGCAGCGCACCCTTGAGCGTCGTGTCGATGCCGCGGCCGCGCAGCTGCAGGTGGTCGCCGAGGTCGACGGCCAGGTCGATCTGGGTGGCGCGGCTCGTCCTGGGCACGGCCGCGGTAGTGGCGTCGGTGCCCGAGTCGTCGGCCGGCGCGGCCTTGGCGTCCAGCACCTCGACGTCCGAGTCCAGCGTCGGCGCGTCGCCCTTGCTGAGGTCGAACAGGCCCTCGTCGATGCCCATCTTGCCGTTGACCTTGATCGCGTCGTCGCCCAGCTGCAGCGCGAGGTTGCCGCTGGTGACGATCTTGCGGTCGATGCGGCCCAGCAGCTGGAATTGCCTGGCCTGCAGCTGCAGCTTGGCGATCGGCACCGCGCCGAGGCTGGCGCTGCCGCTCAAGTCCAGCGTGCCGTTGCCGCCGACCAGGTGGAAGCGCTCGATCTCCGCGTGGTCGCCGGTCAGCCGGATCGCGGCCTCGCCGTCGTGGCCGTAGACGCCCTCGAGCGCGTTGCGGATCGCCAGCTTCGTGGCCGTCAGTTCGCCGGTCAGCTTCGGATCGCCCCAGCGTCCCGACAGCGCGAGATCGGTGCGCAGCTCGCCGCCCAGGCGCCAGCCCGGCGGCAGCCAGGCGCCCCAGACGTTCATGTCCTCGACGTGGGCCTTGACGTTGCCGTGCAGCGGCGAGCCGGCCGTGGGCAGCGACGCGGGCGACGGCGCCTCGGCCGTCCAGTGGCCGGACAGCTCGCCCAGGCGGCTGCCGGCGATGTCGGCGTCGGCCGACCAGTCCATGCCCTCGGCCTTGACCTGCAGCAAGGCCTTCGCGAGGCCCAGCGCCTGCTTCGTGCCGGTCGGATCCTGCACCAGGTCCGACACGCCGAGGTCGCCGCTGTCGCGCGCGAGCCGGGCCGCGACGTGCCACTGGCCGTCGAACGCGGCGTGCACCTGCGCGGTCATCTGCAGGTCGCCGTGCCAGCCGAGATCGGGCTGCGCGCGCGCCAGCAGCTGTGCCACCGAGAACGGCGCCAGCGCCGCGTCGACCGACCAGTGCCCGCTCGCGCCGGGGGCCGCCGGCGCCGTCCAGAACGACGGCTGCCAGTTCAGCGCGAGGCCCGCGAACTCGGCGCCGCCGGCGCCCACGCGCAGCGTCTGCCAGTCGCCCGCGGCGTCGCGCGACAGGCTCAGGTCGAGCGGCTTGAGGTGCACCCAGTTCGGATTGGCGACGGTCGCCGCGGGCGCCGATGCGGCCGCGCCGGGCGGCGTCGCGGCATTGGCCTCGGTGGCGGCGCGCAGGTCGAACTGCGCGAGATGGCCCTGCCAGGCCGGCGTGCCCACGGCCTCGGGCTGCCAGCGTCCTTGCAGCAGGGCGTCCAGCCGCGTCGCGTTGGCCTTGCCGATGTTGGCCAGGTTGGCGAGCCAGGCCGGCGGACTGACCGGCGCCTCGCCCTGCAGCTGCAGCTGGTGCTGCGTTATCGTGCCAGACAGCGTCGCCTGCGCGTGCGCGATGCGCGCGACGCCCATCTGGGCGTCGACCAGCGTGACAGAGGCGTCGAGCGGCGCCTGCGGATCGGTGCTGGCGTGCGCGCTCCACTGCAGCTTCGCGAGCTTGAACTGAGACCCGACCCAGTCGCTCAGCTCGCCTTGCGTGACGATGCGCAGCGGCGCCGCGTCGTGATGGCCGTGGGCGCCGTCGGCGATCGCGAGGCGGCCTCCGGTGATCTGCACGTCGAGCCTGGCGGCACCGTGCGCGGGCCAGTTGCCGTGGCCGGTGGCGGCCTCGCCGGCGCGCGCGGCCGAAGCCGCCGACGCCGCCACGGCCGGCACGAGCTTGCGCGCGTCGTCGGTCTTGCCGCCGCTGGCGACCTTGGTGGCGGCCTTGGCGAGCAGCTCGCCGGGAATCGTCTTCGTCTCGGCCAGCGCCGCCACGCCCGAGGCCGCGGCCACTGCCGGCGACGCCGCGCTCGCGTGCGCGCCCGGCGGGGCGAGCAGTTGCAGCGCCGGCGCATCGACGCTCAGGTGCAGCTGGTCGATCACGGCCATCGCGTCCCCGCCCGCGTGGCCCGGGCTGATCGCGCCGTCGACGTGCGCCTGGTTGCCGCCGCTGTGCACTTCGGCCGACACCGCCCAGGGCGCACCGAGCGCGTCGACCGATGCCTTGCCCTCGAGCGCGAGGCCGGCCAGCAGGCTGTCGGCCAGCACCAGGTCTGCCTTGGCGTGGATGCCCGCGAGGCCTTGCCAATCGGCCGGGGCGTTCGCCAGGTGCAGCGCCAGCGTGCCATTGAGCACGTTGGGGCCGTCGTGCAGCGGCCCGGCGTCGGCCAGGCTCCACCACGCGCCGGGGTCCAGCTGCGCCCACTGCGCGTGCGCGTCGCCCTGCCACGCGCCGCCCTTGTCGCGGCTCAACGCGCCCGCGGCGGTCACGCTGGCCGCGCCGGCCTTCAGATCGAACTGCTTCAGCTGCAACGTGTCGGCGCGCAGCAGCGCGTCGAGCTGCAGCGCCATCGGCGGCGGCGCGACGGCGTTCCTCGCGGTCGACAGCGGCGGCGCGGTGCCGGCGAGGCGGCCGGTCACGTGCGCGGTCCAGCCGTCGAACGACGCCGCGGCCGATGCGGACGCCGCGGGCGCCGAGGCGGCGCCGCCGCCCCACAGCGACGCCGGCGCCGGCAGGTGGTCCAGCTCGGCGCGCAGCGGCCCGCTGATGCGCCACGCGCCGACGTGGGCGTCGAGGCGCGCCGGTTGCACCTGGTCGAGATCGAGCTGCAGTTGCGCCTTGCCGCCCTCCCAGCGGCCTTGCGCGCGCAGCTCGCCGCCCGCGCCCTTGTCGTCGCCCAGCACCAGGCGCAGCGACGGGATCGCGATGAACTCGCCGCTCCAGGGCGCTTCGAGATGCGTCGTCAGCGACGAGAACGGCAGGCCGCCGGCCGACCACGCGGCCGGCGCGAGATTGCGCAGGTCGGCGTCGAGCGCGGCGGGCTTGGTCGTCGCGAGGCGCAGGCGGCCCTGCAGCCGCGTGGTGGGCGCGCGCTCGGACAGCGCGCGCAGGTCGAGCTCGGTCGTGTCGACCAGCACCTCGCTGAGCGGCAGCGCCGCGAACGGCGTCACGTGCGCGCTCGCGCTCGCGCGCGGCGCCGCGCGCCCGGCGAGCGCGTCGCCCTGCAGGTTGGCCACGACATCGAAACCGGCCATCGGCCCGTGCAGCGACGCACTGGCGGCCCAGTGCGGCAAGGGCGCGGACGACGCGGCCGATGACGCAGGCGCCGCGGCCTGCGGCGCGTCGTGCGCGGCCAGGCTAACGTCCAACTGCAGCGGCGCATCCGTCTGCGCGCTCACGCTGGCCTCGGCCTGCACACGCTCCCATCCGAAGCGCAGGTGGTCGACGCGATGCACCCGGCCGCCGTCGGCCCCGATGGCCAGCGCGGCCCGCACGTCGCGCAGCGGCGCGTTGTCGGCGATCGTCAGCGAGACGATGCGCAGGCTCGCGACGTCGAGCGCGACCGGGCTGCGCAGCGAGGTCGGCGGCGTCGGCGGGCCCTGGGTAGGCGTCTTCGAAGGCAGCGGCACGACGTGCACGGCGTCCGCCATCCACGCCGTGAACGACGCGCCGATCCAGGTGCCGGGATCGGGATGCCAGTGCAGGGCCAGGCCGGTGACGTGCAGGTTGGTCACGTCCACCTGCACCGCGTTCTCGGTCGCGCGCAGCGAGCCGATCGCCAAGTCGCCGCCGCCGAACGAGCCCTGCACGTCGACGACCGTCAGCCCCGGCACGTGCTGCAACAGCCAGCGCGTGCCGGCCTCGCTGCGCCACAGCGCGCCGCCGATCGCGGCGCACACGCCCGCGGTCGCCGCGGCGGCCGCCGCGGCCATCGAGGCGATGCGGGCGGCGCGCTGCCAGCCGGAGCGGGGCGGCGCTGCGGCGGGCGAGGGCGAGGCGTCGTCGGGCTTGGTCATCGTGGCCTCAGAAGACGACGCCGACGCTGAGGTCGAGCCGCAGCAGGTGATGTTCGCCCTGCCCGTGCGACAGGTCGATCTTCAGCGGCCCGACCGGGCTGCGCCAGCGCAGGCCCACGCCGTAGCCGCGGTCGATCTTCAAGTCGCCGAAGCGCGACGCCGCACTGCCGGCGTCGTAGAAGGTGGCCCACAAGACGGACGGCAGCCGCTCGGTGAACGGGTGGGCGACCTCGATGCTCGAGGTGATCAGCGAGTTGCCGCCGATCACGTTGCCGTTGCGGTCCAGCGGCCCGAGCGAGCGCCAGCTGTAGCCGCGCACCGAGTCCTCGCCGCCGGCGCGCCATTGCTCGGCGTCCGGCATCGCGATCCGGTCGCCGACGAGGATCTGGCCCAGCTCGCCGCGCACCTGCAGGTAGAACGACTGCGGCAGCGGCCAGTATTCGGTCAGGCGGCCGTACAGCCGCGTGTAGGGGCCGTACCTCGCGTCCGGGTTGTAGAGCGACGGCGGGCCGCCGGCGACCCCCACGCCGACCTGGCCGGACAACGTCCAGCCCAGGGTGGGCAGGACGACGTTGTCGACGTTGCGCCAGACGTTGGCCTGGTTCAGCGACAGCGCGCGCGCGTCCGCGCAGTCGTAGGAGTCGCCCTGCGACAGTTCGCTGATCGGCAACGGGCCGAGCACGGGGTCCTTCGGCGTGCACTGGATCGAACGCTCCAGCTGCACGAAGGTCGTGCGGGTCAGCGGGTTGCTGTCCTGCGTGCGGCCGAAGCGCACCGACGCCGCGCGCACGAGGTCGTTGGTGGTCTTGATGCTGCCGACGCTGCCGCCGACGATCCAGCTGTGGAAGCTCTCGGCCGGATGGGTGGCCAGCGAGATGTCCCATTGCTGGATCTCGCGGCCCCACTGGAGCTTGTTGTTCAAGGTGGCGGGCAGCCCGAAGATCTTGCGGTCGGTGTGTTCGAGCGTGATGCGCGGGCCGGTGAGCGAGTTGTAGCCCACCGCCGCCGTGGCCTGCTGCAGCGACTGCTCGTGCACGTGCACGGTGACCTCGGCGTGCGCGGCCTGGGCCGGGTCGGGGTCGTAGATGACGGCGACCTGGTCGAACAGGCCGGTCTTCTGCAGCCGGTCCTGGTAGTCGATCAGGCGCTGCTGCGTCAGCGGCGTGCCGGGGCCGAAGCCGGCCAGCAGGCGCACGTTGCGCTCGGGCTGGCGCTCCAGGCCTTCGACGACCAGCTCGCCGGCCAGGAAGCGCGGGCCGGTGTCGGCGACGAGGAACAGACGAGCCTGGTTGGTGGCCGGGTCGACCTGCGCGGCCGTTGCCGTCCAGATCGCCGCGGCGTAGCCCTCGTTGCGCAGCGCTGACAGCGTCTGCGCCTTGGCGCTGTCCCAGGTGCGGTTGCGAAACACCTGGCCTCGCTGCAGCTCCCACTCGGTGCGCAGCCTGGCCTCGAGGGCCAGTGCCTTCGCGTCGCCGCTCTCGGCCTGGCGCGCGAGCTCGCCGTCGAATTCCAGCGTGAAGCGGCCGACGGTCGCGGGCTCGCCGGGCACCAGCTTGATCAGGATGCGATGGGCGTCGGCCGGATCGGCGGCGACCGTGACCTCGGCGCGGAAGTAGCCTTCGGTCTGCGCCAGTGCGCGGCCCTGCGCGGGCGCCGCGGCGACCAGGCGCGCCCACTCGCTGTCGTCCAGGCTGTCGGTCTCCGCCAGGCGAGCGGCGCGTTCGAGGTCGAGGTTCTTCTCCAGCAAGTCCTTGAACGGCGAGGGCGCGTCGACGACCAGCTCGCGCGTGGCCGCGTGCGCGCTCGTGGCGCCCGCGAGCGCGCAGGCGAGCGCCAGCGCGGATGCGCGGGGAGCGAACTGTCGCAGGAAGAGGAGGCGCGAGCCGCCCGCAGCCGTCATTTCGTCAGGAGACGCATCGCACCCTCGAGCCCTTGCAGGGTCAGCGGGAACATGCGGTGGCTGACGAGCTGCTCGATCAGCGAGATGCTTTGACGGTACTGCCACACGCCCTGCGGCTCGGGGTTGATCCAGCAGTGCTTGGGGAACGCGTGCGTGAGGCGCTGGATCCACTCGGCGCCGGGCTCGGCGTTGTTGTATTCGACGCTGCCGCCCGCCTGCACGATCTCGTACGGACTCATTGTGGCGTCGCCGATGAAGATCAGCCGGTAGTCCTTGTTGTACTTGCGGATCACGTCCCAGGTGGCGTGCTTCTCCGAGAAGCGGCGGCGGTTGTTCTTCCAGACGAAGTCGTAGACGCAGTTGTGGAAGTAGTAGAACTCGAGGTGCTTGAACTCGCCCTTGGCGGCCGAGAACAGCTCCTCGACGCGGTGGATGTGGTCGTCCATCGTGCCGCCGACGTCCATCAGCAGCAGCACCTTGACCTTGTTGTGGCGCTCGGGCTGCATCTTGATGTCGAGCATGCCGGCCGCCGCGGCCGTCGCGTGGATCGTGTCGTCCAGCGCGAGCTCTTCGGCGGCGCCTTCGCGCGCGAAGCGGCGCAGGCGGCGCAGCGCGACCTTGATGTTGCGCGTGCCGAGCTCCAGCGAGTCGTCGTAGTCACGGTAGGCGCGCTGCTCCCACACCTTGACCGCGCTCTTGTTCTTGCCGGCGCCGCCGATGCGGATGCCTTGCGGGTTGTAGCCGCCGTGGCCGAACGGCGACGTGCCGCCGGTGCCGATCCACTTGCTGCCGCCTTCGTGGCGGCCCTTCTGTTCCTCGAGGCGCTGCTGCAGCGTCTTCATCAGCTCGTCCCAGCCCATCGCCGCGATGGCCGCCTTCTGCTCGGGCGTGAGCTCGCGCTCGAGCAGCTGGCGCAGCCAGTCCTCGGGGATCTCCTTGGACTCGGTGAGCCTGGCCACGCCGTTGAAGAACGCGCCGAAGGCCTTGTCGAAACGGTCGAAGTGCGCCTCGTCCTTCACGAGCGTGATGCGCGCGAGGAAGTAGAAGTCGTCGATCGACGGACCGATCACGCCGGCCTTGAGGGCCTCCAGCAGCGTGAGGTATTCCTTGACCGAGACGGGCAGCTTGGCTTCGCGCAGCGTGTAGAAAAACGGAATCAGCATGGCGGAGGTCGGGCTGGTGCGGGGCGGGCGCGCCGGGAAAGGGCCGCGCGGCACGCGTGATTCGTGAAGGGTATCACCGATGGGTGCCCCGGGTCGGTGCCGACCTCAAGCCCGGCCCGGCCTTGCCGATAGTCAGGATTGCACCGCTTCGGGGCAGCTTCTCGACCGTTCGACCGTCGCGCAGCCGCCCAGAATCGTGCACGGGCCCCCAGAGGCCTCGCAGTCAGTTCGTCTTGGAGACACCCATGAGTTTTCTCAGCCATTGGCGCATCGGGCGCCGCTTGAGTGTGGCGTTTGCCGTCGTGGTGGCGCTGACAATCGTTTCGGCCGTCTTCAGCCAGGTGCGGCTGCAGGAGATCCAGGCACAGGCCCATGAGCTGACGGCCGACCAGGCCGAGCGCACGGCGCTGGCCTATCGCTGGCGCCAGAACGTGGCCGTCAACGGCAGCCGTTCCGCCATGCTGGCGATGATCACCGACGCGACGCTCGCCGAGCCGCTCAAGGACAAGGTCAAGGCGAGCAGCGCCGAAACGGCCGTCATCCAGAAGCGGTTCACCGAACTCGAGAAGACCCCCGAGGGGTTGGCGATCCTCGCGAAGATCTCCGAGATCCGCGGGCGTTACCTGTCGACGCGAGAGGCGCTGGTCAAGGCCGCGGACGGCGGGTCGTCCATCGCCGCCGCGATCGCCAAGGGCCAGGCCACCAACGACTTCAACGCGGTCTGCGAGGAGTACCTGGCCGCCAACGACCAGTTGGTCGCGCTCGAGAAGCGGCGTGCCGAGGCCGACGCCTCCGCGATCGCGGCGTCGGTGACGGCCACCAGCGTCGTCAACATCGTATGCGGCATCGTCAGCGCGCTGTTCTCGATCACCATCGGCTTCGCGCTGACGCGCAGCATCGTGCGCCCGGTGCAGGCCGCGCAGAAGGCCGCCGACCGCATCGCCGCGGGCGACCTCACCGGCAACTGCCGCGCGGTCGGCAGCGACGAGGCGGCGCAGCTCGTCACGTCGCTCGGCAAGATGCAGGATGCGCTGACGCGCATCGTGCGCGAGATCCGCAGCTCCACCGAGCAGATCCAGGTCGCGAGCACCGAGGTGGCCAGCGGCAACCAGGACCTGAGCGCGCGCACCGAGCAGACCGCCGGCAGCCTGCAGCAGGCCGCCAGCTCGATGGACGAGCTCACCAGCACGATCCGCCACAGCGCCGACGCCGCCAACCAGGCGCACGGCCTGGCCAACTCGGCCTCGCAGATCGCCACGCGCGGCGGGCAGGTCGTGTCGCAGGTGGTGTCGACGATGGACGAGATCAACGCGTCGTCCAAGAAGATCGCCGACATCATCGGCGTGATCGACGGCATCGCCTTCCAGACCAACATCCTGGCGCTGAACGCCGCGGTGGAAGCCGCCCGCGCGGGCGAGCAGGGCCGCGGCTTCGCGGTCGTCGCCGGCGAGGTGCGCTCGCTGGCGCAGCGCTCGGCCGAGGCGGCCAAGGAGATCAAGACGCTGATCGGCGCCTCGGTGGACAAGGTCGAGAGCGGCGCACGCCTGGTGCAGGACGCGGGCTCGACGATGCGCGAGATCGTCAGCGCGGTGCGCCGCGTCAGCGAGGTGCTGGGCGAGATCACGACGGCCACCAGCGAGCAGGCCGGCGGCATCCAGCTGGTCAACGACGCCGTCAACAACGTCGACCAGATGACGCAGCAGAACGCCGCGCTGGTGGAGCAGTCCGCCGCGGCGGCCGAATCGATGCGGGACCAGGCGGGCAAGCTGGCCCGGACCGTCGAACAGTTCCGAACCCAATAAGCAGAGTCGCTGTCATCACGAAAGAGGGCGCGCGGCCGCGAGGTCGCGCGCCCTCCTTCGTTGACGGGACGCGATGCAGAATGCGAGGCTGACATCTCGACCGGAGTTCCGCCATGCCGCTGCCTCGACCCGGGCTTTCGCTTGCCGCACTCGGCGCCGTGCTGATCGCGGGCTGCGCGGCATCGGGCGCGCCCTCGACCTCGCCCGACGCGCCCGCGCGCGCCACGCCCGCGAGCGCGCGCACGTGCGACGTCTTCGCCTACGGCGCCGTCGGCGACGGCCAGGCCAAGGACACCGCGGCGCTGCAGCGCGCCATCGAGGCGTGCTCGCAGGACGACGGCGGCACCGTGCTGCTGGCGCACGGCACCTTCCTCTCGGGCACGATCGTGCTGCACAGCCTGCACAGCCACGTCACGCTGCGCATCGCGGCCGGCGCGACGCTGCTCGGCAGCCGCGACGACGCCGACTACCCGGTGCTCGAGCCGCCCACCGTCAACACCGAGTTGAACAACTGCAAGCGCGCGCTGGTCTACGCCGTGGGCGCCACGGACGTGCGCATCGCGGGCGGCGGCACGATCGACGGCAACGCCGACATCGACAAGTGGCGCGGCATGTCGCGGCCCGAGGGCGAGCGGCCGATGGCGATCTTCACGGCCTTGTCGACCAACGTCGCGATCGAGGGCGTGACCGTGCGCAACGCGGCGACCTGGGCCGTCGTCAACCTCGAGGTCGAGCACCTGGTCATCCGCGGCATCACGGTCGATTCGCCGCACGGGCCGACGCACGACGGCATCGACGTCGTCGACGGGCACGACGTGCTGATCGAGGACGACACGATCAACGCCGGCGACGACGGCATCTGCCTCAAGAGCGGCAGCAGGAAGGGCCTGAGCGACGTCATCGTGCGCCGCGACCACGTGCGCGGCGCGGGCGTCGCCAACGGCTTGAAGCTCGGCACGGCCACCACCGGCCCGATGCGCCACCTGCTGTTCGAGGACGTCGCGATCGAGAACGCGCAGGCCGCCGCGATGGCGGTCGAATCGGTCGACGGCGGCGAGGTGGCGGACGTCACCTTCCGGCGCATCACGCTGTCGGATGTCGGCACGCCGGTGTTCATGCTGCTGGGCACGCGCGGCAAGGCGGGCGTCGGCGCGATACACGACATCCACTTCGAGACGATCCGCGGCGAGCATCTGCGCTATCCGTGGGGCGCGCTGCTCACCGGCGCGCCGGCCGATGCGGCCGGTCGACATGACCTCGCGGCGATCACGTTCAGGGACGTCGCGATCACCTGGCGCGGCGTCGACGGCGCCGCCGGCCCGCATGTGTTCGGCAGCAGTGTCGGCGAAGTCGACCGCTTCCCGACATACGCCGGCGGGTATCCCGACGCCAAGTTCATCTTCGCGACCCCGACGGCGAAGGCCGAGGTCGTCGACTACGCGCTGCCCGGCTGGGCCTTCTTCGTGCGCGACGCGCGCGGCGTGCGCTTCGACGACTGCCGCATCGCGGTCGAGGGCGCGGAGAGCCGCGCCGCGATCGTCACGCGCGACGCGGATGTCAGCGGCGAGTGCGGGCGCGCGGCGGCAGCGATGTAGCCGCCGTCACGGCAGCGGTTCGGCGTCCTGCTCGCGAAACGCGCGCCAGAGGTACGCCAGCCCCACCGCCGCGAGCGCCAGGCTGGCGAGCCAGAATTCGCCCGACACCGGCACGTCGGCATCGCTGTCGCCGCCCGTCTGGTAGTGGCCCAGCAGCCACAGCGCCGTGTTGTAGGCCGAGTGCAGGGCGATGCACGGCACCAGCGAGCGCGCGCGTGCGTAGAGCCAGCCGCTCAGCGCGCCGAGGAACAGCGCGGCGACGAACTGGTAGATGTTGAGGTGGGCCAGCCCGAACAGCACCGCGGAGCCCCAGATGGCATGCGAGCGCTGGTAGCGCCGCAGGAAGCCGCGCAGGATGACGCCGCGGAACAGCATCTCCTCGACGAAAGGCGCGATGACGCAACCGAGCAGCGCGGTGGCGAGGTCGTCCTCGCCCAACTGGTCGAACATGGCGCGGTCGCTGTCGGACAACGGGAACGCCTGCGTCACGAGATTCACCAGCGTCGTCAGGACCAGCACGAGCGCCGGCACGAGCATCACGACATACGGCACGACCGCGGCCGCGGTCGCGCGCATCGACGTGCCCGCGGGATGGAACAGCGCGCGATACGTCAGGCCCTGCCACTGCATCACTGTCGCGAACACGCAGCCGTTGGCGATCAGCGAGCCCAGCGCCCACGCCTGCGACGACGTCAGGCCCAGCACGCCTTGCACGCTGCGCAGCACGACGTCGACGACGAGTTCGACGGCGAACAGCGCGACGATCAGCAGCAGGGCTTGGACGGCGGACGGGAAGGGGCGGGGCTTCTCGATCACGTTTCGTTCAGCGCGGCTTGCTCTGCTGATAGAGCAGATGCGCCTTGATCTCCGGCCATTCGCCGGCCGCCACGCTGTACATCACGGTATCGCGCACCGTGCCGTCGCGCCGCACCGCGTGGTGGCGCAGCACGCCGTCCTTCTTCGCGCCGAGCCGCTCGATGGCCTGCTGGCTGGCGAAGTTGTAGTTGTCGGTGCGCCAACCGACCAGCTTCGCGTTCAATGTCTCGAACGCGTGAACGAGGAGCAGCAGCTTGGCGCAAGTGTTGACGTGCGAGCGCTGCGTGCTCTTGGCGTACCAGGTCCAGCCGATCTCGAGGCGGTCGACCGCGGGCACGATGTCGTGGTAGCTGGTCGAGCCGATGATGCGGTCGTGGTTCTCGAGATCGACGACGACGAAGGGCAGGCGATTGCCCTGTTCGCGCATCGCGAGCGCGCGCTCGACGTAGCCGCGCGTGTCGCTGGGCTCGGGCACCGACGTGACGCGCAGCTTCCACAGCTCGCCGTCGGCGGCCGCGGCCTTGAGGGCCTCGACGTGAGCCAGGGACATCGGCTCCAGACGGATGCGCCCGTCGGTCAGCGTGACGGGGGTGACGTTCAACATTCGGAAGCAGGCTCCATCGCAAGAGGTTGTCTGCCGGCCGCAGGCCCATCCAAGGGCGCGCGGGATCCGGCTCTGTCGGGCACGTCGCGGAGCGCCCCCTCGGGGAGCAGCGACCAGTGGGAGCGTGGGGGCTAACGGTTGTTGCGTTGCATGAAGATCAGCTTCTCGAACAGCGTCACGTCCTGCTCGTTCTTGAGAAGCGCGCCGATCAGCGGCGGGATCGAGACCTTGTCGTCCTTCGATTGCAGCGCCGCGACCGGGATGTCCTCGGCCAGCAGCAGCTTGAGCCAATCGAGCAGCTCGGAGGTCGACGGCTTCTTCTTCAGGCCCGGCAGGTTGCGCACGTCGTAGAAGCTCTTGAGCGCGGCGGCCACGAGCTCCTGCTTGATGCCGGGGAAGTGCACGTCGACGATCTGCTGCATCGTCGAGGCCTCGGGGAACTTGATGTAGTGGAAGAAGCAGCGGCGCAGGAAGGCGTCCGGCAGCTCCTTCTCGTTGTTGCTGGTGATGAAGACGACCGGCCGCTGGATCGCGCGGATCGTCTCCTTGGTCTCGTAGACGTGGAACTCCATGCGATCGAGTTCGCGCAGCAGGTCGTTCGGGAACTCGATGTCGGCCTTGTCGATCTCGTCGATCAGCAGCGCCACCGGCGTCTCGCTGGTGAAGGCCTGCCACAGCACGCCCTTGACGATGTAGTTGTGGATGTCCTTGACGCGCGGATCGCCCAGCTGGCTGTCGCGCAGGCGGCTCACCGCGTCGTATTCGTACAGCCCCTGCTGCGCCTTGGTGGTGCTCTTGATGTGCCATTCGAGCAGCGGCAGCCCCAGCGCCGCGGCGGCCTCCTCGGCGAGCATCGTCTTGCCGGTGCCCGGCTCGCCCTTGACCAGCAGCGGACGGCGCAGCGTCATCGACGCGTTGACCGCGAGCATCAGGTCGGGCGTGGCGACGTAGTTGCTGGAACCTTCGAACTTCAACATGACGAGTGGGGGCGGGTTTTGCCTGACGGAGTGGGTCGTTCCAGTATAAAGGGACGTTCCTATAATCGTTCGGAGCAGGCCGGCACGCACCCCTGCCACTGGAAGTACTGCCTCTGCGGATCAACAAAGACGAGACGATGACAAGAACCCTGACCTTGCTTCTGGCCCTCGCGGGCGTGTTCTCCACCGCCCATGCGCAAGACGCGCAACGCGGGTCGACCAAGGTTCAGATGTGCATCGGCTGCCACGGCATCGTCGGCTACCAGGCCGACTTCCCGCAGGTCTACCACGTGCCCAAGATCGCGGGCCAGGATGCCAAGTACATCGTCGCGGCGCTGACGGCCTACCGCAGCGGCGACCGCAAGTTCCCGACGATGCGCAGCGTCGCGGCGCCGCTGACCGACCAGGACATCGCCGACATCGCGGCCTACTATTCGCAACTGGGCAAGCCCGACGGCGCGGTGCCCGCGGCGCTCGAGACGCCGGTTCCCGACAAGATCCGCGGGTCGGTCGCCACCTGCGTGGCGTGCCACGGCGTGAACTTCTCCACCCCCACCGACGGCACCATCCCGCGTCTCGCGGGGCAGTACCCCGACTACCTGGCGATCGCGCTGAAGTCATACGTGGTCGAAGGCAACCCGCACTACGGCCGCTCCAATGCGGTGATGGGCGCGATGGCCAAGCCGCTGAAGGCCGACACGATCGCCGAGATCGCCGACTACCTGTCGTCGCTGCCGGGCGACCTGCGCACGGTGCCGCAGCCCAAGTTCAAGTAGGTGGCGCGGCCGGCAGGCCGGCGCGGCAATCGATCACGACAGAACCGCCTCGGGCGGTTTTGTTTTTTTCAGATCGTGCCCCGCAACACTACAGTCGAGGCACGGCCGGCCGAAAACAGGAGAGCGCTGGCTTCCTGCCGGCGACCGCCCTCCCGTCCGCACGCCCCATGCTCAAGAAGATCCGCGTCGACCAAGTCCGCCTGGGCATGCACCTGCACGCCCTGGAAGGCGCGTGGATGGACCATCCGTTCTGGAAGACGCGTTTCGTCATCCGCGACGACGAGCAGCTCAAGAAGCTGCAGGACAGCGTGGTCGTCGAGGTCTGGATCGATCCCGAGAAGGGCCTGGACGTGGCCGAAGCAGCGGTGGCGGCGTTGCCGTCGCCCGTGCGCGCGCCGGAGGCCGCACCCGCATCCGCGCCGGCTCCGCGTCCCGTGCCGGCCGATCCGGTGTCGCGCCCCGCGTCGACGCCGATCCCGGCGCCGTCCAAGAGCTTCGCCGAGGAAATGCGCTCCGCCACCGCCGTCTGCCAGAAGGGCAAGGCGCAGGTGCAGAAGATGTTCAACGAGGCGCGCCTGGGCCGGGCGATCGACGCCGAGTCGTTCCGGCCGCTGGTCGAGGAGATCTCCGACTCCGTCATCCGCAACCCCGGCGCGATCGTGAGCCTGGCGCGGCTGAAGACGCAGGACGACTACTCCTACATGCACTCGGTGGCCGTGTGCGCGCTGATGGTGGCGCTCGGCCGCGAACTGGGCTTCGACGAGGAGCAGTGCCGCACCGCAGGCACAGCCGGCCTGCTGCACGACGTGGGCAAGGCGCTGATGCCGCTGGGCATCCTGAACAAGCCCGGCAAGCTCACCGACGAGGAATTCGACGTGATGCGCGGCCATCCGGCGCGCGGCTTCGAACTGCTGCAGGAAGCCAAGGGCGCGGACCCGTCGGCGATGGACGTCTGCCTGCACCATCACGAGCGCTTCGACGGCGGCGGCTATCCGCACAAGCTGCCCAACGACAAGCTGAGCCAGCTCGTGCGCATGGGCTCGATCTGCGACGTCTACGACGCGATCACGTCCAACCGCCCGTACAAGATGGGCTGGGATCCGGCCGACTCGATCGGCAAGATGGCCAGCTGGAAGGGCCAGTTCGACCCGGTGATCTTCGCGACCTTCGTCAAGAGCGTCGGCATCTATCCGACGGGCTCGCTGGTGCGCCTGCACTCCGATCGCCTGGCCGTCGTGATCGAGCAGAACCCGTCCGCGCTGACCGCGCCGGTGGTGCGCGTGTTCTATTCGCTGAAGTCGCAGATGCCGGTGTCGCTGCAGCGGCTCGATCTGTCTTCCGGCACGAGCGATCGCATCGTCGGGCGCGAATTGCCGGAGAAGTGGAAGTTCACGTTCCTCGACGAGCTTTGGGCGGGGGACGCTGCGAAGCGCAACTGACGCGCAAGAACAAAGGGCCCGACGTCACCGTCGGGCCCTTTCTCATTCGGAGTCGCGCGGATCAATGCGCCGGCTTCGGCGTCATCTCGTTGTCGAACTTGCGCGCCTCGTCCTCGTCGACCGTCTTCTCGTGCTTCGCGCCGAGCAGCATGTACCAGGCCGGGACGACGAACAGCGTGAACAGCGTGCCGATCGACATGCCCGTGAAGATCACGAGGCCCATCGCCTGGCGGCCCGCGGCGCCGGCGCCGGAGGCGATCACCAGCGGCACCACGCCGAACACCATCGCGGCGGTGGTCATCAGGATCGGGCGCAGCCGGATCCCGGTGGCCTCGAGGACGGCGTCCAGCTTGCTCAGGCCCTTCTTCTGCTCGTTGTTGGCCACCTCGACGATCAGGATCCCGTGCTTCGAGATCAGTCCCATCAGCGTCACCAGCCCGACCTGCGTGTAGATGTTCATCGACGAAAAGCCGAGGAAGATGAAGATCACCGCTCCGAACAGCGCCAGCGGCACCGAGAACAGGATGACGACCGGATCGCGGAAGCTCTCGAACAGCGCGGCCAGGGCGAGGAACACGATGATGACCGCGAACGCGAGCGTCACGAGGAAGCCGCCCGACTCCGTGCTGAAGACGCGCGACTGGCCCGAATAGTCGGCGTTGTAGCCGCTGGGTGCCACGGACTTCAGCGTGTCGCGCAGGAACTGCAGCGACTCGCCCTGCGAGCCGGCCGGCACCGCGATGATCGTCACCGAGTTCAGCTGCTGGAAGCGCGAGATCGATTCCGGCTGCACGGTGTACTTCAGCTTCGCGACGGTGCTCGCCGGGATCAGGCCGGCGGTGGGCGTCTTGATGTAGAAGTCGAGCACGTTGGACGGGTTCAGGCGGTCGACCTGCTGCACCTGCGGGATCACCTTGTACGAGCGGCCGGCGATCGAGAAATAGTTGACGTATCCGCCGCCGAGCGCCGCGCCGAGCGCGTTGCCGACGTCCTGCTGCGTCATTCCGAGCGCCGCGATCTTCTCGCGGTCGACCTCGACGGTCGCCTGCGGCGCGTCGAGCTTCAGGTCCAGGTCGACGTAGTAGAACTTGCCCGAGCTGCGCGCCTTGTCCAACACCTGCTGGGCCACCGTGTTGAGGTTCTCGAACGGTTCGGTCGTCGTGATGACGAACTGCACCGGCAGGCCCGACGTGCCGGGCAGCGGCGGGAATTGGAACGCGGCGACGCGCGCGCCGGCGATCTTGTTCCACTTGGCCTGCAGGTCGAGCTGGATCTCGTGCGCGCTGCGCGTGCGGTCGGACCAGTTCTTCAGCAGCACGCCGCCGATGCCCTGGTTGGTCGTCGGCACGCCGGTGATCTGGAACATCTGCTTGTACTCGGGGATCGAGTGGCCGATGTCGAACACCTGCTTCGCGTAGGTCTGCATCTGGTCGGAGGTGGCCGTGGGCGAGCCCACGACCTGCGACAGCACGATGCCCTGGTCTTCTTCGGGCGCGAGCTCCGACTTGGAGAACATGAACATCGCCACCAGCATCGCGAATATCAGCAGCGACATCACGATCAGCACGGGATAGGTGCCCAGGAGGCTGCGCAGCACGCGCGTGTAGCCATGACGCACTTTCTCGAACACGCGGTCGATCGCCTTGACGAACTTCCCGTTGTCCTGCTCCTGCGTGAAGATGCGCGAGCACATCATCGGCGACAGCGTCAGCGCGACGACGCCCGAGACGAACACGGCGGCCGCGAGCGTGAACGCGAACTCGGTGAACAGCGCGCCGGTGAGGCCGCCCTGGAAGCCGATGGGAACGTACACCGCGATCAGCACGGCCGTCATCGCGAGAATCGGACTGCCCAGCTCGCGCGCGGCGATCAGCGCGGCCTCCATCGGCGTCTTGTGCTCCTCCTTCATGTGGCGGTCGACGTTCTCCACCACGATGATGGCGTCGTCGACCACCAGCCCGATCGCCAGCACCAGCGACAGCAGCGTCAGCAGGTTGATCGAGTAGCCGAGCATCAGCATGATGAAGAACGTGCCGATCAGCGACAGCGGCATCGCGATCACCGGCACGACCACCGCGCGCAGCGTGCCGAGGAACAGGTAGATCACGACCGTGACGATCAGCAGCGCCTCCACCAGCGTCTTCACGACTTCGCTGATCGAGGTGTTGATGAAGTCGGTGGAGTCGTAGACGATCTCGCCCGTCACGCCGTTGGGCAGCTGCGCCTTGAGGTCGGGGAAGGCCTCGCGCACGCGCTTGGCGACGTCCAGGATGTTGGCTTCCGGCGCCACCTTGATGCCGATGAACACCGAGCGCACGCCGCTGAAAGCGACGTTGAAATCGTAGTTCTCGGAGCCGAGCGTGACGGTGGCGACGTCCTCCAGCCGCACGATCGAGTCGCCGTCCTGCTTGACGATCAGCTTCTTGAACTCGTCCAGCGAGTGCAGGTCGGTGCCGGCCGTGAGCGGCACGGTGACCATCTGGCCCTTCGATGCGCCGAGCGCCGCGAGGTAGTTGTTGTTCGCCAGCGCGGTGCTGATGTCGGCCGCGGAGAGGCCGTGCGCGGCCATCTTGTTGGCGTCCAGCCAGGCGCGCAGCGCGAACAGGCGCGCGCCCAGCAGCTCGGCCGTCTGCACGCCGGGCACCGAGTCGAGCTTGGGCTTGACGGCGCGCTGCAGGAAGTCGGTGACGTTGTTCGTGGGCAGCGTGTCGCTGTAGAAGCCCATGTACATCGCGTCGGTCGTCTGCCCGGTCGCCACCGTCAGCACCGGCTGCTGCGCCGCGGCGGGCAGCTGGTTCTTGACCGAGTTGACCTGCGTGTTGATCTCGGTCAGCGCGCGGTTGGCGTCGTAGTTCAGGCGCAGCGTCGCGGTGATCGTCGACACGCCGCTGGAGCTGGACGACGACAGGTAGTCGATGCCCTGCGCCTGCGCGATCGCGCTCTCGAGCGGCTGCGTGATGAAGCCGGCCACCGTCGCGGCGTCGGCGCCGTAGTAGGTGGTCGAGATCGTGACCACCGAGTTCTGCGTCTTCGGGTACTGGTTGACCGGCAGGCCGAAGAGCGAGCGCAGGCCCAGCACGACGATCAGCAGGCTGATGACGCCGGCCAGCACTGGCCGTTTGATGAAGAGGTCAGTGAACTTCATGGCATGTGCCTCAATGTTCCTGCGGGGTGGGATTCGGACTGTCGGCCGGCACGATCGTGTTGTCGATCGTGATCCAGGTGCCGTTCTTCAGCTTGACCTGGCCACTGGTGACGACCGTCTGTCCTTCCTTCAGGCCCTTGAGGATCGCGACCTGGTCGCCGCGCGTCTCGCCCGTGGTGACGAAGGCCTGTTGCACGAAGTAGCCCGACGAGGCAGCCGGTGCCGGCGCCGATGCCGCCTTGGCGGCGGCGGCGGCTTCCGCGGCGGTCTGCACGACGAACACGGTCGAACCGTACGGGTTGTACGTGATCGCTGTCTGCGGCAGCGTCAGGTAGTGCTTCTTGTCGCCGGCGTCGACCGCGGCGTTGGCGAACATGCCCGGCAGCAACTGCCGCTTCGGGTTGGCGAACGTCGCCTCGACCGTGATGTTGCGCGTCGTCGTGTCCACCTTGGGGCTGATCGCGGTGATCTTGCCGGGGAAGCTTTCGTTGGCGAAGCCGTCGCTGGTGACGTTGACCACCTGGCCCACCTGCAGGCTGCCGATAGCCTTCTGCGGCAGGTTGAAGTCGACGTAGATCGGGTCGATCGTCTGCAGCGTGACGATCTTGTCGCCCGGATTCACATACTGCCCGGGGTTCACCGTGGTGATGCCCAGGCGGCCAGCGAAGGGCGCGCGGATCGTCTTCTTGTCGATGATGGCCCGCTGCTGGTCGGCCAGCGCGCGCTTGCTCTTCAAGTCGGCCGCGTCGGCGTCGACCTGCGCCTGCGCGATGGCCTGCGCGTCGAACTGCGCCTTGTCGCGCTTCAGGACGGTGGCCGAGAGGTCAGCCGCGGCCTCGAGCGCCGCGAGCTGGGCCTTGTCGGAGTCGGCGTTGAGTTCGACGAGGATCTCGCCCTTCTTCACGTCCTGGCCCGACTTGAAATGGATCTCGCGCACGAGGCCCGCGATCTCGGTCGTGACGTCGACGCCGCGCACCGGCGCGACGCTGCCGACGGCGGCCAGCGTGGGCTGCCAGTCCTGCGCCGTGACCTTGATGGTCGTCACCGTCTGCGGGAACGGCTTCGGTGCCGAGGCGATGAGCGTCTGTATGTGCAGGTAGAAGCCAAACGCCAGGGCCACCAGCAGCAGCAGCACCGCGCCAATCATGATGAGCATCCGCTTCGTCATGTTCTCACTCCAGATGTCGTGTTCGATAGTCGTCGCGTTCGCAGGCTCTTCGGAGTGCCGGGCGGACGCAGGAAGTTGTCGTGATCAGTGCGCTGCAGCCGACGCGCTCGCGGCGGAGGCCACCGCGTCGGGCGCGTTCCACCAGCCGCCGCCGAGCGCCTGGAACAGCGCCGCGGTGTCGGTGAAGCGCGCCGCGCGCGCCTGCACCAGTGCCACGCGCGTGCTCAGGTACGTGCGCTGCGCGTCGAGCGAGGCCAGGTAGCTCACCGCGCCGAGCTGGTACTGCCGCTCGACGAGCCTCAGCGCCTCGTTCGCGAGCCGCTCGGCATCGGCGGTCGCGGCGACCTCGTCGGCATCGGTGTCGACGGCGCGCAAGGTGTCGGCCACGTTGAGGAACGCGTTGAGCACGGTGGACTGGTACTGCGCCTGCGCGGCGTCGTAGGCGGCCACCGCGGCTCGCTTCTTCGCCTGCAGCGCGCCGCCGTTGAAGACGGGCTGCACGAGTCCGCCCAGCAGGCTCCAGCCCGTGGTGCCGGTGTCGAACAGCCGGCCGATCTTGAAGCTCTCGCGATCGACGCTGCCGCTCAAGGTGATCTGCGGATACAGCGCCGCGGTGGCCACGCCGATCTGCGCGCTCGCCTCGTGCAGCTGCGCCTCGCTCGCCCGCACGTCCGGGCGCTGGCGCACCAGCGCGGACGGCACGCTGATCGGCAGCTCGCGCGGCAGGGTCAGCGAGTCGATGTCGAAGGTCGGCAGGCCGTCGTCGCCGGGCAGGCGTCCGGCCAGCACGGCCAGCTGGTGGCGCGTCTGCGCCAGCGCCTTCTCGAGCGGCGGGATCTGCGCCTGCTGCTGGGCGATCAGGGTCTGCTGCTGCAGCAGGGCGCCGCGGGCGAGGGCGCCGAGCCGCACCTGCGCGTCTATGACCTTGAGCGACTGGTTGGCGTTGTCCACGACGTCGTGCGTGACCTTCAGCTGCGCGCGCAGCGAGGCCTCCTGGATCGCGGTGGCGACCACGCTGGATGTCAGGCTCAGCCACGTCGCCTCGACCTGGAAGCGCTGGTAGTCGATCGCCGCGCGCACGCCCTCGAGCTCGCGCTTGTTGCCGCCGAACACGTCCAGCGTGTACGAGACGTCCAGCGCGGCCGAGAACAGGTTGGCCGTGTAGCCCGCCGGGATGCCTTCGGCCTGGAAGACCGGGTAGCGCTCGCGTGCGCCCTGCAACTGCGCGCTGACCGACGGGAACACCTTCGAGCCGTAGTCGGCGCGGTAGTTCTCCTCGGCCTGGCGCAGCGTCGCCTGCGCCGCGGTGACCGTGGGGCTGTGCGCCAGCGCCGACTGCACCAGCGCGTTGAGCGCCGGCGACTGGAACGCCTCCCACCAGGTGGCGGAGATGTCCTGCCCGTCGACGAAGTGCTGCGGCACGTAGGCCGGGCTGGTCGCGCTGGCCGCCATCGCCGGCAACGGCGCCGGCGTGTAAGGATGGCTCGCGTCGGCCACCTTCGGTGCCTCGGGCGGGTGGAAGTTCGGCCCCACGGCGCATGCCGACAAGGCCAGGCCGACGGCGATGCTCATGGCGCTGCTGCGCCAGGGCGGACGTCGGAGGATGTTGTTGATCATTCCTGCTCCTCGGTATTCGGGTGCGCCGCGGCCTCACGGCGCGACGATCAGCGGGGCATGGTAGTCGGGTTTTCCCGCGCGCAAACTATTCCCCCAAGAAATTACTGCCTATGCAATCATTGCCCGCGCGCCTTTCGATTCTGTGAACAAAAAGACGGCCCGGCTGCATGTCATCAGCCGATGACGTTAACACGAGCTTAAAGCGCAGAGAAGCGCGAACGGGGCCAACGCACGAAATCGGGCGTCGAACGACCGATCAGCGGGCCCTGTCGACGCCTCCGAGCGGGCGCAAGCATCGCCCGTGCCGACTTACCGGACTCTTTCGATGCCCGGCAACGGTCTGAAGCTGTCAGTCGCGCGTCGCCTTGCGGCGCACGCAATCCAGGTACTGGTGCCCGTCCGGCGGCAGGCCGCTGCGCTGCGACTGCCAGATCATCTCGCCCAGGCACTCCATCGCCGCGTGGTGCGCGTCGTGCAGCGACTGCTTGCGCGCGGCCAGCAGTTCCACCGCCTGGCGGATGCCGCTGGGCTGGTCGATGCTGCACTGCTCGCTGATCGTCAGGTGCATCGCGAGGTGCAGGAACGGATTGGTGCGGCCGTCGTCCACCTCGAAGACCGCGGCCAGCGCCGCGTCGACATCGGCGAGGTCGCCGTGGTACTCGGGGTGTTCCGCGATCCACTGCGAGGCGAGGATCTGGATCGGCGCCATCGGCGCGCCGCTGGCGGCGAGCGCGTGGGTCTCGCAGAAGAAACGACGGACGTCGTGCTGGGACGGCTGGAACATAGGCCGCGATTGTCGCCCGAGCGATGCAGGCCTGCAGCCGAAAGGCTTACGCGCGTCCCGCGCGCGTGTTGCGGACGGTGGCCTCCACCGGCGCGAACGTCACGCGCACCTTCAGCCCGACGCCGCCGGGGCCGTCGAGCAGTTCGGCGAGCGCGCCGTGGTGGCCCGCGATGTCGCGCACGATCGACAGTCCCAGCCCGCTGCCGGTGCCGCCCGCGTTGCCGCGCTGGAAGCGCTCGAACGCGCGTTCGCGGTCCCACTCGGGGATGCCGGGGCCGTTGTCCTCGACCTCGAGGATCGCGCGCGCCGGGCTGGTCGACGAGGTGCCGGTGCGGATCGTGACGCGCGCGCCGTGGCCCGCGTAGTTGATCGCGTTGTCCAGCAGGTTGGCGAGCATCTCGCGCAGCAGGAAGCCGTGGCCGTCGACGCGCGCGCCCTCCAGCTCGAAGCCGAGGTCGACGCCCGCGTCCATCGAGCGCGCGACCCATTCCTCGGCGGCCTCGGTGGCGATCTGCTTGAGGTCGAAGCGCTCCATCGCGGAGTTGTGGCGCTCGTGCTCGGCGCGCGCCTGCGACAGCAACTGGTTGGCGAGGCGCGCGGCGCGCGTGGTGGCGATGTGCAGCCGGCGCAGCAATCCTTCGAGCTGCGGCGGATGCGACTCCAGCAGCGCCAGCTCGGTCTCCGTGCGCAGCACCGTCAGCGGCGTGCGCAACTGGTGGGCCGCGTCGGCGATGAAGGCCTTCTCGGCGGCCGACGCCGTGACCACGCGCGCGAACAGGTCGTTCAACGCGGTGACCAGCGGCGCGACCTCGCGCGGGATGTCCGGCCGCACGACCGGGCCCAGGTGCTCCGGCGAGCGCTGCTCGATGTCCTTGCTGAGGCTCTCCACAGGCTTCAGGCTGCGCACGATCGCGAGCCAGCCCATCACGGCCAGCACCAGCGCCTCGACGAGCATCGCCGACGAAGCCGCCGCCAGCACCTGCTGCGCGACACCCTGGCGCTTGTTGAGCGTCTCCGAGACCCGCGCCTCGCACAGGCCCGCGGCGTGGCCGGCGCCGGCCTGCACGCAGGCCCAGCTGTGCAGCGCGACGCGCACAGGCTGGTGGTTGTAGATCGCATCCGAAAAGCGCCAATCGATCGCCGTCGGCGGCCCGCCCAGCGTCGCCAGTTCGCGGTCGCCGCCCAGCACGCTGCCGTCCGGCGCCAGTGCCACCCAGTGAACGTCGTCGTAGCGATCCGCCCGCAGCGCGCTGTCGAGCGCGGGCGACATGGCGAGCGTGGCGAGGCCGCCGTCTTCCTTGACCAGCTTCTCCAGCGCCAGCGCGGTGCCGTCGAGCGCGTGGTCGAGCGAGTCGAGCGCCGGCGCGAGCGCCAGCCGGTAGAACAGGAAGGCCGTGGCCGGCACCAGCAGCGCCAGCGGCAGCACGAGCCACATCACGAGCGAGCGGCGGATGCTGGGGCGGGCGTCGAAGAGGAACATGGCACGCAGGCCGCGAGCAGGTGGGGCGGGGGCGGTCACGGGCAGGGCGCGGTCACGACACGAAAGTCATGCGCGAGTATCGCCCACCCCCTATTGCGCTCTTCAGGCCTCTTCGAGCAGGTAGCCGAAGCCGCGGATCGTGCGGATCTTCAGGCCGGCCGGCTCCAGCTTGGAGCGCAGGCGCGAGACGTGCACCTCGATCGCGTTGTCGGAGGTGGTGCCGTCCCAGTTGGAGATCGCCGCGATGATCTGCTCCTTGGCGACGATCTTGCCCGTGCGGCTCAGCATGAACTGCAGGATCGACCACTCGCGGCCGGCGAGCGCCAGTTCCTGCTCGCCGATGTAGGCGCGGCGCGCCTCGAGATCCATGCGCAGGCTGCCGAGGCTCAGCACGCTGCCGCCGCGCGCCTGGTTGCGGCGCACCAGCGCGCGCGAGCGGGCCACCAGCTCGCTGAGGGCGAACGGCTTGACGAGGTAATCGTCGGCGCCGCTCTCGAGGCCGCGCACGCGGTCCTCGATCGCGTCGCGTGCCGTGAGCATCAGCACGGGCAGGTCGGAGCCTTGCGCGCGCACGCGCCGCAGCGTCTCGAAGCCGTCGATGCCGGCCAGGCCGACGTCGAGGATCAGCAGGTCGTACGGGTCCTGGCGCACCGACACGGCCACGGGTTCGCCGCGCTCGGTGCAGTCGACGACCCAGCCCTGGGAACGCAGGGCACGTGCGGTGGAGTCGGAAAGAAGGGGATCGTCTTCGACGAGAAGGATGCGCACGGGCGGCACTCCGATGGGAGCGAGGTGAGGTGGTGATCGGTTGATCATCGAAGGGCAGGCTCAGCCACTGCTGAACGATACCTGAGACGAACCTTGCGCGCCAAGCCCGGATTTTTCAATGTTCCGGCGGCCCTTCCTTCGGCGCCGCCTTGACCGGCTGCGGCGGCGCGGCCTCGTCGAAGGCCTCTTCCTCGGTCGAGTGCGAGGTGTCCCAGTTCGGCGCGACCGGCGGATGGTCGAGTCGCTCCTTCGCGAACAGCTGTTCCAGCTGCTGGCGGCCGGCGCGCGCCAGCGAGATCAGCTTGGACTCGTCGCGGAAGTGCGGCGCGAGCTCGTGCAACTGCTGCACCGAGTGGCGGCGGAAGCGCATCGCCAGCGTGCGCGCGCGGTGCGGCTCGTAGCCCATCGCCTCGAGCGCGCTGCGTCCGCTCATCAGCGCGGCGTCCAGCGTCTCGCGTTCGATGAACTTCACGCCGCGCTCGTTGAGCTGGTACCAGTGCTGCACGTTACGGGCGCGCGCGACGATCGTCAGGTTCGGGAAGTTCTCGCGCGCGATGTCCACCAGTTCCAGGCTGGGCTCGATGCCGTCGACCGCCACCACCAGCACCCGTGCCCGCGCGGCGCCGGCGACGCGCAGCAGGTCCAGCCGCGTCGCGTCGCCGTAATGCACGCGAAAGCCGAACTTGCGCAGCGACTCGACCGCCTCGGCGTCGTGCTCCAGCACCGTCGACTTGATGCCGTTCGCATACAGCAGGCGGCCGATGATCTGGCCGTAGCGGCCGAAGCCCGCGATGATCACCGGCGCGTCCTGCGGCTCGGCGATCTCGGACAGCTTGGCGCGCGGGCTGAACTTCGCGAGGAACGGGATCCACCAGCGGTCGGCCACCAGGATCAGCAGCGGCGTCAGCAGCATCGACAGCGTGATGGCCGCGGTGAGCACGCCGGCCTCGCCGCCGTCGATGACCTGCTGGCCTTGCGCGGCCTGCAGCACGACGAAGCCGAACTCGCCACCCTGCGCCAGCAGCAGCGTGAAGATCGGGCGCTCCAGCCGCGGAATCGGGATGCCCACCTCGATGCCCCACAGCACCAGCGTCTTGACGACGAGGAAGCCGGCGACGATGGCGGCCACCTGCCACGGGTGGTGGATCACGACGCCGAGATCGATGCCCATGCCCACCGCGATGAAGAACAGGCCCAGCAGCAGGCCCTTGAACGGCTCGATGTCCGTCTCCAGCTCGCGCCGGTATTCGCTCTCGGCCAGCAGCACGCCGGCGAGGAACGCGCCGAGCGCCATCGACAGCCCGACCGCCTGCATCAGTGCCGCGGTGCCGACGACCAGCCCCAGCGCCGCGGCGGTGAAGATCTCGGGCGTCTGGCTGCGCGCGATGAAGCGCAGCGCGGGCCGCAGCAGCAGCCGGCCGCCCAGCACGATCACCGCGATCATGCCGAACGCGCGCGCCGCGGCGATCAGCGGATGGCCGGCGTCGGCGCCGGCGACGCGGTCGGGCGCCATCAGCGGGATCAACGCGAGCAGCGGGATCGCGGCGATGTCCTGGAACAGCGACACGCTCAGCACCGACTGGCCCACCGTCGTCTGCAGGATGTTGCGCTCGTTCAGCGTGGCCAGTCCGATGGCGGTCGACGACATCGCCAGCGCCGCGCCGGCGACGACCGCCAGTTGCCAGCCGTCCGGCCAGAAGCCCATGCAGGTCCAGCCGATCGCCGCGATCAGCGCGAGGCTGCCCAGCAGCTGCACGCTGCCCCAGCCGAAGATCGGCCGGCGCATCGCCCACAGCCGCCTGGGCTCCAGCTCGAGGCCGATCAGGAACAGCATCAGCACGACGCCGAAGTCGGCCAGGTCGACGATCTGCGACGGATCGGTCACCAGCCGCAGGCCCCACGGCCCGATCGCGAAGCCCGCGCCGAGGTAGCCGATGATCGCACCCAGCCCGAGGCGGCGCGCCAGCGGCACGAAGATGACCGCCGCGGCGAGGTAGGTGAGGGCGAGGGTGAGCCAGTGGCCGTGGGACATCTCAGTCATCCGTCGTGATGCGGCGTTCGTCGGCACCGACGTCGGGCAGCGTGGCGACCCCGTCTGCGCGCGCCTCGCCGGCCAGCGCGAGCAGGCGTTGCGCGAACGCGTGCGCATGGGCGTGCACCGCGTGCGCCTCGGCCTTGTGCGCGCCGTAGAACACCTGCGGCTCGAGGAAGCGCATGCCCACCAGTTCGGCCGTCTGCCGGTACGCGGGCAGGAAGCTCTCGAACGGATGGCGATTGCTGCCGACGTCCTGGTACGAGGTCTCGCTGCCGCCGGCCGACACCACCAGCCACAGGCACTTGCCCGCCAGCGCGCGGCCGCCCGGGCCGTAGGCCCAGTGGAACGCCAGCACGTCGTCGACCCACAGCTTCATCAGCGCCGGCATCGAGTACCACTGCACCGGATGCAGCCAGACCACGGTGCGCGCCTGCGCCAGCGCGGCCTGTTCGGCCTCGATGTCGATCACGTAGTCGGGATACAGCGCGTAGAGGTCGCGCACTTCGACCGCGTCGGATGGCAGCAGCCGCGCCTGCGCGGCGAGCGTGCGGTTGACGCGCGACCGCGCGATGTCGGGGTGGGCGACCAGCACCAGAACGTCTGCCATGGGCCCGATTGTGGCGGGTTCGGTAACATCGGGGGGCGTCCCGTCGAGCTACAACAACATCCGGAAAGAGCATCCATGTCGGTCATCGTCGTTGCAAATCCCAAGGGCGGCGTCGGCAAGAGCACGCTTGCCACGCAGATCTCGGGGTACCTCGCGTCGCAGGGCAAGGTGGTCACGCTAGGCGACCTCGACCGCCAGCAGTCCTCGCGGCAATGGCTGGACATCCGGCCGGCGCACCTGCGACGCATCCTGCCGTGGGACATCTCGCGCGACGAGATCGCCAGGCCGGCCAAGGGGGCCACCGACGCCGTCATCGACACGCCCGCCGGCCTGCACGGCAACCGCCTCGACGCCGCACTGAAGGTGGCCGACCTGATCGTCGTGCCGCTGCAGCCCAGCCTGTTCGACATGCAGGCCACGCACGCCTTCCTGCGCGAGCTGCGCGAGCACAAGCGCGCCGGCAAGCTGCGCATGGGCCTGGTGGGCATGCGCGTGAAGGAGCACACGATCGCGCTGGAACGCTTCCAGGAATTCGTCGGCATGCTGGGCATCCCGCTCGTCACCACGCTGCGCGACACGCAGAACTACGTGCACCTGGCCGCGCATGGGCTGACGCTGTTCGATGTCGCCCCGGGCAAGGTCGAGCGCGACCTCGCGCAGTTCGAGCCGCTCGGGCGCTGGCTGACGCAGCCTGTCAGGGCCGTTCCGCTGGAATGAGGACGTTCGCGCATCTTGCGGATCTCGCGACGCTCGAAGGCCAGGAGATCGGCCGCAGCGGCTGGGTCGTGGTCACGCAGGCCAGCATCGACCAGTTCGCGCAGGCCACCGCCGACGAGCAGTGGATCCACGTCGACCCGACGCGTGCCGCGGCCGGGCCGTTCGGCACGACCGTGGCGCACGGCTTCCTGACGCTGTCGCTGCTGTCGCAGCTGTTCACCGCGGCCGTCGCGTTCGGCGACGTGCGCCTGAGCCTCAACTACGGCCTCAATCGCGTGCGCTTTCCATCTCCGGTGCCGGTGGGCAGCCGGCTGCGCGCGCTGTGCGTGCTCGATGCGTTCGAACCGATCGAAGGCGGCGCGCAATTGACGGTGACGATCACGGTCGAACGCGAGGGCGGCGCGAAGCCGGCTTGCGTGGCGGAATGGGTGACGCGGCACTTCGTCTGAGTCATCGCGCCCCCGTCAACTGGACAGTCGTTTTCCCTGCCCCCCCCATCGGGGGGTCGGCAAAGGCCGCCCCAGTCGATACGATCGCGGCGAGGAGTGCATCGTGCTGCCCGGCGGGACGATACAGGGCGACCTATAACGAGAGTCGGAGCGGAAATTCCATGAAGGTGTTGCTGGTCGATGACCACCCGTTGATCCTGTCGGCGCTGCAGGCCATGATCCAGGAGCTCGATCCGGACGTGAAGGTCACGGCCGTCGGCAGTGCCGCCGCGGCACGTGGCGCGCTCGCTGCCGACGCGGATTTCGACCTGGTGCTGCTGGACCTGCAACTGGGCGACGCCAGCGGCTTCGACGTGCTCGTCGAGATGCGCAAGGCGCATCCGGCGCTGCCGGTGGTGGTGATCTCGGCCTCCGACCGCGCCAGCGACGTCATCCAGGCGATCGACCTCGGCGCGATGGGCTTCGTGCCCAAGCGGGCCTCCAACGACACGCTGGTCGACGCGTTGCGCCTCGTGATGGCCGGCGGCATCTACGTGCCGGCGATGCACCTGGGCAGCTCGCAAGGGCCCGCCAGCCGCGCCGCGTCGCCCGCGATCCCCGCCGCCGAGACGGCCACCTACCAGGTCACGCCGTCGTTCGAGGAGCTGGGCCTGACGCCGCGCCAGGCCGACGTCCTCACCCAACTGCTGCAGGGCAAGCCCAACAAGGAAATCGCGCGCCGCCTCGGCCTGTCGGTCGAGACGGTCAAGGATCACGTGCAGGCGGTGCTGCGCGTGCTGGGCGTCAGCTCGCGCACGCAGGCCGTGCTGGCGGTCAGCCAGATGACGCAGCAGCGCCTGGAGCGCCGCGCTCTGCCGCGCTGAGCGACCGCTTTCCGATCGCCCCCGATCCGCACGCATCCATGCGCGTCGCGATCATCTCCGTCTTCGTCGACTACCACCGGCGCGGCGCGCACCACCGCGGCGTGCTGCAGCCGCAGGTCGGGCCGCTGATCGCCGCGCTGCTGCCCGACTCGGCCGACATCGACATCGTCAACGACACCTGGGTCGATCCCGACTGGTCGAAGTCGTACGACCTGGTGTTCCTCTCGTGCATGCACGCCGAGTTCGACCGCGCGCGCCAGATCTCGCACTACTGGCGCAGGCGCGGCGCGCAGGTGGTCATCGGCGGCTCGATGGCGTCGATGTACCCGCACCTGTGCGCGCCCTGGTTCGACGCCGTCGTGGTGGGCGATCCCGAGGACACCGTGCCGCACGTCTATGAGGACGCGTCGCGCCACCAGCTGCAGCGCCTTTATCGCTCGGGCGGCGGCGCCTCCGCGCGCGCGCCGACGCCGCTGGTGCACCGCGTCGCCGACCAGCAGATCTTCCCGCTGGCGCTGGAGGTCACGCGCGGCTGCCCGTACACCTGCGACTTCTGCGTGCTCACCGGCATGGGCACGCGCTTCGACACGCGGCCGACCTCGCGCGTCGAGCACGACCTCGTCACGCTGCGCGAGGCGCTGAAAGGCCGCATCACCGGACCGCTGAAGAACAAGCGCCGGCGCATGGCGATGTTCTACGACAACAACATCGCCGGCAACCTCGGCTACCTGCGCCAGCTGTGCGACATCACCGAGCGCCTGGGCCTGGAATGGGCCAGCTCGGTGACGTTCAACGTGCTCACCAACAAGGCGCTGATGCAGCGCATGTTCGACAGCGGCTGCCGCGCGCTGTACGTCGGCCTCGAGACCTTTAACCCGGCCGCGCTCGACGACTTCAACAAGCCGCAGAACCGGCTGCCGCTGATCAGGCGCGCGCTCGACGACGCGCGCGACGTCGGCATCCTCGTCACCGCGGGCATGATCCTGAGCCCGCAGCACGACGACATCGCCTACATCCGCTCGTTGCCGCAGCGGCTGCGCGAGAGCGGGCTGCACATCCCGACCTTCCTCGCGTTCGAGACGCCGTTCCCGGGCACGCCGTATTTCCACCGGCTCGCCGCGCAGAACAACGAGCGGCTGGAACGCGGCGAGCGCGCGCTGTTCCTGCCCAACGCGCTGCTGCGCGACTTCACGTCGTACACGTTGGTGGTCGAGCCGACGCTCGCGCCCGCGCAGGACTACATAGCCGCGTACAAGGACACCGTCGACGAGATCTACGCGCCGCGCCGCAAGCTCGCCAAGCTGCTGCACGACCTGCCGTCGTTCGCGCGGCGCGGGGCATGGACCAGCGCGATGCTCGACCTCGGCGACACGCTCACCGGCGGCCTGCCGCGCGCCAAGGGCCGCACCTACCTCGCCGGCACCGATCTCGCGCCGCCCGAGCGCGTGCCGCTCGCCGAGGCCGACTTCGACGACGAGGCCGAGGCCGCCGCGATGCTCGCGCCCACCGCCGTCACGGAGGCGTCGGGCCGCCTGTTGCCACAATGGGCGCCTCTCGACGAGTCCCTGCGCCCCGTCGCTCCTCCCCGCAAGAAGAAAACGGTCGTGGTTTCATGAAGCGCGAAGACTCGCCCTCATCCGTCCTGACGCTGCCCAACGATGCGCTGTTCGAGCCGCGCGCGCCGATGCCCGACGCCGCGTCGGCGGGCGGCGCCGACGCCGATCTCGTCGTCGGCCAGATCGATCCGCTGATCGACCAGGTCGACAACCTGCACGCGTTCGCGCGCACCGGTCTCGTCGGCAACACCGTGGGCGCGGCGGTGATCGTCGCGCTGTACCAGCACGCCGTGCCGCTGCTCACGATGACCGTGTGGGCGATCCTGTTCGCCGCCGCGCTGGTGCTGCGCGCGGTGCTGACCGTCACCTACCTGCGGCGCTGGCGCGGCTCGTCGGCGCTGCTGCGCAGCTGGCGCAACCGCTACCTCACCGGCGTGCTGGCCACCGGCGCGATGTGGGGCCTGTCGGTGTGGCTGTTCTATCCGTTCGGCGGCAACCTGGAGCGCACCGCGCTGCTGCTGACCGTCTACAGCTTCTGCATCTCCGCGGTGCCGGCGCTGGCCACGCAGTTCGGCGCCTTCGTCGCCTTCGTCGCGCTCACCTTCGTGCCGATGATCCTGCGCATCGCGCTGCTGCCCGACCACGACGGCTGGACGCTCGCGGCCATCCTGTTCCTGATCTTCGGCATCACCGTGATGCTCGGGCGCGGCTACCAGCGCTCGTTCGCGCGCGTCGTCGCGCTGAAGCAGCGCGGGCTGCAGCTGCTCGCGCAACTCCAGGTGGAGAAGGTCGCCGCCGACCAGGCGCGCCGCGAGGCCGAGACGGCCAACCGCGCCAAGACGCAGTTCTTCGCCGCCGCCAGCCACGACCTGCGCCAGCCGCTGCACGCGCTGGGCCTGTTCGCCGAGGCGCTGCGCCACCGCGTCGGCGCCGACGCCGAGGTGGCGCACCTGGTCAACAGCATCAACAGCTCGGTCGACGCGCTCGAGGGCCTGTTCTCCGAGCTGCTGGACATCACCAAGATCGACACCGGCGGCGTCGAGGCGCATCCGGAGAACTTCGGCGTCGAGGCGATGTTCGCGCGCCTGAAGCTGCACTACGAGCCGACCGCGTTCGAGAAGGGCCTGGCGCTGCGCTTCCACGGCGGCAAGCACTACGGCTACGCCGATCCGCTGCTGCTCGATCGCGTGGTGCGCAACCTGCTGTCCAACGCGATCCGCTACACCAACGACGGCGGCGTCGTGGTGGCGGCGCGCCAGCGCGGCGACAAGCTGCGCTTCGAGGTCTGGGATACGGGCTTGGGTATCCGGCCGCATGAGCAGGAACGCATCTTCGAGGAGTTCTACCAGGTCTCCAACGACGCGCCGCCGCTCGATCCGACGCAGCGCAAGGGCCTGGGCCTGGGCCTGGCGATCGTGCGCCGCCTCGCGCGCGTGCTCGACGCGCCGCTGCGCCTGCGTTCGGTGGCCGGCCGCGGCACGATGTTCTCGATCGAGATCCCGCTCGGCCATCGACCCAAGCCGAGCGAGCCGTCGCTGCCGCGCAGCGCGGCCCTCGGGCTGACGCTGGACCGCCGGCTGATCGTGATCGTCGAGGACGACCCGTCGGTGCTGGGCGGCCTGCAGGTGCTGCTCAAGAGCTGGGGCGCGGACGTCGTCGCGTTCGACGGCTACACGGCCGCCGCCGACTGGGCCGCCGCCGCCGCGGCGCAGAAGATGATCAAGCCCGACCTGCTGATCGTCGACTTCCGCCTCGAGAGCGGCCACACGGGCCTCGAAGTCATCGATGCGATGCGCGGCGCGTTCGGCAAGTCGCTGCCGGCGGTGATCGTCACGGGCAGCCTGATGTCCAACCAGGAAGGCGAGGCCCAGGCGCACGACTTCCACCTGCTGCTGAAGCCGGTCGTCCCCACCAAGCTGCGCGCGATGATCGCGTTCAAGCTGGGTCAAAGGTGAGATGAACATGAGCACTGTCCCCGACACGACCCCGCGCGCGATGCGCATCGACGGGCCGTTGTCGGCGCGCGCCGTGCTCGATCACTTCAACGAGAAGGGTCGCGCCCTGCTGGGCGCGGGCCAGGAGGACGCGGCCGTGCGCATCGCGCAGCTGCTCGCGCACGAGGCCGATCTCAGCGCCGCCTGGGGCGGCCTGCCCGGCACCGATCATCCGCGCCACTGGCAGCCCTCCGTCGGCGACGAGGCAGCGATGAGCGACCGGCGCTCCGAGCACCGTCGCCTCGACGTCCACCTGCCGCTGTGGTGGGCCTGGCCGCTGGCCGTGCGCGATTGCAAGCCCTGCCGCGTCACGCTGCCGCTGGCCGCCACCCGCGAGGGCCTGGCCGGCCTGGTCGCGCGCAACCTGCCGGGCGCGTGGCTGCATCACACCGTGCACGTGACGCTGGACATCGAGACGCGCGCGTACTGGGGCGTGCGCGGCGCCGTGCACCCGCAGGCGGCCGCGCGTCACGCGTGCGCGCAGCGCGGCGACGCAGGCAGCCCGTCGCTGAAGCTGATGACGCTCAAGGGCGGCCGCGCCGTCGACACGCCCATGCCCGACCGCCAGGCCGACCCCGACGTCGTGCTGAAGGTGCACCCGGGCGTCGGCTGGCTGGTGGCCGTGCCGGTGCTGCGCTTCGAGCGCGAGCTGACGCGCAGCGAGCGCTGGCAGCAGTCGGCGACGTCGTGGTGGCACAAGCTGCTGGGCCGCATCGGCACGCCGTCGCAACGCGATCGCGATCCGACCTTCGCGGCACGCCTGAAGGGCGACGAGCCGTGGTGGGCCGAGCAGCTGGGCGTGCCGGCCGACGCCTCGCACACGCTGGCTCGTGAAGCGAAGCTTGGCGGCGCGCTGCGCCCGGCCAGCCGCATCGCCACGCAGTCGCCGGAGAGGCGCATGCAGGCGCAGGTGATCGTGATCCACGGCGGACTGAGTTCCGCGCGCAGCGGCTACGAGGCCGCGCTCAACACCAAGGCGCGCGCCGTCGCCAAGGCGATCGAGGCCGGGCAGCCCGCGACGCCCGGACCGATCGCGATCCGCATCGAGCCGGGCAGGGAGGCCGTTGCCGCTGCGAGCCCGATGGCGCGCGAGCTCTCGCTGGCGGCCACGGCGGCGGCGTTCGACACCGCGGCGCTGTCCAGCGCGCCGCCGCCCGCGCCGAGCGCGAGCCATGTCTGGCCCGGCCTGCCGACGCTCGACGAGCGCGCCACCTGGCGCTTCGAGCACGATACCTTCCTGCGTATCGCGCAGAACGTGGCCCATCTCGTCGCGGCGGTACGCCGGCAGTGCATCGCCGACAGCCCGCCCGACGCGCAGCGACACATCGTGCTGATCGCCCATTCGCGCGGCGGCAATGTCGCCCGCTTCGCGCTGCCCGCGCTGCGCAAGGCCTTCGGCAAGCAGGGCTGGACCTTCGCGGCCGTCACCCTCGGCAGCCCGCATCTGGGCACGCAGGTGTTCGAGCGCGTCGGCCACCGCTGGCACGGCCTGGCCACGGCGGTGGGCGGCCTGCGCCATCTCGGCGCGCCGTGGATGAACCGCGACACGCTGGCCGAGCTCGTCAACCTCGAGCGCGGCCTGGCCTACGACGTGCCGCCCGGCTTCCACGACGTCGAGCCCGCCGGCGTGCGGCGCATGATGCGCGGCCGTCCCGCCACCGAGCTGCCCGAGGGCATGTGGCTCGTCGGCTCGCACTGGGGCCCGGGCTCGGGCGTCGACGAGAAGGCCTGGGACTGGTTGTTCGAGGACATGATGGGCGCCGAGGAGCAGGGCGACGGCCTCGTGCAGCGGCTGTCCGCGCTCGGCGGGCGCGCGGCCGAGAACGACGCGCTGCGCGCCACGCCGGAGCGCTGCCCGGTGCAGTTCGACGCGTCGCCGGTGTTCCACACGCACTACCTCGTGCATGAGGAGACGCGCACGCTCGTCGCGCGCATGTTGGCGAGCGCGCTGCGCAACGGGGAAGCCGCTCGCACGTAGCCTGCGCGAGCTCGCGTTCCGCGCCCGAGGCGTCGCTGATCCCTCTTGCCGGCGTCGTCGTGGGCAAGATCGGCATCGCCTCGCGCCGATCACGCCTCGCGCGCACCCGGCGCCGCCGCGGACTCGTCCGCGCGGATGCAGGCCTGCAGCCAGTCCGCGAACGTGCGCATCGCCTCGGTCTCGGGGCGCGACTTCAGTCGCGTGAGCCAGTAGCTGCCGAGGGTCACGCCGACATCGAACGGTTGCACCAGGCGCTCGCTGCGCAAGGCCTCGCCGAACAGCGCCGGCGGCAGCAGCGCGACGCCGGCACCTTGCGCGGCGGCCTCGGCCATCGTGATCGACGAGTCGAAGATCGTCCCGTGCAGCAACGGCGGCGCCACGCGCGCGGCGGCGAACCAGCGCGTCCACTCGTCCGCGCGGTACGAGCGCAGCAGCGTCTCGCGCGCGAGGTCGGCCGGCGTGCGCAGCCGCCGCGCGATCGCCGGCGCGCACACCGGCGACAGCGGCGGCGCGATCAGCGCGCGTGCCTCCGTGCCGTGCCAGGCGCCGTCGCCGAAGCGGATCGCCCAGTCCAGGCCTTCGGCGGCGAGGTCGACCCGGTTGTTGTTGGTGAGCAGCCGCAACGCGATGGCCGGATGCGCGCGCTGGAACGCCGGCAGCCGCGGCAGCAGCCAGCCGACCGCGAACGTGCCGACCACGGCGACGGTGACGACCTGGCGATGCAGTCCGCCCTCGAACTGCTCCAGCACCGCGTGCATGCGCTCGAAGCTGTCGGTCAGCAGCGGCAGCAGCGCCTGGCCCTCGTCGGTCAGCGCGAGCCCGCGCGGCAGGCGCCGGAACAGCGGCGTGCCCAGCCGCGCCTCGAGGTTCTTCACCTGCGCGCTGACGGCGTTCTGCGTGACGTGCAGCTCCAGCGCGGCGCGCGTGAAGCTCAGGTGGCGGGCCGCGGCCTCGAAGGCGCGCATCGCGTTCAACGGGAGTTGCATGGCCCAGATTATCTGGGGTCTCGTCCCGGAAATCAGCGTTTGAACGACGCCGCGCGGCTGGCTATCGTGCGGCCTGTCGAATCAATCGCTCGGGGAAAGTCGGATGGACAGAAGGAATTTCGGACGGGCAGCGCTCGCGCTGGCGGGTGCGTGGCCGATCGCGCGGGCGCTCGGCTCCGACGAGCCAACCCAGAAAAATCTGGGGTCGACCGCCGCACAGCGCTGGGACGAGATCGAGGCGTCGGTGGGCGGCCGGCTGGGCATCGCGGTGCTCGACACCGCCACCGGCGAGCTCGCCGGGCATCGCCTCGACGAGCGCTTCCCGATGTGCAGCACCTTCAAGTTCCTCGCCGCCGCGCTGGTGCTGGCGCGCGTCGACGCTGGCCAGGAGCGGCTCGATCGCCGCATCGTCGTCAGGCGCGAGGATCTGCTGGAATGGGCGCCGGTCACGCGCAAGCACGTCGGCGGCGCCGGCATGACCGTGGCCGAGCTGTGCGAGGCGGCGATCACCGTGAGCGACAACACCGCCGCCAACCTGCTGCTGGCGAGTTTCGGCGGCCCGGCGGCGGCGACCGCGTTCGCGCGCCGCATTGGCGACGGCGTGACGCGCCTCGACCGCAACGAGCCGTCGCTCAACACCTCGATTCCGGGCGATCCGCGCGACACCTCCACGCCGCGCGCGATGGCGCAGACGCTGCGCACCGTGATGCTGGGCGACGCGCTGTCGCACGCCGGCCGCGCGCAGATCGTGCGCTGGATGTCGGCCAACACCACCGGCGCGCACCGCCTGCGCGCGGGCGTGCCGTTCGACTGGCGCGTGGCCGACAAGACCGGCACCGGCGACCTCGGCAGCACCAACGACATCGGCGTGCTCTGGCCGCCGCGCCGCGCGCCGCTGGTCGTGGTGGCCTACCTCACCGACTGCAAGGCGCGGGCCGACGCGCGCGAGTCCGCGCTGGCGGACGTGGCGCGCAGCGTGACGGGCGACGCAACGGTCTTACGCGCCTCCTGAGCGCAGCGTCGGCTCGACCCCGGCGGCACCGGAGGCGGCGCGGCCAGGCGTGGAGATCCTGGCGGCGACGGGCTGGTGCGTGGCGTTGTCCTCGATCCAGACCGACGACAGCTCGGGCGCGATGGCGCCGTGCAGCGAGTAGGTTGCGCCCGCGACCGGCGTGAACTCCACGATGCCGTGCGCGCGCATCGGGTCCCAGGCCATGCGGTGCAAGGTGCTGTAGTAGGCGGCGTAGCCCTCGATCTCGAGGTGCACGGCCTGCCCCGCCTGCAGCAGGTTGGTGTAGTCGTGGCCGATCAGCTTGACCGGCTGGTCGACGGTCGGCAGCACGTCGTGGCCATTGATCGCGAGCACGCGGAACGTGTCGACGCGATCGCTGTCGACATCGATGTGCGTGTCGACCAGCGTCGCGTGCGGCAGCGTCGCGAGGTCGGGCGTGGCTTGGCAGCCGGCGAGGGCCAGGACCAGCATGGAAATGGTCAGGGCAGCGAGACGCATGGCGTTGAGTCCTTGTGGGCGAAGAAATGAATCGGCTTCAGGGTTGCGCGGCGGACGCCTCGTCCGGCCGCACCTCGGCGCGTGCGAACCACGCGCCCGCGAGCGCGAGGATGGCGCCGAAGGCGATCGGCCAGCTCCAGCCGTAGCCGACGCCCCAGGCGGGCAGCGACAGGCCGAAGCCGGCGGCGGCGACGATGAACAGCACGCGGCCGCGGCCGGGCCGCAGCGCCAGCAGGATCGCGCCGACGTAGAGGCACAGGCTGGCCGGCACGCTCAGCGCGGCCGCGAACCTGAACTGGTCGTCGCCTTGCGCCAGCGCCGTGTACTTGCCGAAATAGGTGGATGCCGCGAGCAGCTGGAACACGACCAGCGCGACGACCACGAAGCGCGGCGACAGCGGCGTGCGCGGCGCGTCCTCCTCGGCCGGCTCGGCTTCGTCGACGTCCGCCATCTCGACGAGCTCGTGGTACGGCGGATGGAGGTCGTGCGGCTCGCGCTCGACCGCGTCGAATCCGGTGTCGTCCGCGCCATCGTCGTTCGCGCGATCCGGCGAGCCGACGAGTCGAAGCGGCGGACGTGGCGAGGTCATTGAAGCGGCGTGTACGCCAGCCGCACGTAGATCGGCGCGAAGGCCTCGGCCTGCGTCACCTCGAGCAGGCGTTCGCGCGACAGCTCCAGCATCGCGATGAAGGTCACCACCAGCACGGTGGGACTCGTCGCGGTCTCGAACAGCTCCTGGAACTCGACGTAGCGCACGCCCTGCAGGCGGCGCAGCATCTTCGTCATGTATTCGCGCACCGACAGCTGCTCGCGCGAGATGTGGTGGTGCTGGTTCAACTTGGCGCGCTTCAAGATGTCGGTCCAGGCCTCGCGCAGGTCGGCCAGGCTGACGTCGGGGAACACCGTGACGTTGGACTGCTCCATCGTCACCTGCGCGCGCAGGAAGTCGCGGCCGATCACCGGCAGCGCGTCGAGCTGCGCGGCCGCCAGCTTCATCTGCTCGTACTCCAGCAGGCGGCGCACCAGCTCGGCCCGCGGATCCTCCGGCTCGGCGCCGTCGGCCGTCGGCTTGGGCGGCAGCAGCATGCGCGACTTGATCTCGATCAGCATCGCCGCCATCAGCAGGTACTCGCTGGCCAGCTCGAGATTGTGCTGGCGGATCTGGTCGACGTAGTCGAGGTACTGGCGCGTGACCTGCGCCAGCGGGATGTCGAAGATGTTGAAGTTCTGGCGCCGGATCAGGTACAGCAGCAAGTCCAGCGGGCCTTCGAAGGTCTCGAGGAAGACCTCCAGCGCGTCCGGCGGGATGTAGAGATCCGTCGGCATGCGGAACAGCGGCTCGCCGTACAGGCGGGCCAGCGCGACGCCGTCGATCGGCGGCGCGCCATCGGGGGCGTTGCGGAAGGCGGCGTGGCGCTCGTCGACGCCGGCGGTATGCGCGATCGCGGCCGCTTCCTGTGCCGTCATCGTGGCGGGAATCGGCTCCGGCGCGGCGCCCTGACCGGCGCTGTCGCCGCTCAAGGGCGCCTCAGAGTTCACTTGACGTGAGTCTGGTAGACGTAGGGCTGCTGCGCGACCGTGGCTTCCTGGTACTCGGACTGCAGCTCGCGGTCGACCTGCTTGTCCCACAGCAGCGCGCGGCCGGCGCGCTGCTCGGCCTCGAGCGTCGGCTTCTTCGCCTTCAGGTCGTCGATGAACGAGCTGACTTCCGACTTGTAGGGCTTCCAGAACAACGGCATGGTGGCTTCAAAGGTGAGAGGCGCCCGGGAACGGTGGGCGCGATGGAGACGATTTTAGACGATGCGGTCCAGCGGCGCCCGCCGCCGAATGCGCCTTAGTTCAGGCGCATGCCGGGCAGGGCGCCGGCGCCCGGCTCCAGCAGGTACAGCCCGCCGTCGACCTTGGAGTCGGCATGGCTGGCGGCCAGCACCATGCCTTCGGACAGCCCGAACTTCATCTTGCGCGGCGCCAGGTTGGCGACGACCACCGTGAGCCTGCCCACCAGCGTGGCCGGGTCGAAGTGCGCCGAGATGCCGGAAAACACGTTGCGGTGGCGGCCCTCGCCGACGTCCAGCGTCAGGCGCAGCAGCTTGTCGGAGCCCTCGACCTTCTCGGCGTTGACGATCCTGGCGATGCGCAGGTCGACCTTGGCGAAGTCGTCGATCTTGATCTCGGGCGCGATCTCCTCGCCGCCCGGCACGACGACCGGCGCCGCCGGCGGCTCGAACAGCGCGTCCAGCAGCTTGGTGTCGACGCGCTGCATCAGGTGCGAATACGCGCCGATCTTGTGCGCGCCCAGCGACGACGAGACGTCTCCGAAGGTCAGCGCCGGCACCTGCAGGAAGTCCTCGACATGCTTGGCGAGCGCCGGCAACACCGGCTTGAGGTAGATCGTGAGCAGGCGGAACGCCTCGATGCAGGTGCTGCAGACGTCCTGCAGCGCGGCGTCGGCGCCTTCCTTCTTCGCGAGATCCCAGGGCTTGTGCTGGTCGACGTACTCGTTGACCTTGTCGGCCAGCGCCATGATGTCGCGCAGCGCCTTGCCGAACTCGCGCTCCTCGTACAGCTCGACGATCGCGGCCTTCTGCGCGCGCAGCGTCTCCAGCAGCGACGAGCCTTCGACGCCGAGATCGCCCGACAGCGTGCCGCCGAAGCGCTTGGCCAGGAAGCCGGCGGCGCGGCTGGCGATGTTGACGTACTTTCCGACCAGGTCGGAGTTGACGCGGGCGACGAAGTCTTCCGGATTGAACTCGATGTCTTCCACATGCGAGTTGAGCTTGGCGGCGATGTAGTAGCGCAGCCACTCGGGATGCAGGCCGAGGTCGAGGTACTTCAGCGGCGAGATGCCGGTGCCGCGGCTCTTGCTCATCTTGTCGCCGCCCAGCGTGATGAAGCCGTGCACGAACACGTGGTCGGGCGTCTTGCGGCCCGAGAAGTGCAGCATCGCGGGCCAGAACAGCGTGTGGAAGTACGTGATGTCCTTGCCGATGAAGTGCACCTGCTGCACGTCGGGGTCGGCGAAGAAGGCGTCGTAGTCGACGCCGGCCTTGGCGAAGTAGTTCTTCAGCGAGGCGAGGTAGCCGATCGGGGCGTCCAGCCAGACGTAGAAGTACTTGCCCGGCGCGTCGGGGATCTCGATGCCGAAGTAGGGCGCGTCGCGGCTGATGTCCCAGTCGCCGAGGCCGCCGGCGCCGGTCTCCTCGTCCTTGGTGAACCACTCCTTGATCTTGTTCAGGACTTCCGGCTGCAGGCGGCCGGTGTCGGTCGTCCACTTCTGCAGGAAGTCGAGGCAGCGTGGGTCGGACAGGCGGAAGAAGTAGTGCTCGGACGAGCGCATCACCGGCGTCGCGCCGCTGAGCGCCGAGTACGGGTTCTTCAGCTCGGTCGGGTTGTAGACGGCGCCGCAGTTCTCGCACGAGTCGCCGTACTGGTCCTTGGTGCCGCACTTCGGGCACTCGCCCTTGATGAAGCGGTCCGGCAGGAACATCGACTTCACCGGGTCGAAGAACTGGTCGATCGTCTTGACGTCGATCAGTTCGTTCTTGCGCAGCGCCAGGTAGATCTCCTTGGCGAGCGCGTGGTTCTCCGGCGAATCGGTGGAACTCCAGTTGTCGAACGCGATGTGGAAGCCGTCGAGGTACTTCGCGCGGCCGGCGGCGATCTCGGCGACGAAGGCCTGCGGCGTCTTGCCCTGCTTCTCGGCCGCGATCATGATGGGCGCGCCGTGGGCGTCGTCGGCGCCGACGAAGTGCACCGTGGCGCCGTTCATGCGCTGGAACCGCACCCAGATGTCGGCCTGGATGTACTCCATCATGTGCCCGATGTGGAAGGGCGCATTGGCGTAGGGCAGGGCGGTGGTGACGAAGAGTTTGCGGGTCATGGTGGGGCCGTGGTCGCGCCGGCCGGCGCCCGGAATCGTTCCCGGGCCGCCGCGGAGCGGAGCCGTCGATTCTAAGGCGCGCCGCTTCGATCGGCAGGACGGGGCCGGTGGCGGCGTGCGCGGCGCGATCGGTGCGTATCCCCAGTTCGGTGGGTCCGGGGCTTGGCAAATGTCGCTTCAGGCGCGCTGTCCCCAAGCTGAGCTTGGTTGTCGATGACGTAAAGTCCGAACGTTCATCGTCCGCCTTCGTCGACAAGGATTTCCTTTGAATCAGCTCGGGAAACTCGCCTGCCTCCTGGCGACGCTGGGAACGCTGGTCCTCGCGCCCGCGCCGGGCCACGCGACGGACATCGCCCATGCGGCCGTTCCGTCCCCGATCGCGGACAACGAACTGCGCATCGGCTCGCACGTCTTCCACCTGCCGCCCGGCCAGTGGACGCTGGTGCAGGGCCAGACGTTCACGACCGGCAGCGCGAGCAACCGCGACGCCGAGATCTTCCGCGGCGTGGTCGTGCTGGTCGACAAGGGGCAGTTCCGCGTCGCGATCGATCTGTCGCTGCCGGTGCAGGACGTGCCGGGCATCGCGTCCTGGGGCGACGACAGCTGCGCCGCCAACAACGGCGCGCTGCACGCCACGCCGATGACCAAGTTCGGCGGCCGGCAGTGCCTGGCCGTCTTCGGCCACCCGGATCTGCAGCGCGCGCTCCAGCGCACCAGCCCCTACGCCGCGCGCTGGCTGCACGACCAGCACGTCGTCGGCCTCGGCAGCGCCATCGAGATCGTCTACACGAGCCGGCAGGACGCCACGTTCGGCCGCATGCACGTCTTCTTCACCGCGCCGTACTTCGACAGCGACGAGGCGATGACGAAGTGGGCCGCGGCGCTGGAGGATTCGGTCAAGCGCGAATTCGCCAGCAAGGCGTTCTCGGCGACGCTTCCCGCGCTGCCGGTGCTTTCCGCGACCATCCAGGCCAACGACTCGGCCTCCGGCATGGTGCACGGCGGTGCCGACGTGCAGGCCGAGGTGGCGGCGGCGCGCGAGGTCTGGATGGCCTGCCTGCGCAAGGAAGCGGCCCGGCTGGACGATCGCCGCACGCCCGCCAACGAGGTGGGCTCCGCGCTGTACTTCAACTGCCGCGACCAGGAGCTGAAGGGCGTCACCGCCACCATCGCGCCGTCGCGGCTGGCGGTGATGTCGCCGTCCGAGATCAACGAGCTCTACGAGGGCGCGCACCGCCAGGTCGTCGACTCCGGCGTGGCCACCAACATCGTGCTGGAACATCGCGCGTCGCACGGGCCCGATCCGGCTGCGGTCGCCAAGGCGCCCGCGGACAAGGCGTCCAAGCCCGCCAAGCACTGAACGGCTGGTCGATCGGCGAAACAGGCGTGGCGCTTGCGCGCGACCGCGGCCATCGCGGCCAGGCCCAGGACGAACGGCACCACCCGCCGTCGTCCCACGACCGCGCCCGTCGACCATCCCTCGACCCGGCTTGCGGATAACCCCAATAGCCCGGCTGGCTGCTGCGGCATCGTCGCGGTGGTGCAATGCGAGGAAGTCCTCATCTTCCAGATCGCCCACGCCGATGTCCTCCGAATCCGCCGTTCCCGCCAAGCCCGTCGCCGACGGCCTGGTCGGACGGCAGCACGTGCTGGCGCTGACCGCGATCCTGTTGTCGGTCGCGATGGCCACGCTCGACACCGCGATCGCCAACACCGCGCTGCCGACGATCGCCGGCAGCCTGCACGTGAGCGCCGCGCAGGTGATCTGGGTGGTCAACGCCTACCAGCTGGCGACCATCGCCGCGGCCTTGCCGTTCGCGGCCTCGGGCGAGATCCTGGGCCACAGCCGCGTCTTCACCGCCGGCACGCTGGTGTTCACGTTCGCGTCGCTGGTCTGCGGCCTGGCCGACTCGCTCACCACGCTGGTGGCCGCGCGCGTCCTGCAGGGCCTGGCCGGCGCGGCCATCATGAGCATCAACATCGCGTTGATCCGCTTCGTGTTCCCGGCGCGCAAGCTCGGGCGCGGCGTCGGCATGAACTCGCTGGTGGTGGCGCTGGCGTTCACCGTCGGGCCGACGGTGGCGTCGGCGGTGCTGGCGGTGGCGACGTGGCACTGGCTGTTCCTGATCAACGTGCCAATCGGCGTCGTCGCCGCCGTGTTCGCCGCGCGCGCGCTACCGACCATCGAGCGCCAGAGCCACGGCTTCGACCGTGTCGCCGCGTTGCTGTGCGCCGGCCTGTTCGGCCTGGGGCTGCTGGGCTTCGAGTCGCTGGCGCACGGCGGCGACTGGGCGCCGGTGGCCGTGGAGTGGGCAGTCGCGGCCGTCTGCGGCGTGATCCTGCTGCGGCGCCAGGCCGGGCACCCGGCGCCGATGCTGGCCGTGGACCTGTTCAAGGCGCGCAGCTTCGCGCTGTCGGCGCTGACGTCGATCTGCTCGTTCTCGACGCAGGGCCTGGGCTTCGTGGCGCTGCCCTTCCTGCTGCAGTCGACGCTGGGCTACAGCGCGGTGACGACGGGGCTGCTGATGACGCCGTGGCCGGCGGTCGTGGCGCTGATGGCGCTGATCGCGGGACGGCTGGCCGACCACTATCCGCCCGGGCTGCTGGGCGGCATCGGTCTCGTCGCGCTAAGCGTGGGCATGGCGTCGCTGGCGTTGCTGGGCCCGCATGCGACGCCGCCGGACATCTGCTGGCGCACCGCGCTGTGCGGCGCGGGATTCGGCTTCTTCCAGGCGCCGAACCTCAAGGCGCTGATGCACAGCGTGCCGCCGCGCCGCAGCGGCGGCGCGAGCGGCGTGGTCGCGACCGCGCGGCTGCTGGGGCAGTCGGTCGGCGCCGGCCTCGTGGCGCTGTGCTTCCACCTCGGCCACGCGCATGCGCCGCAGGCCGCGTTGTGGCTGGGCTGCGCGTTCGCGCTGGCGGGCAGCGTCGCGAGCGTGCTGCGCCTCGCGCCGGGCGCGCGCGGGGCGGCGCCGGTGCCGAGCCGGCTCTAGCCCTGCGCGTAGAGGCGCTCGGGACTGATGCGTGCGTGAGGTCCCTTGGCTTCGGCCGGTCCGGCGATGCCGCGGTCGCGCCCGCTGGCCTCCAGCATCAAGGGCGCGGCGAGCGGCTCGCCGCGCCGGCTGGCGAGCACGGCCACCTGCGGGGCGGTGGAGTCGGCAGTGCGCCGCACGACGACCGCCACTTCGCCGCTGTACAGCCGCACCAGGCTGCCGGGCGGATGCACGCCGAACTCGGTGATCAGCGCGAGCGCGAACGGGTTGCCGCGCTCGACGACCAGCAGGTCGCGCGCGGCGCGCGGCGGCGGCAGGCTGTCGCGGCCGCTGCGGCCGGCGAGCTTGGCGGTGTAGACATCCACCGTGCGCAGCGCGTTGGCCATCTCGCCGACCTCGGTGACGCCGGCCGGATAGCCGCCGCCGCCCGGTTTCTCGTGATGATGTTCGACGGCGCGCAGCCACTCGGGGTCGGTGACGCCGCTGGCCTTGAGCGTCGCGAGGCTGTTGGTCGGATGCGTCTGCACCGCCTGGCGTTGCTGCGGGTTGGGCAGGCGCGCCAGGTTGGCCATGCGCTCCTGCAGGTCGAGCATGCCGAGGTTCATCGTGAACGCCGCCTTGACGAGGGTCAGGCAGCGCTCGCGCGGCCAGCCCAGGCGCAGCGCGATCAAGTAGGCCGCGGCCGCGGCGTGCAGGCTGCGCACGACGCCGTACGGCGCATGGTCGGCCTCGTCGGGCCGCACGAGCAGGAAGATGGCCAGGTCGGGCTCGCGCTCGGTGAGCGCGGCCAGCTCGATGGCGGCGTCGGCCAGCGCCTCGGGCGCGTCGGGCGCCGGCATGCGCGAGAGCACGCGCGCGAGCGTCTCGCCCAGGCGACGCCACAACGCGGGCAGTTGCTCCGGCGGCGTCGCGGCGATCTCAGCGCGCGCGTCGCGCAGTTCGTCGACGGCCACGCAGGCCCCTCGTTCGACCAGCGCCTCGAGCTCGTGCGCATCGCTGACGACCTCGTCCTTGGCCAGCAGCAGGCGACTGGACGCGTCGCGAATGCTGAAGGGCAGCGGGCTGCCGATGCGGATGCGGTGCTGCACGCGGGTGAGCGGACAGAGTTCCATCGGGTCTCCTCGTTTCGCACGACTGCCGGGCAGTCCCCGTGCCCGGTGATGCCAAGAAGGTCGCGGTAGACTGCCCGCACGTGCCTTCCCGGCACGCCCCGATTCTGCGCCCGCCGGCCGTTTGCTGCAGGCTGCGCGCTTTCCCTGCTCATTCGCGCCCAGCCGCGCCCCCTCCATGTCCGTCTCCGAAGCCGCGCTGACCGCAGCGCTCGCCACCGTCCTCGATCCGCATACCGGGCAGCCGTATACGGCCGGCCGCCAGTTGAAGAACCTGCGCGTGGGCGCGGACGGCGCGGTGGCGTTCGACATCGAGCTGGGGTACCCGGCGCGCAGCCAGTTCCCGGTCGTGTGCGACGCGTTGACGACGGCGGCGAAGTCGGTCGACGGCGTGCGCGACGTCGCGATCGAGGTCTCCAGCAAGATCGTCGCGCACCAGGTGCAGCGCGGCGTGGCGCTGCTGCCCGGCGTGGCCAACGTGATCGCCGTGTCGTCCGGCAAGGGCGGCGTCGGCAAGAGCACGACGGCCGTCAACCTCGCGCTCGCGCTCGCGGCCGAGGGCGCGCGCGTGGGCCTGCTCGACGCCGACATCTACGGTCCCAGCCTGCCGTTGATGATGGGCATCGAAGGCCGGCCCGAATCGGAGGACGGCAAGACGATGCAGCCGTTGCAGAACCACGGCGTCAAGGTGATGTCGATCGGCTTCCTGGTCGACGCGGAGCAGGCGGTCGTCTGGCGTGGCCCGATGGCCACCCAGGCGCTCGACCAGCTGCTGCGCCAGACGACCTGGGGCGAGCTCGACTACCTCGTCATCGACATGCCCCCGGGCACCGGCGACATCCAGCTGACGCTGAGCCAGCGCGTGCCGCTCACCGGCGCGGTGATCGTCACCACCCCGCAGGACATCGCGCTGCTCGACGCGAAGAAGGGCCTCAACATGTTCGAGAAGGTCGGCGTGCCGATCCTGGGCATCGTCGAGAACATGGCCGTGCACGTCTGCACGAACTGCGGCCACGTCGAGCACATCTTCGGCGCCGACGGCGGCAAGCGCATGGCGGCTCAATACGGCGTCGCGTACCTGGGCGCGTTGCCCTTGACGATGGCCATCCGCCAGCAGACCGACTCCGGCACGCCCACCGTCGTCGCCGAGCCGGGCGGCGAGATCGCCGGGCTCTACAAGGCCGTCGCGCGCCGGGTGGCCGTGGTGGTGGCGGCCAAGGCCAAGGACTTCAGCGCGAAGTTCCCGACGATCAACATCTCGAAGTCCACCTGAGGACTTCGAGGACTCGTCAGATCGCCGTCTCGATCGTCTTGCGCAGCTCCGCCGGCTCGGCCGGCCCGCGCTCGGGCGAGCCCACGGCCAGCGCCGTCAGCTCCACGTAGCGGATCATCCCCAGCATCTTCTCGTTGCGCGGCGCGCGCTTGCCCACCGACTTGGCGAGCTTGACGACCTCGCCGCACAGTTCGCCGATCTCGGTGCGGCGGCCGAGCGCGAGATCGTCGGCCATGCTGGAGCGGGCACGCGGATCGATCTGCAGCATCTTGGCGGCAAGCACCTTGAAGACGGGCGTCGGCAGCCGCATCAGGCGCGGCAGCCAGCTGGTGGGCACCGGCGTGACCTTGACAGTGCGCTGGCGCGCCGCGGCCAGCACGGACAGGCCTTCCTCGATCAGCGCCGCCGTGGTGGCGCGCAGGTCGGCATCGAGCAGCTCGTCGCGCAGCGGCAGGCCGGACAGCGCGTTGACCGGATTGTTCAGGTTCAGCAGCAGCTTGCCCCACTGCACGGCGCGGATGTCCTTGTGCGTGGACGCCGGCAGGCCGGCCTCGGCCAGCGTCGGCAGCCAGGCGTTGGTGACGTCGTCCTCTTCGAGCGCGAGGTGGCCGCCGCTGCCGCGCAGGAAGTTGCCGGGGCCGATCTCGGCGACGTTGAACGGCACCATCGCGGACAGGAAGCGCAGCCGCGCGGCGACGGAGCGCGCCACCTCGGCGTTGTGCAGCCCGTTCTGCATGCACATCACCAGCGTGCCGACGGGCAGCGCACGCGCGAGCGACGTGGCGGCCTTCGGCGTCGCGCTGCTCTTGACGCACATCAGCACCAGCGCGATGCCGAGACCGGACGGCACGTCCTCATGCAGGCTCAGCATGTCGGCCGGCAGCGTGGCCGTCTTGCCATCGGGCTCGGTGACGGTCAGGCCGTTCGCGCGCAGCTGGTCGAGGACGCGCGGGCGTCCGACGAAGTGCACGTCGTGGCCGGCCAGCGCCAGGCGCCCGCCCAGGTAGCACCCGATCGAGCCCGCGCCCATGATGAGCACGGGACCGATCGGCGAGACGTCGGTCAGGATGAGATCAGCCACGTCGCACGCGCGTGGCGGTCAGCCCCGTGTTGGACGCGACGGATTCAGGCAACGGGATGCGCAAGGTCACGAAGCAGAGTGGGGCCGGTACGTCGTTCGATCTCCTGCGCCAGCGGCTGGCACAGGCCCGCGGCGAAGAGGGCCTCGCCGACGACGAACATCGGGCCGACCAGCAGGCCGACCAGGTCGTCGACGAACGCCGGCTTGCGGCCTTCGTAGTAGTGGCCGATGAACTGGAGCACCCAGCCGGTGATGAAGGTGATGAAGCCGCAGGCGAGCCAGGCACCGGTGCCGCCGACGGCGAACGGATGCGCGGCCCAGATCAGCAGGCCGTTGACCAGGCTGGTGGCCAGGCCCAGCACGAGGTTGCCGCGCGTCAGGTACCACGCGCTGGCCAGCGCCCACACGACCCACGCGGGCGTGAAGTGCACCTGCGCGACCTCGAACTGCGCGCGTGCCAGGAAGATGCCGATCGCGACGACGATCAGCGGGATGCCCAGGAAATGGGTGGCGATGTTGCGGCGATCGCGGTGGTAGGCCGCGTACTGCACCATCAGTTCGGTCGCCGGTCGGAAGGGACTGGGCATGTCGGTTCTCCTGCTGGAAAGGGCGGTTCGGCGAGCGGCGACTCGTGGCCGCGTCTGCTGGACCGCCTGAAGCTTGTCGTAGTGGAGCACGCGCCATGCCGGCTGTCAAAACCGGACGGCCCTGCTCGACCACACCCGATTCTCGCCGATGCGCGAGGGACTGCCATGGCCGGGTTCGCCCTAAACTCCGTCATCGGCACGCAAGGCGAGCAATCAAGACCCGAAAGATGGAAAACAAATCCCTGCTGGACTGGCACTCGATGTTCATGGGCGTGGCGCTGCTCGCGGCGGCGCGTTCGAAGGACGCGCGCAAGCGCAACGGCGCCTGCATCGCCAGTTCGGACTACAAGATCCTGGGCGTCGGCTACAACGGCCTGCCGCGCGGCTGCGACGACGACGATCCCGCGTACTGGGCCGACGACGACGAGGATCCGCTGCACTCGCGCCACAGCTACATCGTGCATGCCGAGGTCAACGCGATCCTCAACTGCGTGGTGCTGCCGCTGACGGATTCGACGATCTACGCCACCCAGTTCCCGTGCCCGCGCTGCGTGCAGTCGATCATCCAGGTGGGCATCAGGCGGGTGGTCTATCTCGAGCAGAAGCCGCACCAGGTGGCGGCGATAGCGGCCGCCAACAAGATGCTCCGGGATGCCGGCATCCAGGTGCATGCGCTGGCCGAGCTGGAGTCCGAGTCGCCGACCTGGTCGGCCCGACTCGAGCAGTTCATCCGCGACAGCCGACAGCCCGGCGCCGCCGAGTCGCCGCCGGGCGACATCTAGCGCAGGCAGTGCGGGGGATCGTTGAATAGGCCGCATCCGGGCGGCTTTTTCGTGGATCGGCGGCGGGGAGGGTCCCGCACCATCGAGTTGTGGACAACCAGAATCCCTGGACGTCCGCAACCGGAGGTGGACGCCATGACCCGAGTTCCCCAGATCAACGATCTCCAGCAGACCCCCAACGACTTCCTGCCGTTCGACGCGGCGCTGGCGGCGCGTCCGCCGCGCGCCAACCGCTCGCAGGTCGCCGGCTTCAGCACCACGCACATGGGTGCCGAGGAACTGGGCGTGGGCGCGCTGCTGCGCTTCAAGTCGATGATGGCGCTCGAAGGCCAGACCGTGCACCTCGCGCGCCTGTGCTACGACAAGCTGTACGCCTACGAACGCATCGCCGCCGCCCACACCAGCGGCGACGAGAACCTGCGCCGCCTGGCGCTGGAGCTGTTCCAGATCTACCACCGGCGCGCGACGGCCGGCCTCGCATCGCAGTGATTCCTGGCCATGCGTAAAGCCCAGCAGACCCGCTCGCTGGTCGCGGCCTGGTTCGATTTCCTGCCGCCGGCCGAGATGCCCGTGGCGCAGACGATCCACAAGACGATCCGTGCCACCGTGGCCGAGCTCACCGAGACCATCCGCCAGGGCAACCTGCTGCTGTCGATGAACGGCGAGCCGCTGCTGGCGATCGCGCCGGCGCGCAACCAGGTCAACCTGCTGATCTTCAACGGCGCCGACGTCGAGGCCACGCTGGGCCCGCTCGAGGGCGTCGGCCGACGCCAGCGCCAGGTGGCGTTCCCGAGCACGAGTCCGGTGGACATCGCGCGCGTCGAACAGGTGGCGCGCGTCAGCGCCGAGGTCGCCCGCAGGCAGCAGGCGGACTTCAACCACCACTGACGCGGCCGCGCGATCGGGACAAGAGGCGGGACGCGCGCGGCGTCGCCGCCTTTCGCCTTTTTTCAGGCCGTCGCGACCGTGAAGCGCGCGCGAACGTGCCGGGGCGTCTCGATCTCGTCGACGATCGCCACGGCCAGGTCCGCGACGGAGATGCCGGCCGGCGCCTCGCCCGCCATCAGCAACTGCTCGCCGCCGACGCGGTACTTGCCGCTGCGCTCGCCCGGGGCCAGCAGCGCGGGCGGGCTGAGGAACGTCCAGTCCAGCGCGGTGTTGCCGCGCAGCGCGGTCAGCGCGTCGCGCGCGGCTTTCGCGCCGGGAATGATGTTGGGCGGGACGTGCGACGCGAACTCCGGCGTGTCGACCATCTGCACGCCCGGCGCGACGAACAGGCTGCCCGCGCCACCGACGACCAGCAGGCGCTTGACGCCCGATTGCTCGACACCGGCGACGATCGCGTCGTTGCCCTTCATGAACTGCGCGTAGAGCTCGGGCACGTCCCAGCCCGGGTTGAACGCGGAAATCACGGCGTCATGGCTTTTCACCGCGGCGGCGACGGCGTCGGGACTGTCGGCATCGAGCGCCTTGCTCGTCAGGTTCGGTTGCGCCGCCAGCTTGGCCGGGTTGCGCGCCAGCGCGGTGACGTGGTGGCCGCGTTGCAGCAGTTCCGCGAGGACGGCGGTGCCGACGAAGCCGGTGGCGCCGATCAGGGCGATCTTCATGAGGTTCTCCAAGGGGTCAGAAGGAATGACTGAACGATACGAGCTTCACAATCGCGCCGGTAGCGGGGTAGAGTTGCCATCACCTTGAAGCTGCACTTACGAATCGAATGGATGACCTGAAGCCGCTGGCCGTGTTCGCCGAGGTGGTCGACGCCGGCTCGATGAGCGCGGCCGCGCGTCGCCTGGGCATGAGTCCGTCGGCCGTCAGCCAGGCGATCCGCGCTCTCGAGCAGCAAGGCGGCGTCACGCTGCTGCACCGCTCCACGCGCAAGCTCGCGCTCACCGAGGCCGGCGAGCGCTACTACCCGCATTGCCAGCGCATGCTGGAGGCCGCGCGAGCGGCGGCGCAGTCGCTGCAGCTGGCGCGCGACGCGCCTACCGGCGAGCTGCGCGTGTCGGCGCCGGTGGGCTTCGCCATCCACGTCGCGCCGGCGCTCGCGCCGCTGCTCGATGCGGCGCCGGAACTTCGGCTGCGGCTGCTGGTGGACGACGCGATGATCGACCTCATCGACCATCGCATCGACGTCGCGATCCGCGCCGGCCGGCTCGCCGATTCGAGCTGGATCGCGCGCCGGCTGTGCGACTTCGACATGATCCTGTGCGCGTCGCCCGACTACCTCGCGCGCCGCGGCACGCCCGCCGCGCCGCAGCAGCTGCCGGCGCACCAATGGCTCGCGTTCGCGCGCGAAAGCCCGGTCGAGGGCCCGCACGACGGCTTCGCCGCGCCGGGCAACGCATCGCTCGTGCCTTCGGGCAAGGGCCTGGGCAAGGCCGCGCTCGCCATCTCGCAGCCGGCGACGATGCCGCTGGACATGCACTCCGCCGCCGGCGACCGCCACCGCGTGCACGTGCCGGCGCGCATCGCCTGCAACAACCAGATCTCGCTACAGCAGATGTGCGAGCACGGCCTCGGCCTGGCGCGGCTCAGCCATGCCGACGTCGCCCCGGCGCTGGCGCGCGGCACGCTCGTTCGCGTGCTGCCGCAGTGGCGCTTCGCGGCAATCCCCGTGTGGGCGGTGACGCCCAGGCGCGACGACGCGGAGGCGGCGAAGGTGCGCGGTGCGATCGACGCCCTGAAGCGCTACTTCGCCACCTTGCCGACCGCAGCCAGCGACGCCGCGGCCTGAGCCGCGCGGCGCTGGCCGCACAGCGGCTGCGCCTTCGCCGCCACCTGCACGCCGAACAGCACGCAACACCAGGCGACGAACACCCACAGCAGGAAGGCCGGGATGCTGGCCAGCGCGCCGTAGGCGGACAACGACACCGAGTGGCTGAAGTACAGCGCGCAGCCGCGCCACGAGCCCCATGCCGCGATGCCGGCGGCGAGCGAGCCGAACGCGCTCGCGCGCCAGCTCAGCGCATAGCCAGAGAAGGCGCGCAGCGTCACGAACAGCACGACGATGCTCAGCGCGAACGGATAGTTGATGGCGGAGAAGTCGCCGGGCAGCAGCGCCAGCACCGCGGCCAGCGGATGCAGCACGGCGAAGGCCAGCAGCGCGCCGGTGGGCGCCAGCACCAGGAAGGCGCAGTAGTGCAGCAGGCTGGTCGTGAGCGAGCCCTTGGCGCCGCAGATCTTCTGGATGTGTCCTTCGAGCTCGCGCGCCATCAGCACCAGCGTCACGCAGAAGCCCGCGAGCCCCAGCGCGCCGATGTTCTGCGTGACCTGCGACGCCGCCTGCAGCATCAGGTTGACGACGTCGCGGCTCTGCGCCGGCAGCAGGTACTGCGCGAGCACTGCCTCGAACTGGTCGCGCGTGGCGTCGGAGACGCCGTAGAAGTTCATCACGCGCAGTCCGACCGTCATCAGCGGCACGAGCGCCAGCACCGACGTGAACGCCAGCGAGCTCGCGCGGATCAGCGCCTCCTCGGTGACGAACGCGAACAGCGCGTCCCACACCACTTCGGCGGCGAGGATGCCGCGATGAACGGGACGACGCCAGCTCCAGCCTGCTTGCGCGGGGTCGGGCGCGGACCACTGCAGCAGCAGCTTCCAGAATTCCATCAATGAGCCGGCTGAACGTGGCCTGTGGGGACGATGGCCGTTGGAGCGCCGTCGTCCTGCGGAGTTCCCCGGCGTCAAGCTGTCGGCTGTCTGACAAAGCCGGGTGTCTCGGGAGGCGCGTGCGCTGCAATCATCGGTATGCTGGCCGTTTGAAAATCCCGGGGAGGGAACATGATATTTCGAATGACGCGCCGCGTCCTGGCGTGCATGGGGCTGGGCGTGTTCGCGCTGTGGTCCGGCGCGGCCGTCGCCGGCCAGGTGGAGGCGCTGACGGCGCACGTGCCGGACCGGGTCGACTTCGATGCCGCCAAGAACGCGGGCGTCAAGAAGATCGCGATCCTGCACATCAACCCGATGCGCCACTTCGTCATCCAGAATTCCGGCCTGCTCACTGCGGCATTTCCCGGCCTGGCGGAAGCGCTCGTCGAGGGTGGCGTCAACACGAAGCACACGTCGGACTACCTGGACGAGCTGAAGAAGAAGTCGGTCGCGTTCGGGCCGCAGCTGGCCGACGCGTTGCAGCGCGAGCTGACGAAGGACGGCTACGAGGTGAGCGTCCTGCAACAGAGCCCGCACCTGAAGGAGGACAAGAAGACGCTGGACTACTCCAACATCCGCAGCGACGCCGACGCGCTGTTGACGGTGTGGTACAGCAAGACCGGCTACTGGTCGCCGACCAACAAGCCCGACTTCTCGCCGATGATCGTCGTCGGCGTGAAGCTCACCGATGCGCACACCTTCGAGACGCTTTTCTTCAAGGCCTTCGACGTCACGCCGGTCGCCAGCCAGGTGTCCAACGAAAACGTCGAAGCCATGGTGCCCGACGCGAAGTACCAGTACGCGGACTTCGACGCGTTGATGTCGCGCTTCGACGAGTCCGTGCAGGGCCTCCAGGATTCGCAGGACCTGATCGCGGTTCACGTCGCGCAGCGGCTCAGGCCGGCCGCCGCGAACCCTTGAGGCCGCCGGTCGCGCTCAGGTCGGGAACGTGCCGGGCAGCAGGATGTCGCGGGTGACGTTCCGGATGTCGCGATGGCCGCAGAACGCCATCGTGATGTCCATCTCGTTGCGCAGGATCTCGAGGCACTTCGTGACGCCTCGCTCGCCCATCGCGCCCAGGCCGTAGAGGAAGGGCCGGCCGATCATCGTGCCGCGGGCGCCGAGCGCCACGGCCTTGAGGACGTCCTGGCCCGAGCGGATGCCGCCGTCCATCCAGACCTCGATGTCCTTGCCGACCGCGTCCGCGATGGCGGGCAGCGCCTCGATCGAGCTCGGCGCGCCATCGAGCTGGCGGCCGCCGTGGTTGGACACGATCAGCGCGTCGCAGCCGGAGTCGGCGGCGAGACGGGCGTCCTCGACGTCCATGATGCCCTTGAGGATCACCTTGCCGCCCCAGCGCTTCTTGACCCACTCGACGTCGGCCCAGCTGAGCGCCGGGTCGAACTGCCTGGCCGTCCATTCGGACAGCCGGCTGACGTCGCCGACGCCCTCGACGTGCCCGACGATGTTGCCGAACGTGCGCCGCTTCGTGCCCAGCATGCCCAGGCACCAGCGCGGCTTGGTCGCGAGGTTGATCAGGTTGGCGAGCGTGGGCTTGGGCGGCGCCGACAGGCCGTTGCGCACGTCCTTGTGGCGCTGTCCGAGGATCTGCAGGTCCAGCGTCAGCACCAGCGCGCTGCACCTGGCCGCGCGGGCGCGTTCGATCAGGCGCTCGATGAAGCCGCGGTCGCGCATCATGTAGAGCTGGAACCAGAACGGCGCCGTCGTGTTCGCGGCGATGTCCTCGATCGAGCAGATGCTCATCGTCGATAGCGTGAACGGCACGCCGAACTTCTCGGCCGCGCGCGCGGCCAGGATCTCGCCGTCGGGGTGCTGCATGCCGGTCAGGCCCGTCGGCGCAAGCGCCACGGGCATGGCCGCCGGCACGCCGATCATCGTCGTCGCGAGGCTGCGGTTCTCCATGTTGACCGCCACGCGCTGGCGCAGCTTGATCTTCTGGAAATCGCTCTCGTTCGCGCGGTACGTGCCCTCCGTCCACGAGCCCGAGTCGGCGTAGTCGTAGAACATGCGCGGCACGCGCTTTTGCGCCAGCACGCGCAGGTCTTCGATGCAGGTGATCGTGGTCATCTAGTGCTTGTCTCCGCGCCCTCCGGCGTGCCGTGATGGTAGCGCGGGACGGACCCGCGCGCCGGCCGCGCGGCGTCGCTGCCGTGTCGGGACGGAGCAGCATGTGAACCGGCCCACCCGGGGCCGGGGATCATGTAGGCTGGCGGCCTTTGTCGCAACGGAGTTTCGCCATGGCCATCGTCCGCTCGGGCAGCAAGAGCGTCCTGCTCGTCGTCGACGTGCAGGTTGCCGTCATGAAGAACGGCTGGGAGGCGCCGCGCGTCATCGCCAATGTCGCGACGGCGGTCGAGCGGGCGCGCGCGCAAGGCGTGCCGGTGCTGTGGGTGCAGCACGAGAGCGAGGACATGCCCTACGACAGCCCCGGCTGGCAATGGGTGCCCGAGCTCGTGCCGGCCGCCGGCGAGGTGCGGCTGTTCAAGAAATACGCCTCGAGCTTCGAGGAGACGCCGCTCGAGCGCGAACTGGATCGCCTGGGCGCCAGCCACATCGTGCTGGCCGGCGCGCAGAGCAACTGGTGCATCCGCGCGGCCGCGTACGGCGCGCTCGATCGCGGCTACGACCTGACGCTGGTCGCGGATGCGCACACGACGGACGACATCGAGCGCGACGACGGCAGCGTGATCGAGGCGCGCGGCATCGTCGACGACCTGAACATCGCGATGACATGGCTGAGGTACCCGGGACGCGGGCCGCGCATCGCGAAGGCCGCCGACCTCGAGTTCTAGAACAAGGTCGGCTCGTCCGGCCGCTCGTCCTCGACCTGCCCTGGCTTCGCCGTGCTGGCCTGCCCGCCCGACTTCTTCGCGTGACGCGGCCCCGCGCTCGCGGGCGCGCCCGGGCGCGAGAGCCCGCCCACGCGCACGCCCAGCAGCCGCAGGCGCCGCGTCAGGTCGACACGCTTGAGGCAAAGGCCGGCGACCTGGCGGATCTCGGCCGGGTCGCAGGTCGGAATCGTGATCGACTGGTCGCGCGTCACCGTCTTGAAGTCGTCGAAGCGCAGCTTGATGCCGATGGTGCGGCCGACGTAGCCCTTGCGCGAGAGGTCGGCGGCCACCTGCGTGCACAGCTGCGTGAAGACGTCCCCCAGCTCGGCGCGGTCGCGCTTGGCGTGCAGGTCGCGGTCGAAGGTCGTCTCGCGGCTCATCGACACCGGCTCGCTGCTGGTGACCACCGGCCTGTCGTCGATGCCGCGCGAGACGGCGTGCAGCCACAGCGCGGTGTTGACGGTGAAATGCTGCGTGAGCCAGGCCATGTCGCGCGCCGCCAGCTCGCCGATCGTGTGGATGCCGAGCGAGTCGAGCCGCGCGCCCGCCTTCGGGCCGATGCCGTTGATGCGGCGCACCGGCAGCGGCCAGATGCGCGTGGGGATGTCCTCCATGGTCAGCACGGTCAGGCCGTTGGGCTTGTCGAGCTCGGACGCGATCTTGGACAGCAGCTTGTTGGGCGTCACGCCGACCGAGCAGGTGAGGCCCGTCGCGCGCTTGACGTTGTTCTTCAGCTCCTGCGCGAACGCGCGCACGCCGCCCAGCGGATCGTGGCCGATGGTGTCGCGGATGCCGGGCACGTCGGTCAGGTCGATGTAGATCTCGTCGATGCCGCGATCCTCGATCACCGGCGCCAGCTCCGCGACCGCGGCCTTGAACTTGCGCGAGTAGAGGCGGTAGCTGTCGAAGTCCATCGGCAGCAGGATCGCGTGCGGCGCGAGCGCGGCGGCCTTCATCATGCCCAGGCCGGAGAACACGCCGAAGGCGCGCGCCTCGTAGGTGGACGTGGTGACGACGCCGCGGCCGACGTAGTCCTCCAGCTTGGCGAACTTGAGCGTGCCGTCGTCCTGCATCACCGGCGTGTGGCGCCGCCCGCCGCCGACCACGGCCGCCAGCCCGCGGATCATCGGATAGCGCAGCAGTTCGACCGACGCATAGAACGCGTCCATGTCGAGGTGCGCGATGACGCGGGGCAGCGGGTGGCTCATGCCCGTATTCTGTATGAAATCACAGTGATTTCATACGCTGAGCAGACTTCAACCGACCTTGTCCGCCACCAGCTTGCCGACCGTTGCCGCCACGCCGGTGGCGACGCAGCCCCACGCGGTGTCGATGAACGACAGCCCCAGCGGCCAGTCGCGCAGCGTGGCCATGTTGGTGAGGTCGTAGGTCATGTAGGTCATGAAGCCGAACAGCGCGCCCCAGGCCGCGGCCATCTTCCAGTCGCCGGGCGCGCGCGGCAGCACGACGAAGGCCATCAGGCCGATCGCGAACAGCAGGTAGAACGCCACCGCAGCCACGAAGTTCGGATGCTCGGCCATCAGGTGGCCGATGCCGCGCGTGTACAGCGGCCGCGCGACGACGCCGATCCACAGGACGTCCAGCAGCATCATCGTGACGACGATCGCGAGGTAGGGCAGCAGCAGCTTCATCGGCGGTCTCCGGCTTGTGTGTCGCGGCGTCGGCAAGGCCCGCGCCCGCCGCATCGTCGCACGCGGCCGCAAGCAGGGCTTCAGCTTGCCGCGGCGAGGCGCATGTCGCACCGGACAATGCGGCGGTGCGCGCGCATCGGCGCGCTGCTTGCCAAGGCCATCCATGACCCCTCCGTTGAGACGATTCGTGCACGTGTTCAAGGTGCGGCCGCGGTTGTTCATCGTCCTCGCCATCGGCGTGCTCACGGGCCTGCTCCTGCCGATGGGCGTCGCGTCGCAGCCGATCTCGCGCTGGCTGATCGCCTGGAACGTCGGCGCGTGGCTCTACGTCGCGCTGGCCGCGGCGATGATGATCCGGTCGTCGAAGGGACACATGCGCCACCGCGCGCAGCTGCAGGACGACGGCAAGTACGCGATCCTCGGCCTGACGGTGATCGCGGCCATCGCCAGCCTGATCGCGATCGCGTTCGAGCTGGCGGTGGTCAAGGACCTGCATGGCCTGTCGCGCGGCCTGCACATCGCGCTGGCCGGGCTCACGGTGCTGTCGTCGTGGAGCTTCATCCAGGTCATGTTCACGCTGCACTACGCGCACGACTACTACATGGCGGCCTGCCACGGCCACAAGCCGGGCCTGCAGTTCCCCGACGACGAGGATCCGGACTACGGCGACTTCTTCTATTTCTCCGCGATCATCGGCACCTCGGGCCAGACGGCCGACGTCTCGTTCGTCACCAAGCCGATGCGGCGCATCGGCTCGCTGCACTGCATCCTGGCCTACCTGTTCAACACGACCGTGCTCGCGTTGCTGATCAACATCGGCGCCAGCCTGTTCTGATATCGACGCGCGGCGCGCGGGCGCGTGATGGCGTCGCACGCGCATCAGCGTACATGCGCTGCGCGGCGATTGGGGCTACAAATTGCGCCGGTCTCCTCAACGTTTTCCAGGAAGGTTCCCCATGAAGAAGTCGGCTCTCGTCACCCTGTTGCTCGTCGCCTCGGTCTCCATCGCCTACGCGCAGGGCGGCGGCAGCGGCGCTCCGGCCGCCGCCGGCCAGACGGAATCGCCCAAGGGCGAGGCCTCGGCCAGCGCCGCGGCGAAGGCCAAGGCAGACAAGCGCGCCGCCAAGAAGGCCGCGAAGGCGTCCAAGAAGGCGTCCGCGGCGTCGATGTAAGCGCGGCGCGGGGCGTCCGCCCCGTGTCCGCAGGCGGTGTCCGCGAGTGTCCGCGGACACTCGCCACGCGTCGGGAGACGCGCGCAAGTCCTTGATCCACAAGGCATCTCGCCATCGCTCGGCGGTGGCACGCTCATTGCGAACATGAAGCCGGACAGCACGCCAGACGTGCGCCGCCCGGACACCCTTCATGATTCGTGACACCTCCTCGCAAGACACCGCCATCGTCCGCCCGAAAGGCCGCCGGCGCCTCGCCGTCGGCGCGGCCATCGTCGCCGCGATCGCGCTGGCCGCGTGGAGCCTGCCGCAGGCCCGTCGGCTGATCGGCACGGGCAGCTCGGTCAGCGTGGAGCGCCTGGGCCTGGACGACGTCAGCCGCGGCCCGTTCGTGCGCGACATCGAGGCCGAGGGCCGCGTCGTGGCCGCCTTCAGTCCGACGCTGTTCGCGCCGCAGGCCGGCGCCGTCACGCTGCAGGTGCACGCGGGCGACTCGGTCAAGAAGGGCCAGGTGCTGGCGACGATCGCCAGCCCCGACCTGACCGCCAAGCTGGCGCAGGAACTCGCGACCGCCGACACGCTGCAGACCGACACGCTGCGCGCCAAGGTCGACGCGAGCGAGCAGCATGCGGCGCTGCAGGGCGCGCGCGAGAACGCGGCGATCGACGTCAAGGCCGCCGAGACCGACCTCGCGCGCCAGCAGAAGGCCTACGACGCCGGCGCCGCGGCCGGCATGCAGGTCGACCACGCGCGCGACGCGCTCGAGAAGGCGCGCATCGCGCTCGCCCACGCCGAGGCCGGCCTGCATTCGAAGGACGACAGCCTCAAGTTCGACGTGCAGTCCAAGGAACAGGCGCATGCGCGCCAGGTGTTGCTGGTGCAGGACCTGCAGCGCCAGGTCGGCGAGCTGGCGGTGAAGTCTCCCGTCGACGGCCAGGTGGGACAGCTGTTCGTCGCGGAGCGCGCCAGCGTCGCCAAGGACGCCCAGTTGCTCACCGTGATCGACCTGACGCAGCTCGAGGTGCAGATGCAGGTCGCCGAGAGCTTCGCGCGCGACCTCGCGGTGGGCATGCCCGGCGAGATCTCGGGCAACGGCCAGACGTGGAAGGCGCGCGTCAGCGGCATCTCGCCGGAGGTCGTCGCCAACCAGGTGGCGGCACGCCTGCGCTTCGACGGCGCGATGCCGGAACAACTGCGCCAGAACCAGCGCCTGTCCGTGCGCGTGCTGCTCGACCAACGCCCCGACGTGCTGAGCGTGCGGGCCGGCAGCTTCATCGACGAGTCCGGCGGCCAGTACGCGTACGTGGTGCGCGACGGCATCGCCGTGAAGACGCCGGTGCGGCTGGGCGCGCGCAGCGTCGACCGCGTCGAGATCCTGTCCGGGCTGAAGGCCGGCGACCGCGTCGTCGTCACCGGCGCCGACAACTTCCACGCCGAGCCCGCCGTGGCGCTGTCCCATTGATTTCCCTTCCAACGAGGAATGCCATGCTGAAGATGACCGGCCTGTCCAAGGCCTACCGCACCGAAGTGGTCGAGACCTACGCGCTGCGCGGGTTCGACCTCGAAGTCAAGCAAGGCGAGTTCGTCGCCGTCACCGGCCCGTCGGGCTCGGGCAAGACGACCTTCCTGACGATCGCCGGCCTGCTGGAGGCGCCCACGGGCGGCCGCTACGAGCTCGATGGCGTCGACGTGAGTTCGCTCGGCGACGACGCGCGCTCGCGCATCCGCAACCAGAAGATCGGCTTCATCTTCCAGGGCTTCAACCTGATCGCCGACTTGAACGTGTTCGACAACGTCGACGTGCCGCTGCGCTATCGCGGCATGAAGGCCGACGAGCGCAGGCGCCGCGTGCGCGCGGCGCTGGAGCGCGTTGGCCTGGCCGCGCGCGAGAAGCACTATCCGGCCGAGCTCTCGGGCGGCCAGCAGCAACGTGTCGCGATCGCGCGCGCGCTGGCGGGCGAGCCGCGCCTGCTGCTCGCCGACGAGCCGACCGGCAACCTCGACAGCCAGATGGCGCGCAGCGTGATGGACCTGCTCGAGGAGCTGAACCGCGACGGCGCCACCATCGTGATGGTCACGCACGATCCGCAGCTGGCCGCGCGCGCGCAGCGCAACGTGCACGTGATCGACGGCCACGTCGTCGACACGTCCGACGAGGTGCGGCTGACCGGCCGCAGCAACGCGCATGGCGAGGCGCCGGTCCATGCGTGACGTGGCCTCGCGTCGGCGCCTCGTGGTGCTCGCGGGCGTGGTCGCGTGCGCGCTGGCCGCGTGCCGGCCTGCGCAGGCGGACGACCTGCTGGACGTCTTCAGCCTGGCGCGCGCCAACGATCCCGTGCTGGCCGCCGCCGACGCGACGCGCCTGGGCACGCACGACCTCGCCGACCAGGCGCGCGCCGCGCTGTTGCCGCAGGCCTCTGCCGCTGCGGCGATCGGCCGCGAGCGCGACTCCGGCGCCGCGCAGCCGACCGCGAGCTCGCACACCAGCGACGTCACGCTGGGCGTCAGCCAGGTCGTGTTCGACGCCGGCCTGTGGTCGCAGCTGAAGGCCGCGCGCTTCAACGCCGACGCGCAGGACGCGACGCTGCAGGCCGCGCAGCAGGACCTGTGCCTGCGCGTGGCGACCGCGTACTTCGACGCGCTGCTGGCCGCCGACATCCTCGCCAGCGTGCAGGCCAACGAGGACGCGTTCGCGCAGCAGGTCGAGCAGTCGCAGCAGCGCTACAAGGCCGGCCTCGACGCGCAGGTCGACGTCGACCAGTCGCGCTCCTACCAGGCGCTGGCGCACGGCAACACCATCGCGGCGCGGCAGGCGCTGGTCGACGCGCTGGCCGCCGTCGCCGAGATCACCGGCAGCACGCCGGCGACGTTGAAGACGCTGCGCGACGACCTGCCGCTGACGATGCCGTCGCCGGCCGATCCGCAGGCCTGGGTCGCGACCGCGCTGCAGGGCAATCCGGCCGTGTGGGCCGCGCAGAAGGGCGTTGCCTCCGCCGAGAGCTCGATCGACGCGGCGCGCGCGGGCCACCTGCCGTCGCTGAGCGCGGGCTTCAACCTCGGGCGTCCGACCGGCACGCCGTACGGCGACACCAGCGGACGTCTCGCCAACACCGCCGTGCTGACGCTCAACGTACCGCTGTTCGCCGGCGGCGCCACGCAGGCGCGCGTGAGCCAGGCGGTGCACCAGCGCGACGGCGCGCGCGACAGCCTCGAGACGCAGCGGCGCGCCGTCGAACGCGCGACCAAGGCCGCCTACGGCAGCGTCATCACCGGCATCGGCGAGGTGCGCTCCACGCGCGACGCCGTCGCCGCGGCGCAGGCCTCGCTGGACGCGACGCGCGTCGGCCGCGAGGTGGGCAACCGCACGCAGACCGACGTCCTCAACGCGATCCAGACGCTCGCGCAGGCGCAGGCCGCGTACGCGCAGGCACGGCATCAATTCATCCTCGGCCGGCTGCAGTTGCAGCAGGCGGCCGGCGCGCTGACGGAGGCCGACCTGGCCAACGTCAACGCGCTCCTCCAGTGACGGAGATCACCCATGTTCCTCTACTACTTCGACCTCGCGCTGCGCAGCTTCCGCTCCGCGCGCGGCCTCACGGCGCTGATGGTGCTGACGATCGCGATGGGCATCGGCGCGAGCATGACGACGCTGACGACGTTCCGCGCGCTGTCGGGCGATCCGCTGCCGGGCCACAGCGCCGACATCCTGCGCGTCCAACTGGACGCGAACGCCTCGCCGGCCGCGCCTGGCCAGGAGCCCGACACGCAACTCACGACCTTCGACGCGGCGGCGCTGCTGCGCGAAAAACATGCGACGCGCCAGGCGATGATGTCCGGCGCCGGGCTCAACGTGGAGCCCGCCGCCGACATGCCCGGCGCGCTGAAGCCGTTCGAGGCCGACACGCGCATCACGACCGCCGACTTCTTCCCCATGTTCCAGACACCGTTCCTCTACGGACAGGGCTGGAGCGCCGCCGACGACGCCGCCAACGCGCCGGTGGTCGTGCTCAGCAAGGCGTTCAACGAGAAGATGTTCGGCGGCACCAACAGCGTCGGCCGCAGCCTGCGTGCCGACGGCAACGACTACCGCGTGGTCGGCGTGCTGGACGACTGGCAGCCGGTGCCGTACTACTTCGACCTGAACGTGGGCCGCTACCGCAAGACCGAGTCCATCTTCATGCCGTTCGGCACCGCGCTGGAGCGCAAGGTGGGCACCAACGGCTCGATGACCTGCTGGGGCGACAACGCGACGCCGCATCCGCACGACCTCAACGCGCCGTGCAGCTGGATCCAGTACTGGGTCGAGCTGGACACGCCGGCCGACCGCGCCGCGTACCGCGAATACCTCATGCAGTATTCGGCGGCGCAGCACGCCGCCGGACGCTTCAAGCGCGAACCCAATCCGCGTCTGCGCGACGTGATGGCGTGGCTGTCGAACCAGCAGGTGGTGCCGTCCGACGTGCGCCTGCAACTGTGGCTGGCGTTCGGCTTCCTGGCCGTCTGCCTGGTCAACACGGTGGGCCTGCTGCTGGCCAAGTGCCTGCGCCGCTCGCCCGAGATCGGCGTGCGGCGTGCGCTCGGCGCGCCCCGGCGCCAGATCTTCGCGCAGTTCCTGATCGAGGCCGGCACCATCGGCCTGGCCGGCGGCGTGCTGGGACTGCTGTTCGCGGCGATCGGCGTCTGGTTCGTGCGTCACGGCACCACGCGCGGCGCGCAGTTCGTCACCCTCGACGCGACCGCGCTCCTCACCACGTTCGCGCTGGCGATCGGCGCGAGCATCGTCGCCGGCCTGCTGCCCGCGTGGAAGGCGTGCGACGTGTCGCCCGCATCCCAGCTCAAGTCGTCCTGACACGGAGTCCGCCATGCTTCAGATCCGCCCCATCCTGTCCACGCTGCGCCGCCATCGCACGGCCGCGCTGCTGATCGTCATCGAGATCGCCCTGACCTGCGCGATCGTCTGCAACTCGGTGTTCCTGATCGCCAACCGCATCGAGCGGCTGCAATTCGGCAGCGGCCTCGCCGACACCGAACTGGTGCACCTGGGCACCTACAGCATCGGCAAGAACGACAACGCCATCGCGGGCACGCGCGAGGACCTGGCGGCGCTGCGCGCGCTGCCCGGCGTGCGCAGCGCGGCGATCGTGTCGGTGCTGCCCTTCGGCAACCAGGCGCGCGTCTCGGGCATCAACCTGACGCCGGACCAGCCGACGTCCACCCTCAGCGCCGCGATGTACAACGGCGACGTCGGCCTGGTGGGCACGCTGGGCCTGAAGATGGTCGCCGGCCGCGACTTCAACGCCGACGAGATCGTCGACGAGGACGACTTCGACAAGGTCGACGACTACCACTTGGCCGGCGTCATCGTCAGCCGTGCCGTGGCCGAACGTCTCTTTCCCGGCAAGCAGGCCCTCGGCCAGGCGATCTACGTCTTCGGCAAGTCGCCGCTGCGCATCGTCGGCGTGGTCGACCGGCTGACGAGCCCGCATCCCGACCACGGCGACGCGCGCGACCTGTATTCGATGATCCTGCCCATCCGTCCGACCTTCGACGGCGGCACCTATGTGCTGCGCACCGATCCGGCCCAGCGAGACACCGTGCTGAAGGCGGCCGTGGCGGCGCTGGACAAGGTCGACCCGCATCGGGTCGCGCAGGAGCACGGCACGCTCGAGGACCTGCGCGGCGACTACTACAAGACCGACCTCTCGATGGTGTGGCTGCTGGCCGGCGTGTGCGTCGCGCTGCTGGTGGTGACCGCGTTCGGCATCGTCGGCCTGGCGAGCTTCTGGGTGCAGCAGCGCACGAAGATGATCGGCACGCGGCGCGCGCTCGGCGCGACGCGCGGCCAGATCCTGCGCTACTTCCAGACCGAGAACCTGCTGCTGACGAGCGCCGGCATCGCACTCGGCATGCTGGGCGCGTTCGCGATCAACCAGTGGCTGATGACGCAGTACGAGCTGCCGCGCCTGCCGGCGCTGTACCTGCCGCTGGGCGCGCTCGCGCTGTGGGCGCTGGGCCAGATCGCGGTGCTGGCGCCGGCGCGACGCGCGGCCGCGCTGCCGCCCGCGCATGCGATGCGTGGTCTCAGCTGAGGCGTGGACTCGACCGTGGGAAAGTCCCGAAAGATTCGGTCACAGTTTGCCGCCGCGGGCCCGGCACAATGGCGGGATGACGTCTCGAATCCATTTCCTTGCGCTCGCCGTGTTCGCCACCCTGGGCGGCGCGGCCTTGGCGGCCGAAGAGCCGGAGGCAGTGTCGAACAGCCCCGAAACCGCCGCGACCCTGTACGGCCAGTCGGTGTCGCTGCCGCGCCAGGCCACGGCCTGCGCCGAGCGCATCGCCGACTACATGCCGCGCTTCCAGAAGTTCTACGATGCCTGGCGCACCGAGAACGCGGCGCAGATCGCGGCCGGCAACAAGTTCATCCACGAGCAGGCGGCCAAGGGTGGCGTCGATGCCGACGCGGGCCTGGCCAAGCTGGCCGACGCGGACGTGGAGCGGCTGCGCAAGACCTCGACCGAGCTGCTCGCGCATCACTGCCAGCTGATGATCGAATCCCTGGCGCCGCCTGCCACGAATTGATGGTCGGCACCGGCGCGTTGCGGAGGGCATCGTGCGAACCGTCCTGATCATCGACGACAACCCCGGCGTCGGCGAGGCGCTGGCGCTCGCGCTGTCGCTGCGCGACATCCGCCCGCTGGTCGCGCTGGGCCCCGAGCAGGGCCTGGCGCTGCTGGATCGCGAGCGCGTCGACGTCGTGATCCAGGACATGAACTTCAGCGCCGACACCACGTCCGGCGAGGAGGGCGTCGCGCTGTTCCGCGCGATCCGGGCGCGCCACGTCGACGTGCCCGTCGTGCTGCTGACCGCGTGGACGCGGCTCGAGAGCGCCGTCGAGCTGGTCAAGGCCGGCGCGGCCGACTACCTCGCCAAGCCCTGGGACGACGCCAAGCTGCTGGCGACCGTCGAGAACCTGCTGGAGCTGGCCGAGACCGGCGCCGAGGTGCGCCGCGCGCGCACCGAGCGCCGTGCGCGCAAGGACGCACTGGCCGCGCGCTACAAGCTGGGCGATCTCGTCGTCGAGTCCGACGCCACGCTGCGGCCGCTGGAGCTGGCCTGCCAGGTCGCGCGCTCCGACGTGCCCGTGCTCATCACCGGCCCCAACGGCAGCGGCAAGGAGCGCATCGCGGCCATCGTGCATGCCAATTCGTCCGTCGCGCGCGGGCCGTTCGTCGCGCTCAACTGCGGCGCGCTGCCGGCCGACCTCGTCGAGGCCGAGCTGTTCGGTGCGGAGAGCGGCGCCTACACCGGCGCCAACAAGGCCCGCGAAGGCCGCTTCGACGCGGCCGACGGCGGCACGCTGTTCCTCGACGAGATCGGCAACCTGCCGCCCGGGGGCCAGATGAAGCTGTTGCGCGTGCTCGACACCGGCAGCTTCCAGCGCCTGGGCTCGAACCAGACGCGCCACGTCAAGGTGCGCGTGCTGAGCGCGACCAACGCCGACCTGAAGGCGATGGTGCGCGACGGCACGTTCCGCGAGGACCTGTACTACCGGCTCAACGTGATCGAGGTGCGCCTGCCGCCGTTGGCCGAGCGTGTCGACGACATCCTGCCGCTGGCGGAGCACTTCCTCGCCGGCCGCGCGCTGCTCGCCGACGCCGCGCGCGACGCGCTGCGCGCGCACGCGTGGCCGGGCAACGTGCGCGAGCTGAAGAACGTGATCGAGCGCGCCGCGCTGCTCGCCGGCGGGCAGGCGATCAGCGTCGACCTGCTGGGCCTGCCCGAGACGGCGTCGGCGCCCGCTGCCGCGCGCAGCCTCGACGAGCCCAGCCGCGCCGCGATCGAGTCCGCGCTGGCGGCCGCGCACGGCGTCGTCAGCCGCGCCGCGCAGGCGCTGGGCATGTCGCGCCAGGCGCTGTATCGGCGCATGGAGCGCTACGCGATTCCGCCGGCGAGCTGATGCCCAACACGCTGCGCGCGCGCCTGGTGCTGATGATGACGCTGGCGGCGTTGTCCGGCGTCGTGGCGCATGCCGCGTTGACGCAGTGGCCGCTGCCGCAGGCGCTCGGGTGGCTGCGCGTGTCGCTCGGGCTGGGCCCGGCCTGGTCGGCACCGGCGCCGGGCAGCGCGTGGGCGATCGCGTGGACGGCGATCGTGGCGTTGCCGTTCTGCGCGTGGAGCGCCCGCGTCGTGCTCGCGCCGCTCGCTCGATTGCTGCGCGCGCTCGAAGGCGGCGTGCTGAGCTATCGCGACGGCGACTTCAGCCTCTCGCTGACGCCCACCGGCCACGGCGAGCTGGGCGAACTCGTACGCCTGCACAACGCGCTGGGCCAGGCCTTGCGCGAGCAGCGCCAGCACCTGGTGCAGCGCGAGCTGCTGCTCGACACCGTCGTCCAGAACACCCCCGTCGCGCTCGTGCTGACCGACGCCGGCGGCCACGTCGCCTACGCCAACATCGCCGCGCGCCAGATGCTGGGCGAGGGCCGCACGCTGCAGGGGCTGGACTTCGGCGCCGTGCTGGCCGGCGCGCCCGCGGCGCTGCGCGACGCGCTGGCAGCCGGCGAGGACACGCTGTTCAGCGTCTCGCTGGACGGCAGCGAGGAGACCTTCCACGTCTCGCAGCGCGGCTTCCGCCTGCAGGGCCGGCCGCATCGGCTGCACCTGCTGCGGCGCATGACGCGCGAGCTGTCGCGCCAGGAAGTGGCGAGCTGGAAGCGGCTGATCCGCGTCATCAGCCATGAGCTGAACAACTCGCTGGCGCCGATCTCGTCGCTGGCGCACAGCGGCGCGGAGCTGGTGCGCCGCGGCGACGCGACGCGCGCGATCGCGGTGCTCGACTCGATCGGCGAACGCGCGCGCCACCTGCACGGCTTCCTCGACGGCTACGCGCAATTCGCCAAGCTGCCGGCGCCGCGTCCGCAGGCGGTGGACTGGACGACCTTCCTCGCCGGCCTGCAGGCGCACAGCACGTTCGTCCTCGACGGCCCGGCGCCCGAAGGCGAGGCGCGCTTCGACCCGGTGCAGATGGAGCAGGCGTTGATCAACCTGCTGAAGAACGCGCACGAATCGGGCAGCCGCGCGGAGGAGGTGACGCTCGCCTGTGCCGCGTCGCGCAACGAGCTGGTGGTGGTCGTCTCCGACCGCGGGCCGGGCATGAGCGAGGCGGTGCTCGAACAGGCCTTGCTGCCGTTCTATTCGACCAAGCGGGCCGGCACGGGGCTCGGGCTCGCGCTCGCGCGCGAGATCGTCGAGGCGCACGGCGGGCGCATCGCGCTGGTCAACCGAAACGGCGGCGGCTTGCGGGTGACGTTGACCTTGCCGCAATAGCGACCGTGGCCGACCGAGGGGTCAACCCAGACGCGCCCGATGCCGCGCGATCTGCCGCTTTGCCTCGACCGGCGCCGTGCCGCCGATCACCTGGCGCGCATTGAGCGAGCCCTGCAGCGTCAGCACGTCGTACACGTCGGGCCCGATGCTGGCGTGGAAGCCCTGCAGCACGTCCAGCGGCAGTTCCGACAGATCCTTGCCCGAGTCGATGCCGACCTTGACCGCGTGCGCCACGACCTCGTGCGCGTCGCGGAACGGCACGCCCTTGCGCACCAGGTAGTCGGCCAGGTCGGTGGCCGTGGCGTAGCCGCGCTTGGCCGCGCGCTCCATCGCATCGGGCTTGGCGGTGAGGCCGCCCGAGCGCGCGCCGGTGGCCGCATCGACCTCGCCGCCGACCATCTCGGCCATGATGCGCAGCGTGTCCTTGACGGTGTCGACCGTGTCGAACAGCGGCTCCTTGTCTTCCTGGTTGTCCTTGTTGTAGGTCAGCGGCTGCCCCTTCATCAGCGTGATCAGCGCCATCAGGTGGCCCACCACGCGGCCGCTCTTGCCGCGCGCCAGTTCGGCGACGTCCGGGTTGCGCTTCTGCGGCATGATCGAGGAGCCGGTGCAGTAGCGGTCGGACAGGTCGACGTAGCCGAAGTTCTGGTTCATCCAGAGCACGATCTCCTCGGCCATGCGCGAGACGTGGATCATCACGATGGAGGCGAACGACGAGAACTCGATCGCGAAGTCGCGGTCGCTCACCGCGTCCAGCGAGTTCTGGCAGACGCCGTCGAAGCCGAGCGTCTTCGCGACACGCTCGCGATCCAGCGGATAGCTCGTGCCGGCCAGCGCCGCGGCGCCCAGCGGCAGGCGGTTGACGCGCTTGCGCACGTCGGCCAGGCGCTCGGCGTCGCGCGCGAACATCTCGACGTAGGCGAGCAGGTGATGCGCGAAGCTGATCGGCTGCGCGACCTGCAGGTGCGTGTAGCCGGGCATCACGGTCTCGGTGTGCTTCTCGGCGACGGCCAGCAGCGCGTCCTGCATGTCCACCAGCAGCACCGCGATCTCGTCGATCTCGCCGCGCAGCCACAGGCGCACGTCCGTCGCGACCTGGTCGTTGCGCGAGCGGCCGGTGTGCAGGCGCTTGCCGGCATCGCCGACCAATTGCGTCAGGCGCGCCTCGATGTTGAGATGCACGTCCTCCAGCTCGAGCTTCCACTCGAACGCGCCGGACTCGATGTCGGCGCGGATCTGCGCCATGCCGCGCTGGATGTCGGCGTAGTCCTGGTCGGCGATCACCTTCTGCGCGGCCAGCATCTCGGCGTGCGCGAGGCTGCCGGCGATGTCGGCCTGCCACAGGCGCTTGTCGAAGTCGACGCTGGCGGTGTAGCGCTTGACGAGCTCGCTCATCGGCTCCGAGAACAGGGCCGACCAGGCCTGGGATTTCTTGTCGAATTGATTCATCGGGGGTCAGGTCTTGCGATTGGCGCGGGAATCGTTTGCCAGGGCCGCGGCGGTGATGCGCCAATGGCGAGACCTGACGCCCGCTGGTCGAAAGCGATTGTAGGCCGGCGCACCGTCCGCAGCCTTCGCAAGACCGCGCGTCGCCTTGCCTGGCGCACCGCCTTGTCCGATGTCCCCGCGCTCGCCCACAATGCGGGGTCATGGACACCGTCACCGCCTCCACCACGCTGCTCGGCGACGTGCCCGTCGCGAACCTGCGCCGCCATGCGGTGCCGGCGCTGTGCGAGCCGGGCACGATCCTGCGCGCGTTGCTGGGCGTGCAGATGATCGTGGCGGCCGCGGCGGCGTTCGACAGCGCGACGCTGTCGGCGTGGCTGGGGCATGGCGTGGTCGGGGCGACGGTGTCGGTGCCGGCGACGCTGGCCTGGCTGGTGCTGTGCTGCTGGGCCACGCGGCTGCTGGAGCGGCTGCCCGCCGCGGGGCGCCTCGCCTTCGTCGCGGCCGTCAGCGCCGCCACGACCTGGGCGTCCTGCCTGCCGCTGCGCATGTTCGGGCTCGATTCGGGCGAGGGCAGCAATCTCTCGGCGATCGTCGGCGTGGGCGCGCTGCTGGGCGCCGTCGTCTATCACTGGCTGGAGCTGCGGATGCGCGCCACCGTGCCGGCCGCCACCGAGGCCGGGTTGCTGGAGCTGCAGTCGCGCGTGCAGCCGCACTTCCTCTTCAACACGCTCAACACCGCGATCGCGCTGGTGCGGGTCGACCCGACGCGCGCCGAGGAAGTGCTGGAGGACCTGTCCGAGCTGTTCCGCGCCGCGCTCGGTGCGCTCGAGGGCGATTCGACGCTGGGGGAGGAGATCCGCCTCGCGCGCCTGTACCTGGCCATCGAGGGCATGCGCTTCGGCAAGCGGCTGACCGTCGAGTGGGACATCGACGACTCGATCGCCCACGCCCGCGTGCCCTCGCTGCTGCTGCAGCCGCTGGTGGAGAATGCCGTGCGCCACGGCGTCGAGCCCAACGACGAGGGCGGCCGCGTGCAGATCCGCGCGCGGGCGCGCAACGGCCGCGCCTGGGTGCAGGTCGTCAATACAGTGGGCAGTATCTCGCCGGCCGGCCACGGCATCGGCCTGGTGAGCTCGCGCGAGCGCCTGCGCCTGATGCACGATTTCCGATCCGAGTTCCAGGCCGGCCCGATCGACGGCGGACGCTTCCGCGTGCGCCTGGCCGTGCCGCTGTGAGGCGTCCCAACGATGACGCGGAGACTTCCATCATGACGCGCCTGAAGGTGCTGATCGTCGACGACGAAGACCTGGCCCGCCTTCGCTTGCGCAGCCTGCTGGCCGATTGCGCGTCGCCCGCCGCCGAGGTCGCGGGCGAGGCCGGCAGCGCCGCCGAGGCCCTGCACTGGCTCGCGGCCAACGACGCCGACCTGGTGCTGCTGGACGTCAACATGCCCGGCCTCGACGGCCTGCAACTGGCCGAACGCCTGCGCGCCTCGGCCCATCCGCCCAAGATCGTCTTCGTCACCGCGCACGCCAGCCACGCGCTGAAGGCATTCGAGATCGACGCCGTCGACTACCTCACCAAGCCCGTGCGCCGCGCGCGCCTGCATGAGGCGCTGGTGCGCGTCGCGCAACGCCTCGACCGCGCCGTTGCAGCGGCGCCCGCGCAGAAGGCCGAGCCCGCGGAGCAGCCGGTGCTGGTCGTCAGCGACCGCGGCCGCGTGCAGCGCGTGCCGGTGGCCGACATCCTGTACCTGAAGGCCGAGCTGAAGTACGTGACGCTGCGCACGCCGGCGCATGCCTACGTCCTCGACGACTCGCTGTCCGACCTCGAGCATCGCCTGGGCGACGTCATGCTGCGCATCCATCGCAACGCGCTCGTCGCGCGCACGGCGGTCACGAAGCTGGAGCGGCGCGCGCCGACCGATGGCGACGGCGATGGGGAAGGATGGGCGGTGCAGGTCGGCGCGACGCAGGAGTGGCTGGCGGTGTCGCGGCGGCAACTGACGCAGGTGCGCGAGTTGCTGGCCGAGGACGGCGTCTGACGCTGCTGGCGTACTGGGACTGCACCCGCCGGGCGCGGCACGAGTGTGCCTGCCCAGGTGCACGGCGGGTCCTATGCTGGTGGCCTTTGCGCTCCCGAAAGTCGCCATGGGCCTCGAACGACGCGTTTCCGAACTCGGGCTCACTCGCGCTAGCCTGACACCAGTGCGACGACGAAGTCCAGCATCGCCCGCGTCTTCGCCGGGACGTGGTGCCGCGACGGGTGGTACGCGTAGAGCGGGAAGCGCTCGTCCGACCAGTCGGGGAACAGGTTGACGAGGCGCCTGTCGGTCAGCATTCTGTCCTGCGGCAGCGCGAACATCTGGGCGATGCCGTAGCCGGCCTCGCAGATGCTTTGCAGCGTGCCGGCGTCGTTGACGGTCAGCGCGCCGGGTGTCCGGATCACGATCTTCCTGCGCTTCTGGTGGAACTCCCACGGGAACGCGCGGCCGGTGGCCGGGTCGCGGAACTGGATGCAGCGGTGGTGGCCGTTCTCGAGTTCCTGCGGATGCGCGGGCCGGCCGAAGCGCTTGACGTAGCGCGGCGAGGCGACGGTCAGCACGCGCGCGTCGAGCAGCTTGCGCGCGACCAGCGACGACGGCTGAGGGTGGCCGAAGCGCAGCGCGAGGTCGAAGCCGTCGCCGACCAGGTCGCCGAGGTCGTCGCGCGTGCGCAGCTCCACCTCCAGCTCGGGATGGCGCTCGAGGAAGCCGCCGAGCGCCGGGCCGAGGATCAGGCGCGAGAAGAACGGGTCGACGTTGACGCGCAGCCGGCCGCGGATCGCCGCGGCGCCGCCTTGCGCGTCGGCCGTGGCCTCCTGCAGCGCGGCGATCAGCGGCATCACCTGCTCGTGGAAGCGGCGGCCCTCGTCGGTGAGCCGCACCGAGCGCGTGGTGCGCTCGAACAGGCGGATGCCCAGCCGCGCCTCCAGCCGGGCGACGGCGCGGCTGACGCCGGACTGCGACATGTCCAGCGCCTCGCCGGCGCCGTTGAAGCTGCGCGCGTCGACCACCGCGGCCATCACCGCGAGGCCTTCGAGCAACGGGGTGCCGATCTCCGTCATTGATGATTCCTGGGCATCAGTCAAATGACTTTGATGCTATCGCAATGGGCGGCAGATCGCAGAAGAATGCGACCCATCGCGGCGCGGTCGCGGCATCACGGAGAGATCATCATGTTTGCAATCACGGGAATCACGGGCCAGGTCGGCGGCCAGATCGCCGAGGAACTGCTGGCCGCGAAGCGGCCGCTGCGCGCGGTGCTGCGCGACCAGGCCAGGGCCTGGACGTGGGTCGAGCGCGGCTGCGAGGCCGCCATCGCGGCGATGGACGACGCCGCGGCGCTGACGACCGCCTTCGCCGGTGCCGAGGCGGTGTTCGTGCTGCTGCCGCCGACGTTCGACCCGACGCCCGGCTTCGTCGAGAGCCGGCGCAACATCGCCGCGATCTCGGCGGCCTTGCGCGCGTCGGGCGTCCCGCGCGTCGTCTGCCTGTCGACGATCGGCGCGGACGCGGCGCACGAAAATATCCTGACGCAGCTGCAGTTGCTCGAGCAGGCGCTCGCCGACCTTCCGGCCGGCGTCACGTTCCTGCGCGCGGGCTGGTTCGTCGAGAACATCGCGTGGGACATCGAGGGCGCGCGGGCGAGCGGCACGCTGCCCAGCTTCCTGCAGCCGCTGGATCGACCGATCGCGATGGTCGCCACCGCCGACGTCGCCCATGCCGCGGCCACGTTGCTGCAGGAGCCGTTCGAGGGGCACCGCGTCGTCGAACTCGAAGGGCCCGTTCGCGTCTCGCCGCTCGATCTGGCCGCAGCGTTGGGCCGCTCGCTGGAACGCAAGGTCGTCGCGCAGGCGATCCCGCGCGCCGGCTGGGAGGCCCTGTTCCGCGCGCAGGGCATGGCGAATCCGACGCCGCGCATGCGCATGCTGGACGGCTTCAACGAAGGCTGGATCGATTTTGGCGCCGGCTCGCGCAAGGGCACGACGACGGCGCAGGCCGTCATCGACGGTCTCGTGCGGCGCGGTGCGCATTGACCCCGCGGCGGGCCGGGATTGCGGCCACCGGGCGCCGCGACCCGATATCGTTGCGTTCCGGCGATGGGCCGGACACGCAAGGAACGCAAGATGCGCCTGATCGGCATGCTCGACTCCCCGTACGTCCGCCGCGCGGCGATCGCGCTGCGGCTGCTGGAGATCCCGTTCGAACACGACCCGCTGTCGGTGTTCAGCACCTTCGACCAGTTCAGCCGCATCAACCCTGTCGTGAAGGCGCCGACGCTGGTGTGCGACGACGGCACCGTGCTGATGGACTCGGCGCTGATCGTCGACTACGCCGAGACGCTGGCCGGCCGCAGCCTCTGGCCGACCGATCTCGCGTCACGCACGCGCGCGCTGCGCGCGACGGGCCTGGCGATGGCCGCATGCGAGAAGATCGTGCAGATCGTCTACGAACACCACCTTCGTCCGGCGGTGCATGCACCGTGGCTGGAGCGCGTGCACAAGCAGATGCTGGCGGCGTTGACGGCGCTCGACGCCGAGATCGCGCAGCATCCGCTGGCGGCCGACGAGGGGACGCTGACGCAGGCCGGCCTCAGCGCGGCGATCGCGTGGCGCTTCATGCAGATCAAGCTGGAGCTGCCGGTGGCCGATGCGGCGTGTCCGGCGCTGGCCGCGTTCTCGGCGCGTGCGGAGGCGTTGCCGGCGTTCGTGGCGACGCCGGCCGACGAGATGGCCAACGTGTCGACGCCGGGTTACCGCGCGCCCTGAGGCTGAGGGCTCAGGCCGCCTGCAGCGCGTCCTGCCTGTCCTTTTCCAGCGATGCGGTGGCCGCGGCCGCCGGTGCGGGGCGGAAGCGCAGGAAGCCCTGGATCACGTCGCAGCCCCAGCCCTGCAGCACCGTCTCCTGCTCGATCGTCTCGACGCCCTCGGCGGTCACGGACAGGCCCAGCGTGTGCGCCAGTTCGATGACGGTGCGCACGATGGTGTCGTCCTGCTCGCTGGTGGTGAGCTGCTTGATGAACGAGCGGTCGATCTTCAGTCGGTCGAGCGGGAAGCGGCGCAGGTAGGACAGGCTCGCGTAGCCGGTGCCGAAGTCGTCGATGGCCAGGTGCAGTCCGAGCTCGCGCAGCGCGTGCAGCTGCACGATCGAGTTCTCGGCGTCGTTCATCACGCTGCCTTCGGTGATCTCAAGCTCGATCTGGCGCGGGTCGACGCCGGTACGGGCAAGGGTATCGCGCACGGTGGCGAGGAAGTCGGGGTGGTTGAACTGGCGCGGCGCGATGTTGACGGCCACCAGCGGCTTGCCGGCGCCGGAGTCGGCCCAGGCCTTGGCCTGGCGGCAGGCCTGCTCGAGCACCCACGCGCCCATGCGCACGATCAGGCCCGTCTCCTCGGCCAGCGGGATGAACTCCGCGGGCGAGATCATCTTGTCGCCGTCGCGCCAGCGCAGCAGCGCCTCGAAGCCGCAGATGCGGCCGTCGGGCAGCCCGCGCTGGCCCTGGTAGAACAGCTCGAAGTCGCCGTGCTCCAGCGCCTTGAGCATGCGGCTTTCCATGCGCAGCTTGTCGCGCTGGTGTTCGCCGATGCGCGTGTCGTAGACGAGGAAGCTGTTGCCCGGATCGGCGTGCAGCTGCAGCTTCGCGAGTTCGGCGAGACGCGCGACCTCGTCGGCGGAGCCGGCGTCCTTCGGATATTCGGAGGCGCCGACGCCGATCGAGACGATCAGGTCCTGGTTGCCGATCTCGTACGGCGAGTCCATCGTCGCCGTGAGCGCCTCCAGGATCGCCTGCAGCCGCTGCGGATCGTTGCCGAAGTGGAACAGCGCGCCGAACGTGACGCCGTCGACGCGGTACAGCCGGCCCTCGAAGCGGCGCACCGCCTGGTCCAGGCGCGTGGCGATCTGGCACAGCAGCGCGTCGCCCAGCTGGTGGCCGACGCTGCCGACGATCAGGCCGAACTGCTTGACCGAGATCGTGACGTTGCAATAGCTCTCGGTGCCGGCCAGCTCGATCGCGTGCGTGTCGGCCTCCATCGCGCGCCGGTTCAGCAGGCCGGTGACCTTGTCGTGCATGCTGGCGTGCGCCAGTTTCTCGTTGGTGACGGCCAGTTGGCGATTGGACTGGCGCGCGCGCAGGTACAGGCGCGCGGCGACGGCGACGCCGATCGCCAGCACCGCGGCCAGCGCCAGCATCAGCGCGCGTTCGTTCGACCGCCGCGACAGCTCCACCGCCTGCAGTGCGTTCTCGTGTTCCAGCTGCTCGACGTGGCGCTGGTGCTGCGCAAGGCTCGACTCGCGCTGCAGCGCGACGACGGTGCTCGTGCGATCCCGGCGCGCCAGCTCGTTCTCCAGCACCAGCGACTGGCGCAGCCGCACCAGCGCCTCGCGCGTCTCGCCGCTGCGCTCCAGCATGTCGATGTAGCGGTTCAGCTGGATCAGCAGCTCCGGGTCGCGCTTGACGCGTTCGAGCGCGCGCAGGCCGGCATCGGCCTCGTCCTTGCCGAGGGCGACCTTGCCCAGGCCGATGTCCGCCATGCCGAGGTCGATCAGCGCGTGCGAGGCGGTGTCGGCGTCCTTCTGCGATTCGGATTGCTGCTTCGCGCGCGCCGCGGCGTCGGCCGCCTTGGCGTAGTTGTGCACGCTCAGGTAGTCGCTGGACAGCGTCATCAGGCCGTCCTGCTCGCTCGCGAGCCAGGCGACCTGGCCGGCCTGCGAATTCATCGTCTCGACGATGTCGGCCGGGGCGGGCACGGCGGTGCCGAGCCTCTGCGCGATCTCGCGCTGCGCCTTGACGGCCTGTTCGCGGGCGAACGCGGCACGCTGGGCCTGGCCGTCGGCGGCCGCGGCCAGCGACTCCCACATCCACCCGACCACGACCAGTCCGTCGTCGGTCGAGCGCGCGCCGAGCTGGCGCACCAGCGCGGCCTCGTGCAGCGCGAGTGCGACCTGGCCCTTGACGATGCGCATCGGCACCAGCGACTGGTAGGCCTGCGCCTCGCGGCGCGGGTTGTTGACCTCGCGGCCGGACTTCGCGGCGTCCTCGAACAGCCGGATGCCCTCGTCGATCTGGCCGTTGTTCATCGCCAGGTCGGCCGCGCTCATCTCGACCCAGTAGTGCAGGTCGGGGCTGGGATTCTGGCGCGCGTAGGGCAGCGCCTCCTCGATCCAGCCGAACGCCGCGCGCTCCTGGCCGGCGAACGACAGCTGCGAGGCCTTCAGCGTGTAGGCCGACGCGATCGCCGCGGGGTCGTGCGTGCGCTCGCCGATGTCGGTCAGTTCCTCGACCGCGGCGTCGGCCACGGCGGGCTTGTCGGTGGCGGCGTGGGCGTAGCCCCAGGCGGCCAGGAACGCGCGCAGGTCGTCGCCGCCGCTGGCACGCGCCGGCACCTCGAGGTCGCGCAGGTGCGTGATGACGTCGCTCGGGTCGTTGCCGTAGCGGGCCTCGACATCGAACACCTGCTGCATGATCGTCTCGGCGTGCGCAGCCTGTGCCCAGGCCAACCCGGCCAGCAACACGATGGCTGACGCGGCGATCTGCAGGCGACGGCCAGCGGCCGCACTGGCGGCTACGCGGGCGCGGCGGCGCGGCGGGACGATCGGGTTGGGTTTCGGAAGGGCCACATCGGCTTATCGACCTGAAGCCGCACTACTTGAAGCTCGGCCGGGGCGTCACTTGCGTGACATAAGTCCGCTGCGGATCAGCCGGTGTTGCGCAGCCCCGCGGCGATGCCGTTGATCGACAGGTGGATGCCGCGCTGCACGCGCTCCGTGGCCGGATCGTCTGCGCGCCGCATCCGGTAGCGCCGCATCAGCTCGACCTGCAGGTGGTTCAGCGGGTCGAGGTACGGGAAGCGGTGTTCGATCGAGCGCGCCAGCGACGGGTTGGACTGCAGCCGCGCCGTCTCGCCGGTGATCTCGCCCAGCATCGCCTGCGTGCGCTCCCACTCGGCCTTGATCGCGCCGAAGATGCGCTTGCCCAGCTTCTTGTCGTCGACCAGGTCGACGTAGCGCGCGGCGATGCGCAGGTCGCTCTTGGCCAGCACCATGTCGAGGTTGGACAGCAGCGTGCGGAAGAACGGCCACTGCTTGTACATCTTGCGCAGCAGCTCGAGGCGCCGGTCGTGCTCGTCGCCCGCCGAACCGAGGAAGGACTGCACAGCCGACCCGAAGCCGGCCCAGCCCGGCAGCGCGACGCGGCACTGGCCCCACGAGAAGCCCCAGGGAATCGCGCGCAGGTCCTCGATGCGCCGCGTGGACTTGCGCGACGCCGGCCGCGAGCCGATGTTCAGCTCGGCGATCTCGCGGATCGGCGTGGCCGAGAAGAAGTAGTCGGTGAAGCCGGGCGTCTCGTAGACCAGCGCGCGGAAGGCCTTGAAGCTGGCCTCGCTGAGCGCGTCCGCCGCGTCGAGGAAGGCGCGCGGCGGCGCCTTGGTCGTGTGCAGCAGCGTGGCCTCCAGCGTGGCGGCCACCAGTGTCTCGAGATTGCGCAGGCCGATCTCGGGGTTGGCGTACTTCGACGCGATCACCTCGCCCTGTTCGGTCAGGCGGATCTGGCCGTTCACGGTGCCCGGCGGCTGCGCGACGATGGCCTGGTAGCTGGGGCCGCCGCCGCGGCCGACGGTGCCGCCGCGGCCATGGAACAGGCGCAGCCGGATGCCGTGTTCCTGTTCGAGCGGCGCGAACAGCGCGACCAGCGCGACCTCGGTGCGGTACAGCTCCCAGTTGCTGGTGAAGAAGCCGCCGTCCTTGTTGCTGTCGCTGTAGCCCAGCATGATGTCCTGCTCGCCGCCGCTGCGCTTGACCAGCTCCGTGATACCCGGCAGGGCATAGAACTGCTGCATGATGGGCGCGCCGTTGCGCAGGTCGGCGATGGTCTCGAACAGCGGCGAGACGATCAGGTCGGCCTTGCCTTGCCCATCGAGCGTGCCACGCATCAGGCCGCATTCCTTCTGCAGCAACAGCACTTCGAGCAGGTCGCTGACGTCTTCCGTGTGCGAGATGATGTAGTGGCGGATGGCCTCGTGGCCGAACAGCGCGCGCATCTTGCCCGCCGCCTCGAAGATCGCCAGCTCGCCCTGCGCCAGCGCCGAATACGCCGCGCCGTGCACGCGCAGCGGGCGCGCGTCGTTGAGCAGCTTGAGCAGCAGCTCGCGGCGCGCGGTCTCGTCGAGCGCGCTGTAGTCGTTCTCGAGCCGCGCCTCGCGCAGCAGTTCGGCGATCACCGCCTCGTGCTGGTCGGAGCTCTGGCGCAGGTCGACGGTGGCCAGGTGGAAGCCGAACACCTGCACCGCGCGCTGCAGCGGCGCTAGCCGCGGCGCCACCAGCGCGCCGGCGTGATGCGAGTGCAGCGAGCGCTCGATGACGGCCAGGTCGGCGCCGAAGTCGGCCGCGGAGTCGTACGGATCCTGCGGCACGACGGCATGCCGCAGCGCCTCGGTGCCGGTCAGCTTCTCGAGCGTCGCGGCCAGGCGCGCGTAGACGCCCACCAGCGCGCGGCGGTACGGCTCGTCCTCGCGGTGCGCGTTGTGGTCGGGCGAGCGGTCGGCCAGCGCCTGCATCTCGGGCGTGACGGGGGCCAGCATCTGCGAGATCGACAGCTCCGCGCCCAGCGCGTGCACCTCGTAGAGATAGTGCCGCAGCGCGGTCTCGCTCTGGCGCGACAGCGCGATGCGCAGCGTCTCGGCGGTGACGTTGGGGTTGCCGTCGCGATCGCCGCCGATCCAGTTGCCCATGCGGAAGAAGGGCGCGACGTCCTGGCCCGGCAGCGCGTCCTCGATGGCGCGGTACATCTTCGGGATCTGGCGCAGGAAGGTGGCGTGGTAGTACGAGATCGCGTTCTCGATCTCGTCGGACACGGTCAGCTTGGTGTAGCGCAGCATGCGCGTCTGCCACAGCTGCGTGATGCGGGCGCGCATCAGCGCGGTGTTCTCGTTGAGCGTGCGCTCGGAGTAGAGCTCGCCGCGCTCGGCCAGCAGTTCGGCGATGGCGCGCTCGGCGTCGAGGATGCTCTTGCGTTGCACCTCGGTCGGATGGGCCGTCAGCACCGGCGAGATGAAGGCGCGGTTGAGCGCGGCGGCGATGTCGGTGGCGCGGTGGTCGGCGTTGTGCAGGCGCTCGAACGCCATCGCCAGCGAGCCGTCCTGCAGGTTGCCCTCGCGCTCGTGGTGCGCGCGCCGGCGCACGTGCTGGCGGTCCTCGGCGATGTTGGCCAGGTGCGAGAAGTAGCTGAACGCGCGGATCACGCTCACCGTCTGGTCGGCCGACAGGTTCTTCAGCAGCCGGTCGAGCACGCGCCCGGCGCTGGCGTCCTTGTGGATGCGGTAGGCCACGGACAGCTGCCGCACGCGCTCGATCAGCTCGAAGGCGGCGAGTCCTTCCTGTTCCCGGATGACCTCGCCGAGCAGCCGGCCGAGCAGGCGGATGTCCTCGACGAGCGGCCGCTCCTTGTCGACCGCCGAGGGCGACGGCTTCGCCGATGCACTCTTCTTGGGCGTCTTGGCGGTCTGGCGAGCGGCGGCGGTGCGAGGCATCGTGGTGTTCCGTTTGATGTAACCAAATTACCAATTGCCAAATGTAGCAGCGGCTTGGCGGACAAGGAAGATCTTCCCTTTGGTTCGTTGAATGTCAGTGGATTGATAATCCGCGAATGAACAACATCGTGATCGCCACCCGCGAAAGCCGCCTCGCGCTGTGGCAGGCGGAACACGTGCAGGCGCTGCTCGCGAACCGGCTGGGCGTCGCCGCGTCGCTGCTCGGAATGACGACGCGCGGCGACCAGATCGTCGACCGCACGCTGTCCAAGGTCGGCGGCAAGGGGCTGTTCGTCAAGGAACTCGAGACCGCGCTCGAGTCCGGCGCCGCGCATCTCGCCGTGCATTCGCTGAAGGACGTGCCGATGGTGCTGCCGGACGGCTTCGAGCTGGTGGCGGTGCTGGATCGCGAGGATGCGCGCGACGCGTTCGTCTCGAACAAATACGCCTCGATCGGCGAACTGCCGCAGGGCGCGCTGGTGGGGACGTCCAGCCTGCGCCGCGTCGCGCAGTTGCTCGCACTGCGCCCCGACCTGCGCGTCGCGCCGCTGCGCGGCAATCTCGACACGCGGCTGCGCAAGCTCGACGAGGGCGGCTACGACGCCATCGTGCTGGCCGCGGCCGGCCTGATGCGGCTGGGCCTCGGCGACCGCATCCGTGCGCGCTTCGCGGTCGACGAGATGATCCCGGCGGCCGGGCAGGGCGCGCTGGGCCTGGAGATCCGCAGCGGCGACGCCGGGCTGCACGACGGTCTCGCCTCCCTGATCGACGCCGACACCTGGCTTGCCGTGCACGCGGAACGCGCGGTCGCGCGTGCGCTCGGCGGCAGCTGCAGCATGCCGCTGGCGGCGTTCGCCACGCGCGGCGCCGACGGCCGCTTCACGTTGCAGGCGGCGCTTGGCGACGCCGCGGTCGGCGCCGCGCTGGAAGTGGCGATCGGCCACGAAGGCCCGCGTGTCGAGGCGCGGCCGCTGCTGAAGGCGAGCGAGACGGCGGCGCTGGCCGATGTCGCCGCGGCCGAGGCGATGGGCGTGCGCGTCGCCGCCGCGTTGCTGTCCGCGGGTGGCGAGTCCTATCTGCCGCCCGAAGGAGCCTGACATGAGCGACGCTCGGCCGCCCGAATGCGTTCTCGCCGTTGGCGGTCGCACCGCAGCCGCCAGGCGGAGGGTAGTCCTATGAACGACGACGTCACCGTGCTGGTCGTGCGTCCGCGCGCACAGGCCGACGCCTGGGTCGGCGAGCTCGCCGCGCTGGGCGTGCCGGCGCGCGCGCTGCCGCTGATCGAGATCGTGCCCGCGCCGGACGCGGCGGGCGTCGGGTCGGCGTTCGCGCAGGTCGAGGCGTCGACCGCCGAGCCGGTGCTGGTCTTCGTCAGCCCGAACGCGGTGCTCGGATTCTTCGAGGCCGTCGAGCGCGCCCGCGGGACGCCCGCGCACGCGCTCGCCTGGCCCGCGCGCGCGCGGGCCGCGGCGACCGGGCCGGGCACCGTCGCGGCGCTGCGCGAATGCGGCGTGCCGGCCGAGCGCATCGTCGCGCCGGCCGCCGACGCAGCGCAGTTCGACTCCGAGGCCCTGTGGTCAGCCATCGCCGGCTGGCCGTGGGCCGCGCGTCCGGCGTGGATCGTGCGCGGCAACGGCGGCCGCGACTGGCTGGGCCAGCAACTGCGCGACGCCGGCGCCGCCGTGCAGGTCGTGCAGTCCTATGGCCGCGTCGCGCCGACGTTCTCGGACGCCGAGCGCGCGCTGCTGGCCGAGGCGCTGGCGCAGCCTGTCCGCTGGATCTGGATGTTCAGCAGCTCGGAGGCGATCGACCATCTGCAGGCGCTCGCGCCGGGCGCGCACTGGCACGCCGGCCGCGCGCTGGCCTCGCATCCGCGCATCGCGGAGCGGGCGAGGGCGCTCGGCTTCGGCGCGGTGACCATCGTGTCGCCGACGGCCTTGTCGGTGGCCGACGCGGTGTCGCAGCAACGCGTGGGTTGAGGCCGCGCCGGGTGTGGCGGGCGCGCATCGGCCTCCCTCGTTGCAGGGCGGCGGCGCCCCGCGACCGTGTGGTGTCGTCGCTACAATGAATCGCGTGACTGACGACCCCAACGCTCCGATGAACACGCCGCCGCCGATGGCGGTCGTGCCGCCCGCGACCCCTGCCGTTCCCGCGGTCGTGCACGCGCTGCCGCAGGCGCCGCGCCACGGGCAGTTGCTGGCCTGGATCGCCGGGGTCGCGTTCGGCGTGATGTCGGTGGCCGCCTTCGTGTCGGCCTGGCATACCCAGCAGCGCGTCAAGTCGCTCGAGCAGGAACTCGTCAGGCGCCAGCAGACCAGCCAGGAGGACGCCACCGAGGCACGCGTCGCCGCCAAGCAGGCGCTCGACAGCGTGCGCGACCTCAACGGCAAGCTGGGCGTGCTCGACGAGCGCGTCGCCGAGTCGCAACTGCAGCGCTCGCAGGTCGAGGATCTGATCCAGTCGCTGTCGCGTTCGCGTGACGAGAACGTGCTGGCCGACGTCGAGGCCGGCCTGCGCGTCGCGATGCAGCAGGCCGCGCTGACCGGCAGCACCGACCCGATCGTCACGATCCTCAAGCAGTCGGACGAGCGGCTGGCGCGCTACAACAATCCGCGCCTCGACCGCATCCGCCGCGCCATCGCGCGCGACCTCGACCGCGTGCGCACCGCGTCCGCGGTGGACGTGCCCTCGCTGACGATCCGCCTCGACGAGGCCGTGCGCATGGTCGACGAGCTGCCGCTGGTGTCCGTGCCGGAGCGCGCGACGGCCGCCGGCCGCGCCGCGGCGGCGTCGGCCAACGCGACGCCCGCGGCGACGCGCGCCGCGTCGGCCACGCGCGCGAGCGCGGCCGCCTCCGCCGCGTCCACGACGCCGCCGCCGAGCTGGGTCGCGTCGCTGCAGCACGCGTGGGAGGGCTTCATCGCGCCGTCGCTGGCCGAGCTGAAGCAGGCCGTGCGCGTCACGGCCATCGAGCATCCTGAAGCCGCGCTGATGACGCCCGACCAGTCGTTCTTCCTGCGCGAGAACGTGAAGCTGCGGCTGCTCAACGCGCGGCTGTCGATCCTGTCGCGCCAGTTCGACCTCGCGCAGGCCGACCTGCAGCAGGCGCAGACCGCGCTCGATCGCTACTTCGACCACAACTCGCGCCGGGTGGTCGCGGTGTCCGACCTGCTGCGCCAGGTGAGCGCGCAGGCCAAGCAGGTGAGCTTCCCGCGGCCCGACGACACGCTGGCAGCGATCGCCGCCGCGGTCGCCGGACATTGAGCACGGGTCGCGCATGAAGACCGTCATCTGGGTCATCCTGCTGTTCGTGGCCGCGGTCGTCTCGGCCGCCGTGCTGAGCCAGAACGACGGACTCGTGTCCATCTTCTACTCGGGCTACCGCGTCGACACTTCGCTCAACCTGGCCGTCGTCGCGCTGTTGCTGTTCGTCATCGTGCTGTACGTGGCGCTGAAGGCGATCAACGGCCTGCTGAGCATGCCGCGCCGCGCGCACGAATGGCGCGAGCTGAAGCGCGAGCGCGCCGCGCACGCCGCGCTGCGCGACGCGCACGCCGAGTACCTGGCCGCGCGCTTCAACCGCGCGAGCAAGGCGGCGCGCCAGGCGCTGGAGCTGCAGCAGGACGTCGCCGTGCTGCGCAACGACCGCGAGTTCGCGGGCCTCGCGCACCTGATCGCCGCGGCGTCGCTGCATCGCATCCAGGACCGCCGCGGTCGCGACGAGCGGGCTAACCGCGTCGTCGAGCTGACATCGGGCGTGCTGTCCGGCTCGATCGTGCTCGATGGCGCGCACCTGTTGATGGCCGAGTGGGCGCTGGACGACCGCGACGCCGAGCGCGGCCTCGAGGCCCTGCGCGCGCTGCCGCCGGGCGTCGCGCGCCGCACGCAGGCCTTGCGCCTGCGCCTGCAGGCCGCGCGCATGGCGCAGAAGCCGATCGAGGCGCTGCAGACCGCGCGGCTGCTTGCCAAGCACCAGGGCTTCTCGCAGATCGCCGCGCAATCGCTGCTGCGCTCGCTGGCCGTCGACGTCGTCTGCGCCGCGCACGACGAGGAGCAACTGCTGCGCGCGTGGCAGTCGCTGGATGCGGCCGATCGGCGCGACGTGCTCGTGGGCGCGCGCGCCGCCGTGCGCGCGCGCGACCTCGGCCGCCCCGACCTCGGCCGCGACTACCTCGCGCCGCACTGGACCGAACTCGCCCGCATGGATTCCGACGAGCGCTCTGCGATTGCGATCGCGCTGATCGACTGCATCGCCGGCCTGGGCAACGAGTGGCTGCCGCGCGTCGAGGCCGCGCTGGCTTCGCACGGCAACGAGGCCGCGATCGTCGCCGCCGCCGGCATGGTGTTCGCCGAACGCCAGCTGTGGGGCAAGGCCCGCCGTCCGCTCGAACAGACCGCGCACACCGCGACGCTGCCGGGCCGCGTGCGCCGCCAGGCCTTGCGCCGCCTCGCGTTCATCGCCCGCCTCGAAGGCGACGAAGTGCGCGGCGGCGAGTACGAACGCCAGGCGTCGGTGATCGATTAACCTTCGGGTTTCCTCGGAGATTGTTGATGATCTCTTGAGTCACACGCCATAATGCAAGGCTTCGCGGCTGTAGCTCAGCTGGATAGAGTACTTGGCTACGAACCAAGGGGTCGTGGGTTCGATTCCTGCCAGCCGCACCAGAATTTCGGTTCTAGAACAACGGGTTAGATGCTTCGGCATCTAACCCGTTTTTCTTTGCCGAGGGACTTTGGGGGGGGGGGGGCACGTTTCTGCGTTCGTGGCACCTGTTCCCGTCTCGGCATTGCCAAGCGCTTGTTCCAGCACCCTGTATCGTCCAGGTTGGTTCGCGAGCTATTTTTCCTGGGACGTTCCTGATTGGTTGCTCGTCCCATGGCGACCCTCGACGATCGTCACGTTGCGTGCGTGCGAAATTCGGTCAAGAGCTGCTTGCCATACCACGCCTCGATTCAGCCGTCCCGTGAAGGCGCGTCTGGTTTCGGGTTTGAGGGCTTGCCAGGCGATGGAGTCTTCGAACAGCCTGTTTTCGAAGGGATTTTCTGCTCGCATGTGAAGCGCCGCTTGCGAGCCGGCAATCACGAGAATTTCAAGATCGGCGGCGCCATTTTCAATCAGCCATCAAGAATCGCGGCCGCCGTACCGCCCGCTCCGACGATCACGATCTTTTCGGAGTCTTCGAACGTCGGCGTCGACGACTTCATCGCGTCAATTCGATTCTTGACCAGTGCAAGTGCCGGCTTGGTCCAGAAGTCTTGGAGACCGCATCGTTCGCAGCGCCTGTCTTCAAGTTTCGGGCCGGCGCCGACGACGGCGAGGCGAGCGACGGGGGCAACGGGAATGGGACTGGATACGGTCGCTGCGACGGTAGCCATCGAACCTTCTCCCTGCTGGAAAGCGGCTGTTCTTTTCCGTCGAGCATAGCTGGAAAGACTGCGCGACGCGGCTTTTCCGAGGCGCACCCGGAGCAGGTCACAAGCAATTCATGCTATAGTGCGAGGCTTCGCGGCTGTAGCTCAGCTGGATAGAGTACTTGGCTACGAACCAAGGGGTCGTGGGTTCGATTCCTGCCAGCCGCACCAGAATTTCGGTTCTAGAAACACAGCTCGGAAACGCAAGTTTCCGGGCTGTTTTTCTTTGTGCCTGCGATGGCGCGGTCAGGCCTTCGGAGCGGCCGGCGCCAGTCCCAGCCGCGCAAGGACGCTGTCCTTGCTGCGGCCCAGGATCAGATCGGACTGCGCCTTGTCGCCCACGCCGCGCGACAACGCCAGCGCGCCCACCAGCTCCGCCACGACGGAGCTCGCCGCCGCGTCGGCATCCGCGCGGTCGAGCGCGCGCAGGCGGGCGGCGAGCCGCTCGGTGAGTCCGGCGACGCTGGCGCCATAGCTCTTCTGGGCGGCGGCGCCCAGGCGCGTCACCTCCGCGGCGATCCAGGGCAGCGGGCACGAGGTCTGGACGCTGTCGCGATGGCGCGCCGACAGGTAGAACTCGATGTACGCGCGCAGCGCCTCGGCCGGGCCGAGATCGCCAATGACGGCGTCGAACTTGCCGCGTGCCAGCAGCGCCATCTCCTTGATCGTCTCGTCGATCAGCGCGTCCTTCGACTCGAAGTGCGCGTAGAACGCGCCGTGCGTCAGGCCGGCCTTGGCCATCACGGCCGCGACGCCCATGCCCTGCACGCCTTCGGCGCGCATCGTCTTGGCAGCCTCGGCCAGCACCTTCTGGCGCGTCTTCGCCTTGTAGTCGGGTTCGTATCGCATGCGTGTCTCCTGCCTGCCTCGATTGTCCGGCAGTGTGCGCGACGTCAGCGGGCCGCCACCTGCTGCGCCGGCAGCGTCCAGCCGCCGCCGAGCGCGCGGAAGGCCGCGACGGCGGAGCGGGCGTCGTCGGTGCGCACGCTGGCGAGCAGGTCCTGCGCCGCGAGCAGTTGGCGATCCTCGTCGATGACTTCGACCAGGCTCACCGCGCCGCCGCGGTAGGCGTCCTGCGCGGCGTCGCGTGCCTGCGTGTGCGCGTCGACTTCCTTTTCCAGCAGCGCATGCTGGCTCTCGAGCTCGGTGAGCGCGACGATCGCGTTCTCGACGTCCTCGGTCGCGCGCAGCATGGACTCGCGATAGCGCAGCAGCGCCTCGCGGTTCGCGCCGCGCGCCTGCGCGACCTCGGCGTCGACGCGTCCGAAGTCGAACAGCCGCCAGTGCAGGCCGAGCAGCGCCGCCGGCTGGAACGCGGAGGCCGTGAAGGTCTTGCCGACATCGAGCGACTCGAAGCCCAGCACGCCGGACAGCGAGAACGACGGGTAGTAGCCCGCAATGGCGACGCCGATGCGCGCGTTGCTCGCGGCCAGCCGGCGTTCCGCGGCGATGACGTCCGGCCGGCGACGCAGCAGTTCGGCGGGGCCGCCCGCGGTGTCGATCGCAGGCACCTTGAACGCGGTCGGCGCGGCGGTGACCTCGGCCTCGGACGTGCCCGGCGTCACGCCGGTCAGCACGTCCAGCCGGAACAGCTGCGACGCCATCTCGCGGCGCAGCGGCGGCACGGTGGCCTGCGCCTGCAGCAGCACGCCCTCGGCCTGCGCCACCTCGCGCGCCGTGCCCAGGCCCTTGTCCTGGCGCAGCTTCACCAGGTCGACGAGCTGCGCCTCGTTGGCTATCTGCGATTGCGCGATCGCGATGCGCGCCTGCGCGCCGCGCACGCGCAGGTAGGCGTCGGCGGCCTCCGCGGCGAGCGAGACACGCACGCCCGCGTGCTCGGCCTGCGCGACTTGCAGCTCGGCGTCGGCGGCTTCCTCGCCGCGGCGCAGGCCGCCGGCGATGTCCGACTCCCAGCTCGCGCCGACGCCGACCTGCGCCAGCGACTGCGTGCGTTCGAAGCCCGGCTCGTGACTGGCGATCTCGCCGAGCGGGCTGCGCAGCGACTGGCGTTCGCGCGCGACGCTGGCGTCGACGCTGGCCTCGGGCAGGCGCGCCGCGCCCGCGCGCGCGGCCGCGGCGCGCGCCTGCACGACGCGCTGCTGCGACGCCGCGATGTCGAGGTTCTGCGCGATCGTGCGTTCGACGATGCGCGCGAGCTCGGGGTCGTCGAAGCCGCGCCACCATTCGGCGAGCGCAGGCGCTGCGGTCTCGCCCTCGCGCGCCGCGAGCGTCGTCGCGCCGTGGTACGCGAAGGTTCCCGTCATTTCGGGCGCCCGGTAATCGGGACCGACGGCGCAGCCCGCGAGGACGGCGGCGGCGGCGATGGCCGACAGGCCGGAGGTGAGGTCAGTGCGCATCGGCGGAAGGTCCTTTGGGCGGCGCCACCTTGCGCATCAGCGGCACCATGACGGTGGCGACGACGAAGCAGGCCAGGATGGAGAAGAAGGCGTCGTGGTACGTCAGCACCTGCGCCTCGCGGAAGGTGAGCTGCCACAGCGAGCGCAGCGCGGAGGTCTGCGCTTCGGGGTCGGTCGAGCCGCCGGTGATGTTGGCAAGCAGCCCGTTCATCGCTTCGTTGGCCGGATTCAGGTGTTCGGCGAGGCGATAGAAATGCAGGTTGGTGCGGTTCGTCAGGATCGTCGCGCAGGCCGCGATGCCCATCGCGCCGCCGAGATTGCGCATCAGGTTGAACAGCCCCGAGGCCTGCTTCAGGCGACTGGGCGCGAGGGCGCCGAGCGACAGCGTGACCGTCGGCGGCACCGCGAGCTGCTGGCCGATGCCGCGCAGCGCCTGCGGCAGCAGCAGCTCGTGCGCCGACCAGTCGTGCGTGATCGGCAGGTACTCGATCATCGAGACGGCGAACAGCGCGAGGCCGGCCATCAGGATCCAGCGCAGGTCGAAGCGGCTCGCGAGCACCGCGTAGAACGGGATCGTCAGGATCTGGAACACGCCGGTCGAGAACACGGCCTCGCCGATCTGCAGGGCGCTGTAGCCCTCGACGCGGCCGAGGAACAGCGGCGTCAGGTAGATCGACGAAAACAGGCCGATGCCGGTGACGAACGAGAACAGGCAGCCGAGCGCGAAGTTGCGATCCTTCAGCGCGCGCAGGTCGACCACCGGATGCGCCGCGGCCAGGCCGCGCCAGATGAACAGCACGCCCGAGATCGCGGTGATCCACGCGGTCGTGCGGATCGTCGCGTCCTGCATCCAGTTCCAGCGCGGGCCTTCCTCGAGCGTGTACTCCAGGCAGCCGAGGAAGGCCGCGATCAGCGCGATGCCGATCCAGTCGCCGGTCTTGAGCAGCGCGACGTTGGCCTGGTCGATCTTGACCAGCATCGGCACCACGAACATCACGAACAGCCCGGGCGCGAGGTTGATGAAGAACAGCCAGTGCCACGAGTAGTGGTCGGTGATCCAGCCGCCCAGCGTCGGGCCCAGCGTGGGCGCGAGCGAGGCGAGGGCGCCGATGGTGGCGGCCGCGACGACGCGCTTCTTGCCGTCGAAGAACACGAACGCGCTCGTGAACACCATCGGGATCATCGAGCCGCCGAGGAATCCCTGCAGCGCGCGGAACGCGATCATGCTCTGGATGTTCCACGCGAGCCCGCACAGCAGGCTCGCCGCGGTGAAGCCGGCGGCCGACGCGGCGAACAGCCAGCGCGTGGAGAACACCTGGCTCAGCCAGCCCGAGAGCGGAATCACGACGATCTCGGCGATCAGGTAGCTGGTCTGGATCCACGCGGTGTCGTCGGCGCCGGCCGACAGCCCGCCGCCGATGTCGCGCAGCGACGCAGAGACGATCTGGATGTCCAGCAGCGCGATGAACATGCCCACGCACATGCTCGCGAAGGCGAACACCTTCTGCGCCTGCGTCAGGCTGGCGAGGTTCGAGGTCATTGGACGACTCTCCGTCTGTCGACTGCGATGCGAGCGCCTGCTGGCGGCCGGGCGGCGCTCATGACTTGGTGTTGATCGAGGCCTTGACCGACAGCCCCGGCCGCAGCAACTCGAGGTCGCCGTCCTTGCCGTCGAGCGCGATGCGCACCGGCACGCGCTGCACGATCTTGGTGAAGTTGCCGGTGGCGTTCTCGGGTGGCAGCACGCTGAACTGCGCGCCCGTGGCCGGCGCGAGGCTCACGATGTGGCCCTTGAACGCGCGGCCCGGTTCGACGTCTGCGTGCACCTCCACGGCCTGGCCGACGCGCAGGTGCTCCAGCTGGTCTTCCTTGAAGTTGGCATCGATCCACAGCCCGTGCGACGGCACGACGACCAGCAGCTGGCTGGCAGACGTCGCGTACGCGCCTTCGCGCGCGCGGCGGTTGCCGATCACGCCGTCGACCGGCGCACGCAGCTCGGTGTACGACAGGTTCAGTTTCGCGGCGTCGAGTTCCGCGACGGCCTGCGCGAGCGCGGCGTCGGCCTGCTGGCGCTGGCTGGCGATGACGTCGAGCTGACGCTGCGTGCCTTGCTGCGCGGCGGCCGCGCGATCCTTGCCCGCCTGCGCCGTCTGCGCCGCGGCCTGCGCGCGCTGCGCGCTCTCGATCGAGACGGCCGAGCGGCTCGCGAGATCGCGATAGCGCGAGTCGTCGAGCTGCGCACGCGTCGCCTCCGCGTCGGCCGCGGCCACGCCCGCGGTGGCCTGCGCGATGACGCTGCGCTGCAGCTTCTCGGTGGCGTCGAGGTTGACCAGCAGCGCGCGCGCCGCGGCGACGCTGGCCTCGGCCTTGGCGACGGCGGCGCGGTAGTCGCGATCGTCGATCTTCACCAGCAGCTCGCCGCGGTGCACGACCTGGTTGTCGGTGACGGCCACCGTCTGCACATAGCCGGCGACCTTCGAGGCGACGACCGTGACGTCGCCGCCGACGTAGGCGTCGTCGGTGTCCTCGATGAAGCGGCCGGCCGTGTACCAATGCGTGCCCCAGACGGCGGCCACGACGGCCAGCGCGAACGGGATGGCGATCTTGGCGATGCTCGTCCGCGGCTTGGCGGGCGGGGCGGTCGGTTCGGGCGGAGCGTTGGGAACGACTTCCAGGGCGGCGGCAGCGGTCAAGGGACACCTCTTCGACATTGGTATGATGTTTATAATATTATTAGTGTCATATCAACGTCGCGAAGTCAGGTATCCGGGAGCGCCGGCCGCGAACGGCGGCGATTCACCGTTGATCACGCGCCTCATCGACTGTTCTATCCGCCCGCCGCAGTAGCCGTCGCCGAACTGCGCGCGCGACACCGCGGGCAGGTTGGCCAGCGCGGGCTCGGCCATCAGGCGCTGCGTGAGGCCGGCGACCGCCGGCGCTTGCTCCGCGAGCAGCTCGCCGATCGCGGGGGAAGCGCTCGGCCAGCGTATCGACGCACCTCCCGGTTCGTTCAGGCGTGCGCGGCGGCCTCGGGCAGCGGGATCCAGTCGGCCCGCGGCTCGGCGAGCGGCGCGTCGCCGAAGGTGGCGATGTAGAGCACCGAGACGCCGCCGGGCGGGCGCTCCGGCGCCGTGCGCGGCGCGGGCGGCTCCTCGGTGAGCTTGCTGGCCAACGCCCATTCCAGTGCTTGCCGGCCGACGCTGTCGACGCTCGCGATCAGGTCGTCGACATAGGCCTCGAAGCTCTGCTCGCGGTCGATGGTGGACGTGAGCTTGGCGTTGACCTCCACCGACAGGAAGGACTGGACGAACGACAGCGCGGCGCGGCGCTTCGGCAGGTCGACGCCGCCGATGCGCTGCACCTGGTGCTCGAACGGAATCGAGCGCTCCAGCAACTGCCGGACGAGGTGGGACCAGTGGTCGTCGGGCGTGGCGTCGACGTGCCACGGCCGGCCGTGCGCGCCGGTCACGAAGCCCGCCAGCGCGGCGGCCAGGCTCAGCGTGCCGCGCGATTCGCGGCCGTGCCCGGGCTCCGGCGGCTGCGCGCCGCCCACGGCCCAGGGGCAGTTGTCGGGAAACTTCTGGCCCTTGCACGAACGCTGGCTGGAGACGATGCCGTAGACGCTCGTCGGCGGATGCGGCGCCTGGCCTCGGCTGAGGATCCACTTGTCGCCGTCCGGCGGCGGGCCGATGTCGCCGTTGGGAAACGCGAAGGGCGTCGTCCAGTCGGAATTCAGGTCGAAGCGGTGCGCATCGCGGCCGGTCAGTCGGCCCGTGCGCGGCGTGGTCGAGGCTCGCGCCTGCAGCAGCAGCGCGCGGCCCTCCGGCCGTGTCTGGCCCGTTTGGAAATGATGACGCACCAGCAGCAGGTCGGCCAGCTCCACCTGCGACGCGCTCTTGCCGAAGCGCAGCTTGGGCGGCTGCGCATGGAAGACGCCCGAGACCAGCGGGCTGCCCTTGGCGAGCTCGGGCGGCAGGCCGGACTGGACGGCCTTCGCGAGCTTGCGGCGCAGCAGCGGCGAGTCGGCCAGCATGGCGACGAACGCGGGCTCCCCGGGCATCGTCCACTTGTCGGTGGTGCGGCGCGACAGGCCGTAGAGCGCGGCGTGGGACTTGATCCAGTCGAACTGCGACCACGCGGTGTGGCAGGACTGCTCGATGAGCTTCTGGAGATCGGCGGCGAGTGTCATCGGCGGTCGGCTGGACCCGGTGTCGGGCGGCGAGGAAACGGCAGGGGGCGCCAGTCTATGCGCTCGGCCGACGGGGATGCGGCCGAGCTATCCGCAAATGCACATGGAGCCATGACGAATGCACGCGCTTGCCGCCCGGCGGCGCAAGGCCTTTGGCGCGGAGGTAACCTTGGGGAATCCACCTGACCCGGAACCATTCCAATGACCGAGACCACCTCCGCCTATCCCGACACCCGCCTGCTGATCGCGGGCGAATGGCGCGACGCCACCGGCGGCAAGAAGATTGCCGTCGCCAACCCGGCCACCGGCCAGACGATCGGCCATGTCGCGCACGCGTCCATCGCCGACCTCGACGCCGCGCTCGCGGCCGCCAAGACCGGCTTCGATGCCTGGCGCAACGTGCCGGCCGCGGATCGCGCCACGATGATGCGCAAGGCCGCCGGCCTGCTGCGCGAACGCGCCGACGCGATCGCGCGCCTGATGACGCAGGAGCAGGGCAAGCCGCTGGCGGAATCGCGCGTCGAGGTGCTGGCCGGCGCCGGCATCATCGAATGGTTCGCCGACGAGGGCATGCGCGTCTACGGCCGCATCGTGCCGTCGCGCAACCTGGCCGCGCAGCAGCTCGTGCTGAAGGAGCCGGTCGGCCCGGTCGCAGCCTTCACGCCGTGGAACTTCCCGATCAACCAGGTGGTGCGCAAGCTGAGCGCGGCGCTGGCGACGGGCTGCTCGTTCCTGGTCAAGGCGCCGGAGGAAACCCCCGCGTCGCCGGCCGCGCTGCTGCAGACCTTCGTCGACGCCGGCGTGCCGGCCGGCACGGTGGGCCTCGTCTTCGGCGATCCGCACGAGATCTCGAGCTACCTGATCGCCAGCCCGATCATCCGCAAGGTCACGTTCACCGGCTCGACGCCGGTGGGCAAGCAACTGGCGGCGCTCGCCGGTCAGCACATGAAGCGCGTGACGATGGAGCTGGGTGGGCACGCGCCGGTGATCGTCGCGGAGGACGCCGACGTCGCGCTGGCCGTCAAGGCCGCGGGCGCGGCCAAGTTCCGCAACGCCGGCCAGGTCTGCATCTCGCCGACGCGCTTCCTCGTGCACAGCAGCCTGCGCGACGAGTTCGCCGCGGCGCTGGTCAAGCACGCGCAAGGCCTCAAGCTGGGCGACGGCCTGGAGGCCGGCACCAACATCGGCCCGCTCGCCAACAGCCGCCGCATCGCCGCGATGGCCAAGGTGATGGACGACGCACGCGCCAAGGGCGCCAAGATCGCCACCGGCGGCGAGCGTGTCGGCAGCACCGGCAACTTCTTCGCGCCGACCGTGCTCACCGACGTGCCGCTGGACGCCGACGTGTTCAACAACGAGCCCTTCGGCCCGGTCGCCGCGATCCGTGCGTTCGACACGCTCGACGAGGCGATCACGGAAGCCAACCGCCTGCCCTACGGCCTGGCCGGCTACGCGTTCACGAAGTCGATCAAGACGGCGCACATCCTGGGCCAGCGTCTCGAGCTGGGCATGCTGTGGATCAACCAGCCGGCCACGCCGTCGCCCGAGATGCCGTTCGGCGGCGTCAAGGATTCGGGCTACGGCACCGAAGGCGGCCCGGAGGCGCTGGAGCCCTACCTCGTGACCAAGGCGGTGTCGATCCTCGGCGTCTGATCCGCGTCGGGATGGGGTTGGCGCCATGCCGCGCTGAGACAATCGCGGCATGATCGACATCGGCGTCAACTTCCATTCCTCGCAGCTCAAGGGCCTCGCGCCCGAGCTGCTGACGCGCGCGGCCGCCGCGGGCGTCACGCACATCCTCGCCACGGGCACGTCGCTGCACGCGAGCGAGTTGGCGCTGGCGTTCGCGCGCACGCACGATCGCGTGTGGGCCACTGCGGGCGTGCACCCGCACGACGCCAAGCACTGGGACGCATCGTCGCTCGCACAATTCGAGCCGATGTGGGCCGACGACCTGGTCGTGGCGGTCGGCGAATGCGGCCTCGACTACAACCGCATGTTCTCGCCGATGCACGAACAGCGCGTGGCCTTCGAGGCGCAGATCGCCGCCGCCGTGCGCACGGCCAAGCCGCTGTTCCTGCATTGCCGCGACGCCTTCGACGACTTCCTCGCGATGCTGCGCGACGCGGCCGCCGCGGGCGCGCACGGCGTCGTCCACTGCTTCACCGACGGCGCCGCCGAGGCCGAGGCCTTTCTCGCGCTCGGCTTCGACATCGGCATCACCGGCTGGGTCACCGACGCCGCACGCGGCAGCGCGCTGCGCGACGCCTTGCGCGTGATCCCGGCCGATCGCCTGCATTTCGAGACCGATGCGCCGTACCTGCGCCCGAAGAACGCCGGCAAGACGCGGCCCTACAACGAGCCCGCGCTGCTGCCGTTCGTCGCGAAGGCGGTGGCCGAGTTGAAGGGCCTGGACGTGGCCGCGTTGTCGGCGCAGGCCACGGCCAACGGGCGGCGGCTTTTCAAGTTGCCGGAGTGAACCTGGGTACGTGATTTGCCATCCGCCGCTTGCCAGGACCTGCGTGCTTCCGCGCAGGATCCACGACAAGGAGTGCGATCTTGGGGCGGTCAACCAACAACGTGCGCGGGCGTGTCGCCCTGGGTCTGATGGTCGCGGCCGCCGCGCTCGCGCCGGCCGCGGAGGGTGCGAAGGAGCTGACGTCGCCGTACGGTGTCTTCGTCGAGGGCGGCATCTCCGACGACTCGCGTTCCGCCGTTGCCGGCATCGCGTGGACGTGGGTGCAGCCGTCGACATGGGGCGCGGGCAACGCGAGCGGCTATCTGGAAACCTCGATCGGCGAGTGGGCCTGCCATCGCGACGAGGGCCAGCAATACCACGCGTGCTCCACGCAGTTCGGCGTGACGCCGGTGATCCGCTACCAGCCCGAGGCCTGGGAGCACTGGTACATGGAGCTGGGCATCGGCGCCGACGTGATCGCGCCGGCCTGGAAGACGGACGAGCGGCGCTTCTCCACCGAGTTCAACTTCGGCGATCACATCGGCCTGGGCCGCAAGTTCGGCGACGAGGGGCGCGACGAGATCGAGCTGCGCGCCGAGCACTATTCGAACGGCGGCTACAAGAATCCGAATCCCGGCGAGAACTGGTTCCAGCTGCGTTACATGCACTGGTTCTAGACACGCCTCGTCGTAACCGAGCAGTCTGGCCTTCACGAAGCTGGTTTATTCTGGTTCGAAGCCGGTCGAGCCGCTAGCTCGGCCGTGCCGCACAACGAGATGGAGACCGCGATGAACACAGCAGCGACCGAGGGCACGCCCCAGTTCCCGATCAATGGCCTGTCGCACGTGGCGGGCTGGACGGACATCCCGCTGTCCAACGCGACGATCTACGGCCTGCTGGCCGACACCGCGAAGGCGTATCCGGATCGGCCCGCAGTCGTGTTCCGCGAACAGGGCATCCGCTGGACCTGGCGCGAGTTCGTGCAGGAGGTCGACGACTTCGGCGCCGGCCTCGCCGGCCTCGGCCTGGCCAAGGGCGACCGCGTGGGCATCTGGTCGCCCAACCGCGTCGAGTGGCTGGTCACCCAGTTCGCCACCGCGCGCATGGGGCTGATCCTCGTCAACATCAATCCGGCCTATCGGCTGTCCGAGCTGACCTATGCGCTGCAGGTGTCGGGCTGCCGCGCGATCGTCTCGGCCGAGCGCCTGAAGACGTCGATGTACCTGGAGATGCTGCAGAAGGTCCGCCCCGAACTGCCGGCGCTCGAGTTCGTCATCCGGATGGGCGACGACAGGACGCCCGGCATGCTCAACTACGCCGACGTGCTCGCGCGCGGCCGCGCCGAGCCGCTGCCGTTCACCGATTGCCTCGCCACCGACGCGATCAACATCCAGTTCACCAGCGGCACGACGGGCAACCCGAAGGGCGCGACGCTGACGCACCACAACGTCGTCAACAATGGCCGCTTCATCGCGATGGCGATGGACTTCGACGAGAACGACTCGCTGTGCATCCCGGTGCCGCTGTACCACTGCTTCGGCATGGTGCTGGCGGTGCTGGCGTCGGTGTCGACGGGCGCGGCGATGGTGTTTCCGGGCGAGGCCTTCGACCCCGTGGCCGCGCTCGGCGCGGTCGCCGAGGAGCGCTGCACCGCGCTGCACGGCGTGCCGACGATGTTCATCGCGGAGCTGGGCCATCCGCGCTTCGACGAGTTCGACCTGAGGTCGCTGCGCACCGGCATCATGGCCGGCTCGCCTTGTCCGATCGAGACGATGAAGCAGGTCGTGTCGCGCATGCACATGCGCGAGGTGACGATCGCCTATGGCATGACGGAGACGTCGCCGGTGTCGTTCCAGAGCTCGACGTCGGATCCGCTCGATCGCCGCACCACGACCGTGGGCCGCGTGCAGCCGCACCTCGAATGCAAGGTCGTCGACCTCGACGGCAACATCGTGCCGGTCGGCGAGAAGGGCGAGCTGTGCACCAAGGGCTACTCGGTGATGACCGGCTACTGGGGCGACGAGGAGCGCACGAAGCAGGCCGTCGTCGACGGCTGGATGCACACCGGCGACCTCGCGACGATCGACGAGGATGGCTATTGCAACATCGTCGGCCGCGTGAAGGACATGCTGATCCGCGGCGGCGAGAACGTCTATCCGCGCGAGATCGAGGAGTTCCTGTTCCGCCATCCGAAGGTGCAGTCGGTGCAGGTGTTCGGCGTCCCCGACCTCAAGTACGGCGAGGAGGTCTGCGCCTGGATCGTGCTGAAGCCGGGCGAGGCTTGTGTCGAGGACGAGATCAAGGATTACTGTCGCGACCAGATCGCGCACTACAAGGTGCCGCGGTATGTGCGCTTTGTCGACGAGCTGCCGATGACTGTCACTGGCAAGGCGCAGAAGTTCGTGATGCGGGATCGCATGATTGCGGAGCTTCAGTTGGCGCGCGCGACGACGGCTTGATGGGATGGCGGGGCTGACCGAGCGCTTCGCGCTGTAGTCAGCGGTCGACGGTGGCCATGCGGTCGGGCGAGTAGCGCGGGCCCTGCACCTTGCCGGGCGCCAGCGCTTCGCCGAGCGCTGCGAGTGTCTCGGGGCTCAGCTTGAGCGACGCGGCCGCGATGTTCTCCTCCAGCCACTTGCGCCGCTTGGTGCCGGGGATCGGGACGATGTCGTCGCCCTGGGCGAGCACCCACGCGAGGGCCACCTGGCCGGCCGTCGCGCCGATGCCCTTGGCGATCGCGTGCACCTTGGCGGCCGCGGCCACGTTGGCGTCGAAGTTGGCGCCCTGGTAGCGCGGGTCCTTGTGGCGGAAGTCGTCCTCGGGCAGGTCCTCGGCGCGCTTGACCTCGCCGGTGAGGAAGCCGCGGCCCAGCGGGCTGAACGGCACCAGGCCGATGCCCAGCTCGCGCAGCGCGGGGATGACGTCGCCTTCGAGGTTGCGCTCCCACAACGAGTATTCGCTCTGCACCGCCGTCACCGGATGCACCGCATGCGCGCGGCGGATGTTGGCGACGCCGGCCTCCGACAATCCGAAGAAGCGCACCTTGCCCTCCTTGACCAACTCGCCGACGACACCGGCGATCTCCTCGACCGGCACCTTCGGATCGATGCGGTGCTGGTAGAGCAGGTCGATGTGGTCGGTGCCGAGGCGGCGCAGCGAGCCCTCGACGGCCTCGCGGATCTCGGCCGGGCTGCTCGCGCGCGCGTCCGGGATCTGCTTGCCGTCCTTGAACTTCCACGCGAACTTGGTGGCGATCGTCACCTCGTGGCGGCGTCCCTTCAGCGCCTTGCCGAGCAGCGCCTCGTTGGTCAGCGGGCCGTAGACCTCGGCGGTGTCGAGGAAGTTGCAGCCGAGCTCGATCGCGCGGTGCAGCGTGGCGATCGACTCGGTCTCGTCGGCCGGCCCGTAGGACTGGCTCATGCCCATGCAGCCCAGGCCGATGGCCGAGACCTCGAGCCCTTGGCTGCCCAGCTTGCGTCGTTGCAAAGTCATGTCGTTCGCTCCGGTGTCGGTGGTTGCGAACGACTCTACGTCGAAGCGACTTTCCTGGCAGCGCGCTGCGGCAATTCAACGTTTGCGGGAGGCCTTGCCGCGCGGGTTCAACTCGCGGATCAGCTCGACGAACGCGCGCAGCCCCGCGGGCGCGTGGCGGCGGCTCGGGTAGTAGAGGCACAGGCCGGGGCTGGACGGCGTCCAGTCGGCCAGCACGCGCACGAGATCGCCGCGCGCGAGGTCGTCGCGCACGGACTGGTCCGACACCCACGCCAGCGCGACGCCCGCCAGGGCGGCGGAGCGCGTGCAGGGCATGTCGTCGAGCGTCAGCGGGCCGTCGACGTCGACCGTCACGGCCTGGCCCTTCTTCAGGAACTCCCAGCGGCACATCGTCCCGCTGGGCAGCCGCGTGCGCACGCACGCGTGGCGCGCGAGATCGGCCGGCGTCTTCGGCTTGGGATGGCGGCTGAAGTAGTCGGGCGAGCCGACGACGGCCATGCCGAGGTCGGGGCCCATCGGCACCGAGACCATGTCGCGCGGCACGTTCTCGGCCACGCGGATGCCGGCGTCGTAGCCGGCGGCGACGATGTCGATCAGCCGGCCTTCGGTGACGATGTCGACGTGCATCCCGGGATGGCGGCGCACGTACTCGTGCACGATGGGCGCCACCATCAGCGCGGCGCCGCTGCTGGTGTTGATGCGCAGCGTGCCGTGGGGCGTGGCGGCGAGGTCGTTGGCCGCGGCCATCGCGTCGCGGATCTGCGTCAGCGCGGGCGCGACTTCGGCGACGAAGCGCTCGCCGGCCTCCGACAACGCCACGCTGCGCGTCGTGCGGTTGAACAGCCGCACGCCGATGCGCGCCTCCAGGCCGGCGATAGCGTTGCTCAGCGCCGAGGTCGACATCGCCAGGTCGATTGCGGCGCCACGGAAGCTGCCGCGCCGGGCGACCGCCAGCACGGCCTCCAGTTCGATCAGTCCGCTCTTGTGCATCGTCCCGATTATCGCGATGAATCGTCCGCCTTGGTGCGGCTTATCAAACTGGTTGTGCGGGCGCAGACTTCCGCCATGAACTCCGCAAACACCCCCTTCACCGTCATCTCGCAAGGCTACGTCGACGGCGCGTTCGTCGAACCGCGCGGCAGCGAGATGTTCGACCTGTTCAACCCGTCGACCGAGCAGCGCATCGGCCAGGTGCGCCTCGGCGACCGCGAGGACGCGCTGCGCGCCATCGCCGCCGCGAAGCGTGCGTTCGTCGCGATGGCGCGCACGACCAAGAGCGAGCGCATCGCGATGCTGGGTCGGCTGCACGAGGCGGTGAGCGCCCGTGTGGACGACATCCGCGACGCGATGATGTTCGAGTACGGGGCGTCGCGCGCCTTCGCGACGGCGTCCGCCAACAACGCGGCCGACTCGTTCAAGCGCGCGGCGACGACCCTCGAGTCGTACGACCTGAATCGCCGCATCGGCACGGCCGAAGTGCAGATGGAGCCGGTCGGCGTCGTCGCGCTGATCACGCCGTGGAACAGCAACGCCGGCTTCATCTGCAGCAAGCTCGCGACGGCGATCTCGGCCGGCTGTACCGCCGTGATCAAGCCGAGCGAGATGAGCGCGCTGCAGACTCAGGTCGTCGTCGAGGCGCTGCACGCGGCCGGCCTGCCGGCGGGCGTCTTCAACGTCGTCATCGGCCGCGGCGACGTCGTCGGCGCGGAGTTCGCGAGCCATCCCGACATCGCCAAGGTGTCGTTCACCGGCAGCACCGTGGTCGGCAAGTCCATCCTGCGCGCCGGCGCCGAGACGCTCAAGCGCGTCACGCTGGAGCTGGGTGGCAAGTCGCCGACCATCCTGCTGGACGACGCCGACTTCGCCACCGCGATCCCGTTGGCGATCCAGGCCGGCTTCATCAACAGCGGCCAGGCCTGCATCGCCGGCACGCGCATCCTGGTGCCGCAGGCGCGCATGGACGAGGCGCTCGCGCTGATCGAACGGGCCGTCGCGGGCGTGCGTGTGGGCGACCCGCTGGCTGGCACGACCGACATCGGCGCGATGGTCAGCCGCAAGCAATGGGATCGCGTGCAGCGCTACATCGCACTCGGCGTCGAGGAGGGCGCGCGGCTCGTCGCCGGCGGCCTCGGCCGGCCCGACGGCCTGGCGCGCGGCTGGTTCGTGCGGCCCACGGTGTTCGCCGACGTGCGCAACGACATGCAGATCGCGCGCGACGAGATCTTCGGGCCGGTGCTGTGCGTGATCGGCTATCGCGACGACGAGGACGCGATCGCCGTCGCCAACGACACCGTCTACGGCCTGCAGGCCAGCGTGCACTCTGCCGATCTCGCGCGGGCGCGTGCGGTCGCGTCGCGCCTGCTCGCGGGGCGGGTGTTGGTCAACGGCCTGCACCACGAGCCGATGGCGCCGTTTGGTGGGTTCAAGCAATCGGGTCTCGGTCGCGAGTTGGGCGAGTTCGGGTTGGAGGCTTTCCTGGAGCCGAAGACGTTGCTGGGACTCTTGGCGCGTTGAACGCTTTGTTGGTTCGACACCGCATCAAGCCGACAAGCGCCGCAACGTTTCGCGGTACGCTGACCGCATGCTGATCCTCCTCGTCCTGGTCGCAGGCCTGTGGGCCGGCCTGCAGAACACCCTCGCCGGCGGCGGCTCGTTCATCACGTTGCCGGCGCTGATCGTCTCCGGCATGTCGCCGCTGGCCGCCAACATCACGTCGACGGTCGCCCTCTTTCCGGGCCAGGTGACCGCCGGCCTTGTCGGCCGCAGCCTCGTGTCGGGCGCAAGCGGGCTGTCGTTTCGCGCACTGTTCATCCTGAGCCTGGCCGGCGGAGCGCTCGGCGGATTGCTGCTGCTCAACACGCCGCCCACGCTCTTCGCGCGCCTCGTGCCGTGGCTCGTGCTGTTCGCGACGATCGTGTTCGCATGGGGCAGTTTCCGCAGCAAGCCGATCGAAGGCGCGACGCACATCGGGCCGCGCACGGCCGCCGTCGCGCAGTTCCTGATCGGCATCTACGGCGGCTATTTCGGCGGCGGCATCGGCTTCCTGATGCTGGCGGCGCTGACGCTGGCGGGCCTGTCGACGCGCAACGCCGGCGCCACCAAGAACGCGCTGGCCTCCGTGATGAACGCCGCGGCGGTGGTGCTGTTCGTCTTCTCGCCGCAGGTGCACTGGCTGCAGGCCGCGGTGCTCGGCGCGGGCGCGATCGTCGGCGGACTCGCCGGCACGTGGGCGTTGAAGCGCGTCAACGAAAAGGGGCTGCGGATCGCGATCGTGTGCGTCGGCATCGCGCTGACGATCGGGCTGTTCGTGCGGCCGATCTAGGTCTCGTAGCGCAGCACGATGTCGGACAACGGCCGCGCCACGCACGGCAGCACCAGGCCCTCGGCCTTCTCCTCGCGCGTCAGGCCCGGCCACTCGATCTCGTAGGCGATCGCGCCGCTGTCGAGACGGCAGAGGCAGGTGCGGCAGGTGCCGTTGCGGCACGAGCTGGGCATGGGCGCCATCGCGCGCAGGCCGGCCTTCAGCAGCGACTCGTCGGCGCGGGCCTCGAAGTGCTGGCCGTGCGGCAGCAGGGTCATGCGAAAGACGTCGTCGGTCATAAAGCAACCTTCGGCCTGCGGCCTGCGGCGCGAGCTAACTTCGGAGCGGCCGGGCGTACGCTCATTCCAGCGGCTTCAGTCCTTGCAGCATCGTCGGGATCAGTTCGCTGACGGTCGGGTGGATGTGCATCGTGCGCGAGATCGCGGTGTAGGGCAGGCCGGCGGACATCACGTCGAGCAGGCAGTGGATCGCCTCGTCGGCCTCGATGCCCAGCAGTGTCGCACCGAGCAGGCGCTGCGTGTCGGCGTCGACCAGCGCCTCGAGGAAGCCGTCGGTCTCGCCGCGCTCGCGCGCCCGCCCGACGCGCGACATCGGCAGGTGCCCGACCAGCACGCGCTTGCCCGACTGCTTCGCGGCCGCGCGCGACAGGCCGATGCGCGCGAGCGGCGGATCGGTGTACAGCGCGTAGGCCGGCACGCGATCGCCGACGCGGCGCGGGTCGCCGTCCAGCAGGTTGGCGGCGACGATCTCGTAGTCGTTGTACGAGGTGTGCGTGAACGCGCCGCGGCCGTTGACGTCGCCGAGCGCCCAGATGCCGGGCACGCTGGTGCGCAGCTGCTCGTCGACTTCGACGATGCCGTGCGCGTCGCACGTGACGCCCGCGCGCGCGAGATCCAGCGCCTCGACGTTGGGCCGGCGGCCGATCGCGACCAGCACGTGGCTGCCGGTGACGCGCCGGCCGTCGACGACCAGCGCGACGCCCGCGCCGTCGCGCTCCAGCGCGGTCGCGTTGGCGCCGACCATGAAGCGGACGCCATCGCGTTCCAGCACGGTCTTCACCGTCTCTGCGACTTCGGCTTCCTCGCGCGGCAGGAGCCGATCGCCGTGTTCGATGACGGTGACCTGGCTGCCGAAGCGCGCATACACCTGGGCGTATTCGAGCGAGATGTAGCCGGCGCCCAGGATCACGAGATGCGTGGGCAGTTCCTGCAACGCCATCAACGATTCGCTGGTCAGGAAGGGCACGCCGGACTGGGCGACCCAGTCCGGCACGACGGGCCGCGCGCCGACGTTGAGGAAGATGCGCGGCGCCTGCAGCACCTGCTCGCCGACCTGCACGCTGTCGGCCCCGGCGAAGCGCGCCTCGCCGTGCACCAGGCTCAGGTTGGCGGTGCCTGCGATCCAGTGGCCCAGGCCGTCGCGCGAACCCTGCACCACCTTCATCATGCGGGCGCGCACGGCGGCGTAGTCGATCCTGATCTCGCCCGGGATCGTCACGCCGAAGTCGGCCGCATGCCGCGCGACCCACGCGGCGCGGGCGCTCGCCACCAGCGTCTTGGTCGGCGTGCAGCCGTTGTTGACGCAGGTGCCTCCGAGTTCGCCGCGCTCGACCAGCGCGGTCTTCCAGCCGTGTTCGGCGAGGCGCACGGCGAGCGACGGACCGGCCTGGCCGCTGCCGATGACGAGGGCGTCGAAGGGCGTGGGTGTCATGTGGAGGATCCTTTCGAACTGGGTTCGGGCCTGCGGCCGGAGATCAGCCACCAGGCGCTCAGCGCGCTGGCAAGCGCGAGGCCGGCGGAGGTCAGCATCGCGGCGCGAAAGCCGGCGACGAAGGCGTGGCCCACGGCGTCGCGCACCTGCGCCGCGACGGCCGATGCCGCGCCCGTCGGCGGCGCGATCGCGCCGAGCCTGCTGCGCTGGGCGTAGACCGCATCGGCGACATCGCGCGGCAGCGTCGAGTCGTTCAGCGCTTCGTGCAGACGGGCCTGGAAGACATGCGCCAGCACCGCCCCCAGCGCGGCGATCGCCAGCAGGCCGGCCGCGCGCGACACGGCGTTGTTGACGCCCGAGGCCGTGCCGGCGAGCTTCTCGCCGAGCGCGTTCATCACCGTGGTCGTCAGCGGCGAGATCGTGATCGTCATGCCCAGCCCGAGCACGCAGATCGCGGGAAAGAACGTCGCCCAGTAGCGCCCGCCGACACCGGGCCGCGCGAGCAGCGCGAAGCCGGCGGCCGCGATCGTCGGGCCGACGATTAGCGGGATCTTCGCGCCCATGCGGTCGACCAGCGAGCCGGCCCAGCGCGACAACGCGAACATGATCGCGACGAAGGGCAGCAGCGCGGCTCCGGCCGCGGTCGCGGCGTAGCCCTGCACCTGGATCAGGTTCAACGGCACGAAGTAGAGGCCGCCGCCGAGCGCGGCGTACAGCAGCAGCGTCAGCAGGTTGGCGCCGGCGAAGTCGCGGTCGCGGAACAGGTGCAGCGGCAGCATCGGGTTTCGCATGCGCGCTTCGCAGGCGACGAAGGCCGCGAGGCCGATGACCCCGACGACGCCCGCGATCGCCACCGGCGCCGAGCCCCAGCCGCGCGCCGGCGCCTCGATCAGCGCGAACACGATGCCCGCGAGGCCCAGCGTCGCGGTGACGGCGCCGAGGACGTCGATCGGCCCGTCGGCCGCGTCGCCGCGGCTCTCGGGCACCTTGAAGAGGCATGCGAACAGCAGCGCGGCGCCGATCGGCACGTTGAGCAGGAAGGCCCAGCGCCACGAGAAGTGGTCGACGAGAAAGCCGCCGACCACGGGCCCGATCGCGGCCGTGATGCCGCTGAACGCCGACCATGTGCCGATCGCACGGCCGCGGCTGGCCTCGGGGAAGTTGGCGCCCAGCAGCGCGAGGCTGCCCGGCACGAGCAGCGCGGCGCCGATGCCTTGCAGCGCGCGTGCCGCGATCAGCTGGCCGGTGTCCTGCGCCGCGGCGCACGCGGCCGACATCGCCGTGAAGACGACCACGCCGACCAGGAACACGCGCTTGCGGCCGAAGCGATCGCCGAGCGCGCCGCCCACCAGCAGCAGCGCCGCGAGGAACAAGGCGTAGGACTCGATGAGCCACTGCGCGTCGGCGCCGCTCGCGTTCATGCTGCGCTGGATTGCCGGCAGCGCGACGTTGACGACCGTGCCGTCCATGAAGGCCATGCTGGAACCCAGCACGGCGCTGACCAGCGTCCAGCGGCCCGCGCTGGCATCAAGGGAGGAACTCGCGCGGGCCGTCATGCGGACATTCTCCGCCTCGCGCGAAGGCCGCGTCAGCGTCCGGCTACCAGCAGAAGCGCTCGTGGTCGTGCGTCAGCGCGCGGCGTTGCTCGATGGCGGCCACGGCCTGGGGATCGGCCATCAGCGCCTTCTCGCGCGCGAGGTCGTCACGCAGCTGCTGTATCGCGGCGGACAGCGACGCGTTGCGGTCGTCGGCGGCCGCTGGCAGCTCGGCGTAGCCGAGCAGCTTGTAGGGGTGCGCGGCGACCCAGTCGATCGCCCGGCCCTCGATCTCTTCCTGCCTCGCGACGCTGCACAGCGCGTAGCCGTTCATGGCCGGCTCGGCGGCGTGCACGAAGCTGTGCACGATGTCGGCCGACTTGAGCAACTGCAGCGAGCGCATGTCGAGCACGGCTTCCATCGTCAAGAAGCGGCTGCGGCCGACGTAGTACCAGAACAGCGCGTCGTCGCGCAGGTCGACGTCGTACAGCCGCATCGCCAGCACGATCAGCGTCTGCGGCTTGACGAGGTCGGGCTTGGCGCCGATGCCTTGCTCGACGCGCCGGATGTCGTTGCGGTTCGCAGAGGAGAGCAGGTTGTCCCAGTCCGGGTCGACGTTGACCTTTGCTGTTGCGTTGAGCCTGTCGCCGGAAAAGTAGTAGGGCGGCACGTCGACGTAGAGCTTGTAGACATGCCGGGCGGCGATCTGCGCGGACGAGGACTCGGCCGCCGACGCTCCGGCGACGGGGGCGGATGCGGGCTGCGCCGCGGCGAGCATGGGCACGGCAAGCAACGCGCAAAGCAAAGGAGCGAGAAGAGGTCGCATGAGTCGGATGAAGTCCAGGGGACGCGAGATGCAGTGCCGCGAATTCTCCTCGAACTGCGACGCGGTTCTTGCCGGCGTGACGTGCTTTGCACGCGCGCAACGCAGGAATGGCCTCCGACAGCCGCGCCTCAGGCCTCACGGCGATAATCGATGATTCATGCGCAAGCTGCTGCTCACCTTCGTCCTGCCGTTGATCCTGCTGTTCTCGCAGCAGGGCGCGGTCGTGCACGAACTGGGCCACCTGACCGAGGCCGTGTCCCGCGCGGCCGCCGGCGAGGGCCCGTCCGTCCACCAGGGCGGCGACCTGCAGTGCGAGGCCTGCCTGGCCTTCGCGCACCTGGCCGGCGTGGCCACCGCGCATGTCGTGCCGCCCGCGTTGCTGAGCTTCGGCTTCGCGCTGCCGGCCAACGAAGCGCCGGCGTTCATCGCCGCCGACGCGCCGACCGCGCGCAGCCGCGGACCGCCCATTTTCCTCTGACTCCCGTTCCAGTTCGTTGACCCGCGTGCCGGGCCCGCTGTCGCGTGGCCGCACGCGTGCGACTGCATTCGTCTTCAGAGGATTTCCCCACACATGTTCGGCTCCAAGCACCGGAACGTGGCGCGCGCGCTCGTTCTTTCCGCACCCCTGTCCGTTTCTCTTGCCGCGTTCGCCGACGAGGCCGCCGCGCCCGCGTCCGCGGCTTCCGCCCCGCCGTACGCCAAGACCGTGGTCGCCTCGGCATCTGTCGCCGCCGTGCCGATGGGCGCGCAGACCGTCGTCATCGACGCGGTGCGCCAGAAGCTCGACGCCGCCCGCAACGGTCTGTCGCCCGACACCGGCAGCAACGTCTTCAAGTTCGGCGAGGCCGACATCGACGCGCTGCCGCTGGGCGAATCCACGCCGCTGAACCAGGTCGTGCTGCAGGCGCCCGGCGTGGTGCAGGATTCGTACGGCCAGCTGCACGTGCGCGGCGACCACGCCAACGTGCAGTACCGCATCGACGGCGTCGTGATCCCCGAGGCGATCAGCGGCTTCGGCCAGTCGCTGGAGACGCGCTTCGCCGACCACATCGACATGCTGACCGGCGCGCTGCCGGCGCAGTACGGCTACCGCACCGCGGCCATCGTCGACATCCAGACCAAGCAGCAGGCCCAGGGCAACAACGGCAGCGTCAGCTACACCGGCGGCAGCAACGGCCACGACGAGGAGAGCGGCGAGATCGCGGGCGCGCACGGGCCGCTCAGCTACTACCTGACCGGCTCGCTGCTGAAGGACGGCATGGGCATCGAGAACCCGACGTCCTCGCGCACCGCGCTGCACGACCAGACCGAGCAGCGCAAGGGCTTCGGCACCCTGTCGTACGTGCTGGGCGACGACAGCCGCCTGAACTTCATGTTCGGCGTGTCGAACAACCACTTCGAGATTCCCGACGTGCCCGGCCAGACGCCGCAGTTCGCGCTGGCGGGCGATCCCACCGTGAATTCCTCGACGCTGGACGCGCGCCAGCGCGAGCGCAACGCCTTCGAGGTGCTGTCCTATCAAGGCCACGTGGGCGACGCCACCGACTACCAGCTGTCGCTCTTCCATCGCGAGACCGACGTGCACTACACGCCCGATCCGGTCGGCGACCTCGTGTTCGACGGCATCGCGGCCGACGTGATGCGCAAGAACACCGCCGACGGCGTGCAGCTCGACTCGAGCTACTCGCTGGGCAAGACGCACACGCTGCGCGGCGGGCTGTTCTTCCAGCACGAGAAGTTCGACGTCGACAACCTGTCGCAGGTGTTCCCGGCCGACGCCGACGGCAACCAGACCAGCACGACGCCCGAATCCATCACCGACGACACGCGACTGTCCGGCAACCTGTGGGGCGTCTACCTGCAGGACGAATGGCAGCCCGTCAAGAGCCTGACGATCAACTACGGCGCGCGCTTCGACAGCGTCGACACGGTGGTCGCCGAGCACCAGCTGAGCCCGCGCCTGGGCGTGGTCTGGGACGCCAGCTCCTCGCTGCGCCTGCACGCCGGCTACGCGCGCTACTTCACGCCGCCGCCCACCGAGAAGATCGACACCACGTCGGTGGCGAAGTTCGCCGGCACCACCAATGCGCTGCCGTCGGACGCGGATACGGCCGTGAAGTCGGAGCGCTCCAACTACTTCGATGCCGGCCTGGCCTGGGACGCGACGTCCAACCTGTCCCTCGGCGTCGACGCCTACGACCGCGAGGTGCGCAACCTGCAGGACGAGGGCCAGTTCGGCAACGCCCTGATCTATTCGGCGTTCAACTACGCCCAGGGCCGCGTGCGCGGGCTGGAGCTGACCGCCAACTACAAGCGCGACGCGCTCACGACCTACGCCAACCTGGCGTTCTCGCGCGCGCAAGGCAAGGACATCGTCACCGGCCAGTTCAACTTCGACCCGGACGAGATCGCCTACATCGCCAACCACTGGGTGCACCTCGACCACGACCAGACGGTGACGGCCTCGGCCGGCGTGTCGTACCGCTTCGCGACGCAGACGACGCTGGGCGCCGACGCGTTGTTCGGCAGCGGCCTGCGCAACGGCTTCGCCAACACCGGGCACCTGCCGAGCTACACGCAGGTCAACGCGTCGCTGTCGCAGGCGTGGGACTTCGGCGGCTTCCTCGGCAAGATGGAGGGCCGGCTGTCGGTGCTCAACGTGTTCGACAGCGTCTACGAACTGCGCGACGGCACCGGCATCGGCGTCGGCGCGCCGCAATACGGACCGCGCCGCACCGTGTACGCGAGCGTGACCAAGTCCTTCTGAGCTTTCGCCTCGCAAACCTCGGCTCGTCAGCGGCTGACGGGAACCTGTCTTGCCCGCTCTGGAGACCACGGGTCGCCGCAGGAGGCGGCGGCCCGGGCAACGATCGGCGACATGGGGTCGCCGGCGCATTCTGGAGCCGCCCCCGATGAACTCGCTTGCTGCAAACCGTACCGCCGCCCGTCCGCCGATTCCGTGCGGATCCGCGAAACGCTGTTCCTACGTCGAAGACCTGAACTGGCCCGCCGCGCGGCCGACGCCCGACAAGAAGCCGGCGCGTCCGACCGAGGTGTGGGTGCCCGGCCCGAACGGGCAATGGGAAGGCATCACGCCGACGCTCCAGTGAGCGTCATCCACGCAACGAAAAGGCCGCCTCGAGGGCGGCCTTTGCTGTTGCCGAAGCGTTGCTCCGGCTGGCGTTCAGTTGCTGGCGGCGGAGCTTGCGGCCATTGCGGCGGCGCTGGCTGCCGCGTCGGAGCCGGCCACGGCGCTGGCGCTGCTGATGCTGTCCATCGGCGTGGAGGCCGTGCCCATCGTGCTGGAGGCGCTCGTGTCGGCCGCGCTGGCGGCGGCCGACGTGTCGGCCGGCGGGGGGACGTCTTCCTTCTTGCTGCAGCCGCCGAGCGCGACCTGCGAGGCCAGGGCGACCGCGAGGGTCAGGGACAGCGAGATCGAACGGTTCATGGCGGACTCCTCTTGGGTGTTGATGCGATACCGCGGTCGCGGCCAAACCGCGTTACAGCACGTGGCATGCCTGCGATGTCAGATCGCGCCGTACGACGACCGCCTGTTCGAGCCGGCGCGGACGGCGCCTGCGAACAGCCTTGACGGCGCGCCCGCCGCCACGCTCGCGGACGCGGACTCGTGCGCGAATTCGACCAGCAGCTTGTGCACGCGATCGGCGGCGCGATCCCAGGTGCACGAGTGCACGGCGATCAGCGCGTCGATGCGGCGCTGGCGACGCAGCGGCCCGCGTTCGCACATCGCGGCGCGGCAAGCCTCGACCAGCGCGTTGGCGTCGTGGCCGGTGCGCACGATGTGGCCATGCAGCGCGACGACGTCGTGCACCGGCGTGCTGACGACCGACTTCTGTCCGGCCAGGTATTCGAGCAGCTCGATCGGCGCCGCGCGCTGCGCGCAGACATCGACCTTGAACGGCAGCACGCAGACATCCCAGTGCGCCTGCAGGTGGGGCAGGATCGCGTAGGTCTGTGCGCCCAGCCACGTGAGGTTGCCGCGCCGCGGCAGCGCCTCGGGCGCGACGCCGCGCAGCGGGCCGGCCATCACGAAGTGCCAGTCGGGACGCAGGTCGGCCATGCGGGCGACGAGATCGAGGTCGACGCGCTCGTCGATCACGCCGAAGAAGCCCAGCCGCGGATTCGGGATCGCGGCGTGGATCGCGCGCGCCGACACCGCCTCGATCGAGTTGCCGGCCACCGGCGGCGGCGCGAAGTGCGCGGCGGCCACCGCGTTGGCGATGCAGTGCACGTTGGCGTGGCGGCCGCGAAGCGACTGGTACAGCGACGGGCCGCCGGCCACGACGATGTCGGCGAGCCGCATCAGGCGCGCCTCGCGATGGCGCAGGCGATCATCGTCCAGACCATCGGACAGGGCCGTGGCGACGTCGTGGCAGTCGTAGACGATGCCGCGCGGCTGCAGCGCCTCGGCGAGCGGCAGCGGGGCGGGCGTGTCCAGCCACACGAGCGGCCCGGCGACGCCGCGCTCGCGCATGAACTGCGCGAGCAGGCCGCCGACGATGGGCAACTGCTCGTCGTGGAAGCCGCGGGCGTCGCAGCGCGTGTGCGCGACCAGCCGCTCGACGCCCGGCGCGACCTCGCCGCACTCGAGCCACGGGTCCTCATGCGTGGTGTGCGGCTTCTCGACGTAATAGACCCGGTAATGCTTTGCAAGCCGGGTCAGCAATTGTTGCGGTCTCTGCCAATCGAATTGCCAGCGCGCGGCGGCGAACACGACCAGGGGCGGGCGCTGCGTCGCATCGTCCTGCAGCGGGAGGCGGTCGGGCTGCGGCTGCGCGGCGTTGAGGGTCATGGACCGGCTCCTGGTGGCTGCGGCGTTGAAACAAGTTGTCGATGCTGTTGCGGCTGGCCGCTAAGCCTGTCGCGTTGCACGTCGAAGCGATGACCAGAATGGGTCGGCAAATGGCATGCCGCAGTGCAACATGAACACTTCGCGTGAGAGAATGGTCCGAACAGACGAGCTCCCGTCGGGAACCCCCTGGGGTTTCCACGTAGAGGACGCAAGCCCGGGCAACACGGGCTGTGCCGCCGAGCCAGGGAAACCTTCGGCAGATTTCCGACGCGACGACGATCAACCGCTGCCTCGCTTCTTCGAGGCAGCCGCGGAATCGATGTTCGGATCCAGTGGAGAGGGCAAAGTGACGATCGTGATGAACGCGCCTGAAAAGATAGGCAAGTACCGGATCACCGGGGTCATCGGCGAAGGCGTGAGCGGCGTCGTCTTCAAGGCGTTCGACCCCTCGTTGCAACGCGTGGTCGCGGTGAAGTCGCTGCACCTGAACGTGCCCGCCGACGCGCGCGCCGCGCGGGCCTTCGCCGGCCGGCTGGGCGAGCAGGCGCAGGCCATCGCACGCGTGAACCACCCGAGCATCGTCAGCGTCCACCAGATCGACGAGGCCGACGGCCGCGCCTTCATCGCGATGGAACACGTCGCTGGCCTCAACCTGGCGCAGTGGCTGTCGGTGACGCCGCTGCCGCCGCAGGCCGCGCTGCTGCAGGTGATGGATCAACTGCTCGACGCGCTCGAGTGCGCGCACCACGCGGGCGTCCGCCACGGCGACCTGAAGCTCAGCAACGTGATCGTCACCAGTGCCGGGCTGGTCAAGCTCACCGACTTCGGCCTTGCCCGCGCCGAGGGCCGCACCGGCCTGCTGGCCGGCGTCGCGCCGGAATACCAGACGGGCCGGCTGATCGACCAGCGCGTCGACATCTACGCCGCCGGTGCGATCCTGTACCGCATGCTGGTCGGCCGCGAGGCGTACAGCAACGCGCTGGCCGACACCGCTGCCGACGCGCTCACCGGCACGCTGCGGCTGCCCAGCACGATCGCCGAGGCCCAGCGTCCGCCGGTTTTCGACGCGGTGGTGTCGCGCGCGCTCAAGATCGATCCAGGCCAGCGCTTCAACAGCGCGACCGAGTTCCGCGACGCCCTGCGCGACGCCACGCAGGTGCGCGTGCCCGAGCACGGCACGCGCGCGGTGACGATCGACTCGACCGGCACCCCGGCCTCGAGCAATGCAGCCACCATCGCGCCGATGCTGGGCGAGCAGGTCCACGACGCGTTCCCCAATCGCCGCGCGCCGAGCGGCAAGGCCGCCGGCAGCGTGCCGACGCTGACGATCGCCATTCCCGACAGCGTGCTGGCTATGCCGTCGCACGACCCGTGGGCGCACGGCGGTCCGACGATTGCGAGTCCCGGCGACCGTCCCGACAGCGTCCTCGCGTCCGACCTGGTCGCCAACGACGACGGCTACGCCGCGGCGCTGCAGAGCCAGATCGAACGCAACCGCCGCGCCGCCGCGGCGGCCGCCACCGCGGCGCTGACCGCGGCCGCCGACTCCGCCGCGGCCGAGCCGCCGGCGGTGCCCTACTCGCGCCGCGCGCCGCCGCCGAGCGTGACCATCCCGACGCTGATGACGTTCCCCAGCGAAGTGCCCGTGGGCACCGGCACCGGCGTCGTCATCAGCGGACCGGTCTCGGCATCGACGTCGACGGTGGGTCGCGTGCTGCCGCATGGCGCCGACGACGAACAGACCGACCACCTGGACCTGCCGCTGGCCGGCGACGGCGTCGGCATCCCGGCCGAGGCGCTGCGCCGCCTGACGCGCGTGCTGGCGGCCCACTTCGGCGAGATGGCGCCGGAGATCCTGATGCGCGCGGCCCCGCGCGCGGGCACGATCCCCGAGCTGCACTCGCTGCTGCTGGCCCAGGCGGGCGCGAGCATCGACAAGAAGCGGCTCGCGAAGCAGCTGCGCGCGATCGCGAAGCTGCCGCTCTGAAGCAAGGCGCCTACAGGGCGCCGATGCAGTTCGGCGCGCCGCACCTGCAGCGCAGCCTGCCTTCGTGGTGGGTCTCGCCGTAGTTCACGGTGATCTCCTCGCCCGGCTCGATGGCGCGCAGCGCATAGAACTCGATGCGGCCGGCGACGATCGCCAGCCGCGCGTTCGCCTGGCACGAGTGGTTCGTGAAGCGCATCGGGTCGGTGGACTTCGACGCGTCGATCGCGGTGCGCGAGGACACCTCCACGATCATGATCCGCTGCAGCGACGCCGCGCGGCGCCGGCCTTCGGCGCAGCTGATCGCCTCGCCGCGGATCTCGCCGATCTTCAGGCGCGGCGGGATCATCTCCGCCGCGAACACGCCGTGGCCGTCGATCTCGCTTTTGCGGACGATGACGTCGAACTTCTGGTACGGCTGTCGGACGACGACGGGGTCGGCGGCGTGTCTGGACATCAGGCGCTTACAGCAGGCCGACGGCGTGGCCCAGCGACGCGACGGCCGGCAGCTCGACGCGCGGCTGCGGCGTCCAGCCCTTCTTGCGGTGCTCGACGACGACGTTGGTGTAGATGCCGCCGCGCACGTACCACTTCGCGGTGATGCGCACGAAGCGCGGGCTGGTCGCGGCCACGATGTCGTCGAGGATGGTGTTGGTGACCTTCTCGTGGAACGAGCCCTCGTTGCGGTAGCTCCACATGTACATCTTCAGGCTCTTCAGCTCGATGCACAGCTCGTCGCAGATCATGTCGATCGTGAAGTGCGCGAAGTCGGGCTGGCCGGTGAGCGGGCAGTTGCACGTGAACTCGGGGATCTGGAACTGGATCACGTAGTCGCGGCTGGCCGACGGGTTCGAGAAGACGTGCAGCTCCTTGCTCGGCGCGGTCGGCGGATTGGGCGGCATGTCGCGCGCGCCGACCTTCAGCGCGGCTTTCGAGGCGGCCTTGGCGGCGGTCTTGGTGGTGGTCGGAGCGGGGGTCTTCTTGGCCATGGGTCGCCTTGGGCACGCCGTGTCGGCGGTGCGTCATTTCGGGAGCGCGCGACTGGTCGCCAGTCTGCAGCGGGGAGGGGCGCGATGGTATCATCCCGGGCCTTTTCCCGTGTCCGCAGGGGTGCTCGCCGGCCGCTTGTCGATACGAAGAAACATCATATAAATCAACACGTTAGCGCACATCAAAGCCGTCGCCGGGAGCGCCTCCCGGCGGCTGGACTGAAAACCGCTCCTCGACGTGCCCTCCAGGCGCACCACCGTTCATGCGGCTCAATTCAATCAAGCTTTCCGGATTCAAGTCCTTCGCGGATCCGACCACCTTCCAGCTGCCCGGCCAACGCGTCGGCGTCGTCGGGCCCAACGGCTGCGGCAAGTCCAACATCATGGATGCGGTGCGCTGGGTGCTGGGCGAGAGCAAGGCCAGCGAGCTGCGCGGCGAGTCGATGATGGACGTCATCTTCAACGGCTCCGGCACGCGCAAGCCGGCCGCGCGCGCCAGCGTCGAACTGGTGTTCAACAACGAGTCCGCGCGCGCCGGCGGCCCCTGGAACCAGTTCGCCGAGATCGCGGTCAAGCGCGTGCTCACGCGCGAGGGCGGCTCCAGCTATTTCATCAACAACCAGCCGGTGCGCCGGCGCGACGTGCAGGACGTGTTCCTCGGCACCGGCCTGGGGCCGCGCGCCTACGCGATCATCGGCCAGGGCACGATCTCGCGCATCATCGAGTCGCGGCCCGAAGAACTGCGGCTGTTCCTCGAAGAGGCGGCGGGCGTGTCCAAGTACAAGGAACGCCGCCGCGAGACCGAGAACCGGTTGAAGGACACGCGTGACAACCTGCTGCGCGTCGACGACATCCTGCGCGAGCTGAACAACAACCTCGAGAAGCTCGAGCGCCAGGCCGAGGTCGCCACCAGGTACAAGACGCTGCAGGAGCAGGGCACGACCAAGCTGCACCAGCTGTGGTTCCTGAAGCATCGCGACGCGTCGACCGAGGCCGACCGCGTGAAGCTCGCGGTGCTGGAGTCGACCAACGCGCTCGAATCGCGCATGGCCGACCTGCGCCATGTCGAGGCGCAGCTGGAAGAGGTGCGCGTCGCGCACTACGCGTCGTCCGATCGGCTGCACGCGTCGCAGGGCGAGCTGGCGCAGGCGCAGCTGGAAGTGAGCCGGCTCGAGGAACGCATCCGCTACGTCGTCGAAGGCCGCCAGCGCGCCGAAGCGCGTCTCGCCGAGCTGCAGGCGCAGAACGCGCAGTGGGTCGATCGCCAGGAGCAGGCGAAGCTCGAACTCGAAAGCAACGCCGAGGCGATCGCCGGCGCCGCCGAACAGGCCGAACTGCTCGCCGCGCAGGCCGAGGAAGAAGGCATGCGCCTGCCCGACTTCGAGGAGGCCGTGCGCATGGCGCAGACGCGCGCCAGCGGGCAGCGCGGCGAGGTCACGCAGGTGCAGCAGCAGATCCAGGTGCTGGCCGCCGAGAGCCGCAGCATCGAGGAGCAGGCGCGCGCGCTGCGCAGCCGGCGCGAGCGTCTTGCCGCGGAGCGCCAGCAACTCGCCACGCCCGACCTGGCCAGGCTGGCCGACCTGAAGCAGCGCACGGCGCAGGCCGACGAGTCCAAGGACGAGATCGAGGCGCGTCTGCACGAAGTCGGCGAGCAGGTTCCCGAGCTGGACGAGCAACGCCGCACGCAGCAGGAGACGCTCAATCGCGACCAGTCGCGCCAGGCCGATCTCACGGCGCGCCTGGAGGCGCTGCGCGCGCTGCAGGAAAAGGTGCAGACCGAGGGCAAGCTCAAGCCGTGGCTGGCCAAGCACGGCCTCGACGGCCTGGCCGGCCTGTGGACCAAGGTGCACATCGAGAGCGGCTGGGAGACGGCGCTGGAGTCCGCGCTGCGCGAACGGCTCAATGCGCTGTCGGTCGGCCGCCTCGACATCGTGCGCGCCTTCGTCGGCGACGCGCCGCCGGCCAAGCTGGCGTTCTACTCGCCGCCGCAGGGCGCGATCGCCAACACGCACCGCACGCTGCCGCGGCTGTCCGACCTGCTCAAGCTGAACGACGCCGGCCTGCAGGCCCTGCTCAACGACTGGCTCGAAGGCGTCTATACGGCACCGGGTATGGACGAGGCGCTGGCGCAGCGCAGCCAGCTGACGCACGGCGAGGTCATCATGACCCGGGACGGCCACGCCGTCTCGCAGTTCGCGGTCGCCTTCTACGCGCCCGATTCCGAGCAGGCCGGCATGCTGGGCCGCGCGCAGGAGATCGAGCACCTGGAGCGCGAATCCAAGGCGCAGGTGATGATCACCGACGAGGCGCGCGCCACGCTGGTCCGCATGGAGGCGGCCTACACCGACGCGGCGCAGCGCCTGCAGTCGGTGCGGAGGGAGGCCTCGGACGCGCAGACGCGCGCGCACGAGCTGCACGTCGAGCTGCTGCGCCTGTCCTCGCAGGCCGAGGCCGCGACGACGCGCCGCACGCAGCTGGAGGACGAGCTCGCCGAGATCGACGCGCAGGACGAAGGCCTGATCGAGCGCCGCATGACGGGTGAGGCGCGCTTCGAGGAGCTCGACCAGCAACTGGCGACGACGCAGGAGCGCCAGGCCGATCTCGAAGAGGGCGTGATCGCCGCCGAGCGCAAGCTGTCCGACGCGCGCGAGCAGCTGCGCGCGCTCGAGCGCCGCGCGCAGGAGGCGCAGTTCAACACGCGCGCGCTGTCGGCGCGCCAGGGCGAGCTGCAGCGATCCATCGAGACCGCCGCGCAGCAGGTGCAGACCAACACGCAAGCCGGCGAGCAGCTGACGCTGGAACTTGACTCGTTCAACGACCAGGCCGCCGGTGCCGGTCTGCAGGACGCGCTGGCGATCCGCTCCGAGCGCGAGGCCGCGCTGGCCACCGTGCGCAACGAGTACGACGAGCTGTCGATGCAGCTGCGCAAGGCCGACGAGCAGCGCCTCGAGTTCGAACGCAGCCTGCAACCGCTGCGCGACTCCATCACCAAGCTGCAGCTCGAAGAGCAGGCCGCGCAGCTGGGCGGCGCACAGTACATGGAACAGCTCGTGGCGGCCGAGGTCGACCTCGAGCTGCTGGGCAAGAGCATCGAGGACGGCGGCGTCAAGCTGCACGGCCTGCAGACCGAGATCGACCGCATCGGGCGCGAGGTCAACGCGCTCGGCGCGGTCAACCTGGCCGCGCTCGACGAGCTCGTCTCGGCGCGCGAGCGCAAGACCTTCCTCGACGCGCAGACCGCCGACCTGAACGACGCCATCGGCACGCTGGAGGGCGCGATCCACAAGATCGACCTCGAGACGCGCGACCTGCTGATGAAGACGTTCAACCTCGTCAACGAGCAGTTCGGCCGCATGTTCCCGAGCCTGTTCGGCGGCGGCCAGGCCAAGCTGGTGATGACCGGCGACGAGATCCTCGACGCCGGCGTGCAGGTGATGGCGCAGCCGCCCGGCAAGAAGAACTCGACGATCCACCTGCTGTCCGGCGGCGAGAAGGCGCTCACCGCCATCGCGCTGGTCTTCGCGATCTTCATGCTCAACCCGGCGCCGTTCTGCCTGCTCGACGAAGTCGACGCGCCGCTGGACGACGCCAACACCGAGCGCTACGCGAAGCTGGTCAACGAGATGTCGTTCAAGGGAACCCAGTTCCTGTTCATCTCTCACAACAAGATCGCGATGGAGATGGCCGAGCAGCTGATCGGCGTGACGATGCAGGAGCAGGGCGTGTCGCGCATCGTCGCGGTCGACATGGAGGCCGCGCTGTCCCTGGCCGAGATCGCTTGAGAACCCCGACACGATGCCTTTGAACCTGACCACCGCCCTGATCGCGCTCGCCGTGCTGGTGCTGGCCGGCATCCTCGTGCAAGGCCTGTGGAAGGCGCGCCGGCTCAAGGCCAACACGGCGCGCACCGGCGGCCTCAACGTGGTCGTCGGCGACGAGCCCGGCGCGCGGCGCGAGCCGGCGATGGGCGGCGACGCGCCGCCGGCCGACGCCGAGCTGCCCGCGGCGGGCGCGCCGCGTCCCGACAGCCGCCTCGCGCCCGTGCGCCGCTCGGTGCGCCTCGACGCGCTGATCGACGCCATCGCCACGCTGAGCGTCGACGCGCCGGTGGCCGGCGAGCGCGTGCTGCCGCACCTGCCCGGCGCGAACCGCGTCGGCACGAAGGCGTTCTTCATCGAGGGCCTCAACAGCGAGACGGGCGAGTGGGAGACCATCGTCCCCAACGCGCGCTACGGCGAGTTCCAGGCCGGCGTGCAGATGGCCAATCGCAACGGCGCGCTGAACGAGATCGAGTTCTCCGAGTTCGTGCAGAAGCTCGAGACCTTCGCGCAGGCGATCGGCGCGTCCACCGACCTGCCCGACATGCTCGAGAGCGTCGCCCGCGCGCGCGAGCTCGACGCGTTCGCGAGCCAGCACGACGCGCAGCTCGTCGCGCTGCTGCGCGCCAACTCGGTCGCGTGGTCGGTCGGCTACCTGACGCAGATCGCGCAGCGCCACGGCTTCGTGCCCGGCGCGGTGCCGGGCCGGCTCGTGCTGCCCGCGATCGAGGACGGCGCGCCGCCGGTGCTGGTGCTGGGCTTCGACGCCCAGGCGGCGCTGGCCGACGACCCGGGCCAGGCCGCGGTGCGCGAGCTGACGCTGGGCCTGGACGTCGCGCAGACCGAGGAGCTCGCCGAGCCCTTCGCCGCCTGGCACGGCGCGGCCCGCAAGCTGGCCGACGATCTGGACGCCGCGATCGTCGACGACCAGGGGCAGACGATCACGTTGCACGCGTTCTCCGCCATCCACGCCGAGCTGACGCGGCTGTACGAGGCGCTGATGGCGCACGACCTGGCCGCCGGCTCGCCGGGCGCGCGGCGCCTCTTCAGCTGAACGCGATGTCGGCCGCGCCGTTGCCCGTTTCATTCGATTGGCGCCGCGCCACCGGCGACGATGTCTTCACGCTGGCCGCGCTGTACCGCGACGCCGCGCTGCGGCTGGGCCCGCTCGTCTACACGCCCGAACAGGTGCGCGCGTGGGCCTCGTTCGCGGACGATCCGGCGGGCTTTCGCAAGTACGTGCGCGAGGCCGACACCTGGATCGCCGAACGTCCCGGCGACGGCCGCGCACTCGGCTTCTGCGGCGTCAGCCCGGACGGCGAACTGCGCGAGGTGCATTCGCTGTACGTGACGCCGCCTCGCACCCGCCAGGGACTCGGCAGCGAGATGCTGCGCCGCACGCTGGAGCGCGCCACGGCCGGCGGCGCGACACGCTTCGCCGCGTGGGCGACCCCGTTCAGCCGGCCGGTCTTCGAGGCCGCCGGCTTCGCGTTGACGCAGACGGTGACGGCGCCGTTCGCGGGCGTCGTGTTCGAGCGCTATCGCGTCGAGCGCGGCTGATCCCGAATCACCTTGCCCGCGCAGGCTCGCGCGGCCTTCGCGGTACGCTGTCGGGATGCGCACGAAACTCCTGATCTCGCTGGCCGCGCTCGTCGCGAGCCTGGTTGGCTGCGGCACGCCGCCACCCGCGGCGCCGCTGCGCCCGTCGACCGCCGGCCCCGGCGTGCATGTGCTCGCCCAACGCCTCGCGATGCCCGGCCTCGGCCGCGAGCGCACGCTGCGCCTGTACCTGCCGCCGTCCTACGAATCGTCGCCGGACAAGCGCTACCCGGTGATCTACATGCACGACGGGCAGAACCTGTTCGACGACGCGACGTCCTACGCCGGCGAATGGGGCGTCGACGAGACGCTGGACGAGTTCGCCCGCACGCGTGGCTTCGAGGCCATCGTCGTGGGCATCGACAACGGCGGCGAGGAGCGGCTGCACGAGCTGTCGCCGTGGGCCAACCCGAAGTACGGCCCGGCGCAGGGCGAGCAGTACATGGCCTTCGTCGTCGACACGGTCAAGCCCTTCGTCGACGCGCGCTACCGCACGTTGCCCGATCGCTTCAACACTGCCATCGCCGGCAGCTCGATGGGCGGCCTGATCTCGCACTACGCGCTGCTGCGCTACCCGCAGGTGTTCGGCAAGGCGGCGATCTTCTCGCCGTCGTACTGGTACTCGAGCGAGGTCTACGCGCAGACGGCGGCGCACCCGTGGCCCGCGGACACGCGCGTGTACTTCTACATCGGCGGCAGCGAAGGCGAGGAGTCGGTACCGGACGTCCAGCGCATGCTGGTCGAGCTGGCCGCGCCGGATCATCCTCCGAAGGCCATCGCGCTGCAGATCGTGCCCGAAGCGCAGCACAACGAACGCGCCTGGCGCGCCGCGTTCCCGCTGGCGGTGGCGTGGCTGTTCGACGTGCGGCCGCTCGATGCGAAGATGTCGCCCTGACTCGCCAACCGAACCGCCGTGAAGCTCGCCAATCTGCCTGACCGCGCCTACGCCGCCTTCCTGTTCGACATGGACGGCACGATCCTCAGCTCGATCGCGGCGGCCGAGCGCGTGTGGACGCGCTGGGCGCTGCGCCACGGCGTCGACGTCGCCGCATTCCTGCCGACGATCCACGGCATGCGCGCCGTCGAGACGATAGGCCGGCAGAACCTGCCGGGCGTCGACGTCGAGGCCGAGGCCGCCGTGATCCATGCCGAGGAGATGGACGATGTCGAGGGCATCGCCGCGATCGCCGGCGTGCGCGCGTTCCTGGAGGCGCTGCCGGCCGATCGCTGGGCGCTCGTCACGTCCGCGCCGCGCGAGCTGGCGCGCCGCCGCATCGAGGCGGCCGGCCTGCCGATGCCCCCGTTGATGATCGCGGCCGAGGACGTCACGCAGGGCAAGCCCGCGCCCGACTGCTTCCTGCTCGCGGCCGCGCGCCTGGGCGTGCGCGCCAGCGACTGCCTCGTGTTCGAGGACGCCCCGGCCGGCATCGCCGCGGCCGAGGCCGCCGGCGCGAGCGTGCTGGTGGTCACGGCGACGCATGCGCATCCGCTGGACACGCGCCATGCCGGCGTCGTCGACTATGCGGCGGTCGCGCCGCAGGTCGACGCCGACGGCGGGCTGCGCCTGGCCGCGACCGGAGCCTGAACACATGGGTTCGACGAGCCTCGTCAAGCGGACGCTCGCGCCGGCCTGGGTGCGGCCCGAGCTCCTCAACGTCACGCCCGACCTGCTGGGCGCGCCGCTCGCGCCGCACGGCCGGCGCGCGCTGGCCATCGGCGTGGACGCGACGGTGATCGCGCTGTTGTCGACCACCGGCATGTTCTGGGTCGTGGCCGGCATCGGCGCCATCGTCATCCAGCTGCGCAGCCCGCCGCCGAACCGGCCGCGCTCGCGTGGCGTGCTGATGTGGATCGGGCTGGCGCTGCTGATCGCGCTGGCCGTGCGCCATGGCCAGCATTGGTATGAGCATCGCAACGATCCGCCGCGTGCCGAGGCGGCGAAGAACGAGGACGATGACGGCGACGAGGCCGTCGCCACGGCGGCACTGGCCGCTTCGGCGACGACGGCCGCCGAGGTCGCGCTGCACGCCGCGCAGAAGGAGCAGGAGCACGACGCCGCGCGCATCCGCGATCTCGAGTCGCAACTGGCCGAGGCGCGCAAGCCGCGGCCGATCCAGTGGCGCGACGACGCGATGCGCCGCCTGAACAAGCTGGGCCTGCGCTTCGGCTGGGCCATCGCCTACTTCTCGCTGCTGCCGTTCTGGTGGAAGGGCCAGACGGTGGGCAAGCGCCTGTTCGGGCTGCGCGTGATGCAACTCACCGGCAAGCCGCTGGGCCTGATGACCTGCTTCGGGCGCTACGGCGGCTACGCCGCGGGCCTGGCCACCGGCGGCATGGGCTTCCTGCAGGTGCTGTGGGATCCGAACCGCCAGGCGGTGCAGGACAAGCTGGCGCACACGGTCGTCGTCGACCTGCGCGGGCCGCGCGCGTAAGTGGCGATTTCGTCCGCCCGCGGCGCCGGAAATTCGGCCCGGGCGCGCCTAAACTCTCGCCGATGACATCGACCCTCGCCACCGCCACGAAACGTGCCGACGAGCTGCACGCGATCCTGCACGAGCACGCGCACAAGTACTACGTGCTCGACGAACCGAGCATCCCCGACGCCGAGTACGACAAGCTGTTCCAGGAGCTGCAGGCCATCGAGGCCGCGCACCCCGAGCTGGCGCGCGCCGATTCGCCGACGCAGCGCGTCATCGGCCAGGTGCTGGAAGGCTTTGCCACGGTGCACCACACGGTGCCGATGCTCAGCATCCGCACAGAGACCGACATCACCGCCGGCGGCGCCCAGGCGTTCGACGCGCGCGTGCGGCGCGAGCTCGGGCTGACCGAGGCCGACCCGCCGGTCGCGTACTCGGCGGAGCTGAAGTTCGACGGCCTGGCGATCAACCTGCGCTACGAGAACGGCGTACTGGTGCAGGCGGCCACGCGCGGCGACGGCGAGAAGGGCGAGGACGTCACGTCCAACATCCGCACGATCAGGCAGATCCCGCTGCGCTTGAACGGCGTCGGCGCGCCGGTGCTGGAGGTGCGCGGCGAGGTCTACATGAAGCGCGCCGACTTCGACGCCTACAACGAACGCCAGCGCGCGCTGATCGCCGGCGGCGCCAAGAACGAGAAGACGGTCGTCAACCCGCGCAACGCCGCAGCCGGCGCGGTGCGCCAGCTCGATCCGAACCAGTCGCGCAAGCGGCCGCTGAGCTTCTTCGCGTACGGCCTGGGCGACGTGCAGGGCTGGACGGTGCCGCCCACGCACAGCGGGCTGCTGGACGCGCTGGCCGCGATGGGTTTTCCCGTCGCGAAGCAGCGTGTCGTCACGCAGGGCGCGGCCGGCCTCGTCGAGTACCACGAGGCGATGGGCGCCGAGCGCGACAAGCTGCCGTACGACATCGACGGCGTCGTCTACAAGGTCGATTCGCGCGAGCTGCAGGCCAGGCTGGGCTTCGTCAGCCGCGAGCCGCGCTGGGCCGTCGCGCACAAGTACCCGGCGCAGGAGCAGGTGACGCTGCTGCTGGACATCGACGTCCAGGTCGGCCGCACCGGCAAGCTGACGCCGGTGGCCAAGCTGCAGCCGGTGTTCGTCGGCGGCACGACCGTCAGCAATGCCACGCTGCACAACGAGGGCGAGGCGCAGAGGAAGGACGTGCGCGTCGGCGACACCGTGATCGTGCGGCGCGCGGGCGACGTCATCCCCGAGGTGGTCGGCGTCGTGCTGGACAAGCGCACGCCCGACGTTGCGGCCAAGCCGCTGTTCGACATGGCCGCGTGGGTGCACGGCAAATGCCCGATCTGCGCCAGCCCGATCGCCAAGGAGGAAGGCGAAGCCGACTGGCGCTGCACCGGCGGCATCACCTGCCCGGCGCAGTGCAAGCAGGCCTTCCTGCACTTCGCGAGCCGGCGCGCCGTGGAGATCGAGGGGCTGGGCGACAAGGTCGTCGACCAGCTCGTCGACGCCGGCATCGTGCGCACGCTGCCCGAGCTCTACAAGCTGGGCTTCGCCAAGTTGAACGAACTCGAACGCATGGGCGAGAAGAGCGCGCAGAACCTGCTGGCCGCGATCGAGCGCAGCAAGTCCACGACGCTGCCGCGCTTCCTGTTCGGGCTCGGCATCCGCCATGTCGGCGAGGGCACGTCCAAGGATCTCGCGCGCCACTTCGGCGACATCGACAAGCTGATGGACGCGAGCGTCGAGCAGCTGCTGGAGGTCAACGACGTCGGCCCCATCGTGGCCAACAGCGTGCGCGAGTTCTTCGACCAGCCGCATCACCGCGAGGTCGTCGAGCAGCTGCGCGCGGCCGGCGTCCACTGGCCCGCGATCGAGGGCACCGCCAGCGACGCGCACCGCCCGCTGCTGGGCAAGACGCTCGTGATCACGGGCACGCTGCCCACGCTGAGCCGCGACGAGGCCAAGGAGCTGATCGAGGCCGCCGGCGGCAAGGTCAGCGGCTCGGTGTCGAAGAAGACGAACTGGCTGGTCGCCGGCGAGGAGGCGGGCAGCAAGCTGGACAAGGCGCGCGAGCTGGGCATCGCGATCCTCGACGAGGCCGGCCTGCAGGCCTTGCTCGCGGCGCCCGCCGACGTCGTCGATGTCGCCGCCGACGACGCCGCGGCCGCCGACTGACGATGCGAAAAGCTCGCTGCGTTGCAGAATCAGGCCAAGCTACTTTTCAAGGTTCAACCCGCCATGACCGTTCGCGAAATCCTCAAGATGGGCGACCCGCGCCTGCTGCGCATCGCCAAGCCCGTCGAGCAGTTCGACACGCCCGAGATGCGCGAGCTGATCGCCGACATGTTCGAGACGATGAAGCACGCCAACGGCGCCGGCCTGGCCGCGCCGCAGATCGGCGTCGACCTGCAGCTGGTGATCTACGGCTACGACAGCAACGTGCGCTACCCCGACGCGCCGCCTGTTCCGAAGACGGTGCTGATCAATCCGGTGATCACGCCGCTGGACGACGCCGAGGTCGACGGCTGGGAGGGTTGCCTGTCGGTGCCGGGCCTGCGCGGCGTCGTGCCGCGCTGGGAGCGCATCCGCTACACCGGCTTCGACGAGCTGGGCAACGCCATCGATCGCGAGGCCGACGGCTTCCACGCCCGCGTGGTGCAGCACGAATGCGACCACCTGATCGGCCGACTGTACCCGACGCGCATGCACGACCTGACGCAGTTCGGCTTCACCAGCGTGCTGTTTCCGGACATGGATCCGAACGCGGACGACTGAGCCCGCGCACATCGTTTGCTCGGCGCAGGCACGACCGCCTCGGTCGGCCCGTGACGCGCTTCCCGCGTTGAATCCTCATGGACATCATGCTAGCGCCTGCCCACCGCTCAGTTCGTCGCCGCCTCGCGTTCGTCGGCACGCTTGTCGTCGCCTGCCTCGCGAGCGTGGGCGCGCACGCGCAGGCCGACCCGCCGGCGCGCGTCGGCCGCGTCGCGGAGATCGCGGGCGACGTCCGCACGATCAATCCCGAGGGCGCGTGGGACACGCTCCTGCGCAACCAGCCGCTGTCGACCGGCGACCGCGTCACCACCGACAAGACCGGCCGCGCGACGCTGCAGTTCGGCTCGACGACCGTGCGCGTGGGGCCGGACTCCGACGTCATCGTCACGCAGCTCGACGACCAGAAGATCCGCCTGCACTTCGACCACGGGCAACTGGCGGTGCGCGTGCGCTCGGACGACATCCTGGGCGAGCTGTTCATCGAGACGGACGAGGGCGCCTGGGTGCCGCACCACCAGGGCCAGTACCGCTTCGACCGTGCGGCGCACGGCGTGCTCGCGGCGCAGGCGTGGAGCGGCGACATGCTGCTGGAGGCGCCCGACAGCTCGCTGCCGCTGAAGGCGCCGCAACGCGCCGAGGTCTGGCGCGTCGGCGCGCAGCAGACCACGCACTACCGCACGGTGCCGGCCGTCAAGGACGCGTTCGGCGACGCGGTGCTGGCCGCCGACCAGTCGGACGACAAGCTCTCCGCCGCCAACGCCGCGACGCAGTTGCCGCCCGAGATGACCGGCGCTGCCGACCTCGCGCGCTTCGGCGCCTGGAGCGTCGCGCCGGGCGGCCTGCACGTCTGGACGCCCGCCAAGCTGCCCGCGGGCTGGGCGCCGTACCAGCAGGGCGCATGGTCGTGGAACTCGCCCTGGGGCTGGACCTGGGTCGACGACCAGCCCTGGGGCTTCGCGCCCTTCCACTACGGCCGCTGGCTGTCGTTGAAGGGCCATTGGGCGTGGACACCCGGCCAGTGGGGCGCGGCGCGGCCCGTCTACGCGCCGGCGCTGGTGGGCTGGTTCGGTGGCGCGGCGTTGACGGTGGACGGCTCGCCGGCGGTCGGCTGGGTCGCGCTGGCGCCCGGTGAGCCGGTGTTCCCGGGCTACGCGGTGTCCGCGACATATTGGAACGCGCTGACCGACGCGAGCGTCGCGCCGGCGAGCAGGCGCGCGATCGCGATCGCCGGACGCGCGCGCCTGGTGCCGTCAGGTGCCGTGTCGTACGCGAACCGCGCGGCACCGGGCGCCTTGAGCGTGGTCGGCCTGGCCGGCTTGCTGCCGCACGTGCCGGTATCGACGATGCCGGGGCCACGCGGCGCGGAGCTGCGCAAGCCGGCGTTCATGGCGCTGGTCGACAAGGCGACGGTGCAGGCGCCGCCGCCCGCGCCGGTGGGACACACGGCGCTCTCGCCGGCAGCGGCGGCGGTGTCGGTGCCGTTGGCGCCCGCGAAGGCCGACGCCGTGCCGGCCGTGACCGCCAAGCCGGTCGCGCGAGTCGCGGGCGCGGAGTTCGCGCAGCCCGTGCCGCCCGTGGCCGTCGCACCGCTCGCGCCCGCGAGGCCCGTGGCGCCGAGCCTGGCGACGGCGCCGTTCAAGCCCATCGTGGCGCCGACGCCGCCCGCGGCCATCGCGTCCCGTTGATCTGCAGGTCAGTCGCTCAGGACTTCAGCAACGGCTTCAGCTGCGCCCACACGTTGTCGAGGATGATCGGATGCGCCTTGGCGATCGGGTGGATGCGGTCGGCCTGGAACCAGTCGTCGGCATCGGGGCGGTCGGCGATGCCCGCGAAGATGAAGGGCACCAGCGCGGCGTGATGCGCGGCGGCGACGTCGGAGTACATCTGCGCGAACTCGGCCTGGTATTTGCGGCCGAAGTTGGGCGGCACCATCATGCCGGCGATCACCACGCGCGCGCCGGCGCTGGTGGCCAGCGTGATCATGGCGTCGAGGTTCTTGCGCGTCTCGCTCATCGTCGTGCCGCGCAACGCATCGTTGCCGCCCAGCTCGATGACGACGATCTTCGGATGACGCTGCTTCAGCACCGCGGGCAGGCGCGCGAGGCCGCCCGCCGTGGTGTCGCCGCTGATGCTCGCGTTGTCCACTGTCCAGGGCGACTTCGCGGCCGCGAGGCGCTGGCTCAGCAGCGCGACCCAGCCGGAACCGCGCGCGAGGCCGTATTCGGCGGAGACGCTGTCGCCGACGACCACGATCTCGTGGCTCGCGTCAGCGCTGGCCGGCGCCGCGGCGAAGCCGCATGACAGCGCCGTCACGAGGCTCGCGCTAAAGTGCAGGAATCTGCGGCGCGTCGGCCGCGCCCCGAAAAGTGAATGCATGTCTGAGCCCATCATCGTCGTCGATCGTCTCACCCGCCAGGTGAGCGACGCCACCGGAACCCTGACGATTCTCCATGACATCTCATTCACCCTGAATGCCCGCGAATCGGCCGCGATCGTCGGCGCCTCCGGTTCGGGCAAGAGCACGCTTCTTGGACTGCTCGCGGGACTGGACGTTCCCACGTCGGGCTCCGTCAGGATGGCCGGCAGCGACCTGTTCGCGCTTACCGAAGACGCTCGTGCGTCCGTGCGGGCGGAACGCGTGGGCTTCGTGTTCCAGAGCTTCCAGCTGCTGGCGCATCGCACCGCGCTCGAGAACGTGATGCTGCCGCTGGAACTCGCGGGCGCGCGTGACGCGCGCGTGCGCGCAACCGAGATGCTGGCGCGCGTCGGGCTCGGCGAGCGCCTGAACCACTACCCGCGCGTGCTGTCCGGCGGCGAGCAGCAGCGCGTGGCGCTGGCGCGCGCCTTCGTCGTGCGCCCGCAGGTGCTGCTGGCCGACGAGCCCACCGGCAGCCTCGACTTCGCCACCGGCGAGACCGTGATGCAGCTGATGTTCGACCTCAATCGCGAGATCGGCACGACGCTGGTGCTGGTGACGCACGACACGGCGATCGCGGGGCGTTGCGATCGGCAACTGCACATCGAGGCCGGGCGCTTGCTGGACGCTGCGACGGTGTGAACTGTCTTTGCCTGCGGCGCAGGCAACAGACTGAACCATGAAAAAAGCGCCCAGCCTTCGCAGGCAAGAGCGCTTTCCGAATCGACCGCGACGCCCGCAGCGCCGCGACGAAGAGGGCTTACTTCTTGGCCGGAGCGGCCGCCGCCGGAGCTTGCTGCTGCTGCTCGTTGGCGAACTTGTAGTCCGTCTTGGCGGCCTTGCGCAGGCCTTCCTGGTATTCCTGCAGCTTGACTTGTTCCATCTGCTGCTTGACCTTGTCCTTGACTTCATCGAAGGACGGGAACTGCGCCTGGCGCGTGTCCTCGAGCTTGATGATGTGGTAGCCGAACTGCGTCTTGACCGGGGTGTCGGTCATCTGGCCCTTCTTCAGGCCTTGCAGCGCGGTGGAGAACTCCGGCACGTAGGCGCCCGGCTTGGCCCAGTCGAGGTCGCCGCCGTTTTCGGCGGAGCCGGTGTCCTTCGAGTTCTTCTTGGCCAGGTCTTCGAACTTGGCGCCGGCCTTGATCTGGGCGATCAGCTTCTTGGCGTCGTCTTCGCTGTCGACCAGGATGTGGCGCGCGTGGTATTCCATGCCCGATTGCTCGGCCTTGATCTTCTCGTACTCGGCCTTCGCGTCGGCGTCGGTGACCGGGTGCGTCTTGACGAAGTTCTGGAACAGCATGCCGATCAGCACGGTCTGGCGGGCCAGCTCCAGCTGCGCCTTGTAGTCGGGCGAATTCTGGACGCCGTCCTTTTCAGCGGCCTGGGCGAAGATCTCGCGCATCACGGCCGTGTCCTTGGCCTGCTGCTTCAGCTCCGCCGGCGGATCGCCTGCTTGGCCGTGCGTGGCCGACTTGATCAGCGCGTCGACGCGCGCTTGCGGCACCGGCTTGCCATTGACGATGGCGACGTTCTGCGCCATCACTGCCAGCGGCAGCACCAGGGTGCCGATCAGCGCGGCCGAAGATTTGAAATTCATGCTGGGAGACTTTCGAGCAAACGGTTTTGGACGTGACCAGGAACGGGGAAGTTCCTGGGGGTTTCACCATGTCGCGGGAGTTGTTCAGGTTGAAGAAACCCGCAACCTCCTGGACACATCAAAAGGCACCCATCGCGAAACTCTATCGAGAATCCGTGACACGGAAACGAAGCCGAAAGCGATATTCAGACTTCATCCGGCGTGCGGGCGTCGATGGCGAGCGCATGAACGCCCTCGGCCATCCAGGGGCGAAGGGCATCATACACGAGGCGATGTCGGGCGATCCGGGGCAATCCCGCGAATCGGGCGCTCACGATGCGCAGGTTGAAATGCGCGCCCGAGCGTGCGCCCGCGTGGCCGGCGTGCGCGGCGCTGTCGTCCTCCAGCTCGAGCGCGACGGGCTCGAGTCGCTCGGTCAGCGCCTGCGTCAGCGCGGCGTGCAGCGAGGATGCGGTCATGGCGCCGGCTTGTCCGCGGCCGGATGCGGCTCGAGGTGCTTGCCGAGATAGAAGAACACGCCGACGAAGAACGCCAGCATCAGGCCGACCGTGCCGAAGGTGTGGAACGCCACCCAGTAGTCGCGCCAGAAATAGACCACCGCGAGATTGAGCAGGCCGATCAGCGCGCACAGCGCGACCCACGAGAAATTCAGGCGCTGCCAGACGGTGTCGGGCAGTTCCATCTCGGCGCCCAGCATCGAGCGGAACAGGTTCTTGTTGAACAGCGTCTTGCTGCCCCAGAAGACGAGGCCCGTGCCCCAGAAGTAGATGCTGGGCTTCCACATGATGAACATCTGATTGTGGAACCACACGGTGAGGCCGCCGAAGACGACGATCAGCACGAGGCTGATCCACAGCGCCATGTCGATCTTGCGTCCGGTGGCCTTCATCCAGGCGACTTGCACCAGCGTGGCGACGAGCACGACGACGGTGGCCAGCAGCGCCGGGGCCTCGGTGGCGCCGACGATGCCGCCCTGGACGATCGCGCCCAGCCAATGCGTGGCGAAGGCCGCGCCCTGGTCGGGCAGGCGCCCGGCGATCTTGTAGGTCGCGAAGAAGAAGACCAGCGGCAGGACGTCGAAGAGAAGTTTCATGGTCGGCGGGAACGCCCGGGTGAGGCTGGAAAGAGGGCGCGGACGACGGCCGGAAGGCAGCGCGTCAGGAGCGTGGTGCGTCAGGCCACAAACAGGCAGCGGCGGGGCCGAAGTCTAGCGCAGCCGCGTTTCAGGGATCAGGACGAGCACGACACCTCGATGTGCCGCGCCCAGTCCGGCGGCAGCGCGGCGTAGGGCGACTTGTCAGGCTGCTCGTCGTACGGACGGCGCAGCAGTTCGTGCAGGGCGCGCATCTCGCCGAAGTCGCCGCGACCGGCCTGGTCGATCGCCGCCTGGGCCAGGTGGTTGCGCAGGATGTACTTCGGATTGACGCGGTTCATCGTGGCGCGGCGGTCGGCGTCGGAGCGCGCCTCGGACTCGAGCCGGCGCAGGTAGCGCTCGCCCCAGGCGTCGGCGGCGTCGCGCGCGATGAAGTGGTCGCGGAAGGCGGGCGGCGTCGCGCCGGCGCCGCGGTCGAACTCGGCGAGCGCGCGCATCGCGATGGTGTGGTCGGCGCGCTCGCCGGCCAGCAGCGACAGCAGGTCGTCGAGCAACGCCTTGTCGCCGTCCTCGGCGAGTTCCAGGCCCAGCTTGGCGCGCATGTGCTCGGAGTAGGCCTCGACGAAGGCGTCGCCGAAGGTGTCGAGCACCGCGGGCAGCGAGGTGTCCGGGTCGTCGCACAGGGGCCTGAGCGCATGGCCCAGCGCGTGCAGGTTCCACCACGCGACGTTGGGCTGGCGCGTGAAGGCGTAGCGGCCGCCGGTGTCGGAGTGGTTGCAGATGTGGCCGGGGTCGAAGCCGTCGAGGAAGCCGAACGGGCCGTAGTCGATCGTCAGCCCGAGGATGGACATGTTGTCGGTGTTCATCACGCCGTGCGCGAAGCCGACGGCCTGCCAGTGCGCGACCATCGTGGCGGTGCGGCGCACCACCTCGGCGAGCCAGGCGTGCAGCGGGTCGAGGCCGTCCTTGCCGTCGACGAGATCGGGAAAGTAGGTCGCGATGGTGAAGTCCACGAGGCGGCGCAGCGCATCGTGCTGGTTCGAGTGCGCGAAGTGCTCGAAGTGGCCGAAGCGCAGGAAGCTGGGCGCGACGCGCGTGACGACGGCGCCGGTCTCCATCGCCTCGCGCATCACCGGCAGCGCCGAGCCGGCGACCGCCAGCGCGCGCGTGGTGGGCACGCCCAGCGCGTGCATCGCCTCGGAGCACAGGAACTCGCGGATCGACGAGCGCAGCACGGCGCGGCCGTCGCCCATGCGCGAGTAGGGCGTGCGGCCCGCGCCCTTGAGCTGCAGCTCGAACGACGGCGCGCCCGCCTCGGCCTGCCATTCGCCCAGCAGCAGCGCGCGCCCGTCGCCCAGTTGCCCGGCCCAGACGCCGAACTGGTGCCCGCTGTAGACCGTGGCCATCGTCTGCAGGCCGGGCCAGGCGGCGCGGCCGGTGAGCACGTCGATGGCGCGCCAGTCGTCGCGCGTGGCCCAGTCCGCGGGCCAGCTCAGCAGCGCGGCGCAGTCGTCGCTCGTCGCGACCCAGTGCGGGTCGGGGAAGGCCTGCGCGGGCAGGTCGGTGCCGAAGGTGTGGCGGCGCATGGGCGACGGCGCGGTCTCGTCGTCGCGGCGGACGTCGGGCACCTCTTGCGTGAAGTGCGCGAAGCGGTTGATCCAGTGCGACGCATCGGGGCCGGCGGGTGCAGTCAGAGCGGTGTCAGTCATTGCGGCCAGTCTAGCGAGCCCCCTGGCGCGCGGCCGGCGAAGGGCTATAAAGTAAGGCGGCGCCCGCGGGTGCGCGAGGCAGACAACAAGGAGACAAGCATGAGCGTCCTGATGGGCCAGATGATGAAGTTGCCGTTGACCGTGTCGTCGCTGATCCGGCACGCGGCGCGGCATGCGGGCGATGTCGAGATCGTGTCCAAGCGCTGCGAGGGCGACATCCACCGCAGCAACTGGGCCGAGGTCGAGAGGCGCGCGCGCCAGCTCGCGCAGGCGCTCGAGGCGCTGGACGTCGTGCCCGGCGACCGCGTCGCCACGCTGGCGTGGAACGGGCATCGGCACGTCGAGGTCTACTACGGCGTGTCCGGCTCGGGCCGCGTCTGCCACACGATCAACCCGCGCTTGTTCCCCGAACAGATCGAATGGATCGCCAACGACGCCGAGGACGCGGTGCTGTGCTTCGACGCCGGCCTGCTGCCGCTGGCCGAGAAGCTCGCGCCCAGGCTGAAGACGGTGCGCCACTTCGTGCTGATGGGCCATCGCGGCCAGATGCCCGCGTCCACGGCCATCCCGAACCTGCTGTGCTTCGACGACCTGCTCGCGCAGCAGGACGGGAACTACGAGTGGCCCGAGATCGCCGAGGACACCGCCGCCACGCTCTGCTACACCTCCGGCACGACGGGGCACCCCAAGGGCGCGCTCTACAGCCACCGCTCCATCGTGCTGCACTCGTACGGCGCGGCGCTGCCGGACGCGATGTGCCTGTCCACGCGCGACGTCGTGCTGCCCATCGTGCCGATGTTCCACGTCAACGCCTGGGGCATCCCGTACACGGCCGCGATGACCGGCTCCAAGCTGGTGATGCCCGGCGCCTGGCTGGACGGCGCGTCGCTGTACAAGCTGTTCGAGTCCGAGAAGGTCACGTTCAGCGCGGGCGTGCCCACCGTCTGGCTGGGCCTGCTGAACCACATGAAGGCCAACGGCCTGCACTTCAGCACGTTCAAGCGCACCGTCATCGGCGGCTCCGCCTGTCCGCCGGCGATGATGAAGTCGCTGCAGGACGACTACGGCGTCGAGGTGATCCACGCGTGGGGCATGACCGAGCTGTCGCCGCTGGGCACGCTGTCGAAGCTGCAGTCCAAGCACGAATCGCTGCCGGCCGAGGCGAAGCAGAGGCTGCTGCAGAGCCAGGGCCGCGTGATCTACGGCATCGACATGGCCATCATCGACGACGAGGGCCGCGCGCTGCCCTGGGACGGCAAGGCGGCCGGCAACCTGGTCGTGCGTGGGCCGTGGGTGATCTCCAGCTACTTCAAGGGCAAGGAGTCCCCGCTGGTCAGCGTGGACGGCGAGCCCGGCTGGTTCCCGACCGGCGACGTCGCGGCCATCGACGCCGACGGTTTCATGTTCATCACCGACCGCAGCAAGGACGTCATCAAGTCCGGCGGCGAGTGGATCAGCTCGATCGACCTCGAGAACATCGCCGTCGCGCATCCGGCGGTGCACGAGGCCGCGGTGATCGCGTGCCGCCATCCGAAGTGGGACGAGCGCCCGCTGCTGGTGGTGGTGCCCAAGCCGGGCGCGACGATCTCGCGCGAGGAGTTGCTGGCCTTCTTCGACGGCAAGATCGCCAAGTGGCAGATCCCCGACGACGTCGCCGTGGTGGCCGAGCTGCCCCATACCGCCACGGGCAAGCTGCAGAAGCTCAAGCTGCGCGAGCAGTTCCGCGATCACGTCTTGCCGTCGGCCCTGTCGCAGGTGTGACAGGCATGTTCGGGGTAGTCCCTCAACGCGTTGGCGCGTCACTGCGCTAACGTCGCTCGACGACCGCGAGCCACGCGGCGACCACGGAGACAAAGCCATGACTTTTCCGAAGAAGTTCGCCGTCCTCGCTCTCGCCGGCCTCGCGCTGCAATGCGGCGCCGCGTTCGCGCAGAAGGGCGAGACGGTCAAGATCGCCTGGATCGACCCGCTGTCCGGCCTGATGGCGCCGATCGGCCAGAACCAGCTGAAGAGCTTCCAGTACATCGCCGAGCTGTTCAACAAGAACAACCCGGCCGGCGTGAAGTTCGAGATCGTGCCGTTCGACAACAAGGTGAGTCCGGCCGAGTCGCTCACCGCGTTGAAGTCGGCGACCGACCAGGGCATCCGCTACGTCACGCAGGGCGATGGCTCGGGTTCGGCGGGCGCGCTGGTGGACGCGATCAACAAGAACAACGAGCGCAATCCCGGCAAGGAAGTGCTCTTCATGAACTACGCCGCGGTCGACCCCGACCTCACCAACAGCAAGTGCAGCTACTGGCACTTCCGGCTCGACGCCGACACCTCGATGAAGATGGAGGCGCTGACCACCTTCATCAAGGACCAGAAGGACATCCACAAGGTCTACATCATCGGCCAGAACTACGCGCACGGCGTGCAGGTGGCCAAGTACGCGAAGGCCGACCTGGCGCGCAAGCGTCCCGATATCGAGATCGTCGGCGAGGACCTGCACCCGCTCGCCAAGGTGACCGACTTCGCGCCGTACGTCGCCAAGATCAAGGCGTCCGGCGCCGACACCATCATCACCGGCAACTGGGGCTCGGACCTGTCGCTGCTGGTCAAGGCCGCCAACGAGGCCGGGCTCAACGTCAAGTTCTTCAGCTACTACGCCAACAACTCCGGCACGCCGACCTCGCTGGGCGCCGGCGGCGCCGGGCGCATCTACTTCGTGGGGTATGGCCACCCGAACATGGGCGGCCCGATCCGCAAGCTGCAGGACGACTTCAAGGCGAGGTTCAACGACGACTTCTACGTCGCCGACATCTACACCGAGCTGCAGCTGCTGTCCGAGGCGATGGCCAAGGCGAAGTCGACCGACCCGAACAAGGTGGCCGTCGCGCTGGAAGGCATGCGCCTGAAGAGCTACAACGGCGACATCGAGATGCGCAAGACCGACCACCAGCTGCAGCAGGATCTGTGGATCTCGGTCTGGCAGAAGACCGACGCGAAGAACCCGTACTCGGTCGAGAACACGGGCTACACGTTCGCGCCGGTGGCCCATTACGACTCCTACGTCGCGAGCACGCCAACGTCGTGCCAGATGAAGCGCCCCTCGTGACGCCGCGCACGATCTGATCCACCGTGGACCAGACCGTCATCAACATCCTCAACGGCCTCAGCTCGGGGCTGTTGCTGTTCATGCTCAGCTCGGGCCTGACGCTGATCTTCAGCATGATGGGCGTGCTGAACTTCGCGCACGCCGGCTTCTACATGCTGGGCGCCTACGTCGGCTACGCGACCTCGCGCATCGTCGGCTTCTGGCCGGCGCTGGCGGTCGCGCCGCTGGTGGTCGGCTTCCTCGGCGCGGTCTTCGAGCGCGCCTGCCTGCGGCGCGTGCACCGCTACGGCAACGTGGCGGAGCTGCTGGTCACCTTCGGGCTCAGCTACCTGATCCTCGAAGTCGTGCAGGTCATCTGGGGCCGCGCGCCGGTGGCGTTCGATCCGCCGGCCCTGCTGGCGCAGCCGGCGTTCACGCTGGTGCAATCGGCCGCGGCGGGGCTGTCCATCGTCTTCGGGCGTGCGGACGCCGCAACCTGCGCACACGCGGTCTGCAGCATGTTCCCGGCCACGCGCGCCTTCATGATGCTGGTCGCCTTGCTGATGCTGCTGGCGCTGTGGCTGCTGCTCAAACACACGCGCGTGGGCCTCGTGATCCAGGCCGCGCTGACGCATCCCGAGATGGCCGAGGCGCTGGGCCACAACGTGCCGCGCGTGTTCATGCTGGTCTTCGGCGCCGGCTGCGCGCTGGCCGGGCTGGCCGGCGTGATCGGCGGCACGACCTTCGTCACCGAGCCCGCGATGGCCGGGGCGGTCGGCTCGATCCTGTTCGTCGTCGTGGTGGTGGGCGGCACCGGCTCGCTGGTGGGCGCCTTCGTCGGCTCGCTGCTGATCGGCCTGCTGCAGACGGTGCCGTTGACGGTCGACAAGTCGCTCGTCGACGCCGCGTCCGCGGTCGGCTGGACGGTGTCGCCCGACAGCGTCGCCTATCCGCTGATGAAGCTGACGCTGGCCCAGGTCGCGCCCATCCTGCCGTACTTGCTGCTGGTGCTGGTGCTGATCGTGCGGCCACGCGGGCTGTTCGGGACGCGCGATGACTGACGCATCCTTTCATTTCAGGCCGATCAACATCGGGCGCTGGGTCGTCTGGGGCGGCTACGCGCTGGTGCTGCTGGTCGCGCCGTCGATCTTCTCCAGCAGCCTGTCGCAGACGCTGCTGTCGCAGATGGGCATCGCGATCATCGCGTGCCTGGCCTACAACATCCTGCTGGGGCAGGGCGGCATGCTCAGCTTCGGGCACGCGGTCTACAGCGGGCTCGGCGGCTTCCTCGCGATCCATGCGCTCAACAAGGTGGGCGACGGCTCGCTGCACCTGCCCGTCAGCCTGGTGCCGATGGTGGGCGGCCTCGCCGGGCTGTTCTTCGCGGCGCTGTTCGGATTCGTCACGACGCGCAAGTCAGGCACGACCTTCGCGATGATCACGCTGGGCATCGGCGAGCTGGTGTATTCGATGTCGCTGATGCTGCCGGAGTTCTTCGGCGGCGAGGGCGGCGTCACCAGCAACCGCGTCGTGCCACCGGCGACGCTCGGCATCACGTTCGGCCCGCAGATCCAGGTGTACTACCTGATCGCGCTGTACTGCTTCGTCTGCACCGGCCTGATGTTCGCGTTCACGCGCACGCCGCTGGGCCGCATGCTCAACGCGGTGCGCGACAACCCCGAGCGCGTGGCCTTCATCGGCTACGACACGCAGCGCGTACGCTGGTTCGCGTTCATGATCTCGGGCCTGTTCGCGGGCGTCGCGGGCGGGCTCGCGGCGATCAACTTCGAGCTCGCGACCGCCGAGGTCGTCGGCGCGCAGCGCTCCGGCGCCTACCTGCTGTTCACGTTCCTCGGCGGCTCGACGGCGTTCTTCGGGCCCATCATCGGCGGCGTGCTGATGGTGCTGGCGACCGTGGTGCTGTCCGAGCTGACCAAGGCCTGGCTGCTGTACCTCGGGCTCGCGTTCATGCTGATGGTGATGTACGCGCCGGCCGGCGTCGCGGGGCTCGTCCTCGCCAACCTGAGGCTCGCCGCGTTCGGCAAGCTCAAGCCCTTGTTGTCGGGCTATCTCGCGCTGCTGGTCGCGGGCGCGATCGCGTTCACGGGCGCGAGCGCGATGGTCGAGATGCTGTATCACCTGCAGCTGAACGAGGCGCTCGGGCCGGTGATGAAGTTCGGGGGCGTGTCGCTCGACGCGAAGGGCGCACCGGCCTGGATCGGCGCGGCGCTGCTGTTCGTCGTCGGCGCCGTCGCCTTCGAGGTCGCGCGCCGGCGCTTCCGCGTGCAGTGGGACGCCGCGCAGCACGACATCGAGCGCGAGCTGAAGCGCCGGGAGGCGGCGTGACCGTGTCGTCGCCACGCATCGCGCTGGAGCTGCGCGACGTCCACAAGCGCTTCGGCAAGACGGAGATCATCCGCGGCGCGTCGCTGCAGGTGAGCGCCGGCGAGCGCGTCGCGATCATCGGACCCAACGGCGCGGGCAAGTCGACGCTGTTCAACCTGATCAGCGGACGCTTCGCGCCGAGCTCGGGCGAGATCCTGCTGAACGGCGCGCGCATCGACGGCGCCGCGCCGCATCGCATCAACCGGCAGGGCCTCGCGCGCAGCTTCCAGGTCAGCAACCTGTTCACGCACCTGTCGGTGTTCGAGAACCTGCGCTGCGCGGTGCTGTGGTCGCTGGGCTATCGCTACGCGTTCTGGCGTTTTCTCGCGAGCCTGCGCGACGCCAACGAGCGCGCCGAGGAGGTGATGGCGATGCTGCAGCTGCAGCGCCGGCGCGACGTGCTCGCGATGAACCTCACCTATGCCGAACAGCGCGCGCTCGAGATCGGCCTGACCATCGCCGGCGGCGCCGACGTCGTCCTGCTGGACGAGCCCACCGCCGGCATGAGCAAGAGCGAGACGCGCCGCTTCGTCGACCTGATCCGCGACGTCACCGCCGGCAAGACGCTGCTGACCGTCGAACACGACATGGGCGTCGTCTTCGGCCTGGCCGACCGCATCGCCGTGCTGGTCTACGGCGAGGTGATCGCCTTCGACACGCCCGAGGCCGTGCGCGCCAACCCGCGCGTGCAGGAGGCCTATCTCGGCTCGGTCGATGCGCAAGCCCGGGCGCACGTGGACGGAGGCGCCTGATGCTGCAGCTCGACAAGCTCCACGCGTTCTACGGCAAGAGCCACGTTCTGCACGGCGTGACGCTGGACGTCGCGCCGGGCGAGATCGTCGCGCTGCTGGGCCGCAACGGCTCCGGCCGTTCGACGACCGCCAAGGCCGTGATGGGACTGGTAGATACCCAAGGCGGTATCGCGTGGAAGGGTGGCTCGCTCGCCGGCCTGAAGCCGTACGAGATCGCGCAGCGCGGCATCGGCTACGTGCCCGAGAACCGCGACATCTTCCCCAAGCTGACGGTGCACCAGAACCTGCAGCTGGGCCGGAAGTCCGGCGCGAAGAATCCACGCTGGACCTTCGACGACATGTACACGCTGTTCCCGCGCCTGCGCGAACGCCAGCACACAGAGGCCGGCGTGCTGTCCGGCGGCGAGCAGCAGATGCTGACGCTGTGCCGCACGCTGATGGGCGACCCCGAGCTGGTCATCATCGACGAGCCCACGGAAGGCCTCGCGCCCAAGATCGTCGAGCAGGTGGCCGAGTACCTGCTGGCGCTGAAGGCGCGCGGGCTGTCGGTGCTGCTGATCGAGCAGAAGCTCACCATCGCACTCGAGATCTCGCAGCGCTGCGTGGTGATGGGGCACGGGCGCGTCGTCTTCGAAGGAACGCCGACGGCGTTGAAGGCCGATGCGGGCGTGCGCAAGGAGTGGCTGGAGGTCTAGCCGTCGCCGCTCGAATACGGAGAGTCGTCCGACTCAGTGGTTCTTCAGCCCCTGCTGGGGCAAAGCGTCGCGCCTGGCGAAGATGCTCGGTCCGTGTCAGCACGCAATCGGCCTCCAGATCCTTCGACTGCTGGATCAGCACCTTGCTCGCGAACGTCCGCTAGCCGGTAGTCTGTTCGCAATGGCGACCGTTGCCGATGAACTCTCGTCGATGTCGATTTGGAAGACTCACCATCAGCCCATCGGCAGAGTGAACGCCTCGTGTACGGCCGATTGAATCGATCCACCCGTCACTGCCCCACCGCCCGCGACGTAGATCGCGTCGCCGATCGCCGCGGCGCCGACCGCATGCCGCGGCGTAGGCATGGGCGCATGGCGAAGCCACGTGTCCGCCACGGGGTCGTAACTCTCCATCTGGCCGAAGACCCTGGCCTGAGTGATCGCGCCATTCGCAATGATCCCGGCTTCGCCGCCCATCGCGAAGAACCGGTCTCGATAAACCACGAAGCCGTGGCCCGAGCGCGTCGTTGGCATGGGCGTGCGCAGCTCCCACGTGTCGCGGTCGGGCAGATAGACGTGGTGAAGATTCGTGTTGTACTCGAACGTGTTGAAGCGGCCACCCACGACATGGATGCGTCCGTTGTAGCCGACGCAGCCCACATGATCGCGCGCGCCTGGCAGGGCCTTGCGGATTCCCCAGCGATCGCTCGCCGGATCGTAGACTTCGTGCCACCCAACGCTCGCACGCTCTTCCTTCGGCGAAGACGCGCCGCCGATCAGATGGATCTGACCGTCCACCACGACGGCGCCAGCAGCGCCACGGGCGCGAGGCAGCGGTGCGATGGACGTCCACCGGTCGACATCGACCTCGTAGGCGTACGCGTTGTCGATGGGATTCGTGTTCTGATCAACGAATCCGCCCAGCGCGTAGACGCGCCCTGCATGGGCCACGACCGCCACGTGATTGGCGCCACGAGGCAACGGCGCGGCCACGTACCAGCGATCTTCGTCGGGCACGTAGACATGGTGGTAAGTGCGGTCTACGCGGCCTTCGCCATAGCCGCCGATCACGTGAAGTCGTCCTGCCCAAGCAGTTCCCCACGCCATCTCGCTGCGCGGCAGGGGCAATGGAGCCTTCGCGATCCACTGGCCTGGCGTACCCGCGGGTGCAGGGCTTGACGTCGAGCGCTCCGCTTCCTCGCCGGGCATGAGGTGATCCGTCATCGCGCCGCCTTCCTTGAGCCGCGCGAAGGGGGCCGAGGAGGGCAACGCCGGCACCAGGACGGGCGAGCCGTTCGCCGCGCCGAACGCCGTTGCACCCAGCGCCGCGAGGGCAAAGCGACGAGATACTGCATCACGCGTCATGGCGTCCTCACGTTCCTGTCGGGTTGAGTCGAGGGGCAGTTTCGGGAAGGTAGCACGGCCGGCTCCTGGGCTATGAATGGCGGCCCCTCGCCGAACTGCAAGACCCTGCGCCCTTGCCAGCTAACGCATCTGCGGATGATCCTCGTCTTGCAGCCTCGCTGTGCCTCGAACCAGGTGTCGCCATGATCCGATCCGCTTCCTGGGCGCGCCGCACGGCCGCTCTGCTCGCGCTATCCATCTTCGCAAGTGCGGGCGCCGCGCAGGCCACTGCAGGTGTGCCGTCGACGTCCGGCATCGCCGTCGCCACGCCTGACGACGCCATCTTGCTGACCGTATTCCTGCGCCACGACCAGTCGCGCCCCTTGTCCGAGCTCAATGCGCAACTTGCTCGGCAGGGGTTCTACAAGGCCTTCCCGCCGCCTGGCGTCGAGGTTGTGAGCTGGGTCGTGGCGATGGGGATCGGGCAGGTTGTCACGCTGCGACTGCCAGCGTCGCGCATACGCGAGGTCAACCGCGTGCTGGAAAATACAGCCTGGGGCGCGTACCGGACCGAGTTTTATCCGACCTACGACTTCAAGGCCGTGGGCATGGCAGAGCATGAGAAGGCGGCCCCGTGAGCTCTCACGCTATTCGTCTACCGGCGTGCCAGCGGCCTCCGAAGACACATGTTGAGCTCAGGCCGGTGCCGGATGTTCGCGGCATTCCAGTCACGACCGCAACAGCAGGCGAGCCAATGGACGAAGATCTCGAGGCGTTCTCGCCAGACGAACTTCTGAACGAAGTTCGGAAGTTGCTCGCGGGCATCCGGGAACATCGCGACTCGACCGGACACGATCTCTGCTGGCATCAGCCGTCACTCTGGAACTTGCTACCCGAGGCCGTCGCTGTTGACATCGCTGTGCCGGAGTGGCCGCAGTTCATGCGTGGCTGCGTACGCTACCGCCAGTCCCTTGACGAATCAGGGACGAGGCCGTCGAACAGGTCCAGAGGAACATCCCCCGCCGCCGCGGCATAGCCTGCGTCGTTCGGATGCAGGTGGTCGCGGCTCGCCAGCCGAGCCAGCAACCGAGCTGGGTGATGCGGGTCTCGTAGCGACGCGTCGAGGTCGATGACCGCGTCGAACTCGCCGCTGCCGCGGATCCAGTCATTCACCTGGCGGCGCATTGCCTCCTTGGCAGGCGTGTCGTAGCCCGGCAGCGCAGTCACGCCTTCTACGGGTGTCAGCGTTGTGCCGATCACTCGCAATCCAGCCTGGTGGCCGCGCGCGATGAGGACGCGATAGCCCGCGACGAGCGAATCGAGCGTCGCACTTTCGCCTGCAGGCGCGACCCTGCCGTCAAAACCGATGTCGTTGGTGCCGAGGTGGATGATCACGGCCCGAGCACCGGGCTGGCGAAGCACATCGCGCTCGAAGCGGTCGACGCCGGCTTCGCCGAGGGCATGGCCGAAATCCGGGACATGCGGCGCGTGCCTGGTCGCGCTGGCGTAAAGCAGTCTGTTGCCGATCAGACCTTCGTTGAGCACCGATATGCGCGCGAGCTGACCGCCAGCCTGCTGCAGACGGGCGGCCAACGCGTCCGTCCAGCGCGTATTGGCGTCGGGTGCGGTACCGTCGCCGTCGACCAGCGAGTCGCCAAAGACAACCACAGCGGCTCCGTGCTGAACCTCGACGTCGACGCCGGTCAAGAAGGGCCAGTTGTCGATGGTGCGCGCGCCTGACAGATGTTCGACGCCGGTGACATCGCCGCGCACCCCGCTAACGTAGCTCGTCTGCTGCGCCAGCGAGTGCACCGTAGTTGCGTCGACGCGCCCCGCGGCAAATAGACTGACGGCCAGGTCGGAGAGCGGGGAGACATCGAGGTCGACCGGATCGCTCACGATCGTCTCGCCAGGCTCCACTACGACGCCGGCATGGCCGCCGAAAGAGAGCGCACGATCCGACGCCGCGTCGATGTCGGCGCCGCCCGCGCGTCTCGCGACATGCGCCGCAGCAATGCGCAGTGGCGTCCGACCGTGCGTGTTTGACAGGTGAATCCGGACGCGTGCGCCGCCGACGGTCGTGTGCACGACCAAGCGCAACGTGACGTCTTGGTAGTGATCGACGGGCCCGGGAAACGCGGACTGCGGCGCGGTCGCCCAAGTGCCAACCCATGTCGCCGACGAGCCCTCGGCGAATGAGGCAATACCCATGGCGGTCATGCCAGCCGCCAAGACTGCCCTGCGCAGCACAATGCGAGAGTTCAACGACGTACGGCGCACGTGCGCGCCACGTGCAGGTCTGCCGGTAAGGAGTTTGTTCATGCGCTGCAGGTTATCCATCGCGAGCCGGGCTGACGTCCACGTTGCGACGAAGCACGGATTTCCGCGCCCGAACGGCGCTCATGCTGCGGCCACAAGCAGGCGGCCGCGAGCGGCGGAGTTCGGGTGGGCTAAAGCGGATCCAAGAACCCAAGCGCAACTGAGTGTGGATTCAAATATCACTTGTTGGAAGACCTGGGTTTTGATTCGCCGCCAGACTCCCTGACGAAGTTTCTGCACCGACAGAGCCAGACCGGCGTATCCACGGGGAATGAGCCTGCGAAGCGCACTGGGCAACTGTCATGGAGGGCTAACAGCGTGAGTGGCACGTTGAGCGCCCTGACGGGTTGTTCCTCGATCAGAAACTGGCTTGAGAGTACAGTTCGCTGCCAGGGACGAAGTTACGACGCAGAAGAGATCGCTAAGCAAACGAGGTTTGATAGAGGCGACCGGTGTCGAATTACGCGGCCTGCAGAGGGCCCAATCGCAAATGCCCAATATCGCTACGGTGTTCAAAGCCGAAATTGCCAGACTCGCTCGCAAGGAGGTACGCGAGAGCAGTGATGGTCTCAGAAAGACTGTCGCTACGCAGCGCACCGAGATAACGAATCTCAAGCGTCGCCTCCAAGAGTTGGAGGGTGTCGTCAAGAGGCTGGCGAAGGGGCAAGGCGCCATTTCGACTCGGCCTGGCACTCGGGTGTCGAGCGATTCAGGCGAGTCAAGCACGACCGGACTCCGCTTTCGTGCGAAGGGCATGGCCGCCAACAGGAAGCGGCTCGGTCTATCCGCAGCCGACTTCGGCCTCCTGGTGGGCACAACGGGACAGTCCGTCTACGCCTGGGAGTCGGGCAAGGTGAAGCCGAGGCCGGAGGCACTAGCAGCCATCGCAGCTCTGCGAGGCATCGGGAAGCTTGAAGCCGAGGCCAGGCTGGCTGCCGTCAAGGCGTCTTAGTCAGCGGCGCCGGTCGACAGGGCGCAGTTCGGCCACGAATGGACGGTGCCCGCTCAAGGGCAGCGCGGAATGCTACCGGCGCTTTCAATTTGAGTTCCGCGCGTGTAGCCGAGCCAACGACGACAGGCCCGCCAGCGCATAGTTGGCCATGTCCTCCGCCAGTGCTGCTGGATCGGCCATCAACGCTGGCAATGCCTGGCGAAGCACGGGCCGTGGCGCGACAACGAGCATGATGCACGGGAGCACGACGAACGCGATGGCTCGTTGTGGAAGGGCAGTCCGAGCAGATCCAGCTCATCCTCGATGCCCGCAATTCGACCACCGCGAACTCGGCGGCGGCGGCGGTTGCCGAGGTCGTCGACGCGTTCAACCTGGAACGGGCACAACGGCGCGGCGGCGGGGCGCCTGCGCTCACGCTCGACACGCGTGCCTGGTTCAATCCGAACCTGGAGACGCGCTGGAACTTCATGCCGGCGCTGATCGCGTCGCTGAGCATGCTGCAGACGCTGATGCTGACGGCGCTGTCGGTGGCGCGCGAACGCGAACAAGGGACCTTCGACCAGTTGCTGGTGACGCCGCTGTCGCCCGGCGAGATCATGATCGGCAAGGCGATCCCGCCCATGCTGATCGGCCTGGTGCAGTCCACGCTCGTGCTGCTGGTCACGCGCTTCTGGTTCCATATTCCGATGGCGGGCTCCGCCGGGACGCTCTACGTCGGCCTCGCGGCGTTCATGATCGCGGGCGTCGGCATCGGACTGTCGATCAGCGCACTCTCGGCCAACATGCAGCAGGCCATGCTCTACACCTTCGTGCTGCTCATGCCCATGATGTTGCTGTCCGGCCTGACGACGCCGGTGGCCGCGATGCCGCGCATTCTGCAGATCGCGACGATGGTCAACCCGCTGCGCTACGGCATCGACCTCGTGCGGCGCGTCTACCTGGGGGGCGTGGGCCCGTCGGCGGTGATCCCCGACCTCGTTCCCTTGTTGCTGATCGCCGCGGCGACCCTCCCCGCGGCAGCCTGGCTGTTCCGCAATCGCCTGGTCTGAACAGGACTTGTCCATGACATCGCTTCCGCACTCCCCGCCGCGCGCGAGCGCGCGACCCCGCTGCAGTCACGGGTGGATGAAGCAACGGTCAGTGCTCAGCGCGGGCTATAGGTCCAGGGCCAAGGCGGCATCACGCGCCAACGCCAAAGCGAATCGGGCAGCTCGGCACGGCTCATCAACCTGATCGGCGGTACCGACAAGCAGATGCTGCTGGACGCGCTCAGCGCGCCCTTCGCGCTTTGTCAGGCGGGCTTCGACGCGTCCTGGGAGCCCGACCATCCATCGCCAGCTCGAAGTTCGGGGACTGGGGCAGCCGGCAATGGAGTGCTGGCCCCAGCCTGAGCATCCCGGTCTTCGACCAGGGCCGGCGCCGCTCCACGATCGTCCTGCGGCAGCTCCAACAGCAGGAGGCCGCGGTGGCCTACCAGCAAGTCGTCCTGAAGGCCTGGCACGAGGTCGACGATTCGATCTCCTCCTATGTCGCCGAGACGCAGCACGCGAACCGGCTGGCGGAGCGGCTGCGCTTGTCGGAGCGTGACGCGGATCTGGCAAAGGCACGCTTCGCCAACGGACTGACCACGTTCCTGCCCGTCCTGAGCGCGAGCACCGAGTTGCTGGATGCCAGGCGTGACCTCTCCGACAGCCGATCGCGCGAGCAGACGGCGCTCGTCGCGATCTACAAGTCATTGGGATACGGAGAGGCTTCCAATCGAAGACCATAGCCGGCCAGGACCGGGCGGTCGCGAGCGGTGGCTATCCGGCTGGTTGTTAGGCGCCAGGATCTCGACCTGCGTGGCAATGCTTGAACTTTTTGCCGGAGCCACAGGGGCACGGGTCGTTTCTGCCGACACGCTGGGGGCCGACAGTGTGACTCCTCTGGCTCATCATCGCCCGCTGTTGCATT